>SXGS01172071.1_pt1 | contig 10126 bp, 10 predicted proteins | sample 3174681 | NCBI WGS metagenome assembly SXGS01 (sample SAMN11356861, study PRJNA531348) | freshwater metagenome | isolation source: freshwater sample F1-80 | place: China: Fuxian Lake, Yuxi | collected 2017-12-25
CGGTGCGCTCCTGCCCGCCGGCGGTGGCGGTGGTGGCGGCGGTGGCGGTAGCGGCGGCGGTGGTTTCCACGGCGGCGGCGGTGGTACCGGACGCGGCTCTCAGTTCGGGGCAGCCGGAGGGAGGTGGCGGCGCCTCCTACGTTGGCTTCCCGACCAACTCCGCGTCCGACACGATGCCCGGCGGGTCACCCGGCGCCGCGAACGCGTCCGACCCCGACTACGCCCCCGGGGTGGGCACAGGCGGTGCGAGCGGCGCCACCGGGGGCCTGGACGTGTCGTCATCCGTTGGATCAGTTAGCCGCGACTACGCGTAGCCGTCCGTCCACGGCGGTCTGAACGTCGCGGGGGGATGGATGAACGATGCAGGCCGAGGGAAGCTGCCGGGCGGGAAGTCAGCTCTCGACGGATCCACGCCGCGCCTCACGAGTTCGGCCGCCTTGCGAAAGGCGGCCGTGAATGCGTCATACGCGGCGCGGAAGGCGGCTCGAACCTTTGCGGTCGCAGCGTGGCAGACAGGAGCCGGCCGCGACGAGGACTCCACTGGAGCCTCATGCGGATCCTGTCGGAGCACGGCGGCCGCGCCGAGGGGAGGCGTCGATCTCGTCGACCTCGTCTCGGCAACGACCTCCTCGATCAACGATTTCACGCGCGCCGCGATCTCCGCGCGGGAGAGCCGCGCCCAGCACGGCAACGGGCTCAGCTCGAGCTCGTAGGTCGCGGTGTAGTGCTGCGTGTCCGACGCCCTGCCGGCGCGCAGCGCGCGCGTCTCGAGGTCTCGATCAATCCACAGGCCCTGCATCCGCCCCCCGAGCAACCACGGGGTCGAGGTCGCGCCCGGCCACTGCTCGGGACGCTCGACGAGTCCTTCTTTCACACCCTGCGACAGAATGTAGCGGAGCCGGGCGACGAGAGCGTCCTCGTCGACGATCGGGATCGGGCGTGTGCGTCGGCCCCAGAACGGACCGCGCCAGCCGTGCACACGTCCCAGCTCGCGGGCGATGTTGCTGTTCACGTACCCGATCCACGACGCCAGCTGCGCACCGTCCGTCGATGAAGCCATCAGGTGGTAGTGATTCGAGAGAAACGCGAATGCGTGCAGGCTCACGGCCGGGTACAGCGCCAGAGCTCGCGCAAGCACGCCGAGAATGAGCTCGCGCGTGTTGCCGCCGGGTCGCAAGAGGAATCGGTTCTGGATCGTGCTCGTCGTGAATTCGTAGACGAGGCCGGGAATGAACCAACGCAATGGGTGCGCCACGGGGACCCGCAAACGCATACGTCGTGCCCACGTGGCGCTCAGGTGTTGCCGCGCGCTTAGGTGTTCCGTGTCCGGAATCCGGCCACTCTCTGGCTAGGACAGGCGTCACCCAGTGGCCGGATATCGGACCGATGACACGTATGCAGAGTGGCCAGAGTGGCCGGATATCGGACGGGTGACACCCGTGCAGAGAGACACCCGTGCAGAGACACCCGTGCAGAGTGCAGAGGATGACACGTACGCAGAGTGGCCGGATATCGGACGGGTGACACCCGTGCAGAGGTGACACCCGTGCAGAGGGTGCAGAGGGACACGTGCGGAGGTGACACCGTGCAGAGACACCGGCGCAGAGACACCGGCGCAGAGACCATGCGCGTCCTGCGATTCCAGCCACATGCGCACTCACCGCGCATGGGTGATCGGATCGTGCAAAGCTCGGGGTGGGGTACCGGGTCCAAGTCCATGACGATGACTCCTGCGCAGCGAGAGGGCGAGACCGCCGCCCGGCTTGTGGCCGCCGCCAAGGCTGGCGACGCGCTCGCGTTCGAGGAGCTGGTGCGTCGGTATCGCAAGCGCATCTTCGCGCTGGCGTTGCACCTCACCGGCACGCCGTCGGACGCCGACGACATCGCGCAAGAGGTCTTCATCCGCGCGTTCCGCGCCCTCGATCGCTTTGAAGGCCGCAGCGAGTTCTTCACCTGGGTGTACCGGATGGCCGTCAATCGCGCGCTCAACGCGCGTCGAGACAAGGGACGTCGCTCGGAGGATCCGCTCGAGGATCCCCGCGTCGAGTACGCCGTCTCGGTCGATGCCGCCGGCGATCCCGCCAAAGCGGCCGAGCTCCGGCTCACCTACGCGCGGCTGCTCCGCGGACTCGACTCGCTGCCCGCCGAGATGCGTACCACCGTCGTGCTGGTCGTGCTGCAGGGCATGTCCCACGGCGAGGCCGCAGTGGTCCAGAAGTGCAGCGAAGGCACGATCGCCTGGCGCATGCACGAAGCCCGCTCGCGCCTCAACTCGACGATGAATCCCGACGTGGTTCGCAAACGGCGACCTCTGTCACAGGAACTGGAAGGCCTGCTCTCGGAGCTGGGCCTCCCGGCCTTGTCACCCGGCCGCGCCTGACCGTAGGATGACGGCGCCATGCGCGCCTTTCTCCTCGGCCTCTGCGTTGCGTGCGGTGCCGGCGCCTGCTCGTTGGTGACGGTTCAGCAGGATCCGTTCCCGCCGCTCCAGATCCGCGCCGAGCGCCCCGCGCCGCCTCCGCCCAAGGTGGTGCTCACACCATCGAACATCCAGATCAGCGACAAGGTCCAGTTCGAGCTCGGCTCCGACAAGCTCCTGCCGGTGTCGTTCCCCCTGCTCGACGCGGTCGGCCAGGTCATGGTCGAGAACGCGCAACTCGAGTTGCTCGAGGTGGCGGGGCACACCGATGCCTCGGGCGGCGCCAAGCGTAACCGCGAACTCTCGCAGCAGCGCGCCGAGAGCGTGCGCCAGTACCTCATCTCGAAGGGCATCGCCAAGGGTCGGCTGACCGCCAAGGGCTACGGGCCCGACAAGCCGATCGCGGGCAACGATACGCCCGAGGGACGCGAAGCCAACCGGCGGGTCGAGTTCGTGATCATCAAACAGGGTCCCAAGAAGACCGTGGTGCAGGAGGACTGATCATGTTCAAGACCACCCTCTTCACCGTGGCACTGGCGCTCGCCGCAGCGTGCGGTCGCACCGGCACCGGCGGCGCCGTGCGCACTGACATCACGGCGCGCATGCAGACGATCCAGCCGCCGATCCAGATGTGCTACGCGGTCGCGCTCGAGCGCAACCGCAAGCTGCGCGGGATGATGGTCGTGTCGTTCCGGGCGGCGCCGAGCACCGGCCAGTTCGACCAGATCACCGTCACGCGCGACGAAGTCGGCGATGAGCAGGTCAAGAAGTGCGTCGTCGACGAGGTCGCCAAGCTGAAGCTGGCCGCTCCGCAGAAGACGGCCGTGACGGTCACGTATCCGATCGATTTCCAGCCCAGCAACTGAGGCCGCCGGTACGCGCGCGCCCCGCAGCGTGGGCCACTCGCCGGCGTGCTAGCTTGCGCGGCGATGGGCAACACGCCGAATCGTTCGCCGACGCACCGTGACGTCGACATGGGCAAGCTCGCCGGCCTCGGCATGGAGGTCGAGGAGCTTGCCGAGGCTGGACCGCTCAGCCCAGGCCGCCTGATCGCCCTCGCCGAGGAGCAGGGCAAGCCGGTCTCTCACTACTACGCGGCCCTGGCGCTGGCCACCGAGCTCGAGGCTCCGACCGCGCCGGTGACCGCCGTGTTCTGCGCCGGCAAGTGTCAGGCCTGGGGTGCGCTGGACGCGATCGATCGCGCCGCAGCCGTCTGGGAGAAGCGGGGCGGTGGCTTCGCCATCGGCGTTCGCAGCTGTCTCGACCGTTGTGAGGATGCTGCCGTGTGCCAGATCCGCACGCCGTCCGGGACCGCCACCCTCGTGCGTATCAAGGCCGAGGACGTCGCTGCCGCGCTCGAGGAAGCGCTCGCCTAGCGCGGGAGCCCAGGCGATCCGAGGAATTGCTTGGCGGTGCGGGCGGTTATCTGGTGGCTCCGAGGCTGACTCGGAGCTAGGGTTTCCCACTCGCCGTGCTTCGCCTCAAGGGCATCAACAAGTACTACCAGGTCGGCAGCCACCGGCTGCACGTGCTGCGTGACGTGGATGCCGAGATCGCGGACGGCGAGCTCGTCGCCATCATGGGCGCCTCGGGTTCAGGCAAATCCACGCTGCTCAACATCCTCGGCATTCTCGACGCCTACGACGCCGGCGAGTACTGGCTGGGTGACACCCTGGTCCGTGACCTCTCCGAGACCCAGGCCGCCCGCTACCGAAACCGCTTCATCGGGTTCGTGTTCCAGTCGTTCAACCTGCTGCCCTTCAAGACCGCGGTCGAGAACGTGGCGCTGCCGCTCTACTACCAGGGCGTCTCCCGCCGCACTCGCAACCGCACCGCGATGCAATACCTCGAGCGTGTGGGCCTGGCCGACTGGGCCGAGCACCGCCCCGGCGAGATGTCGGGAGGCCAGAAGCAGCGCGTCTCCATCGCCCGCGCCCTCATCGGCAGACCGATGATCAGCCTCTCCGACGAGCCCACGGGCGCCCTCGACTCGGCGACCAGTCAGCAGATCATGGACATCCTCGGCGAGATCCACGCCAGCGGGATCACCGTCATCGTCGTCACCCACGAGGCCGAAATCGCCGCGCGGGCCCAGCGCGTCATTCGCCTCCGTGACGGCAAGGTGGAGGCGGCGGCCTAGCCAGGCCCCGATCGACCATGTTCTCCGTCGATCGCTGGTACGAGGTGCTGTCGACGCTCGCGCGCAACCCGCTGCGCTCGATCCTGACCGCCCTGGCGGTCGCGTGGGGCATCTTCATGCTCGTGCTCCTGCTCGGCATGGGCCAGGGGCTACGCAACGGCACCGAGAAGAGCTTCGCTGACGACGCCGCCAACAGCGTCTGGATCTTCGGCGGCACCACCTCGCGCCCTCACGCCGGGTTGCCCGTCAACCGCCGCGTGGTGTTCGACAACGAAGGCTACGCCGCGGTCCGCCGCACCAGCGGGGTCGAGAAGCTGACCGGCCGGTTCTTCGCCCGCGGGGCGATGTTCGGCAACGAGCTACAGATCCGGGTCGGGGCCAAGGTCTCGTCGTTCGACGTGCGCTCGGTCCATCCCGATCACCTGTTCCTCGAGAAGACGATCATCACCGCCGGCCGTTTCCTCAACGACAAGGACGTGCTCGAGAAGCGTAAGGTGACCGCGATCGGGGTTCCGGTCGCCGAGTTCCTCTGGGGCCACACCGACGTGATCGGCGAGTCACTCGCCATCAACGGCGTCTCGTTCCAGGTGGTGGGGCTGTTCACCGACGAGGGCGACGCCGGCGAGCTGCGCAAGCTCTACATCCCGATCTCGACCGCGCAGCTGGCCTTCAACGGCGCCGACCGCATCAACATGCTGATGTTCACCGTCGGCGACAAGGGTGTGAGCGAGACCGCCAAGCTGGTCGACGAGATCAAGGCGCTCCTCGCCGAGCGCGAGCGCTTCGACCCGGGCGACCCGCAGGCGACGCGGGTCCGCAACAACCTCGAGCAGTACGTGATGTTCCAGGAGATCTTCCTGATGATCCAGCTCTTCGTCCTGGCGATGGGCGGCTGCACGCTGGTCGCCGGCATCGTCGGGGTGTCGAACATCATGATGATCGCGGTCAAGGAACGCACCAAGGAGATCGGCGTGCGCAAGGCGCTGGGCGCGACGCCGTGGACGATCGTGTCGACCATCCTGCAAGAGTCGGTGTTCCTCACAGCGGTCGCGGGCTACCTCGGCCTGGTCGCCGGCGTCGGCGCGCTCGAGCTGGCGGCCTGGCTGTTGCCCAAGGGAGACTTCTTCTCCAACCCCTCGGTCGATCTCCGCGTCGGCCTGGCCGCGACCGCTGTACTGGTCGTGTCGGGCGCCCTCGCCGGCTTCATCCCGGCACGGTCGGCCGCCCGCGTCAGCCCGGTCGTGGCCCTGAGGGACGAGTGAAGGGCCGCCGAGGCACGCCATGATCGACGCCGACTTCTTCCACGAGATCGGGCAGAGTCTCGGGCGCCACAAGCTGCGCACCGGGCTCACCGCGCTCGGCGTGTTCCTCGGCATCCTGATCTTCATCCTCATGGTCGGTTTCGGACCCGCGGTGGAAGGCGCGATGACGAAGCGCATGGCCGGTTTCGCCACCAACGCGGTCTTCATGTGGGGCCAGCGCACGTCGATGCCACACGCCGGCATGCAGCCCAACCGTGCCATCGCCTTCAAGAACGATGACATCGCGCCGCTCGCACGGCTCGACGGTGTGGAGCACCTCGCGCCTCGCAACCAGCTCGGAGGATTCCGTGCCGGCGCCGTGGTCAAGCGTGGCGGCAAGACCGGCAGCTTCCAGGTCTCGGGCGACTACCCGGCGTTCCAGTACATCCAGACGCCGGTGATGCGCGCTGGCCGCTACGTCAACGAGGCCGATATCGCCGAGCGCCGCAAGGTCGCGGTGATCGGGGACGAGGTCGCCAAGCAGCTCTTCGAGCGGCAGGACCCGATCGGCGGCGCCATCGAGGTCAACGGGATCCACTTCGAGGTGGTCGGAGTGTTCGGCTCCAAGGCCCAGGGACAGCAGGGCGACCAGCAGGTGCGCAGCGTCATCCTGCCCTTCACCACGTTCCAGCAGGCGTTCCACTTCGGCGACAGGGTCAGCTGGATGGCGATGACGGCCAAGCCCGGGACCAGCGCCGAGGACCTCGAGAAGCGGGCGCGCGCGCTCCTGGCCGAGCGCCACCGCATCCATCCCGACGACGAGATCGCGATCGGCGGGTGGAATGCGGCCAAGCAGTTCGCCAAGACCGAGAAGGTCTTCTCGGCGCTCGACGTCGTGCTGGGCCTGTGCGGCTTCTTCAGCCTGCTGGCGGGCGCGATCGGCGTGTCCAATATCATGCTCATCACCGTGCGCGAGCGAACCAAGGAGATCGGCGTGCGCAAGGCCCTCGGCGCCACGCCGCGCAGCGTGGTCGCGATGGTGGTCTCCGAGGCCGTGTTCCTGACCACGGTCGCTGGCTACATCGGCCTGGTCACCGGCGTCGCCGTGATCGAGGTCGTGGCCATCCTGTTCGAGAAGGCCGGCGACAAGATCCCGCTCGGACCTCCATTCGTTTCGGTGGAGTTCGCCGGCGCGGCCACGCTCATCCTCATCGTGGTCGGCGCCCTGGCTGGCCTCATCCCTGCCCTTCGCGCCGCCGCGATCCAGCCGATCGAAGCCCTTCGAGACGAATAGCCCGTAGCGAGTTGCCCATGAAGCGCCTGACTCCCATCCTCATCGTGCTGCTGTGCATCGGTGGCGCCCTCGGCACCCTGTATTTCCTCTGGTCCAAGTCGAAGACCCGGCCGGTACCGGCCCGGGTCGAGACTCCCGAGCAACGCGACATCGTCAAGAAGACGGTCGCGACGGGCGCCATCGTTCCTCGCGAAGAAGTCGAGATCAAACCGCGCGTGTCCGGGGTGATCGAAGAGCTCTTCGTCGAGGCGGGTGCCCCGATCAAGTCGGGCGACAAGATCGCCCGCATCCGGATCGTGCCCGACGCGGCGTCGCTGCAGCGGGCCGAGTCGTCGGTGCAGACCGCGCGCATCGCCCACGAGAACGCCAGGCGCGAGCTCGAACGCGCCAAGGGCTTGTTCGCGCAGGGCGTGATCGCCGAGGCCGAGCTGGCCCGCTACAAGACCGACCTGGCGTTGCGCCAGCAGGAGCTGGCGTCGGCCAGCGAGGGGCTGCAGATCGTCAAGGAGGGCCAGAGCCGGGGCTCGAGCAAGGCCAACAACGTCGTCGTGACGTCCACGGTGGACGGCATGGTCATCGACGTGCCCATCAAGGTCGGCTTCAGCGTGATCGAGTCGAACACCTTCAACCCCGGCACCACGGTGGCCGTCGTCGCCGACATGGGCGACATGATCTTCCAGGGTCAGGTCGACGAGAGCGAGGTCGGCAAGATCAAGGTCGGCCTCCCGCTCGACATCAAGATCGGCGCGCTCGAGAAGGAGACGTTCGAGGGCACGCTCGAGCACATCGCGCCCAAGGGCAAGGAGATCGACGGCGCCATCCAGTTCGAGATCAAGGCATCGGTGAAGCCCAAGCCCGGAGTGTTCGTGCGCGCCGGCTACAGCGCCAACGCCGACGTGGTGCTCGACAAGCGGACCGGCGTGCTGGCCGTACGCGAAGCGCTCCTGCAGTGGAAGGAGGGCAAGCCGTTCGTCGAGGTCGAGGTCTCCAAGGGTGTCTACGCCCGGCGCGACGTGAAGCTCGGTCTCTCGGACGGCATCTACGCCGAGCTCCTGGACGGCCTGACCAAGGATTCCCGCATCAAGCAACCCAGCAACGCCGGGCCGCCGACCATGGGCCAGCGGGAGCGCCAGGGTCCGCCCCGCGGCGCCGGCGGCGGACGCCGCTGATCGACAGTTTCCTGGTATCAGGAACAAGGCGCTCGGGCGGGGCGTTCAGCCGCCATGGAGAGCACAGGGCTTGCGCTGCGCCGGCAGGTGCAGCGTGCGAGGTATCGGCACGCCTGGTGGACGGCGGTGGTGGCGGGGCTCGGGGGCAATGCGTTGCTCGTGCTCGGGTTGTGGGCGGCGGCGCCCAGGGCGGAGGGGCCGGACATCGCGGTGATGCCGGCGCAGGTGAGCGCACCGCCCGCGCCGGCGCCGATCGTCGTGACGCCGCCGATGGTGCCTCCGATGATCGTGGTGGTGACACCTCCGCCGCCCACCGCCGGCGCCCGAGGCGGTGACCTCGGGCCCTGCCCGGCGCCGCACACCGCGCGACCCTCGGGCGGGCTGCGGCAGCCCGACGTGGACGGGCAGCTGGTCGGATTCAACGGCTCACCGAGCGACAGCCGGCTCGTCGCGGTGTGGACCGCGGATCGGCTCCTCGTCAGCCGGGACGGAGGCGCCAGCTGGGACCGCGTGCTCGATGGTCCCGGCGGCATCGTCGATGCCACCTTCGACTGCCACGGCCGCGCGCTGGTGCTGCGCACCGGCGCCGGCCTCGGCGTCCGCGACGGCGCGCGCGAGGCCTGGCGCCCGGTCCCCAACATCGTCATCGACGTTCCCGCCGACGAGCACGGACGGTACCAGCCACGGCTCGTAGGCGGCGGCCGCTCCATCGCCGTGGTCGGCACGCGCGGCGAGGAGTTCGGCCAGGGCTACGCCGCCCTCAGCGACGACGGCGGCGAGAGCTGGCGTTTCGCCGACCTGGGCTGGTACGAGGGCGACCGCATCGCCGCCGCCTGGGACGGCGGCGCGCTCGACGTGGTGGTGCCGTGGACCGACTGCAGCTGGGAGGGCCTCCGCCGGGCCACGGTCACCGCCTCCGGCGTGAAGGAGCACGGTGACCTCGCCTGGGCTCGCCAGATCGCGCTCGACGGCGCCCGCATCCACGGCGTGTCGTGGGACTGCCCGCAGACCCCGGACACGCCCGACGAGGGTCTGTGCACCTGGCGCGACGGTCACGACTGGCGCCCGGTCGCGCCGCCTCGCGCCGCCGGATCGGCCGACGCGACCACCGGCGACGACGCTGTCGAGCTCACGCTCGTCGATGGCCCGGTGGACGTGGTGGTGCGCGAGCACCAGGTCCACGCCATCCGCGGCGCCCACCTCGGTCGCGGCCGCGCCTGGCCCGCCGAGGCCACGCCGCTGGGGACCGATCGCGCCGGCCGGCTCTGGGGCCTCGAAGCGGGCCACACCCTGATCCGACGCTGAGACCACCACCGACAGCCGGGCCGCGACGCCGCGAGTTCGTGCTATGAGCCCGCCGTGCTCGCGTTCTCGAACGTCACCAAGCAGTACGGCGGCCAGGTGCTGTTCGTCGACGCCAGCTTCCAGATCAACCCCGGCGAGCGCATCGGCCGGGTCGGCCCCACCGGCGCCGGCAAGAGCACCGTCTTTCGTCTCATCCTCGGTGACGAGGACGCCGACGATGGCGTGATCGAGCGTCCGCGCAAGCTCGCCATCGGCTGCTTCCGCCAGGACGCTGGCGACGCCCGCGGCCGCAGCATCCTGGCCGAGACCGTGGCCGGCGCCGGCGAGGTCGCGACCCTGGGCGAGGAGCTGCACGAGCTCACCACCCGCCTCGAAGCCGCCGGCGATGATCTCGACGAGGTGGTCACCCGCTTCGGCGAGGTCCAGGCCCGCTACCAGGACCTCGGCGGCTACGAGCTCGAGGCCCGGGCCCAGGAGATCCTCGCCGGCCTGGGCTTCGCGGCCGAACGCATGAACGACGATGTCGGCACGCTCTCGGGCGGATGGAAGATGCGCGTC
>SXGS01680456.1_pt1 | contig 10124 bp, 6 predicted proteins | sample 3174681 | NCBI WGS metagenome assembly SXGS01 (sample SAMN11356861, study PRJNA531348) | freshwater metagenome | isolation source: freshwater sample F1-80 | place: China: Fuxian Lake, Yuxi | collected 2017-12-25
TATTGCATCGCCCAGGGTTTAGCTGCTTTTGATGCCGGGGCGCAGGGTGAACACAAGCTGGCGCGCGGTTATGTCCCCGTGCCGACCTACTCGGCGCATTACATCCCGCACCCGGCCTTTCGTCGCGCAATCGCCGAATTCGTCGCACGCGAACGCGAGGCCATCGCCGCCGAAAGCGAGTTCCTTGGCGAACTCACGCCCTTCCGGCGGGGCTGACGCCGCTTAATCGTCGTCCTTGTCGGGCGGAGTGCTGCGCCGCGCGGGGGGCGGGCGGCGATCGTCCTCGGGATTGGGCTGGCTCAATATCTCATAGGCGGTGGGGTCGATGATCGGCCGGCGATCGTCGATCCGGTAGAGCACGTCGCGGCCCGAGCGCCAGATCGGCGTCATGCCCCGCGTCAGCGCCTCGTCATAGCGCGGCGGATGGACCAGCCAGACATAGTCAAAGGCGTCGCGCGGCAACAGCTTGAGCGCGGTGTCGATCGGCCGCCACCATTGCCCGCGACAGCGGCGCTGGGTCACGATTTCCGATGGGTCATGCGCGAACCGCTTGGCGGGGGCATAGCGCACGGTCAGCAACTGCCCGCCCGCCATCGACCATTGGTCATTGGCATAGGCGAGCTTTCGCTCCAGCGCGAGGCCGGCGACATGCTCCAGTCGGCTCGACGGCCAGACATCGGCGCAATATTGGCGGCCCACGAAGGTCAGCAGACGCGCGCGCGGCGGCACATGATCGAGCGCGGTCAGCACCCGGTCATAGTCGTTGCTGTACATCACATAGCTGACCGTGGTCGCCCCGATCCGCACCACGAAGAACAGCAGCCCGACGATCGCCAGCGTCGACGCGCCCCGGAAGGACAGCCCGCGCCGGGGCCGCAGCGCGATCAGTGCGATGGCCAGCACGAAGGGGGCGAGGCGCATATCGGCATAGGCCGAACCGAAGACGATGCGCGGCAGCAAGATATAGACGACCGCCAGGAACGCCGCCGACAGCACCAGATTGCGCGAATATTCGACCCGCTCGTCGCGCACGCCCTTCAGCAGCACGAGGAACAGGACGGTCACCGAGGCTAGGTCGAACGCCATCCAGCGATCGCGCAGCGCCATCGTCACCCAGTTGATCTTCCAGCGCCAGTTGAACCAGTCGCCGGTCTGCCCCGTGACATGCTCGCCCGAGCGCCACAGCACCATCAGCACCATCGGCAGCGCCAGCGGGATACAGCCGATGCCGGCGTGGAAGGCGGATTCGATCCAGCCCTTCACGCCCCGCGCGCCCTTGGCCCGGCGGATGTCATGCTGGCGGATCAGCTCGGCCGAAAAGGCCAGCACGCCTAGCACGCCCCAGCCAAAGGTATGCGCCAGCCACAACAGGCACGACAAGGGCACGAACAGCACCATGCGCAACCGCACCGCGCCCAGCCGCCCCATGCGCAGCCACAGCGCGAACAAGTTCAGCGCCAGCGCCATCGACAGCGCGAAGTTTACGAATCCGAATTGGAAGGGATAGCTATAGGCCAGCGGCAGCGCGAACAGCGCGGTGGCGGGAATGCGCCCCTGCACCTCACGCGCGATCCACAGGAGGCCGGTGACGGTCAGCACCGGGATCGCCATGACGATCAGCTTGACCGCCAGCTCCAGCCCGAAGATCGGCGCCAGCGGCTCGATCAGCAGGTCGATGCCCAGATTGCCGATCATCTGCCATTCGAAATGATACCACCCCGACAGCCAGGGCTGGTTCGCATAGTCCAACTGGACCCGGTAGCGGCCCATATGGCCGGGCAGATCGACCAGCGGCGGCACGGTCGGCCAGATGAGCGGCACGGCGGCGAGCAGCGCCATCGCCGCCACGAACCACCGCGTCTGCCACCAGTTGAGCTTTCCCCCATTCATGCCGCCGGGCCTAGCGGATCGAAGGGGGCTTGGACAAGACGAACGCTGGTGCCGGTGCGATGAGTTGTTGGGGCGGCGGCATATTGGCGTGCATAGTCGGGCGCGCGGGTGGGCCGGGTGTCGGTCGGGCCGAGAGGGTGAGAGGTGCGAGGGTCAGGATCGAGTCGCTCGCCCGCTCTATGCCATCCCAAGAACCCCCACCTCCGTTCACGCTGAGCGAAGTCGAAGCGCACGCCCGGCCGCTGCCGGATGGCGTGGCCTTCGACTGCGCTCAGGCGGAACGGAGGTTGGGTGTATGGGGAGGTATGGAGCCCGTGGCTGAGGAGCACGCGTTTCACGGGACAGCGCGACTAACCCGTTTTCAGCCCGAACAGAGGCATACTGCCCCACCCCCGTTCACGCTGAGCGGAGTCGAAGCGCACGCCCTACCGCCGCCGCACGGCGTGGCCTTCGACTACGCACAGGCTGAACGGGGGTTGGAGCCTATCGAAAAAGCGCAGAACGAACCGCCTCTGCGTCCTCCGCGCCTCCGCGCGCCATCAAACTTCGTGATGATCACGCCCCCGGACGAACGCGAAACCCGATCACGCGTCCTCGTCCGCCTCGACCGTGGCCTTGCGTCCCTTGAACCCCTGCGCGACGACGAACCATTCGACCGAGCCCTTGCGGCTGGAGGGCGGCTTGGCGTGCTTCACGGTGGCGAAGTGGCGCTTCATCTCGGCGACCAGTTGCGAGTCGGCGCCGCCCGCGAACACCTTGGACACGAACACACCGCCGGGCGACAGCACGTCGCAGGCGAAGGCGAAGGCCGTCTCGACCAGGCCCATGGTGCGCAGCGCGTCGGTCTGCGGGTGGCCGACGGTGTTGGCGGCCATGTCCGACATTACGAGGTCGGGCGCGCCGCCCAGTGCGTCCATCAGCGTGCCCGGTGCGGCGTCGTCCATGAAGTCCATCTCGAAGATGGTCACGCCGTCGATCGGATCGACCGGCAACAGATCGATGCCGACCACGCTGGCATGGGGGACCTTGCGCCGGACCACCTGGCTCCAGCCGCCCGGCGCGATGCCGAGATCGATGATCCGCTTCTTGCCGCGCAGAAATCCGAAGCGCTCGTCCAGCTCGATCAGCTTATAGGCCGCGCGGCTGCGATACCCCTCCGCCTTGGCGCGGCGGACATAGGGATCGTTCAACTGGCGCTCCAGCCAGCGGGTCGATTGCGCGGTGCGGTTCCGGGCGGTGCGCACCCGCTGGTGCAGCCCCGAATTTCCTCTGCTCACGGTCTGGCGATTCCCATCAAACGGCGCAGGATTCCCTCGCGAATCCCACGGTCGGCGATCCCTAGCCGCTCGGCGGGCCAGAGGTCCAATATCGTCTCCAGGATGGCGCAGCCCGCCACCACCAGATCGGCGCGTTCGGGGCCGATGCACGCCACCTTGCCACGCGCGGCCAGGCTCTTCTTCGACAGGTCGGCGCTGATCGCGCGCATCGCGGCGGTCGGCACGATCAGCCCGTCGACGGCGGCGCGGTCATATTGGCTGAGACCCAGATGGACGCTGCCCAGCGTCGTGACCGTCCCGCTGGTGCCCAGCAGGCGCGGACGTCGCAAATCGGTCGGCAGCCGCGCGGCGAAGGGCGCGACGCTGTCGGCGACGATGCCGCGCATCCGGGCATAGGCCTCCAGCCGCCCCGCCTCACCCTCGCCGCCGCCGGCGCTTTCGGTGAGCGAGACGACGCCCCAGGGCGCCGAATGCCAGTCGAGGATGCGGGGGTTGGGCCCGCGCGTGTCGACCAGCACCAGTTCGGTCGATCCGCCGCCGATGTCGAAGATCAGCGCGGGGTCCTCGCCCGGTTCGATCAGCGCATGGCAGCCGAGCACGGCGAGCCGCGCCTCCTCTTCGGCGGAGATGATGTCGAGATGGATGCCGGTTTCCGCCAGCGCGCGCGCGATGAAGGCGGGGCCGTTGGCGGCGCGGCGGCACGCCTCGGTCGCGACCGCGCGCGACAGGGTGACGTTGCGGCGCTTCAGCTTGTCGGCGCACACGCGCAGCGCCGCGATGGTGCGGTCGATCGCGGCATCGGACAGCCGGCCGGTCGTCGCCAGCCCTTCGCCCAGCCGGACGATCCGCGAAAAGGCGTCGACCACCGCAAAGCCGCCGCCCTGCGGCCGCGCGATCAGCAGGCGGCAATTGTTGGTGCCCAGGTCGAGCGCGGCATAGGCCTGCGCATCCGACCAGCGGCCACGCTGGGGCCGGGACGGTGCCGAACGGGCAGGGGGCTTGGCCTGCCGGTACGGCCTTCGGGTGGGAACATCCCCCATCGCCGTATCTCGCTTTATTCTGTTCTATCCGTCACGGACATGAGCGTCCGCCGGTGCTTGAACACCAAGGTAGCGAGTCGTTACCCATGCGACAAGACGCGAGGGGGCACGAAGCGCGCAAAGTCTGTTGACAAGCCCCGCCGGCCCGCCTAGACGCACGCCCCTGTCCGGTGCCCCGTCGTCTAAAGGTAAGACCACGGACTCTGACTCCGTTAATTGAGGTTCGAATCCTCACGGGGCATCCAGACATCTCTCCTCACATCGTCGGATCGAACGCCGCCAAGTGCCGGCGTCGTCGTCGCGTCCGGTCGACATCGGGAATGATCCCGGCAAAAAATCTCGCACCCCTTCGCATCTGGAACCGGACTGCAAAAGTCGCCGCTTTGCAAACAGATAGATGATCTGCGGCTGCCGATGGCGGCGGCGCGCATGGGTCTGATCCGGCGCGAACGGAGGTGAGGGCGGCTCCCGCCCGGTTGCATCCTAGCGGCAAGACTTTTAGTGCGAATAAATCGCATTAGCGAATCGCTGTCTTGAGGGTCGTTTTGCTTATTCTTCGTGCCATGCTGCTGGCGTCCGTCGTCTTCTGCTCCTGTCCGGTGGCGGCGCATGACGCGTCCGTCGCGGAGCCGGACGCCACCGAAGGCAGTGAGATCGTCGTCACCGGCCGCGCGCAGCGGCTGTATCGCAATCCCGTCACCACGGTCGGCAAGAGCGCGGAAAGCCCGCTCGACATTCCCCAGGCGGTACAGGTGATCAATAAGGACCTGATCGCCGATCAGGGCGCGCGCAACGCGACCGACATCTATCGCAACATCTCGGGCGTCAGCTTCTTCAGCTATGCCGGCGTCACCTTCCGGGGCTTTCGCCAGGATCAGTCCTTCTACGACGGCATGCGCGGCAATCCCTTTATCGGTTTTTCGGTGCCGCAGCTGTTCAATGTCGAGCGGGTCGAGGTGTTGAAGGGGCCGGCCGGGCTGTTCTTCGGACCCGGCTCGCCGGGCGGCATCATCAACTATGTGTCTAAAGTGCCCGATGCGAAGCCGGCGATGCGGCTGGTCGCGACCGCCGGCAATTATGCCCGGCGCGGCATCTCCGCCGAGGCGACCGGGGCGGTCGATAAGGACGGCATCGTCAGCTACCGGCTGGGCGGCTTTCACGAGGCGATGACGCCCTATCGCCGCAACACCGGGAACAATACGCTGATCGGGGACGGCGGGCTGGCCATCCGTACCAACAGGGGCGGTACGCTGACGGTGCAGGCGACCGTCTATGACAACGATCTGCGCGGCAACCGGCTGCGCGGCATCCTGACCGACGATGCCGGCAATTTCCTGACCGACATCCGCTGGAATGCCAACGAGCCGACCGACTTCCTGCGCCTGTCGTCGCAAGCCTATCAGGCGCGCTATGCCACGGCGATCGGCGATGCGGTCAACTTCGATGCGGGCGTGCGCTATTTCGATGCGGTCGAAACCCAGCATTATCACGAGCCGCGCGGGCTGGTGCGGGGCAGCGGCCATCTGGTCGCGCGCGAGTTTCGCGACCAGATCCGCGACGTCGACGGACTGTCCTTCATGGCCAACATGACCGCGCGCGTCGCGCTGCTGGGCATGGCGCATCATCTCCAGGCCGGGGTCGACTGGTATGACGAAACCAACATCTTCCAGTCGCGAATCCTGCGCGCCGGCGTGACGCCGCTCAGCCTGCGCAATCCTGTCTACAGCCATGCCGGGCGCGATGCGGCACGCGCGGCGCAGATGCCCTATACGGTGCGCGATACCCGCACGAAGCGGCAGGGCGGTTATCTTCAGGATCGGATCAGCCTGTCCGACGCGGTGATGCTGGTCGGCGGCGTGCGCTATGACCGGTTCGAGGACGGCATCGTCGGCGACCGCTTCTTCACCGACGATGCCGTGACCTTCCGCACCGGCGCCATCGTCAAGCCGCATCCGGGCGTGTCGCTCTATGCCAGCTGGTCGCAGAGCTTCGAGCCGCAGGCCGCGGCGAGCCAGACGGTCGATACCGGCGGTCCCTTCGCGCCGGTGACCGGCGATCAATATGAGGGCGGGGTCAAGACCGACCTGTTCGGCGGGCGGCTCCAGGCCAATCTGGCGGCCTATCGGATCACGCGGCGCAACATCCTTCAGGTCGATCCCGGCCTGCCCCCGGTCAACGGCCAGGACCAGCTGCGTCCGATCGACGAGGTTACCAGCAAGGGGTTCGAGATCGACCTGTCGACCGACATCACCCCGCAATGGGTCGCGCTGGTCAATTACGGCTATAACGACGCGCGGATCACCGGATCGATCGCCGGGCAGGCGGTGACCAATGCGGTCGGCGACCGTTTCGCCAACGCGCCCCGGCACAAGCTGGGCTTCTGGACCCGTTATCAGCTGGCGGCGACCGGCACCGCATTTGCGCTGGGCGGCGAGCATGTGTCGCGCCGCATCAGCCTGTCGGGGCAGACCGTGAAGCCCTATACGATCTTCGACGCCTCGATCACGCAGCGGCCGGGCGTCGCCGAGCTGATGCTGCGTGTCGATAACCTCTTCGACCGGGTCTATGCCGCCTCGGGCTTCTCGGCGCAGAGCGGGCATTTTCCGGGTACGCCGCGCACCGTGCTGGCGGAGCTGCGCTTCGGTTTCTGATTCGGGTGCGGCGGATCGGCGCTGTCCCCGATCCGCCGGTTACAGCCCGTTCAGCATCGCCAGGCCCTTGCTGTAGATCGTCGGCATGCCATGCTCGATATACAGCGTCCGCGCATAATCGGCGATCACGTCCGCGCGGTAAGCGGTCATGTCGTTGCCGAAGCGGAGCACCACATAATCCTTCTCCAGCGCGGCCAGCAGCGCGTGCTGCTCCTCGGGCTCCAGGCACTGGATCTCGAAATGGATGACCATCGGCTGCGCGCCATGGGCGAGAATGTCGAGGATGATCGCCATGTCCATGCCCTCGGCATCGACGACCAATATGTCGGCCGCACGACCGCCGGTCTTGGCCAGCACGTCCCGGTAGGTGACGACCGGCACCGCGATCCTCTCGATACAGGACTGGATCTGCAGCTTCGTCGCCTCGTCGACCGTCTTGCCGCCGATCGCATTCTTGTCGTCATAGATCGACGACAGCCCGATCACCCAACGCGGCAGGCCCAGTTCGGCGACCCTGGCCGGATTGATCGCGTTGAGCGTGAGTTCGCCCGCCTCGGTGCCATAGGCGACGGGCAGCAGCATCGCGTTGCGATTCTTGCGATAACCACGCTCGAGCGCGGCGAACATATAGGGGTTCGGCTCCAGCAGGACGGCGGGCGGATCATAGTTGATCATGACGGGCCGCAGCGGATCGACCAGCATGCCGTCGGCCGCGCCGATCTGCCACACCATCCGGTCGCCGTCATGGTCGAGCAGCCAGGCGACGACCTTGGCGAATTCGAACGCGATCTGATCGCCGGCATCGATCGACAGATCCTGATTCAGCACCGAGGCGATGGCGACGCTGCTGGTACGGGTCTCGCGCATCGCCGTGATCAGCACGCCGATGTCCTGCGACCATTCGTCATTATAGCCGGTGAGGATCGCGGCGGGTTCCTGCAGATCGCCCTTGCGGAGGAGGTCCATCGCCTTGTCCTTGCGCACCGCCTCGGGCAGCCAGGAGCCGCCCCAAATGTGGATGCCGAAGCTGTTGTCCAGCGTCTTTTGGCGGACCGCCGACAGCGACTGGTCGTAGAGATAGGGGTAGAAGGCCTCGGTGCCGAGCCGGCGATGCGTGTGGCGCTTCAGAAACGCACCAAACAGCCATGGCCCGGTCGAGATGTTGGTGCGTATCTCATCGAGGTCGCTGGCGATGATATGGTCGAGCAGTTCGCGGAAAATCGGATGGCCCTTCGGCGCGCCGATGAAGCCGATCGAACAATAGTCGGTCGAGGCGTCCTCGTTGCAGACGGTCAGCAGCCGCGTCATCTCGGCGGGGTCGAAATGCTGATAGGGCATCACGTCGCAATCGAGGCAGATGCCGCCGAAGCGATAGAGAATCTCGTAGCGCGCGATGTCGGCGCGCATCGGCAGGACCGAAACCGTCTCGATCTTCTCGCGCGACAGGGTCAGCGTCGGCAGGTCGGCATCGGTCCAGGTGACGAAGTGCGCGTCCGGAAACTGCCTTTGCCAGGCCGCCCAATAGGCTTCGTAATGCGGCGGGATGGGCTTGTCGCCGAACCAGACGCGGTGGAACAGGCCCTGCGCCAGCTCCGGGTCCTGCTCCGCCGCCGGGGCGACCGGTTGCGCCACGGGGGGCGTTGCGGGCGCGGGCCTAGCGGCAGGCGCGCCGGCGGGCACGAGCGAATGCTGGTGGATCACGTCATAGGCGCTACGCGTCGATCCCCAGAGCTGGTGCGCATAGACCGGGTCGCCGCCGTCATAGGTGATGCCGGTGAAATGCTCCGGGATAAAATAATGGCTGGGATAGATGCGCAGCCGGTTATAGCCATAGGCGCGATAGGCATCGGTCACGCGCTGCGGTCCGACGCTCTGCCACGCCATGCGATCGACGACGCTGGTCTCGGCGGCGATGTCCTTGATGATCTGGCCGACGAACGGATTTTTCGCCTCGCACCCGAAATAGCCCGCCGCGATCAGGCCGGGCCGCGCCACTTCGCTCTCCCAGCAGGCGAACGCCTCGCATTCCAGCAGATGGTCGTCGAGCGGGCGGACGCAGATGCTGTCGGCATCGACCAGCACGCCGCCATGCCGATAGAGGATCTCCCAGCGCATCATGTCGGCGACGCCGTTGAGTTCGCGCCCCCACATCGCATCCATATGCGCGCGGTTGGCCCATGCCGTCGTGGACAGGTCCTGATTGCCCCACAACCGGAACTCCCAGTCGGGATGCATCGCGCGCCAGGTCTCGATGCAATTGTCCGGCCGCTTCGACTCGTCGCCGACCCAGATGATGTGGAGGCGCTTGGGAATCATGGCGGCGTTACCTTCTGGCTGAGTCCGTGTATCGCCAGATTGGTAAACGGCCGTATTTAATATTGCGTTATCCGCGATCGACGGGCCTCGGCGCGGGGTGCTGGCTATTTCGGGAACGTGGCGCCAAGCCCCGACGGGACGGCGCTTTGGTCTTCGAGTCGCGTGAGCGTCGGAAAATGATTCGGCGGATATGCTGCGGGATACCGGCGACATACGCCGGACGCGCAGAGCCTCGTGACGGACCGCCTTGGCGGCCAGGATTATCACGATTTTCTGCGATCCTCTCCACGAGAGGAAAATGGTGCCCCTCAAAGGCCGAAGATGGGCACTCAGAACATTGGACAATTTCAATATCGCGGCGCTGATGCGACGTCCGATGCTGCCTTAATAAATAGCACGCGGTTAGTCGTGAACCGCCGAGGTTCGCATGGCCCCTGTCCATGCCATATGCTGCGGAAGAATGCCGTTACCACAGTATTTGGTAGCTACGAGCGTGCGCCGGTCGGGTGAACACAAGCCTTTGCAGAATTTAATATATCCATTATGCTGGATGCATGGAAAACGATTCGGCTATCGTTGCGCTTGGTGCGCTGGCGCAGGGTACGCGCCTCGATGTATTTCGCCTGCTGGTCCGCCACGAACCTGCCGGGATGGCGGCCGGCGAAATCGCTCGTCAGCTCGACGTGCCGCAAAACACCATGTCTGCGCACCTCGGCATTCTCGCCCGCGCCGGCCTAGTCCGATCCGAACGCCATAGCCGGTCGATCATCTACCGTGCCAATCTGGACGGCCTGCGCGCGCTGACGCTGTTCCTCGTGAAGGACTGCTGCGCCGGCAACGCGGAAGTCTGCGCTCCGCTCATCGCCGAACTTGCCCCCTGCTGCTGAAAGGACGACCAGTGGCCGACGATATCGTCATCTATCACAACCCCGCGTGCGGCACGTCCCGCA
>SXGS01572236.1_pt1 | contig 10123 bp, 13 predicted proteins | sample 3174681 | NCBI WGS metagenome assembly SXGS01 (sample SAMN11356861, study PRJNA531348) | freshwater metagenome | isolation source: freshwater sample F1-80 | place: China: Fuxian Lake, Yuxi | collected 2017-12-25
CACGGTGTCGCCGGGGGCAAATTCAGGAATTACTTTACCCAGACGGGCAATTTCTTCCTGTTCAAGAGTTTGAATCAAATTCATTTTTTGAACTCCGTCCGATCATGCCTCGCTACACAAGGGGCGTTCTGTGCTGTAAAGGCCATGCCGAAAGCATGACTGAGCCAAATCGCGGCGGGTAGAGGATCGAAAAGCCCTTGATTATAGCTTTTTAGAACCCTGCTCGGGATTTTCGATGTCCGCTTTGCTCCGAGTCGCTTTCAGGAAGACCTCATCCTGGCGGCTCAACTTGCCCGACAGACGGGCTTGCTCCAGCAATTCGGGACGGTGTTGTGCAGTCAGGCGCAGGCTTTGTTCGCGCCGCCAACGTGCAATGTGGGCGTGATGGCCTGACATCAACTCAGCCGGAACGGCATGATCCTGCCAGACTTCAGGTCGCGTGTAATGCGGGCTGTCCAGCAACCCATCCAATGCCGGGTTGAAGCTGTCCAGCTGGTGGCTGCCTTCGTCGTTGAGCACGCCTGGCTGCAAGCGTGCAACCGCGTCCAGCAAGGCCATGGCCGCAATTTCACCGCCTGAGAGCACAAAGTCACCCAAGCTGATTTGCTGGTCCACATATTGGTCAATGAAGCGCTGGTCGACGCCTTCATAGCGACCACACAACAACACAGCCCCCGCACTGTGCGACCACCGCTCGACCGCAGAATGGTTAAGGGTCTGCCCAATGGGAGAAAACAGCACCAGAGGGGCAGGGTTGGTCTCCTGACGCTCGGCACGAATGGCCGTGAGGCATTTGAACAAGGGTTCGGCCAGCATGACCATGCCGGGACCACCGCCAAAAGAACGGTCGTCCACCCGGCGGTAATTACCTTCAGCGTGGTCGCGGGGGTTCCACAAACGCACATCGACCAAGCCACTTTCGTAGGCACGGCGCGTGATGCCACTGGTCAACAGGGGCGCAAACAGCTCTGGGAACAAGGTGATGATGTCAAAGCGCATGGATGGCCCTCCACAGCCGGGGCCGCTCAGTAGTCGGGTTGCCAATCGACCGTGATGCGCTTGCCGGGCAAGTCAACACCATCGACGAAAGCCGCGACAAACGGGATCATGCGCTCGACAGGTTTGCCACCTTCGGTTTCAGGCGCGGCTTCGATGACCAGCATGGTTTGCGGCCCGGTGGACATGAGGTCCCGCACCTCACCCAAGTCAACGCCTTCGCGGTTGACGACTTGAAGACCGATCAGATCGACCCAGTAATACTCGCCATCACCCGCAGTGGGGAAACTTGAACGGGGCACAAAGATGCGTGCACCACGCAGTGCCTCGGCCGCATTGCGGTCGTTGAGGTCCTGAGCACAAGCGACCACCGTGTTGGAATGGTCTTTGACTTCTTTGACGTTCAGCAGCAAAGGCTCGGTCCAGGCCTGCGGCAAAGATGCAGCGGCTGCAGCCTCGGTCGCACGTTTGGGTTTCATGGGCCGATCGGGCGGCAGCAAGAACCAGCGCTTGGATGAAAAAAGCGCCTCTGGCGAGGCGCTGTGGGGCAAGACCTTGAACCAGCCTTTGATGCCCCAGGCATCGGCGATGCGCCCGATTTCGATGGCGTCAGCCGGCAGTGCGGCTGTTTCCAAAGAGGGACGCATGGCCAAGGCGAGCCGATCAGGCGGCTGCTTTGCCAGCTTGACGGATCAGACGTTCCACGGTGGGGGAAGCCTGGGCGCCAACGCTCTTCCAGTAGGTCAGACGGTCTTGTGCAATGCGCAGACCTTCTTCGCCACCTTTGGCTGTGGGGTTGTAGAAACCGATGCGCTCGAGGAAGCGACCATCGCGACGCACGCGCTTGTCAGCAACGACGATGTTGAAGAAAGGACGTGCTTTAGAGCCGCCGCGGTTCAAACGAATAACAACCATGATTTATCCTTGGGTGGTTGGGTATCTTCGGAACAAATGCCGAGACGCCCGGTATCTTTCAGCGTTTGAGACACGCAACTGGCCACCCGGCCAGTGACACACTGAAAAGCCCACCATTATACAACGGGAGCCCTGCCTTGCCTCTGATCCGCCCGAGCCGCGACGAAGATATCGCTGCCATCACCGCCATTTACCGCCACCACGTGCTCACGGGCACCGGCACTTTCGAGATCGACCCGCCCACAGAGGCCGACATGGCGAGCCGCCGAGCCGACGTGCTGACCAAAGGGCTGCCCTACTTGGTGGTCGAAGAGGAAGGCCGCGTGATCGGTTTTGCCTATTGCAATTGGTTCAAGCCCCGTCCGGCCTACCGTTTTTCCGCCGAAGATTCGATCTACATGGCCCCAGACGTGCACCGCAAAGGCATGGGCAAGGCCCTGCTGGCCGAGTTGTGCGCTCAGGCCGAACGCGTTGGCGTGCGCAAATTTCTGGCCGTTATCGGCGACTCGGCCAATGCAGGCTCGATCGGCGTGCACACGTCTTTGGGCTTCAGCCATGTCGGCGTTCTCAAGTCATGCGGCTGGAAGTTCGATCGCTGGCTCGACGTCGTGATGATGGAAAAGCCTTTGGGCGCTGGCGACAGCACCGCTCCGCAATAATCAGCACCATGAAAAACAAAACACTGGCGACCTGGTTGACTTTTTGGGGCGGCCCTTTGGGCTTGCACCGCTTGTATCTTTTCGGATTTTCGGACACGCTGGCCTGGTTACTGCCCATCCCGACTGCGCTCGGCTTTTATGGTCTGGAACGGGTACAGCAATTAGGGCAAGACGACTCACTCAGCTGGCTGTTGATTCCCTTGCTCGGCTTCACCATTGCAGGTTGCGCCCTGAATGCCATCGTTTATGGCCTCATGCCAATGGAAAAGTGGAATGCCAAATTCAACCCTCAAGCGGACAGTCTGGCCACATCTGGGCGAACCCACTGGGGTACGGTCATCGCGATCGCCATCGCACTGCTGATTGGCACCGCGGTGCTGATGTCGAGCCTCGCTTTCAGCTTCCAGCGGTATTTCGAATACCAGATTGAAGCAGCCAGACAGATCAGTCAATAGACAAGTCGCCTGAATGCATTCAGGCGACTTGGGCGTGTTTGAAAATCAGACTCAGTTGACCCCGCTCAAGCCGTCCGGAGTTCAATCAAAAATCTGAAAACTGATCCAATAAGCCACTGCAGCCACAAAAGCACTGGCAGGGATGGTCAGCACCCAAGCCCAGACGATGTTGCCCGCTACGCCCCATCGAACAGCACTGGCGCGCTGAGTAGAGCCTACGCCCACAATGGCACCCGTGATCGTGTGGGTGGTGGATACCGGGATGCCCAGCGTGGTCGCCAAAAACAAGGTCATGGCCCCCCCAGTTTCAGCACAAAAGCCCCCCACAGGTTTGAGTTTGGTGATTTTTTGACCCATGGTTTTCACAATGCGCCAGCCCCCAAACATGGTGCCCAGACCAATGGCCAAGTAACAACTGACAATGACCCAACCTGGCGGCGAGGCGTCGGCTGTGGTGGCATACCCCGTAGCAATCAACATCATCCAGATGATGCCAATGGTTTTTTGAGCGTCATTCCCGCCGTGGCCCAAACTGTATGCACCTGCAGAAACGAGCTGCAAGCGACGGAACCATTTGTCCACCTTCGAAGGTCTGGCGCGGCGACAAATGTGGGCCACAGCCACCATCATCAAAGAGCCCAGCAAGAACCCGAGCAAAGGCGAAACAAAGATGAAAGCCACCGTTTTCATGATGCCCGTGGACACCAAAGCACCGGCACCGGCCTTCGCAATCACAGCGCCCACAATGCCGCCGATCAGAGCATGCGAAGAGCTGCTGGGAATACCGTAATACCAGGTGATGACGTTCCAAGTGATGGCACCTACCAAGGCACCAAACACCACATGGGTGTCGACAATGCCCGGCTGAACAATGCCCTTACCCACCGTGGCCGCCACACTGAGGTGAAAGATGAAAATGGCAACAAAGTTAAAGAAAGCGGCAAACACCACCGCTTGGGCCGGTTTGAGAACGCCCGTGGACACCACGGTCGCAATCGAGTTGGCAGCATCATGAAACCCGTTCATGAAGTCAAAAATCAGCGCCAGGGCGACCAGCAAGATAACCACCCACAAGGCGGCTTGTACGGTTTCCATAGTCAGGACGTCCAGTTCTGGATCAAGAATTCTCGAGGACAATGCCCTCGATCTGGTTGGCCACGTCTTCACACTTGTCGGTGATCGTTTCCAACAGTTCGTAAATGGCCTTGAGCTTGATGATTTCGCGCACATCGGGTTCGTCACGGAACAGCTTGCTCATGGCGCTGCGCATCACGCGGTCGGCATCTGACTCCAGGCGGTCGATTTCTTCGCAGGTCTTGAGTGCGGATTCGGCCACAGCAGGTTCACCGATGCGGGCCAGCAACTTGACAGCGTCTTGCACACGCTCACAACAACGCACCGACAAATCGGTCAGACGTGTGATTTCTTCGGTCATGTGACGCACGTCATACAGTGCCATGGTTTCTGCGGAGTCCTGAATCAGATCGGCCACGTCGTCCATCAAGTTGATGAGGGCGTGGATTTGTTCACGGTCGATGGGGGTGATGAACGTGGTGTGAATCAGGCGGTTGACCTCTTGGGTCACGCGGTCTGCGGCGTGCTCGGCGTTGTCCACATCGCGGTTGTACTTCTCGCGCAGGTGCACATCGTTGTAATTGGCAACCAGGTTCGAGAAAGCCCGAGCCGCCTCCACAATGCGCTCCGCGTGTTGATTGAACAGTTCGAAGAAGTTGCCTTCTTTGGGCAGCAATTTGCCAAACAGCATGGTGAGCTCCTGATAACGAGAAAGTGTCTAACGTGACGATTTTGTGACAGCGGCGAGTTTAACCGGTCGGTTTGCACCGGGCAGCAGAGAAATACTTACGCGCTTCGGAAAATGAAATAAACCGCCCCAACCATGCACAAAGCCGCCCACAGGTAATCCAGCTTGAACGGCTCTTTGAGGTAAAAAATCGCAAAGGGCACAAAAACGCTCAAGGTGATCACCTCTTGCATGATTTTGAGTTGGCCTACGCTGAATTGGGTGTGGCCGATGCGGTTCGCAGGCACCTGGAACATGTATTCAAGTGAAGCAATGCCCCAGCTCACCAAGGCTGCCGCGTACCAAGGTGCCGAGGCCATGTTGCGCAAATGGCCATACCAGGCAAAAGTCATGAACACATTGCTGGCCAGCAAAAGCAAAATCGTCTGCAAGGAAATCGGCAAACCGCTGAAAAACGTCATGGTGGGGGCTCCGGCAAAACGCCGATGGACTGGTCTGACACACGCGCCCTGTCTTCGTCGGTCACGATGCCGGGCCACAAATCGGCCAAGGGGTACAGCACAAAAGCCCGCTCACGCCAACGCGGGTGGGGCAAGGTCAACCGCGGGCTGTTCATGGTCGCCTGCCCATACATCAGCAAATCCAGGTCCAGTGTGCGTGGGGCGTTGACGTATGGCCGCTCACGCCCGGCCTGCTGCTCGAGCGTCTGCAGGGCATCCAGCAACGCGGGGGCGCTCAGGCGGGTTTCGATTTGCGCGACCGCATTGATGAAATCAGGGCCCTGGGCCTCAAAAGGTGCCGTGCGGTAAAGCCGGGAACGCGCCAAGACACGCGTATCGGGCAGCCATGCCAGCGCATCAAAGCTCTGCAACACCGTTTGCAGGGCGTTGCCCAAATTGGCCCCCAATGCCACATAAGCGGTCACGGGGTCTCGCAAGTTGGCCTCCATGGGCGGGAAGGCGCAGGCTTATTCAGCGCTGCCCGAATCCCCAGCCTGGTCGCCTGCTGCGCCGGGCTTGCGACGGCGGCGGCGGCGTTTTTTGGGCGCGCCATCATCGCCGGATTCGGGTGATGGGCTCACAGTCTGCGATGCAGCTGGGCCTGCCGCTTGCCGAGGCGCATCAGCGCCCTCAGGCCTTGGCGCACGGCGCACTCGGGGCTTGGCCGCTTGCGAGGATTGTTGCTCGGCTTTGGCCGCCTGCACCAAGTCTTCGCGTTCCGAATCGCTGGCCATGCTGAACTCTTGCCACCAGTCGGCCAAGCGCACATCCACCTCTTCGATGTCAGCGCGCAAGCGCAAAAAGTCAAATCCGGCCCGAAAGCGCGGTTGCTCCACCAGACCAAAGGGCGTGCTGCCCACACGCTTTTCAAAGCGCGGTTGCATCATCCAGATCTCGCGCATGTCTGCGGCCAGCTTGCCGCGACCGGACACATCGCCAATGCGGGCGTCAAACACCTCGTCGATCGCATCTTGCAAGGCGGGGTGCGGGTGCTCTTTGCGTGCCAGGCGCTTGGCCCAACCCTCGCGCACATCGGCCCACAACACACAGGCCAGCAAGAAGCTCGGAGCAACAGGCTTGCCCTCGCCCACGCGGCGGTCGGTATCGGCCAAGGCCACTTGCACAAAAGCACTTTCAGCCCGCTCCACCACGACGTCGAGCAAGGGGTAAATGCCGGTGGCCAGTCCCAGTTTTTTCAGCTGCTCAATGGACGCCAAGGCATGCCCGGTTTGCAGCAGTTTGAGCATCTCGTCAAACAAGCGGCTTTGCGGCACATCGGCCAACAAGGTCGCAGACTGGGTCAGAGGTTTGGCGGTTTTGGCCTCGAGCTTGAAGCCCAAGGGGCTGAGCTTGGCAGCGAACCGCACCGCACGGATGATGCGCACCGGGTCTTCACGGTAACGCGCCACCGGATCACCAATCATGCGCAACACACGCTTTTTGGCATCTGGGATGCCGCCGTGGTAGTCGACCACGATCTGCGACTCGGGGTCGTAGTACATGGCGTTGACGGTGAAGTCACGGCGCGTGGCATCTTCGTCTTGCGGACCCCAGACGTTGTCGCGCAGCACACGGCCCGTCGAATCGACCGCGTGGTGCATGCCTTCAAGTTGGCGCTTGCTGGTGCGCTCATTGCCCTTGACCTGTTCGGCCGCGGCATTGTCCAGGTGGGCGCGAAAAGTCGAAACCTCGATCACCTCGTTGTCACGGCCCCGGCCGTACACCACGTGCACGATGCGAAAGCGGCGACCGATGATGAATGCACGGCGGAACAAGTTTTTGACCTGCTCGGGCGTGGCATCGGTGGCCACGTCAAAGTCTTTGGGCCGCAAGCCCAGCAGCAAGTCGCGCACAGCACCACCCACGATGTAAGCCTCAAACCCGGCTTGCTGCAGGGTGCGCGTCACATTCACGGCGCGTTCGTCCACCAGGTTCGGGTCGATGCCATGCACCGATGCAGGCACTTCGGTGCGGCGGCCAAAATCGGGTTTGTTGCCTTGGGGCGATTTGCCCATCAGCTTGTTGATGAATTTTTTGATCATTCTTGAAAGAGTTCGAGGATGCGCCAGCCACGCTCTGTGGCCAGTTGACGCAACCGAGCGTCAGGGTTCGTTGCCACCGGATGGTGGGCTTTTTCCAAAAGCGGCAGGTCGTTCAGGGAGTCCGAGTAGAAGGTCATCTCCACATCGCCCCAATCCAAGCCTTGCTGACTGAGCCACTGCGCGACCCGGGTGACTTTACCTTCTCTGAATGAAGGGGTGCCTTGAATCTCGCCAGTGATCCAGCCCGTGGCATCGCGTTCGAGCTCCACGGCAATCAGCTCACTGACCCCGAAAGCCTGGGCAATCGGGCGGGTCACAAATTCGTTGGTCGCCGTCACGATCATCACGGTATCGCCCGCGCGCTGGTGCGATCGTACCAGCGCCAGCGCCTCGGGCGTGATGCGGGGCCGAATCACTTCGTCCATGTACTGCGCATGGGCCTGCGCGGCGGCAGTCGCGCCTTGTTCGCGAGCGGCGCGGGTGGCAAAGCGCACGTAATCGTGAATGTCGAGTGTGCCCGCCTGGTAGTGGGCATAAAACTCGTCGTTGCGCTGGCTGAAAACGGCAGGGTCGTTCCAGCCCATTTCGGTCGTGAAAACACCCCAGGTATGGTCGGAATCCAGCGGCAACAGCGTGTGATCCAAATCGAACAACGCAAGTTTCATTCGTTCTCCAGCATGGCACGCACCAAGGGAATGGTCAGCGCGCGCTGCGTTTGCAAAGCATATTGATCCAGGTTGTCGAGCAATTGCATCAAGCTGCCCAGATCACGTGAAAAGCGGTTGAGCATGTAGGACATGACCTCGTCGCTCAAAAACAGGCCTCGGGCATCGGCCTCTTGACGCAACACCGCACGGCGCTCGGGCTCGCCCAGCACCTGCAGAGCGTTGATGTGCCCCCAGCCCAATCGGGTGCGCAGATCGTCGCGCAGTTTCAAATCGGCTGGCGGCAAAGCACCTGCGGCCAAGACCCAACGCGGCAAGCCCGTACGGGGCGTCAGCGCATTCACAAACCAGTTGAAGGCCGTGTGCTGCTGCTCGGTGCTGTACAGGTGCACATCGTCCATCAGCACCGCCGTCCAGTCGTCGTTGAACTCGGGCGGATTCAACGTGTACGCATCCAGCCACCCGACTTGGGCGCCCTGCTCGCGAAGTGCGTGGTGCACCGCGTGCAACAAATGGGTTTTGCCTGAACCGCTCTCGCCCCAGAGGTAGCTGGGCACGGGAGAACGGCTGCTCGATGCTGTCCACAAACGCAAATGGTCCAATGCGGCCACATTGGGACCTGCAAAAAAATTGTCCAGCGTGGGCGTTGACGCCAGGCCGATGTCCAAAGCCAGTTGCTTCATGCGGCGTCGGGCCCCTGTGCCGCACCCGCAGCAGCGCCAGAACCACTCTTTTGATACAGATCGCTTTGCAAGTATTGACCACGCAAACGGCGCAAGCCCACCAGCAAAACAGCGCTGGCATGCAAGGCCATCAGCACACCCACAAAACCCAGCACCTGACCAAATGCCATCAAGGCCAATATGACGGCCAATGGATGCAGACCAATGCGCTCACCGACCAAGCGAGGCGTGAGTAAAAAACTCTCGATCAGCTGGCCCAGACCAAACACGACCGCCACCATGACCAAGGCCTGAGAAGATGCAAACTGAAGCAGGCCAGCCAACAAGGCCAGCACCAAACCCAGGCCAAAACCCAGATACGGCACAAACACCGCCAAACCTGTGAAGACACCGATGGGCAAGGCCAGATCCAAGCCAAAAAACCTCAAGCCCGCGGCATAAAACACCGCCAAAGCCAGCATGACCAGCAACTGGCCACGCAAATATTCGCCCAGCACCGAGTCGCTTTCCTGCATGAAGCTGTCAAAACCGGCGCGCCAGGCAGGCGGCACCAATTCGAGGATGCTGTTCACCAAGCGTGCCCAGTCATTCAACAAATAAAACAAGGCCACGGGCACCAGCACCACATAACCCATCAAAGCCAATGCGGCATTGCCCCCCACTTTCAGTGAAGACATGAGCGGAGCCCACCAGTCTTCGCGGTTGGCCCCCAGGTAAGTGACCAACTGGGTTTTCAAATCACGCAAATCAAGGGAGATGTTCAGCCCCAATGGGCTCAACAAGGGGTTGAGCACATCGCCCAAGCGATCAAGCAACAAGGGCAATTGCTGCTGCAACAAAGGCCACTCGCGAACCAGAACGGGCACCAGCAACAACAAAATACCCAGCAGCGCCAAAATGGCCAAGGCTTCAACCAGCACAACGGCCAACGCACGAGGCAATCGGCCCTTGGCCAAAGCCTCCAGCCGAAGTACCAGCGGGTGCAGCACATAGGCCATGACGGCAGCAATCACGAAGGGTGCCAAGACCGGTGCCAGCAACCAGAAAACCAAGGCAGCGACCAAGGCCAAGCCAAGCCAGGCAGCCAGACGGGTCATCAAAAATGGGAGGGGTGCTTGCACGGTGGTCTCGTCTTTTGCGGCAGGTCAGCCGAAGCGGTCAGGGTCAACCCTTAAAATAGACCTTGATTTTAGTCTGCCAACCCGTTTATTGGCCCTCCACCCCCTATTTACCTGCCCCATTTGGGCCAAAACCATGAGTCAAACTCCACTTTCCTACAAAGACGCCGGCGTCGACATCGTTGCAGGCGATGCCTTGGTCGAGCGCATCAAGCCATTGGCCAAGAAAACCATGCGCGAAGGCGTGCTGGCGGGTATCGGCGGTTTTGGCGCGCTGTTTGAAGTGCCCAAGCGCTACAAAGAACCGGTGCTGGTGAGCGGCACCGAC
>SXGS01631226.1_pt1 | contig 10123 bp, 13 predicted proteins | sample 3174681 | NCBI WGS metagenome assembly SXGS01 (sample SAMN11356861, study PRJNA531348) | freshwater metagenome | isolation source: freshwater sample F1-80 | place: China: Fuxian Lake, Yuxi | collected 2017-12-25
CGCGCAGGCGGGCATCCAGACAAATGCCGTACTGGCCTGAGGTTGAGCCTTCTGGATTCCCGCTTTCGCGGGAATGACATTCCCTTGACTATCCATCAAAACTTTCCTGACTGACTACTAGGAAAGGCAAAGTAAAATAAATGTTCTTTCCAATTTTTGACTTTTGCTTTTCGACTTTTGCCTTTTGATTTCTCCTCTTGCCTTTCGACTTCCCCATGTCCTCCCTCATCGCAAAGATCCACGCCAGCCCAACAATGGCGGTCCTCGTCGTCACCGGCGGCGGCACTCAGGCGCTCGCCGATCTCTTGGCCGTTCCTGGCGCATCGAAGACAGTCCTCGAAGCACTCGTGCCCTACAGCGACCCAGCGTTGGCGGAATTTCTCAGAACTGCGCCAATGCAAGCAGTGTCAGTTGAAACGGCGGCAGCAATGGCGCAGGCCGCGTATCGACGGGCGCAGCAGTTACGAGACCAGGTAACGACTCCTGTCATTGGGTTAGCGTGTACAGCCACACTGGCCACCGACCGCCCCAAGAAGGGCGATCACCGTGCGCACGTTGGCCTGTGCACGGCGAACTCGACGATTGTGTATTCCCTCACGCTTACGAAGGGAGCGCGGGATCGTGCGGGAGAAGAGCGCGTGGTGAGTAATCTGGTGCTCAACGTGCTAGCGGAAGGGTGCGACCAGCCAGGTTTGCCAGACCTCGGGCTCTTGCCTCAGGAACGAATCGAACGCACCCTCGTCGGCGAAAGCTAACCGTAAGTGCAGCAGAGGCCGGCCATTCTGACATCCCCTACCGCAGCTCTGCCGATCTCCGGGGAATCAGAGGCGGGGTTCCCCCTGACCCAATGTCAATGTGATACAGAACCAAGATGCCGCGCAGTTTCTTGACGCTACCGGATGCCGTCGCCGAACAGGCATAGGCAGCTCCTGAGCTAATCTGGGCAGTCACGATGCACGCATGCCCCGGCGTCACGACAGCCGGCGTCCCGCAAGAGTTCGTGCTCAACAGAGGTACCCCGGATTCATCAACAATATTTATACTTACGGGGATCGACGAGTTGCCGACATTACGGATGGTACATTGGGCGCTGTTCTGGTTGGTAGCGCCAAAGACGGTAGGGCTGGCAAGCGTTTGGCCGGCCCGAGCGAGACTGGCCGACCCGACAAGACAAGCAACGACAGCGAGCATGACAGCAGTTTTCATAACACTTCTCCTAAAGAGCGACCAAGGCGAGGGCCCGGTCGCGCAAGCAGGCAACAGCCGCGCTAAGCCTCTTCCCATCATCGCAGGTCCGCAGCAGCGATGACGCGCAGAAGAGGCGAAATCTCTCGCAACTCGACAGTGCCGCGCAGCTCTTTCGTTTTACCGTCTGCCGTCGCTGAGCAGGCGAAAGAAACATTGTCGGGTAGGTCGTAAACTAAAACGACACAAGTTACCCCTGCGGCCAGGGCGTTACCGCTACAGCCATCGAAGTTCGCGGGGATTGCCGTCCCATCCCCTCGCGTCATGGCTACAGTCAGCAAGACAGGATCAGACCCGGCATTGCGGATATAGCAGGCACCGGCGTTATTATACGGTCCGGTCGGTATTGCTGGGCTAGCGATGGTCCCTGCCGATGACACAGCAGCGATTCCCCAGAGAGAAACGGCAACGGCAAAAGCAGCGTATCTCTTCATGGTGAGGCTCCTTCGATTTGGGATGCAGGTTGTCTTGTAGCGAAGAGCGATACAGTGGACAAGAGACGTGTACGCTGCACGCTTTGGGGCATTGCGCCTCTTGCCTGCTCGCCGAGAAGCCCATACAACGTCCGTCATGAAAATCGGGATCGTTTCGGACATTCATGCTGATGCACGCGCCCTACGCCGGGCGCTCGAAGATATGCCGTCGGTCGATGCGCTCCTTTGCCCTGGCGACGCGGTCAGCGAGTATCGCTTCTGCGCCGATACCGTTGAGGTGCTGCAACAGGCACAGGTCATTTGCATCCAAGGCAATCATGAAGTCGTGTTGTTCGGCGGACGCAATCCCGCGTATCTCAAAAAATGCCGAGAGACGTTTACAGCCGAGAGTCTCGATTTCCTCGCCACGGCACCACTCTCGCGCGAACTGGAGGTCGATGGCGTCCGCGTCCTGCTCATCCACGCCAGCCCCTGGGAACCGCATGACGAATATATCTATCCAGGTAGCCCTCGCCTCGCCAAATTTGCGACCCTTGACCATGACCTCGTCTGTTTCGGTCATACGCATGTGCCGCTGATCCACCGGGTTGGTGGTGTCACCGTGATCAATCCTGGCTCGCCTTCGCAGCCGCGCGATCAAGACCGCCGTGGTGCGTATGCGGTCTTCGACACTCACACAAGAGAAGCCTCGATTCATCGTTTCTCTCTGGAATAACGACGCCTCACTGAGGCTTCTCCCTCAACCAGATAGGAGAGAGGGTATGAACAAACGCACTCCTGATCTCATCGAAGTAGCCCCAGCCCCGGCAGCTCCAAGTGCTCCCCCTACGCGCCGTCAATTTCTTCGCACCGCCGTGGCGACAGCGGCGGCTGGTGGTGCCGTCGCCGCTGGATGCGAATATAAATCGCAACTCTTCTTATTGAGCCGCGCCCCGAAAGAAGCAGAGGAAAAAAGCCAGGACTGGCAGGAGTCGCGCATCCGCAGCTATCGCCCACTGGGGCGCACCGGCATGCAGATTTCCGACATCTCCTTCGGTTGTTCCGGCCTGGACAATGTGACAACCGTCAAAAGTGCGCTAGAGCGCGGCGTGAATTACTTCGATACCTCGCCTGATTACTCACACGCTGGCTCAGAGCAAACTCTAGGCGAGGGCATCAAAGGCTTTCCGCGTGACAAGCTGTTCATCGCCTCGAAGTTTTGTACGCCGTCAGATCATCTTGACAACGATGTTCCCGTCAAAGAGGTGATCGCCACCGTCGAAGGCAGCCTCAAGCGACTGGGCACGGACTATCTGGACCTCGCCCACATCCACGCCGTGAATTCGATTGAACGGCTGATGAATCCCAACATCCACGAAGCCTTCGACCGCTTGAAGGAACAGGGCAAGCTGCGCTTCCTCGGGGTGTCATCGCATACGCCACAATTGGAAAAAGTCATGCGCCATGCCGTCGACTCTGGGCGCTTCGACGTCATCATGGTCGCCTACAACTTCAGGAACTGGCCTGACCTCACCACCATCTTTCATGATGCCAAACAGAAAGGTGTCGGTGTGGTGGCAATGAAGACCTTGAAAGGGGCGAAGCACACCGCGTTGTCGGACTTCACACCCACGGACCGCGAGTCGTTCGCGCAAGCCGCGTTCAAGTGGGTACTCACGAACGAGGACGTGAGTGGCCTCGTAGTGTCGATCAACTCGCTCTCGCAAATTGACGAATACCTCCATGCCTCGGGCCAGCCGCTACAACAGACCGACCTGCATCTGCTGGAAAAATACGACCGACTTGTTTCTAACGACTACTGCCGTCCAGGCTGCGGCGCGTGCCTGTCTTCGTGTCCGGCTGAGATGCCGATCGACGACATCCTGCGCTACGCCATGTACTACGAAAATTACGGCCAGCAGCGGCTAGGCATGGAGAAATACGCGCGGGTGCTCCAGACCCGTGCCCTGTCGCAATGTACAGAATGCACGGCACCGTGCGAGCAAGCTTGCCCGTTCGGACTTCCCATCAAAGCCAAGCTGCAACGCGCGGATCGGCTGCTGCGGTTTGTGTGAGGCTTCATGAATTGGAGCAAGCAGACCTATCGGCAGCTTGAATACCTTTTCGAGCTGATTTGCCGGACGCTGCCCCAGTGTCACAGAGCGAACCACGAAACCGTCTCCTCTGCGCACGAGAAACCGCAGTGAGGAACTTGCATCTAAACCAGACACAAGGAGAGGATATGGTTGTTACAGTTTTCCGCGTGCGCGTACGAGAAGAGGCAAACTTAGCCGAATTGGAATCCCTCACCCAACGGATGCTCACTCTTGTCCAAGGTCTGCCGGGTTTCCTCAGTGTCAAAGACTTTCAGGCGGAGGATGGGGAAGGATTGACGCTGGTAGAATTTGACACGATAGAGAATCAGATGCGGTGGCGCGATCACCCCGAGCATCAAGCGGCCCAGGCCTTAGGTAGGACGAAATTCTTCAAAGAATATAGCGTACAGGTGTGTGAGCTAGTGAGAGGAGTGCGCTTTTAGAGGAGGAACGCGATGTCGATGATTCGCGAGTATCAGGCCGAGGATGCGCTGCAGAAGGCCGAAGCGTTTGCACGCGGCCAAGGGGCGGCGGCCCTTCAGATAGGAGTCCTTGCCGCCAATACTGGAGCGGTGAAACTGTACCAGCGGCAGGGCTTCCAGGCGTATGAAGTGCTCCTTACGAAAAGCCTTCAGCAAAGCGGTCGGTGACTCTGTCACATATAGAAAGCTTTTCAAATAAAAGCAGAGACAAAAAAGAGTGCATTGTTGTCCAAAAAATTAAGATTACCTGGACAGCAGCAGCCTAACCTTCCGTTCCAGCCTTTCCGCGTTGTAACTCCATTGCAAAAATTGTCGATCCCGCCCTCGTCATCAAAGCTCAACGGCACTTGAGGTGCTGTACCTAATATGAAAGGTCATCTCAGATACTCTGCAGCGTCGGGAGCCATTTGCCCTAGTTTCGCGAGGAACCCCAATGAAATATGCCATCTTTTATAGCTTACAGGCACCGCCTGAGTTCGGCGTCACACCGCAACAAGTGTACGCCGAAGCCCTTGAACAAATTGCTCGCGCTGATGAACTCGGTTTGCACCAAGTCTGGCTGACTGAACACCACTTCATGGACGACGCCTACTGTCCTTCGCCGATGATCGCCGCTGCCGCTATTGCCGGACGCACGAAGCAGATCCGCATTGGACAAGGTGTGGTGTTACTTCCGTTCTACGGCCATCCATTGAAGCTAGCCGAAGATGCCGCAGTCCTCGACGTGCTCTCCGGCGGGCGTTTCGAGCTGGGCATTGGTCGTGGCTATCGACCTCACGAGTTCGCAGGGTTCGGCATGGATCAGAAAGAACGGGTGTCGCGCACAAACGAAGGTATCGAAATTATCCGCAAATCCTGGGCCGGTGAGCGTTTCAGTCACAGTGGCAAATACTACCAAGTGCATGATGCCCGTCTCATGCCGGCTCCCGTGCAGAATCCAATGCGTCTCTGGCTCGGCGCAGGCACGCCAAGCTCTCGCCGCAAAGTCGCGCAGAAAGGGCTTCCGCTGCTCATCTCTTTGGTAACGAACCTAGAAGAGACTATTGCTGAGTTCGCGGATTACACCCAATCGCTTCTTGAATTCGGGCATGATCCGTCGCATTTCCCTCGTGCGCTCATCCGCGAGTTCTATGTCGCGGATGACTCGCAACGCGCGTGGGAAGAAGTGAAACCGTATTTCTTACACGTGTACCAGAAGGTGTATTGCCCACCGTGGGTCGCGCTGTACGACACCAACGCCGACGGGTCACGTCGACGGGTGCGCGACCCACATGATCCCTACATCGAGTCAGACCGGTTTCGCAAAGATCGTCACATTATCGGTGACCCCGAAGCCTGTGCGCGTGAACTGCGTCGCTATAAAGACGAGGCCAAGATCGACATCATGATCTTGCGCATGCAGTTCCCCGGACAGCCAATGGCGCAGGTCATGCAGTCATTAGACATGCTCGTCAACGAAGTGATTCCCCTGGTGGAACGATGAAGAAACTCAGTCACGTCGATGCTCAAGGACGAGCGCACATGGTGGATGTCGCCGCCAAGCACGTCACCGTGCGCGAAGCGACTGCCACTGGTGTAGTGCGTATGCAGCCGGCAGTACTTCGTCTCATTACCGCCGGGCAAATGCCGAAGGGCGATGTTCTCGCGACCGCACGGCTTGCCGGCATTATGGCCGCCAAAAAGACGCCGGATCTCATTCCGCTCTGCCACCCGTTGCCGCTTGCCTCAGTCAAAGTGGAATTTCACTCGGACGAAGCAGCCGGCACTATCGCGATTGAAGCACGGGTAAAAGTCGAGGCGAAAACCGGCGTAGAGATGGAAGCCCTCACTGCTGTCTCCGTCGCTGCGTTGACGATCTACGACATGTGTAAAGCTGTGGACAAAAGTATCGTCATCTCAGACATTTGCTTGCAAAAGAAAACTGGCGGCAAGAGTGGAATCTATGAGAGGACGGCGTGATTACCCTCACGCTCAAGCCTGGACGCGAAGGCCCGGTACGCGCCGGGCATCCGTGGATTTTCTCGCGAGCCATTGATCGCGTCGAAGGACAAGCAACAGCAGGCGGGCTCGCACGTGTATTAGCTGCTGACCGCAACTTACTAGGGATTGGCTATCACAATGCCCAGTGCTCCATCGCCGTGCGTATGCTCACGACGACCGACACCCTAATTAATGCAGAGTTCCTTGACCAACGCTTGGGCGCTGCTTACGCATTGCGTCGGGCGCTCGTCCCTCCGGCCACGACGGCGTACCGTCTCATCAACGGCGAAGGTGATTTTCTGCCAGGTTTCATCGCCGATGTCTACGATCGGTTCGTTGTCTGCCAGTGCCTAACGGCTGGCATGGAACTGCTCAAGCCGCTGCTGGCCGAAAGGCTCGCAGCGTTGCTGTCCCCGCAGGGTATCTATGAAAAGAGCGAAGGCAATGTCCGCCGCGAAGAAGGCTTGCCCAATGCCGCTGGCGTGCTCTGGGGCGATGAACCTCCACCTATGGTTGAGATCCAGGAGAATGGCTGCCAGTTTTTGGTCGATCCTCAAGGCGGCCAAAAAACCGGCTTTTTTCTCGATCAACGCGACAACCGCGCATTGGCACGTACCTTGGCTGCCGAACAAGACGTCTTAAACGGGTTTTCCTACACAGGAGGGTTTGGCATCTTTGCCGCCAAAGGCGGTGCCCGCAGTGTCCTCTCGATAGACAGCTCGGCGACTGCCTTGGAGCTTGCCCAACGCAACTGGGCACGAAACGCCCTCCCTCTCGAATACAGCTCGTTTCTCCAAGCCGACATGTTTTCTTATCTGCGGGACGCACCGCAGCAATTTGGGCTTATCATCCTCGATCCGCCACCCTTCGTTCGCCGTCGTCAGGATCAGCATGCTGGGCTGAAAGGCTACAAAGAAATCAACCTGCAAGCGTTGAGGAAACTCCCACCGGGAGGACACTTGTTGACGTTCAGTTGTTCGCAGCACGTTTCTGTGGCCGAGTTTACCCAGACTGTTCTGTTCGCTGCCGCCGACGCCAGAAAGCGTGTGCAGCTCCTGGGACATCTCGGCCCGGCGAGCGATCACCCCGTGAACCTTGTTCACTCCGAGGGCTCGTATCTAAAAGGGCTCTGGCTTCGAATGGGGGATTGAAATACCCGTCGAAAAATGGGAGTTTGCTCTGGCAGTTCTCTATCCCAGAGATGAACGTTATAATTCAGCCTCTTACTCATCGTTCTCCTTTCATCAGTAGTAGTTGATGCCCTCATCACTTCCGTTCTGTCGGTGGCACCGAACAGCATTTCGCAAACGGACAGTGGTGGGATAGCTATTGACCCTTAGCCTTCTTCTGGAAATCACCGAAGAAGCCGAAAGAGGAAATTTCTATGAGAGGTCGTCCTGCACAGCAGGAAAAATCGAGCACAAAAGCCAAGCCGAGCCTGAAGCGCGCTCTGCCAACCAGCAAACGTGCTACTGCGAAGCCCAAAGCAGCTCCTGTCGCCGAATTTGACGAGGATGGCGAGTCGGAAGAACACGAGGATGATCTCATCCTCGCCTCGGAGACGCCAGCGGCACCGCCAGCCCAGCTTTTAGTGCCCACGCCGACCTTCGTGAGCCGAAATATCGTGGCACCAGACGGCAGTGTGCGGGCAGGCTGGGAAATGTGGATTGGCGACCATTGTTTCGGTCGAGCCGACAGCAAAGAGTTATTGCTTGCCAGCTTCCAGCGGTTGCAAAGCCCACCCGAGAGTTTTCATTGGCGTGAAGTGCGCAACCGTATGCAGATGCGCGGTCGCCCGCGCCCGGCTCAAGCCGAACCAGAAAAAGACGAAGTCTGGGAAAAGGAAGAAGCCGAGGAACCATTGCTTCTTGGCGAAGAAGAAGCCGATGGTTTCCAAGAACTCACGTGGGAAAACGCGTAATTTTTCCTGCACCTCTCCCAAGGGATGCCGCAACGGCATCCCCCTCTCTCACGCCACGACATTCCTCCCGTCTCGCTTCATTGCCCATTCTCATAGCCCAACGTCCTGACCGACAGGTGCAGCACTGACGTCCAAGGGTCGGGATGGGTGCCGCCCCTCCTGACAGTGCCGTCAGCTTCACGCAAAATGCGGAGCACGTCGTTCGGTGGAGGATACTGCTATGCACAAACGTATCGGTTTGATTGGTCTCGGGATTATGGGCAAGCCGATGGCTAAAAATGTCCTGAAGGCCGGCTTTCCCTTGACAGTCTACAGTCGCCGCCGCAGTGCAGTAGAAGAACTCATGGCGGCAGGTGCCGAGGGCGCACGCTCGTGCCGCGAAGTCGCGGAGCATGCCGATGTTGTCATCACCATGGTCACCGACACTCCAGACGTTCAGCAAGTCATCTTGGGGGAAGAGGGTGCGCTGTCGGGGCTTCGACCAGGAAGCATGATCATCGATATGAGCACGATTTCTCCTAGCGCCACGCGAGAAATTGCCGCCGCTGTGCAAGCGACAGGAAGCGAGTTCCTTGATGCACCAGTCAGCGGTGGAGAAGGCGGTGCCATTGCCGGCTCTTTATCCATCATGGTCGGTGGCAAAGACGCGACCTTTGCCGCATGTCTGCCGATTCTGCAAGCAATGGGCAAGAATATTATTCATGTAGGTGGCACCGGCGCTGGCCAACTTACGAAACTCTGCAATCAGATTGCCGTTGCCGTGACGAACTTGGCCATGAGCGAAGCCTTGATTTTCGGGGCAAAGGCAGGCATAGACCTAGAAAAAATGCATCAAGCGATTAGCGGGGGCGCGGCCGGGTCCTGGCAACTCTCCAACCTCGGCCCCCGCATTTTCCAGCGCGATTTCGCTCCAGGGTTCATGGTGAAACTTCAACAGAAAGACTTACGGCTGGTGCTCCAAGAAGCAGACCGCTTGCATCTGGCACTCCCAGCCACTGGCCTCGTCCACAGTCTGTTTAACGCCCTGGAAACATCCGGCGCTGGCGACGAAGGTACCCAAGCTCTCGTCAAGGTGCTCGAAAAGTTGGCCGGAGTCGAGGTCAAAGCCTAAAATCACAATTCGGCAGTTTTGCACCCCGGGCCGCTGGACAAACAAGCCACGATCAAGGTAAAAAGGGAGCCACTCAACATGCTGCAAACACCATCACCCAATTCGGCATCGAGTCGGTCCTACGCGAGGTCCTCACACCATGCGTCGCGTGCCATTCTCCCTCAATGGTTGAGCCTTGGACTAGCATGGGGAATTCCACTCTCTCTGGCGATTTTCTTCTCCTGGCTAGGGTTCGATGCCTCCTGGCTCGACCTGACTGCGCGCTGGGCGTGTGTCGGGCTGACCGCATTGCTCGGCCAGCAATGGCTCTCTTCTTTCAGGAATGCGACATCATCAGCTGATGTTCCGCACACCAAAGAGATGCCTCCCACGACGCAACTAATCCCTGTCCATAAAGCGCTTCCCAACCTCACTCTTCCAGTGTTACTTCAACAATTCACGTAAGAAATATGCCGCTTGCTCCCCTGCCGTAGTGCCTTGCTCGTCCTTCTTGACCGTCAGCAGGAAAGCCCGGAACATGTCATCACTGTCGGTCAGGCACCTCCCTCCGCCGGAACAGATCTTAAAGCCCTGCTTCCTACCGATATCTTCCTCGCAGCTCTCGAACAGAAGACGGTGATCTTCAACACATCTCATGAATTGCGGCGCGGGCTTGGGTCCTTTCAGGCGCGATCTCTCGCTCATCAAAGCCTGCTCGTCGGTAGCATCCGTTATCAGCAGCATCTCGCTTTTCTTTTGAACTGGTTGCAAGTTGTACGAACCGGACAAAGTGCTGTAAAGAGAAGAGGTTGAGTGATTATTCTCAGAAGCATCCTCGGAGACAATGCCATGCCACGTTCGCCATTTGCTACGGCAGCCCAGCCCGCTTCCACCGC
>SXGS01521666.1_pt1 | contig 10121 bp, 9 predicted proteins | sample 3174681 | NCBI WGS metagenome assembly SXGS01 (sample SAMN11356861, study PRJNA531348) | freshwater metagenome | isolation source: freshwater sample F1-80 | place: China: Fuxian Lake, Yuxi | collected 2017-12-25
AAAGATGGAGCAGTTCCGTGGACATCGGGGGATCGGCCCCGGTTCGGGCTGCGGTAGCCGGTGCTCCGTGCTCGGAAGCGGTCGAGGGCATCGAGCTCGCTCGCCACGGCCGGCAGTGTGGCCGAGTTCGACTTCGCATCTCGGGCTTGGCCTGGCGCACGGTGATGCACGACTGAGGGCCAGGCCGCATTTGCGTTTGCACGTACCCCAATCCGGCGGCATGCCGATTGCGGTTGCGCGGCGAGGCAGTGGCCGCGGGGAGCGGGGAGCGGCGAGCGGGCGGAGGCAGGGGCAGCGGTTGCGCGGCGAGGCAGTTGCAGCGGGGAGCGGCTCGCGTCACTGCTCGCCCGGCGCGACGTCGGGCAGCGACGCGCAGCAGCGCACGCCCGTCGAATAGTCGGCGTAGCCGTTGCCGTGCGCGGTCGTTCGCCAATCGCAGCCGAGCTTCGTGCTGCGCGCGTAGAAGCCCCCGGCGAACGAGCCCGCGTCGTGCGCCAGCCACTCGTCGAGGTTGCCGACCATGTCGTAGATCGCGTCGTCGCCCCAGCGGCTCTTGCAGCTTCGCGTCGCGCCCGTCTTCCGCAAGAGCGGCAGCCCGCGATGCCGCACGGTGTTGAGGCGCGGATCGTCGTGCCCGCGGCTCGCGTTGCCATGAAGGACGGCCGCCGGGTGCGCCTCGCGAAACACGTTGCACGCGCCCGCGCGATACTCGGCGCCATACGGAAACGCGAAGCCGTCCGCGCCACCGCAGGCGATGCGCCACTCGCTCGGCGTGCACAGGCGCTTGCGCGCCTTCGCGCAAGCCGCCCTGGCCTCGACCCCGCTCGTGTGTCCGTTCGGCACCACGCCCTCGCGCGACGCCGCTCGCAGCACGGGCTCGCGGACGCGCTGCCACGCGGGCAAGAGCGGCAGCCCGAGCGCGCGCGCCTCCTCGTCGCCGACCTCGAGGCGCATCGTCCGCCACTGCTCGTGGACGCGCACCGCGCCTCGCTTCGAGGGCGGATAGTACGGCGAGAGCGCGTCGCCGTGCGCCGCGTCGACGAGCGTCCCCTCGAAGCGATCGACGCAGTACGGCCGCGGCGACTCCGCGAGGGCACTGGCGAGCCAGCGCCTCTCTTCGAGAGCATCCGCCGCACCATGCGCGGGCGCTGCCACGAGCGCGGGGCTGACCTTCACCATCTCGGGCGAGCAGCGCGGCGAAGGTGCAACGGCGACGCGGGGCTCGACCTCCGGCACCGCGGTCCCGTTCGACGCGCCGGCTGCGCTCGCGCTCGCCGTGGCCAGCTCCCCCAGCGGTGCGCTCGATGCCGCGCCCGCGCCCTCGGCCTGCCGCGGGGACTCGCGCTCGCACGCCGCGGAGCCGCAGGCCAGCAGGAGCGCGAGCACGAGGGCGCGGACGGGGCCGCTACCGCACAGCGATCGCGAGATCCTCTCACGAAGTGCTTGGCCGATGGGCCAAGCTCGTGCTTGTATGCGCCCGCGCTGACTCGGGGTGTTCAACTTCGAGTTGTCGCGACGTCCGACGGGGACATGCCACGACCGAGGCCACCGGGCGAGGGGAAATTCCCTGAGCCGTTTCGGTGACCCCGGGCGTCGTAACCCCAATTCGCGCGCTGTGCGCTCCGCCCCCTCGTGGGCGGCCACCCGAAGGGCGCGAGCTGCCAATTCGGTCGCGAATTAGCCGCGACGATAACTAGTTAGTCATCAAGGAGAATTACCATGGACTTCAACAAGACCCTCTCGCTCACCGCCGTCTCTAGCCTCGTCGCCGGTCTCGCCGCTTGCGGCGCCCCCGCGACCCCGGAGGTCGTTGCCCCCGAGGCGACTGCCGCCGCCACCGACGCCGCCACCGACGCCGCCGCGACGGCCGTTGCCGACGCCGCTGCCCCCGCCGCCAAAGAATGCTGCAAGGGCAAGAACGAGTGCAAGGGCAAGGGCAACTGCAAGGTCGAGGGCGGCAACGACTGCGCCACGAAGAACGAGTGCAAGGGCAAGGGCGGCTGCAAGGCTGCCGACTGCAAGTGACCTCGACAGGTCGCGAGCCCTGAGCTCGTGACACCTCACGCGCGCGTGCGCCGCGACGGCTTGAGTCACCTCGTGTGACCAGGCACTATCGGCTCCGCGCGCGTGTTGCATTTCAGGCTCGCGTCCGCCGCCCCCCAGACGAGCACCATGACCTCCCCGCTGACGCCACGCCTCGGACTGCCGGACCTCGGCTGCGGGATCGGCCTGCGTATTCCGCACTACGCGAGCATCTTCGGCGCGGGGCCCGCGCTCGACTTCTTGGAGATCATCAGCGAGAACTTCATGGTCGACGGCGGTCGGCCCCTCGATAACCTCGCCCGCACGCTCGAGCGCTACCCGGTCGTGCAGCACGGCGTGTCGCTCGGGATCGGCGCCTCGACGCCGCTCGACTTCGACTACCTCGAGCGGCTGCGCGCCCTGACGCGCGTGACCAAGACGCCGTGGGTCACCGACCACCTGTGCTGGACGCGCACGCCGGCGGCGCTCGATCGCGCCTCGGTCGATCTGCACGACCTCTTGCCGCTGCCCTACACCGAAGAGGCGGTGCACCACGTCGCCGCGCGCGTGCGACAGGTGCAGGACTTTCTCGAGCTGCGGGTCGGCCTCGAGAACACGTCGAGCTACATGACGTTTCGCGACAGCACGATGACCGAGTGGGAGTTTCTCTCGGCGGTCGTCGAAGAGGCGGACTGCGCGATCCTGCTGGACGTGAACAACGTCTACGTCTCGGCCTACAACCACGGCTTCGATCCGCGCGCCTACCTCGACGCGATCCCGCACCGGCGTGTGATTCAGATCCACCTCGCGGGTCACACGAACAAAGGCGCGTACATCCTCGACACGCATAGCGACTTCGTGATCGACACCGTGTGGGACCTCTACCGTCATACTTGCCGGTTGCTCGGCCCGGTCTCGACGCTCGTCGAGTGGGACGACGAGATCCCCGAGCTCGAGGTCGTGTGGGGCGAGGCGAAGAAGGCGGCGCAGATCCGCGCGGAGGTCGAGCGTGAGCGCGCGGCCTGAGCCGCCACCGCTCGCGACGCTGCAGAGCGAGCTCGGTGAGCTGCTGCGGCGGTTCGAGTCGCTCGAGCAGCACCCGTGCGAGGCCGTGCGCGACACCGTGGCGCGCATCGTCGCCGGCAACGAGCGCGTGAGCCCGCACGAGCAGGCCGAGATCTATCGCGACCAGTTCTGGCTGCGGCACCGCGACTCGCTCCGCGAAGATTTTCCCGCGCTCGCGTACCTCGTCGGCGACGAGAGCTTCGAGGCTCTCGCGCGCGCCTACCTGCTCGCGTGCCCGCCCGACTCGTACACGCTGCGCGATCTCGGCCTGCGCTTGGGCGACTTCGCCGCAGCCTACGACGGCTTCGATCCCGAGCTCGCCGGCCCCGCGCGAGAGCTCGCGTGCTTCGAGCTCTCCTTCGTGCGCGCGTTCGACGCGGCCGACGTCGCGCCGCTCACGGTCGAGCGCGTGACGGCGCTGCCGCCGGACCAGTGGCCCGGCGCGCGACTCGGCATCCACCCGCACCTCGAGCTGTTCGCGCTCGAATATCCGATCTTCGAGCTCAGACCGAGCCTTCGCGCGGGGCTAGAGCCTGACCGGATCATCGCGCGCGCGCCCGCGTTCGTCGCCGTGTGGCGCGCGTCCGACAAGACCGTCTATCACCGCGTGCTCGCGCCGACCGAGCATGCGCTCCTCACCGCGCTTCGCGATGGCCTCCCGCTCGGCGACGCTTGCAACCGCGCCGCCCGAGAGCTCAGCGAGCCCGAGCAAGAGGCGCTGCTCGCCGCTCTGTCGCGCTGGTTTCGGAACTGGGGCGAGGCGGGCTGGATCGTGTCGCTCGACGCTGGCCCCTGAGCTCGACGCTGGCCGGCGCGGCGCGTGAACTTGTCCGCGGTGCGCTCGCCGTGGTCTCGTGCGGCATGACTTCGCGCGCCGGCGACGCGGCACCGAGCGCGCCTCGGCGAACGGACGGCACCGCGCGCGCCTCCGACACCGCGAGGAGCCCGCACCCGCGCTGGCGCTCGCTCGCGGCGCTCGTCCTCGCGAGCACGCTCGGCTACTGCGTCGCGCCGTATCCGTCCCGCGCCGCTAAGAAGCCCGCTGCCTGCCCGTACCGCCGCACCGCACGCTGAGGCACGCGAACCGCGGCGCGCCTTCACGCGAGGCGAGGCGCGCGTCGCTCGCCCTGAAAACCGCGGCGCGGTGTGCTATGAGCCGCGCTGGAGCACACGGCACCGCATGCGTTTTCGCATCTTCGGCATTCAGACCGAGGTCCAGCTCGGCTTCTGGTTCGTGGCCGCGCTGCTCGGGCTCCCGCTCTTGAACAGCCCGTTCAAGGCAGGGATCCTGGTGTGGATCGCGGCGGTGTTCGTCTCGGTGATGCTGCACGAGCTCGGGCACGCGCTCGCCATCATGCGCCACCGGATCGAGCCCGAGATCACGCTCTATTCGATGGGCGGCCTCACGTCGTGGTCGGGCGCTCACCGCCTCTCGCGCGGCCAGCGCATGTTCATCAGCTTCGCGGGGCCGCTCGCCGGATTTCTCCTCGCCGGGTTTTTGTGGGGCACGACGAAGGTCTTCCCCGAGCTGATGTTCGTCTCGAGCGAAATGACGCAGGCCGAGCTCTTGCGCGTTATCGGCGTCGACATCCTCATCGACATCAACCTCTATTGGGGGCTCATCAACCTCGTGCCCGTGCTGCCGTTCGACGGCGGGCACATCCTCGAGCAGGCGCTCGGGCCGCGCCGCGTGCGCACGACCGCGATCGTGTCGCTCGTCGCCGGGGCGCTGGTCGCCGCGTTCGCGTTCTTCACGAACCGCATGTGGATGGGCTTCATCTTCGCGATGAGCGCCTTGCAGAGCTTTCAGCGCTTTCAAGCCGAGGCGCCGAACGCTCCCGCGCCGCGCCGTGCGCCCGAAGAGCCGCCGCTGCCCGCCGAGCTCGCGCAAGAGCTCGACCGCGCGAAATCCGCGCTCGACGAGGGTCGCCACGAGGAGGCGGCGACCTTGGCCGAGCTCGTGCTGTCGAAAGATCCGCCGCGCGGCGCGAGGGTCGCTGCCCTCCACGTGCTCGGCTGGGCCCATGTGCTCGACGGAAGCCTCGATGCCGCGGCGCGCGCCCTGCACCAGGTGCGGCGCAGCGGCGTCGCGCCCGACCCCGCGCTCGAGGGCGCCTGCTCGTTCGCGCGCGGTGACTACGACCCGGCGCGCGCGCTGTTCGAGGCGGCGCGAGCGGCAGGCGACGACCGTAAAGAGATCGTCGGCCCGCTCATCCAGATCCTCATCAAGAAGGGCGAGATCGCGCGCGCCGCGGCGATCGCGAACGACGTCGCCGACTCGCTCAGCGACGCCGATCTGCGCGAGATGGCCCAGATCGCGCTCGTGCCGGGCGCCTACGGCTGGTCGGCCCGCCTCTCGGAGGCGGTGTTCGAGCGCACGACCGATCCCGAGGACGCGGTCGCCGCAGCCGGCGCGCGCGCTCTCGAGGGCGAGGTGGGCCCTGCCCTGCGCCTGCTCGAGCGGGCGAAGAAGGCGGGCTTCGCCGACATGAGCCGCATCGTCGGCGACGCCGCGTTCTCGGCGCTGCTCGGCACCGACAGCGCGCGGGCCGCGCTCGAGGCGCTGTTCGCGAAAGGCGCGGAGTGAGCCGGAGCGACGGCGAGACGACCGAGGTCGCGATCGTTCGCGTAGGCGACGTCGAGGTGCCCATGCCTTGCTACCAGACGATGGGCGCGGCAGGGATGGACCTCGCCGCGGCGCTGCGAGAGCCGCTCGTGCTACGGCCGGCAGAGCGCGCGCTCGTGCCGACCGGGCTCGCGATCGCGCTCGCGCCCGGCGTCGAGGCGCAGGTGCGGCCTCGCAGCGGGCTCGCCCTCAAGCACGGGGTCACGGTGCTCAACGCCCCCGGCACCATCGACTCGGACTATCGCGGCGAGATCGGCGTCGTGCTCATCAACCACGGCGCCGAGCCCTACGTCGTCGAGCCGCTCGCGCGCATCGCGCAGCTCGTCTTCGCGCGCCATTGCGCCGCCATCCTGCGACCCGCGCTCTTGCTGCCCGCCTCCACGCGCGGCGACGGCGGCTACGGCTCGACCGGCTGAGCCTCCACGCCTGAGCCTCGACCGCCTGAGCCTCCACTGACGAATTCGCCCGAGAATCCTGGCAGATTCGCCGTCGACGGCTCCAATGTTTCTGGTAGTGTCCCGCGCGGGTCTATAGCTCAGTCGGTAGAGCTGCGGGCTTTTAACCCGTAGGTCGGGGGTTCAAATCCCCCTGGACCCACCCCACCCTAGCGCCCCGTCGACGAGCGGCGGCGGCGACGCGCCACCCAGCCTGCGGCCGCGGCGAGGGCAGCGAGCGGCGCGGCGAGGCCCGCCGTCGCCTTCGGACGGTAGGTGCAGAGGCCGCCGGTGATGTCGCCGGTGATGCCGTCCGCTCCGATGTTGAGGTTCGCCTCGACGTTGACCTCGAGCCCCTTGGCCGCGAGCGCCGCGATGCACGCGGGGATTTGCGAGCCGGCGATGACGAAGGTGCCGTCGCAGAAGAGTGCGCCGTCCACGCTGCATGAGGCGTCGCACTCTGCCTGGAACTCGTGCTCGCAGGTCTCGAACTTCTCGTTCTGGCAGGTCGTCTGGCAGTCCAGGTTGGCGTCGGCGGTGCACGAGCCGTCGCAGCACTCGATGCAGTGCTGGTAGCAGCCGCCGTCGACGGTGACGCACTTGGCGTCGCATTTGGAGTCGCAGTTCGCGTCCCAGGTCGCCTTGCATTGCGCCGGATCCGCCGCCGAGCCGCACTTGGCGTCGCGGCCGACGGTGCACTCGTCGAAGCAGTTCATCGCGCAGATCACGTTGACGCCGTTGTCGCAGTCCGACTTGCACTGCGTGTTGCAGGTGTCCGTACAGCCGCCCTCCGCGACCACCGTGCAGGTCTGGTCGCACACCGGCACGAGCTTGGTCGCGCAGCGAACCTTGTAGATCCCGAGCTTGCTGCAGCTGGCGTTGCACTCGGCGTTGACCGAGACTTCGCAGTTCGACAGCCCCTCGAAGCGGAGGTTGCCGCACTCGGGCACGCCCTCGGCCGCAGCCGGCCCGGTCGTCGCGCCCACGGCAGCGGCGGCGAGCACGCTCGCGAGAAATCTCGAGTCTGGCGCACGAAAAGGAAGGAGGTTCTTTCGCATCGCGAGATCTTGCCAGGCGACACGAGCATGTCCAAACAATTCGCCCGTCGCGCAAGGGCTCGCCGCATGCGAAGGCGCATGCGCGCGCCCGCCTGTTGCCCAGACCGAGCGCGCTCTCAGCCGGCTCGTGCCGCCTCGCCCGCTTCGGTGAACCGCAGCTGCACGTCTCTGACGACGCTCGCCAATTCGACGGGCTCTAGCACGAGCTCGAGCCGCCCCGCCGTCATGCGCGTTACGTCGAGGAGCTGGCTCACGAGCCGCTCGAGGCGCTTGCCTTGGCGTGCGAGCCTCGCCAGCCGCTCTTCGGTCCAGTCCCGCGACGCGCCTCCCGCCGCTACGCACGAGGTCTGGCGTCGGTGAGGGATCGGTGGTCGGTAGTGCTCGGGGCTCGGTCGGGCTTCCAGGGAGAGCCCCCGCTTGGCGCGCCGCGCACGAACGCGTGCGCCCACAGCGCTTGGATCGTGCCGCCCGTGTCGAACTCCGGGCCGAGGTTACGACGGGGTGCCCGAACGCTTCTCGGGGAGGCCAACGATGAGATCCAGCTGCGACACGAGCCTGGGTGAATGCGCCTCGGTGCACACGACGGACGCCGGCGACGCGAGCGAAGGCGAGCTCCGATCGGCGACCCGCGACGAGCCGCCACGAGCGCAGCTCAGCGAGCCGCACCGGGCAGCGCCACGCATCGCGGGCGACGATTTCTCACTGGTATGCGAGCCGGCGAGTGTGGGGGCAGCGCCACGCATCGCGGGCGACGACGCGCGCGCGCGGCTCGGCGTCGCCATCGTCGAGGCGCTCGCGGCACGCATCGCGGCCCAATTCAAAGGCGCCGTGTCGCGCTGCGACCTCGCCTCCGTCGGCAACCACGCGCTCGCTCGCCTGCTGGCCGACTACGTGGAGAGCACGGCGCCGCTCGAGCCGTACCTGCGAGTTCATCTTCGCTGGGCGATGCTCGCCGCCGTGCGACGCGCGCGCCGAGCCGCCCGCCGGCAGCGACCTCTCCTCGACGAGCCGCCCGCCGACTCGAGCCGCTCGCCAGAGCGGACCCTCGCGCGCACGCAGCTCGTACAAGCGCTCGGCCGCGCGCTCGCGCAGCTCGACGACGACACGCGCTCGCTCCTCACCGCACACTACTTCGAAGACCGTCCGTTCGCAGAGCTCGCATCGGAGCGCAGCCTCGACCGCGCGGCCGTCTCGCGCTGGCACACGGACACGCTCGCGAGGCTCGAGCGGCGCCTGCGCCGGCAGCTCGGCGACGCCAGAGGCGCCGGATGGCTCGGCTAAGGCTTCGGTCGGGGCTCGGTGGCGCCAGTCAATCCACGGGGCCTCTACTCGCTGCTCGCGACGCGCCTCGTCGCCGGAGCCTTCGCCGGCCCTACGACCGCGCTCGCGCTCGCGATCGTGGCCGACTCGGTGCCGGTCGAGCGGCGCGGCCGTGTGCTCGGCGTGGCGATGGGCGCCTTCTCGATCGCCTCGATCGCGGGCGTTCCGGCGGGCCTCGAGCTCGCGCGTCACGGCGCGGCTGGCGCGCCCCGTTCCTCGCCGTCGGCGCGCTCACGCTGCTCACCGTCGTCGGCGCGCTCTTCGCGATGCGCGAGCTGCCTTCGGCCCAGCGCCCCACGCGCATGCCGCTCGCGACGCTCGCCACACAGCTCACCGACTCGAACAAGGCGCTCTCGCTGATCTCGACTGCACCGGAGGATCTTGCAGCGCCAGCGCGTGCACGTCCCACTGCTCTGCCCCAAATGACTGCGCCGCGGTCACGTGCGCCGCTGGCGCAACCTGCGTGCTCGCCTGCAAGAACGGTACGAACGATCCCGGCTGCAAGTTCGCATTCTGCGGCAATACGGTCAGCGCGTGCGCCGACACGAAGCACCTGGTCTGCGGACCGGCGAGCGCGTGCCCGCTGTGAGTCCCTTGCCTCGGCGGTGACGTCAGCGCGCGGCGCCACGCCACGCACCACGGGCACGCCCGCGCGTCACCCCCCCGCCGGGATAGAGGATCTCCCCGAGGACGATCTGACTCTCGGCCTCGGCGTGCCGTCCTTCCGCGTCTTCGAGGCGCGCCGCGAGGTGCATCGTGCGCCCGACGTAGCCGTCGGCTTCCCCCGGAAACGTCGCCGCGAGAAGGCCGTAGAGCGGCGCCACTTCGTAGTAGCCGAGGCCCGCGTCGCACGATCGCACGTAGGGCTCGTACGGATCTTCGAGCCCGAAGGGCTGAGCCTCGTCATCCAGGAGGCGCATCGACACGCGCGCCGTCCCGGCATCGAGCCCGCCGAACCGCAGCGCGAGCCACACGTGAAATCCCCCCTGCGGCCCGAACACGATCGGCAAGACCTCGCCCGCCTCGAGCGGCGTGAAGCAGCTGCGACCCTTTCCGAGCGCGAGCACGGGCTCGATCGCCGCGGGCGGTGTCGGGGTGCACGGGACATAGCCCTCGCAGCCGACTGGGCTCGACGGCGACTCCCCGGTCGAGCTCGTCGCGAGCGACGCCGGCTCGTCCGCGGCGACGCAGGCAGGAGCGAACGCGAGCAGCGCGCACGCCGCAGGGAGGGCTCGCAGCAACATGGGCTTGCGGCATTCTAGTTTGGTACGCGGACGGAGACGATCCGATCGCGAGGCTTCCTGTGGGCACAGGCCGGAGTCGTGCAATTCGGCGGACCGGGGGAGCCTTCGAACGGCCGCTCCGCCCGTCGAGCGGGGCGACACGCGCATAGCAAATCGTGGCATGATCCGGCGCGATGCCTCAGCCAATGAAACTTCGGGGGGCGGGCCGTGGCCGCGTAGTGCTCGTGTCGTGCGGCGCCTTGCTCGCCGGTGCGGCGCTGCTCGACGCATGCAACGTCGAGCGTGAAAACCCCAACCGACCGCCGATCTTCACCGCGGCCTCGAGCGGCACGGGCGGAACCGGCGGCGCGGG
>SXGS01482330.1_pt1 | contig 10120 bp, 8 predicted proteins | sample 3174681 | NCBI WGS metagenome assembly SXGS01 (sample SAMN11356861, study PRJNA531348) | freshwater metagenome | isolation source: freshwater sample F1-80 | place: China: Fuxian Lake, Yuxi | collected 2017-12-25
GAATAGGGGCACGGACAAATCAATCGGCTTATCCGATACCACCGCCAGCAACCCTTCATGAGACACGGGAATTTCGCCGACTGCCTCGCGAATAATGACGATCTTCGGGTAGCCTTCGTGCTTCGACGACGGTGGTGGTGCCGTGGCGGACGGACTCGCTCAGGCCGGGGGCCAACTCCACCTCCAGGTCATAGTGGGTGTGGATGTCGAGCAGGCCGGGGGTGAGCCAGAGGCCGTCGGCGTCAATGACGCGATCGGCGCGCTCGGGGTCGAGGCGCTGGCCTCGCCGGGCGATCCGGCCGCTCTGGACGGCGATGTCGCCGCGCCGGGGTGGCTGGCCAGTGCCGTCGAAGATGAGCGCGTCGCGGATGAGCAGGTCCCAGCGTGTGTCCATGAGGTTACCCGTGGAAAGGTCTTTGTTGACGAGGGTTTACAGCTCAACGTCGGGTGGGGTCGCGGTCGCGTTCGAGCATGGCGACGGCGGAGGAGATCGACAGAGGGCGGGTGCGATCGGCGGCGGCTTTGTCGCGCAGCAGCTCGCGGCGCGGGGCCTCCTGAGCGGGCTGTGCCGGCGCGCAGGGGGTGGAGGCGGGCGCTGATGTGGCGGTCGCGGCGGGCGTCGAGGGCGCCGCGGACGTCGGGGGCGCTGCGGACGTCGGGGGCGCTGCGGACGGGGCCACGAGGCCAACCCGCCATGAGCCGCTGGCCCTGGACGGGGGAGGGGCGGCGATCTTCAGCGAGGGCGGGAAGCCGGGGTGGTCGGCCAGGGGCGCGAGGGCCTCGACGAGGGTGAGCTGTCGGGAGGCGTCGAGGCCCTTGACGAAGGCCTCGGCGGCCTTGAGGAAGCCCTCGTCGCGCTCGGCACCAGGTTGCCCCAGGGCGCTCTCGATGAGGGCGGCGGCGCACTGGGCGGCGAGCCGGCTGCGGATCCGACCCTCGGCCGTTCCGGTCAGCTCGACGCAGACCAGGCCCCAGATCATGGCGCGGAAGGCCTCCTCGGGTTGATCGAGCAGGGCGGGCATCTGCTCGATCCGGGCCATGATGGGGGAGCCGGCGGCGCGCTGGCGGATGGCCTGCACGATGCCGAGGATGCGGAAGCGGCTGGGGTTGAAGAGCTCCGTGCGCGCGCCATGCTCCTCGGCCGGCGGGGCGTCGAGCAGATCCTCAAGGGCGGCCTTGAGGGCCTCGGTGATGGCCATCATGGAGCCTGGCCGGTCGTCAATGCGCTTGGCCAGCATCCTGGCCAGGAGCTTCTCCAGGTCGGAGCCGGCGAGCTCCGGGCGGTGTGCGCCGATGGGCGCGGGGATCTGGGTGAGTTGCTTCTGGCAGAGCGTCATGAGGTCTTCGTCGAAGATGGGCCAGGTGCCGGCGAGCATCTGGTAGAGCACGACGCCCAGGGCGTAGATGTCGGAGGGGGGGCCGATGAGGTGGGAGAGGCCCTGGATCTGCTCGGGGGACATGTAGTGCGGCGATCCGACGGTCAGGCCGGCGGCCGTCAGGTTGCTCTGATCCTTGAGGCGGGCGATGCCGAAGTCCAGCACCTTGACGTGGTGCTCATTGCCGACCACGGCGCTGATGATGATGTTGCCCGGCTTCAGATCCCGGTGGACGATCCCGAGGCGGTGGGCGGCCTCCAGCGCGTCGCAGAGCTGGAGCGCGATCTGCCCGGCCTGGGCCACGGGCATCTTGCCCTGGCGCTGCATCACCACCGAGAGGGGGTCGCCCTCGACATGCTCCATGATGATGTAGATCCCGACCCCCTCCTGGAAGCCGAAGTCGCTCACATAGATGACGTTGGGGTGGTTGAGGCGGCCGCAGGCGATCGCCTCGCGCTTGAAGCGCTCGACGGTCGTCTGATCGGTAGAGACCATCGGGTTGAGGATCTTGACCGCGCAGGGGGTGCCCAGCACCACGTGCTGGGCCAGGAAGACGGCGCCGACCCCGCCCTGTCCGATCTTCTTGAGGATCTGGACATTGCCGATCCGCTGACCCGTCAGCGTCCCTGGTCGGATGCCTGATTCCCTGTGGTTGACCATCGTGGTGTCTCCTGCGCGGCGGCCTCTGCGGCCCTTGAAACTGTAGCAGGCTGCCCCCGGGCTTGTCACCCAGCGCGGTCGCGTGTTGCCGTCTGGCGGCCGCAAGGGCGCTCAGGGAGCCAGGCAGAGCGCCTCGATCTGGAGGCTGAAGAGGGGGCCGTCGACGCTGACGCCGGCCTCGCGGATCGTGCCGGTGGCGCGCACCCGCTGGCCGGCGGCCTGGATGGGGCAGCAGACCAGCGAGTCGTCGCCGCCGCAGGCCAGCTCCACCCCGTCGATCTGCCCGCGCAGGCTCAGGTCGCCGGGCTCGGACAGGTCGAAGTCCCCTCGCTCGGCCAGCCCCAGCCCTGATCCGCAGCCATTGCAGCACGAGTCGATGGGGGAGCAGCCAAGCTGGGTGCACAGCGCGCTCTCCTGGCGCAGCGGCCCCTCGACGACCGCGCGCGCCCCGTCGACAGGCCCCTCTCCGCTGAAGAGCGCCTCCAGCGTCACGGCGCCGTCGGTCTCCGCGCCGCAGGGCTTGAGCGCGATGGTCGGCCGATCGCCGCAGCCCTCGTCGATCAGGCAATCCGCCTCGCAGCCCCCGATCATGGAGAGCCCGAGGGCGACGATCAGCAGGGAGAGGCTGGACAGCGTGGTCACTTTGGTGGACATGTCGATCTCCGGCGTCGGTGGCCACAAAGGTCGCGGCCCGCGAGATCATAGCGGAATCGGCGAGGCTTCGAAATGGAACCAGAGGCGCCCGAGAGGGGCTTGTCTGCCTTGGCGCTCGGCTCGGACCCCGCGCGCGACGACTACGACGCCGTGGTCGTGGGCTCGGGGCCAAACGGCCTGTCTGCGGCGATAGAGCTGGCCAGGGCCGGGTGCCGGGTGCTGGTGATGGAGGCCGCCGCGACGATCGGCGGCGGCCTGCGCTCGGCGGCCCTGACCCGGCCCGGCTTCGTCCACGACGTCTGCTCTGCCATCCACCCCCTCGGCGTCGCCTCGCCCTTCTTCCGAGGCGCCCCGCTGGAGGCGCACGGGCTTCAGTGGGTCTGGCCCGAGGCCGCCTTCGCCCACCCGCTGGCCGACGGCCGGGCGGCGCTGGCCTCGACCTCCCTCGACGCGACGGCGCAGACGCTCGGGGTCGACGGCCCGGCCTACAAGGCGCTCTTTGAGCCCTTCGTGCAGGGCGCCGACAAGCTCCTGGCGCACGTCCTGGGGCCCTTCCGGCCCCCGAAGCACCCGATCCTGCTTGGCCGCTTCGGGCTCCAGGCGCTGCGCTCGGCCGAGGGGCTGGCGATGGCGCGCTTCGACGACGAGCTGGCGCGCGGGCTCTGGGCGGGGATGGCGGCCCACTCGGTGCTGCCGCTGGACAAGCCCTGCACGGCGGCCGTGTCGATGATCTTCGGCGTGACGGCCCACACCCGCGGCTGGCCCCTGGCCCGAGGCGGCTCCCAGCAGATCGCCGACGCCATGGCGCGCTACCTCCAGAGCCTCGGCGGCGAGCTGGTCGTCAAGCGTCGGGTCGCCTCGATGCGCGATCTGCCCGGCGCGAGGGTCGTCCTCTTTGATCTGACGCCGCGACAAGTCATTGATATTGCTGGAGATTTGTTGCCGTCAGGGTACAGGAGGAGGTTGGGGCGCTTTCGGCACGGGCCGGGGGTGTTCAAGCTGGACTGGGCGCTGGACGGGCCGATCCCGTGGCAGAACCGGGCCTGCCTCAAGGCGGCCACGGTTCACGTCGGCGGCGCGCTGGCGGAGGTGGCCGAGGCCGAGCGGCTGCCCTGGGAGGGACAATGCGCCGAGCGGCCCTTCGTGCTGGTGGCCCAGCACACGCTCTTTGATCCGAGCCGGGCGCCGGAGGGCAAGCACACCGGCTGGGCCTACTGCCACGTGCCGCCGGGCTCCACGGTGGACATGACGGCGCGGATCGAGGCCCAGATCGAGCGCTTCGCGCCGGGCTTCCGCGATCGGATCCTGGCGCGCAGCGTCATGGCGCCGGCCGACTACGAGGCGCACAACGAGAACTACGTCGGGGGGGACATGACGGGGGGGGTGATGGACGCGGCGCAGCTCTTCACGCGCCCGGCGGGCCTGTGGAACCCCTACGCGACGCCCGCGCCGGGGATCTTCCTGTGCTCGTCGTCGACGCCGCCGGGGCCGGGGGTCCATGGGATGTGCGGGGCGTGGGCGGCGAAGGCGGCGCTGGCCGCGATGCCGAAGCGGCGCCTGCTGGACGGCTGAAGCGGGCGCCGCGCCGGATCAGGAGCTGGTCAGGCGCTTGAGCTCCTCGAAGCCGGGCAGCGTGGACAGATCCGGGACGATGATGATCTCGATGCGGCGGTTGAGCTGGCGCCCCTCGGGGGTGTCGTTGGTCGCGGCCGGGTGGAACTCGCCGTGGCCGGCGGCGCTGACGCGCTCGGGCGGCATGCCGGCCTTCTGCATCGCCTTGACCACGGTCAGCGCCCGCGCGGTGGCCAGATCCCAGTTCGAGGGGTACTGCGCCGACTGGATCGGCACGTTGTCCGTGTGGCCGTCGATCTGATAGCGCCGCTCGGGGATGTCGGACAGCAGCCGCGTGACCTCCTCGACCGAGGCCTGCCCCTCCTTGGAGAGCTTCGCGGAGCCCGAGGCGAAGAGGACGTCGGTGGCCAGCTCCACGATCATGCGCCCGTCGATGATCTTGACCTTGAGCTTGCCGGCGTCGATCAGCCGCTGAAAGCGGCTCACCAGCGCGCGGAACTCCTCGATCCGCTTCTCGGCCTGGGCCTTGCGCAGCGAGATGGCCTCCATGGCGCGCTTGAGCTGCTCGACCGAGGCGTCCGAGCGCGACTTGTCCTGCAGGGCCGCGGCCAGCTCCCTGCGCGCCGCGTCCAGCTCCCGCTCGACGCCTTCAAGCGCGTGCCGCAGCTGCGCCACCTCGCCGGCGCGCTCGCGCTGGAAGATGTCCATGTCCCTGTCGCGGGCCTCGACGGTCTCCTTCGAGCGCCTCGCCTCGGCGTCGACCTCCTCCAGCCGCGCCCTCGTGGCCACCAGCGCGTCTTCGCAGCCGACGCGGGCCTCCTCCGTCTCCTTCATGGCCAGCTGGAGCGCGTCGTGGTCTGCCTGGAGCGCCATGAAGCGATCCTCCGAGACGCACGCGCTGGCCGCAGCCGACAAGGCGAGCGCCATCAAGACTTGAGCTCCTCTCATCGTGAATTCTCCATGTCGAAGGTGGGTGTCATCGCGCGCGGGGCATCTCGTGCGACGCAGCTCGGCGCGTTGGATCAACGCGCCAGGATCAACGGGGGGGGTTGAGCCGCCGCCGGGCGCTCCTCCTCTTGGAGGGTCATCATCGTGACAACCTGTTGCCTGACGAGCGCCCGGCGGACGTTCACTCTGCAGACACTTCGAAGCGGGGCAGAGTCACAGGGGCATTGAAAAAATTCAAAGCGGCGACGCCATTGCCGCTGACCTCGCGGGTTCAGCGCCGATCCGCGCTCAGGGGCGAGGGCCCGGCTTGAGGGTGTGGCCGAGGCGATAGGCGGCCCGGAACTCGTCGTCGCTGCCGACGCACATCCCCGTGTCGTGCAGCGATCCGTCGTTGATCCCGTAGATCCAGCCGTGGACGGTGACCTCCTGGCCGCGATCCCAGGCGTCCTGGATGATGGTCGTCCGGCAGACGTTCGCAACCTGGTCGATGACGTTGAGCTCGCACAGGCGGTCGACGGCCTTGTCCGGGTCGATCTGCGCCAGCTCCTCCTCGTAGCGGAAGGCGACGTCCTGGACGTGCCGCAGCCAGTTGTCCACCAGCCCGACGCGGGCGTCCTGCCACGCCGCCTTGACCCCCCCACAGCCATAATGGCCGCAGACGATGACGTGCTGGACCTTGAGCACCTCGACGGCGTACTGGAGCACCGACAGGCAGTTCAAGTCCGTATGCACCACCACGTTGGCGATGTTCCGGTGCACGAACACCTCGCCCGGCATCAAGTCGATGATCTGGTTGGCCGGCACCCGGCTGTCCGAGCAGCCGATCCACAGGTACTCCGGCGTCTGTTGCTGGCCGAGATGGCTGAAGAAGTCCGGGTCCTGCTCCCGGATCCGCGCCGCCCAGGCCTTGTTGTTGTCAAAGAGATTGTCCAGCTTTTTCAAGGGCTTCCTGTAGGTTTGCCTGCGGCGAGCCGCAGGGTAGGGAGGCGGCGCTTCAAGGTCGGCGCGCTGCGCCGGGATCAGGGATCGAGGGCGGCCTCGGAGTTGAAGAAGGCGAAGATGCGCCGCGCCAGCGCGATCGAGATGCCGTCGACGGCGGCCAGCTGGTCCAGGGAGGCGCCGCGGATCTTCTTGACGGCGCCGAAGTGATCCAGCAGCGCCTTCTTCTTGCCCGGCCCGACCCCGGGGATGTCGTCCAGCGCGCTCCGAAGGGTGGCCTTGCGGCGCTGCTGCCGATGGAAGGTGATCGCGAAGCGGTGGGCCTCGTCGCGCAGCCGCTGGAGCAGGAAGAGCTCGGCGCTGTTCTGGCGCAGGACGATCGGGTTCTTGCGGCCAGGCAGGAAGACCCGCTCCGGCGATCGGGTCACGGCGTCGCCCGTCGAGCCAGGGTCGACGCGACTCTTGGCCAGCGAGATCGCGTCGACCCCGTGGATGCCCAGGTCGCTCAGGATCGTCACGGCCTGCCCCAGCTGCCCCTTGCCGCCGTCGATGACCACCAGATCGGGGCTGGGCCACTCGCCCGTCAGCGCGCGCTTGAAGCGCCGCTCCAGGACCTCGTACATGCTGGCGAAGTCGTCCTGCCCCTCCACGGTCTTGATCTTGAAATGCCGGTACTCCTTCTTGCTCGGCTGGCCCCCCTCGAAGACCACCATCGAGGCGACGACCTGCGCCCCCTGGAAGTTGGAGATGTCGAAGCACTCGATCCGCTCCGGCCAGCGCGACAGCTTGAGGCGCTTTTGCAGCTTCTCGAGCAGGTCCGCCGCCTGCTCCCCGCCGACCTGCTGGGACTTGAAGGTGTTCTCGGCGTTGCGCCCGGCGCTGTCGACCAGCTCCTTCTTGCGGCCGCGCTGGGGCGTCAGCACCGCGACCTTGCCCCCGCGAAGGCCGCCGAGCACGTCGGCCAGCGCCTCGGCGTCCTCGATCTCGATCGGCAGCAGCACCTCGTGGGGGATCGCGTTGCCGCCCTGATAATAGAGGTTCAAAAACGAGGAGTAGAACTCGGCCTCGGGCACATCGTGATCCTTGAAGGAGAAGACCCGCGTCCCCTCCAGCCGACCCCCCCGCACGAAGAGCGCCTGGATCGTCAACCGATCCCCCTCCCGGTACTGACCGAAGGCGTCCTGATCGATGTCCTGGGCGACCTCGGCCTGCTGCGGCTCCATCATGGTGTCGATGGCCCTCAGCTGATCCCGGAAGCGGGCCGCGACCTCGAAGTCCATCGCCTCGCTGGCCTCCATCATCCGATCCGTGAGCCGCAGCTTGAGCTCCTCCGTCTTGCCGTCCAGAAAGAGGATCGTCTCGTGCACGTGCTCATCGTATTGCGCCCGATCAACCTCGAAGACGCAAGGCGCCGGACAGCGCTTGATCTGGTACTGCAAACAGGGCCGTGACCGGTTGTTGAGCACGTGATCCGGGCAGGTCCGCAACATGAAGTGCCGGTTGAGCAGCTGCAGCGTCTGGCGCAGCGCCCTGGACGAATGGTAGGGCCCGAAGTGCCGCACCGAGGGCGGCTTCTTGCCCGGGCGGCTCCGCATGACCTCGACTCGCGGCCAGACCCCCTTCGGATCGATGGACAGCGACAGGTAGCTCTTGTCGTCCCGCAACATCACGTTGAAGCGCGGCTGATGGGCCTTGATCAGCGTGTTCTCAAGGACCAGCGCCTCGGCCTCCGTCGCCGTCAGGATCACGTCGATGCTGTCGAGCAGCTTGTCGAGACGCTTGACGAAGGGCCGCGAGTCTCCCCCCGAAAAATACGACCGCACGCGCGACTTCAGGTTGATCGACTTCCCGATGTAGAAGATCGCCCCCTTGGCGTCCTTCATGATGTACACCCCCGGCGACTCGGGCAGCCGGGCGGTGAAGGCCTGATGATCAAAGGCCACGGGCTCTGTCGGGGTGTCCTGGCTCATCACTCCGTCGTCAGGATGCGGTACTCAAGCAGCTCCTCGACGCGGGTGTCCGTCGGCGAGCGCACCACGCGCTGCACGATACCCACGCCCGGCTTGAAGTAGCGGGTCACGTAGCTCGACTCGCGCTTGCCGGCCACGACCAGCGCATCGTTGAACTCACCGGCCGGCACCGTCACCAGCTCTGCCTTGTCGCGGGTCAGGTAGACCGCATTGCTGGTCGCAGACACCCCGCCCGTCGTCCACGACGCCCCCTCCTTGAGCGGGAAGATCAGGATCGGGGTCTGCGTTCGCGCATAACCCAACATGTACGACAGGTCTTTTCCCTTATAATAACAATAGCTTGAGCATGTATACAGGCGGCGCGCGGTGACCAGATAGCGCATCGTGTCGCTCGTCGAGCCGCCCTTGTGCTTTCGCACCCGCGCCATCGTCACGATCCGATAACCCGCAAAGCGGGCCACGTCCGTCACCTCCACCCGGATCTCCTCGACCTCGGCCTCGGCGCCCTCCGGCTGATCCTCGACCGGCCGCTTGATCCGATAGCGCCAGAAGTTGCCCACCGACAGCGGGTAGGCGTGGTGCTCGGGCTTGAGCAGCTCCGGCTTGAGGTGGAAGCCGATGTCCAGATAGGACTTGAGCAGCGACGAGACCTCCGGCGCAGCGGCCAGCCGCCACCCCCAGGGCGTCTTGAGCATCCGCCCCAGCCCGATCGTAAAGTTCAACTCCCCCTCGACCTCCGACCCCTCCGCAGCCTTGACCCCGAAGGTCAACTGGTTGCCCCAGTGCTGCACCACCTCCTCCTCGACCTCCGGCGCCTTGCCCCAGATCGTCCCCGCCTTGCCGATCTTGACCTCCCGCAACACCAGCACGCTCCCCAGACCCCCGTGCGGCTCCTCCGACGGGTTGACCGACGCAAAAACACCATAGGCCGGCGCCGCCGACTTCCGCAGCGCCCTCGCCCGCTTGCTCGCCGCCTCCTCCTTGATCCGCGCCAGCGCCATCAAGCCCTTCGTCCCGATCAACACCTGATCAAAGAGCGCCTCGTCCTGCGACGCCATCGCCCTGAAGGTCGCCTCCCCCAAGGCCTCCGGCGACAAGAACTGCACCCCCTCCGCCTCCCCCCCGACCCTCTCCCCCCCCTCCTCTCCCTCGCCCTCGCCCTCCACTGCTGGCATGAGCAGGTCCAGCGCCTCCTCGCCCGTCGGCCCCTGCGCCCCTCCCTCCCCGTCCGCGCCCATCAACGCCGACTCGGCCGCCGTCGGGATCACCCCGCGCTCCTCGAAGACCTCAAGCAGGTGCTCCTCGAGCGCCACCGCCTCGTCCGGATTGTAACCCGGCGTCTCCGTGTAGATCAGCGTCCGGAAGGGCGGATCGGCCTCCTCATACTCCGGCTCGCAACCCACCACCATGGCCGCCATCGCCACCAGGGCCCACAGCGCCGCCCGCGTCGATCCCACCATCACCTCAACCCCGCGCCTCGGCCTGCAGCCGCGCTGGCACGTCCGGCACAAGCTCGAGCAACCGACCGATGAAGGCGTCCGCGCCCAACCCCTCCGCGTCACCCTCGAAGTTCAACAACACCCGATGCCGCAAGGCCGGCAACGCCGCCTCCCGAATGTCCCCGTAATCCACCTGACCCCGACCCGCCATCAGCGCGTTGACCTTCGCGCCCAGCATGATCGCCTGCGCGCCGCGCGGCGACGCCCCGAAGCGCACGAACCGACGCGTGATCTCAGGCGACCCCTCAACCCCCGGCTGCGTCGCCATCACCAACCGCAGACCGTACATCTTGACCGGCTCCGCCACAGGCACCGCCCGCACCAGCTCCCGCAGCGCCAGCAGCTCCTCCCCGTCCATCACCGCCTCGGTCTTCTGCCGCGCCGTCCCCGTCGTCCTGTCGATGACCTCGCTCAACTCCGACAAGGTCGGGAAGGGCACCTGGACCTTGTACAAGAACCGGTCAAGCTGCGCCTCGGGCAACGGGTAGGTCCCCTCCTGCTC
>SXGS01120387.1_pt1 | contig 10119 bp, 11 predicted proteins | sample 3174681 | NCBI WGS metagenome assembly SXGS01 (sample SAMN11356861, study PRJNA531348) | freshwater metagenome | isolation source: freshwater sample F1-80 | place: China: Fuxian Lake, Yuxi | collected 2017-12-25
ACCCACTCCTTGACGACCTGGACGCGAGCGCCGGGAACGTTGGGCCACTCCTCCTCGGCCACCGGCTCGCCGTCCTCGGTGACCAGCCGCTCGATCGGCAGCACCTCGCCGGACTGCTCGGCCTGCTCGACCTCCTCGGCGGTCAGGACCGGCAGGCCTTCGGCGCGCAGCCGCTCGACCTCGGCGGCGTCGGCCTCGCGCTCGGCAGCCTCGTCGCGTAGCCTCTGGGCCTCGTGGGCGAGCGATCGCCGCCACTTCTTGGTGTTCTCCAGCCGCTGGACGGCCTCGGGGTCGTGCTCGAACTCGGCGAAGAGCGCGGCCTCCTCCAAGGTCAGGTCGCCGGAGTCGAGTCGGTTGCGGGTCTGGTCGGCCTTGGTGACCGCCAGGGCTGCGTTCACGGTCGGTCGGTCGATGCTGGTGCGCTTGGCGATCTGCGCGGCGCTGACGCCGAGCAGGGCCAGCTGCTCCACGCCCGCGACGATCTCGGACTCGCGCATCCCGGCACGGTGGATGTTCTCGACCATCTGGTCACCGATCCGGTCGGCATCGGCGGGCTGGGGCACGACACGGGCCGGGATCAGGCCGGTGGGGGTGCCGACTTCGGCGGCGGTCACGGTGCGCCGCTGGCCGCGCACCAGGACGTGCTGGCCGTCCTCGTTGCGGTAGACCGTGACGGCCTCCAGGACGCCGCGCTCCTTGATCGACTTGCGGAACTCCTTGTGGTCGGGCCGCAGGTCGGTGCGGACGTTGGTGCCGATGATGATCTCGGCGGGGTCGAGGTAAGCGAACTCCTCGGACTGGACGGCCTCGGTGGCCTCCTGAGCGGCGGTGTCGGCGAGGGTCTGGATGGTGTCGGTCATGCGGCTGTCCTCCGTGAGTTGAATAGAATGAACTGACAGGACTAGTCTCTCAGCATGGGCCGATGTCTGCCGGGCCACGGCCGACCCTGTGGAAAGGTGGGCACGTCCGGCGAGGGGTGGGGATAAACCCTCGGCCTCACGGCCGCTGGCGCAGGTCTGAAGGCGCGCAGCTGCACCTCGTAGCTCGCGTGAAACGGAAGGGACTCGGGTGGGGATGGGAACGGCTCCGCAAGGCCCCGACCGGGAATGCAGCGGCGTTGGTGTTAGCCGCTGGAGCTCGACGCCGGCGGCGTCGGCCGAGAGCAGGGAGTGATCGGATGACGAGCCAGACGACGATCCGGGTCGGGCTCTACTGGAAGCCCGGGGTGTGGGACCTCGCCCGCTCGGCCTACCTCGCCGACCTGGACACTGACGCCGACTCGCCGGGCTCCTTCGTCGGCTGGCTCGCCCAGGTGCTCGAGTTGCACGCCCGGCGCTCACCACAGCGGCGAGCCGAGCTCGCGGCCGCCTGCGAGAACCACCCCGCCCTGGTCAGCGTGACTCGCAGGAGCTTCAACAGGTCGCACCCTTTGCCGGAGTCGACGATGGCCGCGGTCGACGAGGCGCTGGTGGCCGACCGTCACGAGATGGGCCGCATGCTCGCTCGCTCGGCGTTCGCCCAGGAGGCGGTCTTCGTCGCGGCCGAGGACGCCCGCCGGCGGCTGGGCCGCGATCTGCCCCCGCCTCCGCAGAAGCTCAGCAACCGGCCCCCGCGCCGGCCGGCACGGTAGCTCAGCTGGTCGACCGACCCAGGTTGTCGGTGCCTGCACCTAGCCTGCTGCTCAGCGCCCCGATCCGGTACCCGAGAGCCGGTCGGGGCGCTTCTTCTGCCCTCGTTGATCGCACCGGACCCCTCCGCCCGCCCTAGGTGACCGCGGGGCCGACATGCGTCCCGCCCCGACCCGAGGAGGAACGGATGTCCAGATCACGCCGCCGCGCTCGTCGCGGCTCATCTCGCCGAGCAGTCTTGGCCACGATCGCCGCGGCCCTGGCCTCCGCACTGTGCTTGAGCGTCACCCCGCCGCCGGCCGCCGCCACGCCCGTCGAGGACATGGGCTGCCGCATCGTCATCTGGGCCTCCGACAGCGTCTTCGACACCTCCTCCGCTCACCACGGCATGCGGCATGTCTTCCGCGGCTGCCTGGTCAAGCGCGGCTGGTCGACGAAGTCCTACCGCGCCCTCAAGAGCCGGCAGTGGCGGCTGAAGAGCCACCTGGCCGACGTCGAGTGCCGGGTCGGCGGCTACAGCCTCTCCGGCGTCAGGCGGACCACTTACAAGGGCATCCGCGTCGTGGCCTTCAAGTACCGCTTCGACTACCTGGTGCCCTGCTGAGCTGCCCACGCGAGCACCGGCGGGAATCCGAACAAGTTCGGCCGATGTGATCGCTGCCGGCCCCCGGTGGGACCTAGGTGACTGCGGGACTGATCCGAACGTCTCGCAGCCACCTGGTCATCACAAGGAGGAAGTCATGTCCACCATCGTCACCTTCGCCGGCAACCTGGCTGAGGCTCCCGAGCTGCTCTACACCCGCGAGAACAAGCCGTTCGTCAGCTGCCGGGTCCTGGTCAACCGGCGCGTGCAGAACGACGACGGCGAGTGGGTCAACGACGAGCCCACTGCCCACAACGTGAAGATCTTCGGCTCGGCCGCGATCCACCTGCACGACAGCTGCGGATCCGGCGACCCGATCTTCGTTCACGGCCTCGAGCGCACCGAGAGCTGGCCGGACAAGGAGACCGGCGAGAAGCGCACCAAGGACGTCGTGGTCGTCGACAACCGCTTCGGCGAGGTCGGTGTCTGGCTCAAGTACGTCTCCGCGCGCATCGAGCGCGCCGCCCGCCCGGCTCAGGCCAGCTGACGACGGGGAGGTTCTGATGGATCTCGTCGTACAGTCCCCGGACGAACTGCTCGCCGCGGTGCCGCACGTCCTCGGCTTCAAGCCCGAGGAGTCGATCGTCCTCGTGCCCTTCCGGCCTGGTCTCCCCGTCACTCGTGTCGACCTGCCCAAGACGGCGCGGGACCGGGAGAACGTGTGGGATGCCCTCAGCGGCCCGTACAGTCGCCATGCTCGCCCCGGTGCCCGTCTGGCGATCCTCTGCTTCACCGACGACCGCCGCAGCGCGGAGCTGGCCAGTCAGCACCTGTCCACCCGGCTCGACCGCCTCGGCATCACCACCCACATCCGGCTGTGGTCCGACGGCGAGCGGTGGCGCGAGTTCAACACCGGTCAGAGCGGCCTGCAGACCCAGGCAACCGCCGAGCGAATCGCGACCACGACCGTGCTGACCGGCGCCGCCCAGCCGGCCGCCAACCGTGCCTCACTTGCCGCATCCATGATCGGAGACCGTGAGCCGATCGCCCAGCTGATTCCTGCGGCCCATGCGGCGGCCGCCGGCAGCACGCCCGCCGTCGAGCGGGACTGGGCGCTGGACCGCCTTGAGCAGTTCCACGCCGACGGCAATCGGATCTCCGACGTCGACGGCGCCCGGATGCTGGTGGCCCTGGAGACGATCAGCACCCGCGACGCGCTGTGGGAGGACATGAGCCGGGAGAACCACACCTCCCACATGGCCCTCTGGACCGACCTGACCCGTCGCGCCCCTGATGAGGTCCGAGCCGCACCGGCCTCCATGCTCGGCTTCGCCAGCTGGCTGCACGGCGACGGCGCCAAGGCCTGGTGCGCCCTCGACCAGGTGCCCGCGGACCGGCCCTACTCCATGGCCGCCATCGTCGCCTCGGCCCTGCAGAACGGCATCCACCCCCGCGAGTGGGAGCGATACCAGACCCAGATGCGCGACCTCGCCGGCGAGCTCGACGAGTCCTTCGTGCCCAAGCCTCCCGAACAGCAGCGGGACCTGCCGCGCACCCAGCCGACCGCCGACCGACCCGCCCCGGGCCGCTGAGAAGGAACACCGCGATGAACTCCGAAGACACCGAACCGATCGACGGCGCCCAGGCCAGTGTCACCGAGCGACAGCTGCGCCGCCTCGTCGTGCCCGAGCCTGCGGCCTACGCCCCCGACGAGCGCCTCGACGTCATCCACGAACCCGACCTGGACCTGCTGTGGGGAGGCCAGGCATGAGCGGCACTCGCTCTGACATCGACGACGTTGACCGGCTTGCCCGCGTCGCTCTCAGCAAGACCATCGAGCCCGGAGATCCCCGCGTCACCGGCCTGGTCAGCGAGCTCGGCGCCGCCAAGGTCCTCGGCTACCTCGAGGCCGCCGGCGAGGTGGAGACCCACTGGGGCTTCGCGCTCGCCCAGGAGCTCGGCCGCGTCGACCCCGCCCAGGTGCTCGAGCGGGCCGCCGCCGACGGCATCCGCTTCATCGTCCCCGGCGACGCCGAATGGCCCACCCAGGTCGGCGCGCTCCGCAGTGCCGGCGCCCTTCACGACCGCGGCGGCGAACCCGTCGGGCTGTGGGTCCGCGGAGCCCATGACCTGCGCCAGCTCGCCGCCAACGCCGTCGCTGTGGTCGGGTCACGAGCTGCCACCAACTACGGCACCGAACAGGCAACCGAGCTGAGCCGCGATCTCGCCAGCATGGGCCACACCGTCATCAGCGGCCTCGCGTACGGCGTCGACGAGGCCGCACACCGCGGTGCTCTCATCGCCGGAGCCCCGACCATCGCCGTCATGCCCGGCGGCGTCGACCGGGCCTACCCGGCCGCACACAACCAGCTGCTCGAGTCGATCGCCGAACGCGGCCTCGCCGTCGCTGAGGCACCTCCGGGAGCCGGGCCCACCCGAACCCGCTTCCTCGCCAGGAACAGGGTCACCGCCGGCCTAGCCGAGGGCACCGTCGTCGTCGAAGGCGCCGTGCGCAGTGGCGCCCTCAACACCGCCCACTGGACCACCAACCTGCACCGACCAGTCATGGGCGTCCCCGGCCCCGTCACCAGCGCGGCCTCGGTCGGCGTCAACCAGCTGATCCGCCTCGGCCAGGCCAGCATGGTCACCACCGCCCAAGATGTCATCACCGACGTCATGACCCACCAGGCGCGGGTCACCAGCAGCCCCGAGCACCTCGACGAGTCCTTCGTCCCCGGCCCGGTGCGCTCCCCGCGGCCGGCGGCCCCTGGCCCGGCCGCACCGCTTGCCGCACCCCGCCGATGAAGCTCGCTCCGGCACCTGTGGATAACCCGATTTGGGTCTGAACCCACACCTAATCTGCTGAGAGTTCCTGGTCTGGTCGACGACCTCAACCCAGACCGCAGTTCGGGAGGAAAGACACCATGAACGACCCTCAGAGAACCCAACCGATGATCACCTTGACCACCGAGCCGCCGGCCGTCCACGTCGACTGGATGTGGACGGTGAGCGTCGAGCGCGTGCTGGATGCCGCCCCCGACCTGCTTACCTGGGCCGCCGCGCCGTTCACCGAGTGAGGCAGCGATGCGTGGCGCCCACACCGAGCGGTCGATACCGACCCGCCTGAACCTCCGCTCATCGAGGCGGGTCACCCACCGCGCCTAGAGCAGCGCACTGGACGCTCGAAGAGGCCCAGCTGGTGGCCGCCCGGGCGACTGGACCCGGCCTGGTCGTCGCCCCTGAGGTTGGCCGGGGGAGCGGTGCTCGACCAGGAACGCGCGGCCGCGGTGTCCCGCCGCCTCCAGGCGCTCGTCGCCCTGGGATGGTCCATGTCCGAGATCGGGCGCCGGCTCGGGCTGAGTACGCAGCGAACGTGATTCCGGTCGTCCGTGGCGAGCGGCGGATCACCGTCGCAACCGCTCGAAAGGCTGACACGCCCTTCGGCCAACCGTGTATGACCCTGCCGCCGACTGAAACTGTGCCGCAGCGAGTCTCCGCGACCCGGGCACGACGCTACGCGACGGAGCAGGGGTGGGTGCCCCCAGTCGCGCTCGAGGCCCTCGATAAGGACGCCACCGTGGTGGACCTGCGCGGCGTCGCCTGACGCCAGGCGCTCATCCTCGTGGTTTGCTCACCGCACGGTCAGGAGCTGGTTCCATCGCGTGGTTGCTGCAGGGCTGAGCGACTCACGGCGCACGTCCCAACGCTGGCGCGTCGGAACCCGGTGGGCCGTAGCCGATCGCCTGGCGGCCAAAGCGGCGGGATCTCGTCGACCACGTCGTGCGCGACGGACCGACTGCGTGCCGGGTTCCGGGAAGAACGTCTCGCCTCGCCCGCTCGTGGTCTATCCGCAAGCCGGTGCCGTTCTCCAGGTTCGTCCGCGTCCCTCACGACACCGGTGGACCTGTGGCACACATCCCATCCGGCTTGCATGACCACGCTCGTCGGTCGGGGAGCCCCATGCCCGGCTTCGGACCGGGCTGGCCTGCTCTGACCTGCGCAGGGTCCGCCCGGACGCGCTGATGGCGCCGACCGGGGAGTGACCGAGGTCAGGAACGGCGCGTAGCCGCTTCTGGACCGCCGCTTGCTCCGTCGGAGGGTCGGCTGTCGTTATGTCGCACATGGGTCCAGAGCACCTCTTCCCGCCGGCTGGTGTGTCAGGGCGTCAGGAGGCCGTTGCAATCGGCGAGTTCCACCAACTGGTCGGCGATCCCGGATCGAGTGACACTCGGGGGTGAAGCGACACGGCTGGCGAAGGTCGCCGGCGGTTCAGCCTCCGCGTAGAGCGATCCATGCCGCTAGCGCTGCGCCGATGAAGAGCACCGCGAGAGCAATGAGAGTCTCGACCATGAGATGGACGCCTCGTTGAGTCAGTGGCCGTCGTTGATGATGAGGGCAAGGACGATGAAGAGGAGCATCAGGACGCCACCGCAGACCAGGATGATGACCGCGACCTGTTGCTGTTTGTGCGCCGTCGCATCCGGCTGACCGCGACCCGCTGCCTGTGCTTGACGGGTTTCGCGATCGCCGGAGATCTTGGCTTCCGCCGGGTCTTCTGTCGCGTGCCGGGTCTGATGGAGGTTCTCATTCCACGGAAGGATGAGAGTCATGGCGGCACCGAGGAAGTACCCCGAGGAGCTTCGGGAGAGGGCGATCCGCATGGCGGTCGATCTGCGGCGTGACCCGGCCACCAGGTCCGGCGCTCTGCGCCGGGTCGGCGAGCAGTTGGGGATCAATCCCGAGACGCTGCGCAACTGGGTCCAGCAGGTCGAGGTCGACGAAGGCCACCGTCCCGGCGTCACGACCGCGGAAGCGCAGCGGATCAACGAGCTCGAACGCGAGAACCGTGAGCTGCGACGAGCCAACGAGATCTTGCGGACGGCGGCTTGATATGTAGGTGATCCGCGAGTCCTTCCAGGAGCGGTGCGACGGTCGGCGGATGCTGGCTTTGGGTGTTCTTCTCGAGGGGGCTCCGATGGCTGATCTCGGATCGTTCAGGCCGTGTCTGCTGACCTCGTCCGGCGAGGTTCCGACCTTGGGTGACCCGTTGGTCGATGAGTACCTCCGGTTCACCGCTTCGCGGGTGCGTCCGAACACGCTGACGGCACAGGTCTTCGACCTGAAGGTCTTCTTCGCCCTGGTCGACAAGCGGCCACAACAGGTCGGCGTCCAGGACGTCCTCGGTTTCATCGAGCAGCAGCGCATGCCTCGTCGCGGGGGCAACGTGGTCCGGATCGTCGATGGCGAAGCCGGGCTGGCGGCCTCGACGATCAAGCGTCGACTGGCGACGATCTCTTCGTTCTTCGACTACCTGCTGCTGCGCGGGATGTGCGACCGCAACCCGGTCCCGCGCAGCATGAATGCCCGGCATCGCGGCCACCGCGGATCCCCACTGATCCGGGCACCGAAGAAGATGCCCCGGGTGCTGGGCCCGGAGGAGGTCGTCGCGTTGACCGCCGCGCTGCGGACGCTGCGCGATCAAGCGATGGTCTCGTTGATGGTCCACGCCGGGCTGCGCCGCTGCGAGGTGCTCGGGCTGCGGTTCGGCGACGTCCACATCGGCGACCGGCGTGTGTTCATCGCCGACGGCAAGGGTGGTCATCAGCGACTCGTCCCGGTCGTGCCCGGCTTCTTCGTCGTCCTGGCCGCCTACCTCGCCGAGGAACGACCCGACGCCGCGGTCGACGACCACGTCTTCGTGGTCCTCAAGGGACCCCATCGCGGTCGGCCCCTGACCGCAGCCGGACTCGACCAAGTACTCCAGGGCGCCCGGACCCGCGCCGGCTTGACGCATGCGACCTGCCACGAGCTCCGGCACACCTGCTTCACCCGGCTCCGCGAAGCCGGGATGGCGCTCGAGGCGATCCAGGCTCAAGCCGGGCACGCCTCGATCGAAACCACCCGGATCTACCTGCACCTGTCCAACGACTGGCTCGCCGGGGAGTACCAGCGAGCCATGGCCATCCTCGACAACTGGGACGACGAAGGAGCCAATGGATGAGCGAAACGGCCGCGGCCTTGGAGTCAGCACCTGAGCCGTTCCTGATGTCCAACCGGACGTCGGACCTATCGACGACGCCGACGCTGCAGTCAGCGGCGGACGCCTACATCAGTGCCGGGTCGACCGACCGCGGGCGCGCATGCCGGCGCCGTGGCGTGGTCGGTTTCGTCCGTCGCTACGGCGACTTGGCCAGGTGGGCCGCGGCATCTGTCGAAGAGCGTCGCAGTACTCGCAGCGACGCGATGGCGTTCGCCGGGCATGCCCTGGTCCACTGCCACGTCCCGGTCGACGTCACCTTCGTGGTCACCTCCGGTTGCCGATGGGGCAAGTACGTCGCCGACGCTTACCCCGACCAGGCCGCGAGGTTCACCGAACAGGCGGCTGACCTGGGCTTCTGTGAACGTGAAGCGCACCGGATGTGGGCCTGGCTGGCCAAGATCTGCATGGTCACCGCAGTCGCTCCTGACGAGCTCACGCCGGATGCCTACCGCGTCGCCCGCACCGATGTTCATGACGCCGTCGTGACGCTGCGCGGCTACCGGCCCAAGTCGTTGTCGACGCCCTTGTTCGACCTTGATGCTGTGATGTTCCACCGCGGTCAGGCGCACTCACCCGACATCCGACGTCGCTGGACGGGACGCCCGGTCAAGGAAGTCACCTGGGAGCAGCTCGCTGAACACGCGCCGGTCATGGTCGCCACCATGCGTCGCTATCTCGAGCAGTGTCTGCTCAGCCTGCGCCCCTCGTCGGTGGCCTGCTTCGACACCACTTTCCGTCAGTTCGCCACGATGCTCGCCACCGCGGACCCGCCGGTGGTCCGGGTCGCGGACATCACCCGGGAACACGTCGAGGCTTTCAAGCGCGATCTGGCCACCCGGTCCGGCCACCACGGCAAGCCGCTGTCGAAGACCACGTTGGGGATGCGGGTCGGCCACCTGCACACCTTCTTCACCCGGATCGCCGAATGGGACTACGACGACGTCCCAGCCCGGATCCCGGTTTATGCCAGCGACCGGCCACGACTCGACAAGCCGTTGCCGAAGTTCCTCGACGACGCCCAAGCCGTCGCGTTCATGACCGCTGCCCGGAACCTGCCCGACCCGCTCGATCGGCTCATGGTCATCGCCCTGGCCCGCACCGGGATGCGCCGCGGCGAGCTGCTCGGCCTGACCATCGACGCCGTCGTCCAGATCGGCACCGGCTACTGGCTGCGCACCCCGGTCGGGAAGCTCCACACCGACCGCTACATCCCGCTGCACCCACAGCTCAAAGACCTCCTCGACGACTGGGTCGCAGGTCGTCCACGCTGGCAGGCCACCAGCCTGCTGCTCACCGACCGCGGCCGCCCGATCCCACCGACCCGCGTTGACAAGGCCGTCCAGAAAGCCGCAATCGCGGCCGGGATCGGCCACGTCCACCCTCACCAGTTGCGGCACACCCTGGCCACCCAGGCCATCAACCGTGGCATGTCACTCGAAGCGATCGCCGCGCTGCTCGGGCACCAAGACCTGTCCATGACCATGGTCTACGCCCGCATCGCCGACCGGACCGTCGCCGAGGAGTACTTCGCCGTCACCGAGAAGATCGAAGCCCTCTACGACGCCCACGCACGACCCGCAGCCCTGCCTGCTGAAGCAGCCGGACCGAACATGCGAGCGCTACGGAACGAGACCGCCAAACGCCTGCTCGGCAACGGCTACTGCGGACGTCCGCGCGAGCTCGACTGCCAGTACGAGACCATCTGCGAATCCTGCTCGATGTTCTTCACCACCATCGAGCACCGCGACACGATTCAGGCCCAACGTGACGACGCCGCAACCCAGGGCCACCAGCAGCGCCAAGAGGTCTACGACGCCCTGCTCCACCGGCTCGACGACGACACCGCTTGACACGGATCACCCACATAA
>SXGS01304181.1_pt1 | contig 10119 bp, 9 predicted proteins | sample 3174681 | NCBI WGS metagenome assembly SXGS01 (sample SAMN11356861, study PRJNA531348) | freshwater metagenome | isolation source: freshwater sample F1-80 | place: China: Fuxian Lake, Yuxi | collected 2017-12-25
CACATTGTTTTTTATGCACGCATAGGTTCCGAAACAAAGGATTTTGACATTACAGATGTGATTAATTCACTGTGCGAAAAACTGATTTCACGTCACCCTCATATTTATGGTGATGTGAAAGTAACGGACGAGCAACAGGTAAAAGAGAACTGGGAAAAACTAAAACTGAAAGAAGGAAATAAATCGGTGTTGGGTGGTGTGCCAAAATCATTGCCGGCTTTAATTAAAGCAACACGCATTCAGGATAAAGCAAAAGCCGTTGGCTTTGATTGGGAAAACAAAAATCAGGTATGGGAAAAAGTGCAGGAAGAATTAAGCGAACTGCGTGCTGAAATAGATACCGAAAAAACTGACAAAGAAAAAATAGAACAGGAGTTTGGTGATGTGTTGTTTTCCTTAATCAACTATGCACGCTTCATTGATGTTGATCCTGAAAGTGCGTTGGAAAAGACCAACAATAAATTTATCAAACGCTTTCAGTATCTCGAGGAAGAAACCAGAAAGCAAGGCAAAGCTTTGGAAGATATGACACTGGAAGAAATGGATATTTACTGGAACAAAGCGAAGACAATCGATTAGAGAATGAAAAAACTCATTCTGCTTTTCTTACTTATTTCTTCATTTAATTCATTCGCTCAGGATTCTGCTTCCATAAAAGAACTTCGTCCTTTAACCCGCTCCGGTTTTGATAAACAGTATTTCGGTTCTTACTTTAAAGACACACGCGACATACTGATTGCACCCGTAAAATGGAAAGCATCGCATTGGATTAGCCTTGCAGCAATAGGTGCAACAACAGGTGTTTTGTTTGTTTATGATGATGAGATAAAAAGAATATCTCAAAAACTAAGAACACCTTTAACCAACGACATTTCACGCTACGGACTTGAACCCTGGGGAAAGGGAATGTATTCCATGCCCTTGATGGCAGGCTTTTATCTGCACGGATTGATTTGGAATAACGACAGAAGCAAACGTGTTGCTTTGCTTGGTGTAAAAGCATTTGTGCTGACGGGAGCATTTACACAAGTGATGAAATTTGCTTTTCAGCGCCACAGACCGGATGCAACAGACAACCCTTATGTTTTTGACAGCTTTGGAGGAAACTGGAAAAACGAATCATTTTTTTCAGGACATACATCTACCTTCTTCTCTATCGCTACCATTATTGCCTGTGAATACAAAGACAAAAAACTGATACCACCATTGGTATATACCATCGCAGGCATTGCTTCACTCTCGCGCATTCACGATAACAGACATTGGGCATCCGATGTTTTTGTGGGAGCAGTTGTTGGCTACGGCATAGGTAAACTTATTTACAGCCACAACAACTGGGGCATACAAATAAGCCCCGTAGTATCTCGCAATACCACAGGGCTTAATGTTGTTATTCCGCTAAACTGATTATTACTTCTTTTTAGGGCAACCTTTTAATTTTTTGAAGCTTGCAGTTGTCCCTGAATCAATATCAAAAAGCAACGAAAGCATAGATTTTGGCTTGATGTTCATGCTGTTATCATACAGGCAATCAATGCTGTATTCGTTTGCAATAGTGTGCTCTTCTCATTCTCCTTCGTAAAGGGCATAGTTGACTACCTTTACATTATGTGATCCAGCCGAAGCAGATACGGTAATCGAATTTTTCTGACTTTCTTTAGTTACAGATGATTCACCTACCTGTTTGCCATCAATAAAAACAACGCATTTTGTATCGTGGTCATAGCCTTCTACAATGTTGCAGAATACCCATGAAACAGTAAGTTTTCCTTCTTTCGGAGGAGTTGCAAGAAGTGTGTTGGCAGTAAGAACTGCAAGAATTACTAATAGTTTTTTCATTTTTTTGGTTTTTCGTTTCAACAAAGGAAAGCTAAATCCCTATTGCAAACAAATTTTTGCATCTTTGAAACGTGATGAAATAGCTAAGTAATACAGTATCAATGACTACAAAAAGTGTCATAGCCTATTCCATGTGGCCTATAAAAAAAACAAATTATTAGCACATGAAACTGCTAATCAAGAATATAAAAAACTTAGTACAAGTGGAGGAAAAGCCGAGGCTAAAAGTCTCGGGCTCTGACATGAAAATACTTCCCTGCATTGAAGATGCCTGGCTAGCCATAGAAGAGGATAAGATTGTTGATTTCGGGAAGATGGATGACTTTCCGGGAATTACTGATTGGAGCGGTTTGCAGATAATAGATGCAACAGATAAATTGGTATTTCCCTGTTGGTGTGATTCGCATTCGCACATTGTTTTTGCAGCCAGCCGCGAGCAGGAGTTTGTGGATAGAATAAACGGACTGACTTATCAGCAAATAGCACAGCGCGGTGGAGGAATTTTAAATTCTGCAAAGAAACTACGCGAGGCAAGTGAAGATGAATTGGTGGAAAGCGCATTGAAGCGATTGAACGAAGTGATGCTGCAAGGAACGGGTGCCATTGAAATAAAAAGCGGCTATGGGCTTTCGTTAGAAGCAGAACTGAAAATGCTGCGTGTGATAAAGAAACTAAAAACGCTTTCGTCACTTACTATTAAAGCTACGTTTCTTGGCGCACATGCTATTCCTGCTGAATACAAAGAAAAGAAACAGGATTACATTTCATTAATCATTAATGAAATGCTACCGCAGATAGCCGCAGAAAAATTAGCTGATTTTTGCGATGTGTTTTGCGAAAACGGATACTTTACCGCTGAAGAAACAATCAAAATCCTTACTGTTGCTAAAGGTTATGGATTGATACCGAAAGTGCATGCGGAACAATTGAGTAATTCAGGCGGGGTAAAAGCAGGTGTAAGTGTTGGAGCAATCAGTGTTGACCATTTAGAGTATGTAAATGATGAAGATATTGCTGCGCTCAAAAACTCAGAAACCATGCCAACCATTTTACCGGGCGCACAATTCTTTTTACAAGAACCTTTTCCTCCTGCACGCAAAATGATGGATGCAGGATTACCTGTTGCTATTGCAAGTGACTACAATCCCGGCAGCTCACCAAGCGGAAATATGAATTTTATGATTTCACTCGCCTGCATTCAATACAAGATGACACCGGAAGAAGCAATCAATGCAGCTACTATTAACTCAAGTTATGCAATGGGTTTAAGTCAAACACACGGAAGTATTGCCATAGGAAAACAAGCGAATATTTTTATCACGAAAGAAATTTCTTCTTATTCGATTCTTCCTTATTCGTTTTCAAATAATCTAATCGATACAGTAATTATTAACGGACAAATAAAATGAGTCAATTAATTGAATGCGTGCCTAACTTCTCGGAAGGAAATGATCTATCAATCATTAAACAGATAACCGATGAAATTGAAAAAACAGAAGGAGTAAAACTATTGAATGTTGACCCGGGTAAAGCAACTAACCGAACAGTAGTAACATTTGTCGGAACTCCGCAAGCAGTTGTTGAAGCAGCTTTCAATGCTATCAAAAAAGCAGGTGAACAGATTGATATGAGCAAACACAAAGGCGAGCATCCGCGCATGGGAGCAACGGATGTTTGTCCGTTTATTCCTATTTCAGGAATTTCAATGGAAGAGACGGCTAAGTATTCACAGCAACTGGCAAAACGTGTTGGCGAAGAATTAAATATTCCTGTTTACCTCTATGAAAGTGCACAGAAAAATCCTGCTCGCAATAACCTTTCTGTCATACGTGCCGGTGAGTACGAAGGCTTTTTCAAAAAGATAAAACTTCCAGAATGGAAACCTGATTTTGGTCCTGCTGAATTTGATGCGAAGAGAGGAGCAACTGTAATTGGCGCCCGTGACTTCTTAGTTGCTTACAACGTAAACCTTAACACCACTTCTACACGCAGAGCAAATGCTGTTGCCTTTGATGTGCGTGAAGCCGGCAGAACAAAAAAAGATGAGAAGGGTAAAGTCGTGAAAGATGCAAATGGTAATCCTATTACCATTTCCGGCACATTAAAAAGTGTGAAGGCAATCGGTTGGTATATTGAAGAATATGGAGTAGCACAGATATCTATTAATCTTACCAATATCAATGTAACGCCTGTGCATATTGCTTTTGATGAAGTCAGTAAGAAAGCAACAGAGCGTGGTATGCGTGCAACAGGCTCTGAATTGGTTGGATTAATTCCTTTGAACTCTTTATTAGATGCGGGAAAATATTTTCTAAAAAAGCAGAAGCGTTCCATAGGTGTATCAGAAAAAGAACTGATAAAGATTGCTGTGAAATCATTAGGACTGGATGAACTCGCTCCTTTTAAACCCGAAGAGCGTGTGATTGAATACTTGCTGAAAGACCCGTCAAAAGCAAAACTCATCAGCATGAATCTTGCCGACTTTGCAGATGAAACAGCAAGTGAAAGTCCTGCACCGGGAGGTGGTAGCATTTCGGCTTACATTGGTGCTTTGGGTATTTCATTGGGGACAATGGTTGCCAATCTCTCTTCACATAAACAAGGTTGGGATGAGCGTTGGGAAGAATTTTCTGATTGGGCTGAAAAAGGACAAAAGATAAAAGATGAGCTTCTGAAACTGGTGGATGAAGACACCAATGCTTTTAATAAAATTATGGCCGCATTTGGTTTACCCAAAGCAACCGGTGAAGAAAAAAAAGCAAGGACACAAGCCATTCAAGATGCAACAAAATATGCAACGGAAGTTCCGTTCAGAGTGATGCAACTTTGTTACTCTTCATTGGAAATTATAAAAGCAATGGCAGAAACAGGAAATCCTAATTCTGTTTCAGATGCGGGAGTTGGTGCGCTTTGCGCACGCTCTGCAGTTATGGGAGCTTTCCTGAATGTGAAGATAAATGCTATAGGTTTGAGCGATAGAAGATTTGCTTCAAATATTGTCCGTCAAGGAAAAAATATCGAGGAGAAAACGAAAAAGCTGGAGGCGGCTATTCTGAGAACGGTTGAAAAGAAAATAGTTAAGATTTGACAAAGTTCGAAGTTGATTAAACTTCCTCCTGCTGAAAAATATTTGTAAAAAATCTGTTTCTAGTTTAATTGTAAAACAGTTCTCGGCAGGCTATTGCTGATGTAAGGATGAAAAGCGTCTTTTTGCTTTCTATTCTGAGGAAGATAATTTAAGGAAATTTGCTTTTCAATCAATGGAAGAATTTGTGTGAACACACTCCATGCATGTAATTTTAGTCCATCAGAACTTAAATGTACTCCGTCAATAAATGCCGGAGGAACTTTTGTTAAGTCTTCTGCAATATTGATAAATTCAACGTTATTCGCGATAGCGTATTTTTTTAAAACAAGGTTTTCAAATTTGTTAAATCGTCTTATTACTGAAAGTGGCACTTTACCAAAGTCATGTATCCAGTATGAATAGACAGAGGCATATTTCAACCCATTTTCAAATAATGAGTCTTCGGCTAACATTGGGAATGAGCTGAGAATTAGTGTGACATTATTTTTATTCAGGTAATGATTAATAGAATCTAAGTCCTTTACTATTTGACTAAGACCTACAGGTAAATTAGGGCTGTGAATATTAGGATTGAACTCATCTATACCTTCAGGCATTATTACATCTTCAATTCTTTTTGATTTTTCAATTAATCTAAGGGCATTAATACCAAAAAATTCTGAGATCTTTTGTAATCACATTGAGTAGGCAAAAATCAGATAGGATGGAGGTTTATATCTGAATTTGTCGTGATCAAAACCAACAAGTTCAGCCATATTGAATTGATTTCTACCTTCGTAATAAATCACTATATCTGGAAAAAGCGGTAATAACTCATATTTTATTGTTGCAAAAAAATCCATAGATTGTTGGGCTACTCGCCCTGTATTTATGACTTCAAAATCAATATTCAGACTATTGTTTTCTGCCCATTTGTCAAGCCAGATTTCAATATAGTCAGGATAAGAAAAATCATTGTATGGCATTTGCTGGGTTGTTGAACCACCTACAAAAGCAATTCGTATTGTGTTTTCAGGCTTTATAAATTTTATATTGTTGCCGGTAAATCCAAAATCATTAAACTTTAATTTACTCCCTTGGATGGTTGTATTTGGAATATATCTATAAAAAGGATGTGACGTTGAATCATAACCGCTAAATGAGTAGCACCATCCGTCATATCCTTTAAAAACCACTTTTCTGTAATCTTTTATATTTTTTACAAATAGTTCATCGTAAAAATTTCTATTCCATTCTTTCGCTAAATCATCTATCATTAGTCCTTCAAAAGAATGGAGAAGATTTTGTGTCAAAACTGCATTTGTTGTGTCATATATTCTGGATACAGGATTATTATAATACAGGTCTTCCGAGATTTTTCTTTGCTGAGCAATTAGCTTCGCTTGTTTATCTATGAGAATATGAGCATTTTCATTTGGTTTGCTATAAAGGATGGGTCTAAAAGAACCAATGAAAAGGAATCTATAAAGAATTTCTGATAGAATGAAACAAAAGAATAGTATTATGAAAATATGCCTATACTTCATAAATATGTAAAATAATTTGCAGGAAATATAGGCAGAAAAGGTTTTTTCTTAAAGATGCCAAATACGGCAGAGCCGCTTCCCGTCATTGAAGCATAAACAGCTCCACTTTCATATAGCTTGTTTTTTACATCTGCTATTTCCGGAAACTTCTCCATTACAGGCTTTTCAAAATCATTCACAATCTTTCCCTTCCATTTTTCAACGGGCAATTGAATTAATTCTTTTAATGACGTTACAGGAATTGCAGGTTTTACCATTGAATATGCTAATGGTGTAGAAACGTGTATTCCGGGATGAATAAGAGCCAGGTGATAGCCTTTCAAATTCACATCTAAGAAATCTAACTTATCCCCACGTTCAAAAGCAAAAGCAGGCTTGTTAGCAATAAAGAAAGGGCAATCACTGCCTAACTGTCGGGCATAATGATGTTTCTCGCCCCAAGCAAGATTTAATTCAAAAAGTTCATCCAACAGATTGATAAAAAATGCTGCATCGGAAGAACCACCGCCCAATCCTGCACCAATGGGAATGACTTTGTGTAAATGTATCTTCAGTGCCGGCATAGGGTACTCCTTACTGATCAGATAGTATGCTTTTACACACAGATTTTCATCTGCATTTCCGGGAATTGAAATTCCTGTAGAAGCAAAACTGACGTTTCCTGCGGGTGAACTTTCATCAACAACAGCTTCCAGCACATCACACAGTTTCACAGGAAAGAATATACTTTCAATATTATGAAAGCCATCACCGCGTTTCTCAACGATGTTGAGACCTATATTTATTTTGGCATTGGGGAAGCAGAGCATAGTTTATTGTGATGGAACGCGGATGACACAGATTGGACGGATAAATACGGATTTAAAATCAGCGGAAATCAGTTAAATCCGCGTCATCCGCGTTCTATTCTGCCTTCAAACATACGCAAATCCTCTATTCTCCAAAATATGTAACTTGGCGGCCAATTCAAAAAAACGGCATACATGACTTTTTTAGATTTCGAAAAACCTATTCAGGAATTATGGGAACAGTTGGAGAAAGCCAAACAAACCCACGAGAAAGGAAAGGTGGATATGACTACTACTATTAAAGACCTTGAAAATAAAATTCAGGAGACCCGCAAAGAGATTTACAGCAATCTCACACCTTGGCAAAAGGTGCAGGTTTCGCGCCATCCCGAAAGACCTTATGTGCTGGCATACATGAATGCCATGACCGATAATACATTTCTTGAACTGCATGGCGATCGCAGTGTGAAAGATGACAAAGCCATGATTGGCGGTTTCGGCAGCATTGACGGAAAAACGTTTATGCTTATCGGTCAGCAAAAAGGAATTAACACAAAAATGCGCCAATACCGCAATTTCGGAATGGCAAATCCTGAAGGTTATCGCAAGGCTTTACGTTTGATGAAACTGGCAGAAAAATTCAATAAACCCATTGTTACATTGATTGATACTCCGGGAGCACATCCGGGACTGGAAGCAGAAGAACGCGGACAAGGCGAGGCCATTGCCCGTAATTTGTTAGAAATGTCGCAACTGACTGTTCCTGTTATTTGCATTGTTATTGGTGAAGGCGCATCTGGTGGAGCTTTGGGAATTGGAATTGGTGATAAAGTATTAATGCTTCAACATACATGGTATTCTGTTATCTCCCCTGAATCATGTTCTTCTATTTTATGGCGCAGTTGGGATTTTAAAGAGCAGGCAGCAACTGCACTTAAACTCACTGCCGAAAACATGTTGGAACAAAAACTGATTGACGGCATTATTAAAGAACCTATTGGTGGCGCACATGTTAATCACGAAGAAAGTTTTCAAAATGTTAAAAAAGAAATTCTGAAACAGGTTGCCAAACTGGAAAAGATAGAAGCTGATAAACGTATTGAAGCAAGGATAGAAAAGTTCAGTTCAATGGGAGTTTTTGTGGAGAATTAAACGTTTCGACTACGCTCACAGTGACAACCAACAGCAATAAAATATACTTCGCTTCTGATTTTCATCTTGGTGCTCCCAATGAAGAAAGCAGTCTTAAGCGCGAAAAGCTTTTAGTAAAATGGCTGGAAGAAATACGCAGCGATGTCGCAGAAATTTATCTTGTTGGTGATTTATTCGACTTCTGGTTTGAATACGACACTGCAGTTCCACGCGGGTTTACGCGCTTTCTCGGCAAACTTGCTGAATTGAGTGATGCCGGTATTCCCATTCATATTTTTACCGGTAATCATGACATGTGGATGTTTGGTTACCTTGAAAAAGAACTGAACATAACCCTTTACCGCGAATCGATTGTGCGTGAATATTCCGGGAAGAAGTTTTTTATAGGACATGGTGACGGATTGGGGCCTGGCGACCACGGATTTAAAGTGATTAAAAAAGTATTTGCCAATAAAATAAGTCAATGGATGTTTGCAAAGCTGCATCCTGATTGGGGAATTAAGTTAGCTGTTTATTGGTCGGGAACGAGCAGAGCATCCAATAATGATGAAGTATTCTTGGGTGAAGAAAAGGAATGGCTATTTCAATATGCCCAGGAGAAATTGAAAACACAGCCTATTGATTACTTTATTTTTGGCCATCGCCATTTACCACTTGATTTAAAAGTAGGAAATAGCAGTCGCTACATTAATCTGGGTGACTGGATTTCGCACAATACGTATGCGGTGTTTGATGGCGAAAAACTGGAACTAAAAAAATATCAGTAGCATGTGGCAAAGGTACATTCAATCCAACCTTGCTGTTTTTGTTGTCTTATTTATAGCTGCATTCGCCTCTTACTTTCCTGTTTTAAATGGTCCTTTTCTTTTTGATGATGAGTTTTTTATTGAGAAAAACGAATCGGTAAGAGAATTTAAAGTCAAAGAAATTTACACTACCGGAGTAACACAGGGAGCAAGCCTTAACGGAAATTTCTACCGTCCCAATCAGCAGTTTGCTTTTGCTGTTATTACAAAACTATTCGGACAACAGTCTTTTGTATTTCATGCGTTTTCTATACTGTGTCATACGCTGGCAGCCTTTATTCTTTTTCTTTTTCTTGCCGAATTGGGCTTTAGCCGAAACAGCAGTTTTATAGGTTCTTTTATCTTTCTGCTTCACCCTGCTCAAACCGAAGCAGTAAGTTATATATCGGGACTGGCCGACCCGCTTTCAGCAATTTTTCTGTTTTCGGGTTTATTGTTTTTATGCAAAGGATTAAAAGAAAAACTGGACATGAAATTTATGTTGCCTGCTTTTGTCTTTTTTGTACTAGCCTTATTCACAAAGGAAAATATGGTGGTATTTCTTCCGCTTGCCATTGCAGTGGCAGTATATTTTTTCTTTTCAGGTAAAACAAAACCCGAAACCAAATTATGGATATGGCTGCTTGTTTTTGTGGCATTAGACATTACTTATTTTACCCTGAAATTTACGGTGTTTAAATTTGGTGATGAAGCCGGTTTAACCAGCGAAAAAAACCTGTACACCGAAAATCTGCACATCCGCATCATAACGTTTTTCAATATTCTTCCTGAATATTTTAAACTGTTCCTGTTTCCCAAGCATCTGAATTACGAGAAACCTTACACTGCTTATACTGAACTATTAAATGCCCGCGTGTTTATCAGTTTTATTGCCCTTTCATTATTTGCAGTTTCGGTTTATTTCATCAAAAAGAAGCCTG
>SXGS01449400.1_pt1 | contig 10119 bp, 10 predicted proteins | sample 3174681 | NCBI WGS metagenome assembly SXGS01 (sample SAMN11356861, study PRJNA531348) | freshwater metagenome | isolation source: freshwater sample F1-80 | place: China: Fuxian Lake, Yuxi | collected 2017-12-25
GATCACGTCGGCGCCCATATCGCCAAGCAAAAGGCCGGCCGTAGGCCCGGCCACGATCTGCCCCATTTCGACTACGCGTATTCCTTCCAAAGGCAGGCTGCTCATAGCTTGATCTCTTCCTGTTAATGGCAAATTTGCGAAAGTGTATCGCGAGTAGCAGCAACGCATTGCAGACTGCGCGAAAGGCACGACATTTGGCGCAATGACGGATTGATTCCCACGACAAAACCCTGCTACAGTTCCTGACTACGGGCGCATTGCGTCCACTTTATTTAACAAGGGAGTGCATCGCATGACCTCCGCGCACAAGTCCTTCCTCACCGGCGAAGTCAAGGCCCTCATCGGCGTTGAAACCGAATGGAGCGCCTATTCCGAGCCCATCTCGCCGTCGGAAACCCGCCGTTTCGTGCACGCAATCATGGATGACAACCGCCTGTATTACGACGAGGCGTACGCCCGCGGCACCAAGTATAAGGACGTGGTTTGCCCTCCCCTCTATGCGTCGTTCACCTTCCGGCGCGCACATGGCACGCCAGACCCTCTCGACCGTCTAAAGACCGACCGCGACTGGGATGCTTACGGGGGTGGCGGCGCTGGCCGTCAGACGCTGCCGCGCGTGCCGCATGGCTTTGAACGCATGGTCAACGGCGGCTCGGAAATCGATCTCTACAAGCGCTTGCAGCCCGGCAAGCGCGTGCGCACCAAGGTGCGTTACCACGACATCCGGGAACGCATGGGCAAGACCGGCCCGATGGCCATCGTCATCACCGAAACGGATTTTCAGGACGACGACGGCGACATCGTCGCCCGCGCGCGGCAAACCGCAATCTTCCGCTAACCCCGCCAACCAGATACAGCACGGAGTCACCTCAAATGGGCTATGCAACGCGGCGCTATTTCGACGACGTCAAGGTCGGGGATGAATTGAACCCCGTGGAGAAAGGGCCGATGAGTCCGGCGCATATCATGCGCTGGTCGGCGTCATCGGAAAATTGGCACCGCATCCACTACGATTACCCGTTTACCACCGGCCACGACAAGAATCCCGGCCTGCTCATCAATGGTTCGTGGAAACAGCACGTTCTTGCCCAGATGCTCGACGAATGGGCGGGTCTCGAAGGCTGGGTGGCAAATATCGCGTTTCAGTACCGCGCCATGAACATCGAATGGGAAACCCTCACCGCGTGGGGCCGCGTGACTAAAATTTATGAAAAGAATGGGCTCGGCGTCGTCGAATGCGAAACCGGCATACGAAATAACAACGGCCTCGAAAGCACGCCCGGCTCGGCGGTTATCATTTTGCCAAAGCGCAACGGCAAAGCCGTGCCCTACCCATTCAAATCACTCGAAAGCTGAGCAGTCCGGCTTACAGTGATCAAACAATGAAGGCCCGCGTCACACTCGGGTAATTTGTGCGTTTTGCGTTCGGCCGAATCGACGCGCCGGGTTTCGCCCTGTATCGGTTCACGGAGGGCATGTGTATGCAATCGATGTTACGCGTCGCAATACTCATGCTGTGCGTGTCGTATCCATTTTGCGCATCCGCACAAAACTACCCGAGCCGGCCGATACGCTTGATCGTGCCGTTGCCGCCCGCCGGGGCGATGGACAACATCGTGCGCGCAGTCGCGCAACGCCTCGCACAATCCATGGCCCAGAATTTCATCATCGACAACCGCCCGGGCGCGGGCGGCAACGTCTCGCTGGAACTTGCTGCGGCCGCCGCCCCGGATGGCTACACCCTGGTTGCAATCGCGCCGTCGAGCATTGTCTACCCGATGGTGTTCAAGTCACGGGTCGATATCCTGCGCGATCTTGAGCCTCTGTCACAGATTTCCTCGCAGGGCTATGTGGTAGTTGTGCATCCCTCCATGCCAGCGCGTTCGGCGCAGGATCTGGTTTCGGTTTTGAAAACGAATCCCGGGAAATACAATTTTGCTTCTTCGGGGGTGGCGGGGCCGATTCATCTGACCGGCGAGCTGTTTATGGCGGCAACCGGCACCCGGATGACGCATGTGCCATACAAAGGCACGGCCCTGGCCTATACCGATATGGTGGCTGGCAGCATTCAGGTAGGGTTTCCCACCATCTACTCGGCGCTGCCGTACATGCGCAGCAGCCGCTTGCGTGGAATAGCGGTGACGACCCCGGCGATTTCTCCGGTCACTCCAGAATTACCGACATTGGCGCAAGCAGGTGTGCGCGGCGTCGAAGTGGTGTCGTGGTACGCCCTGGCTGCACCGGCAGCCACGCCACGGGCACTTATCGAGCGGCTCTCCAATGAAATCGGCAGCGCTGTTCGTCATCCGGATTTTGCGAATCGGCTGCAATCGGAAGGTTCAGAAGCGGTCGCCAGTTCGCCCGGTCAATTGCGCGCGACCATCGTAAACGATCGCGAAAAGTGGACGCGCGTGATCAAGGTGGCGGGTATTCGCCTCGAGTGAAGGCCGGATTTACCGCCATCGCGCGGCATCGGGACGAGGAAAAAGACTCTGGACGGTCGGCGAGTTTTGCCAGGCTACCTTAGCCTGCGCTTGTCGTACTGATTCGCCAACACGTTGCGCACGTGGGGAAACCCTATCGAGGTTGCGCCGCCATCGACGACGATCTCGCTGCCCGTGTTGTAGCTCAATTCATCGCTAGCCAGAAACAGCACGCATTGCGCGATCTGGAGTGATCACGCCGCACGTGCCATCGGAATCGCCTGCTGGTTCGCCGCGCGCCAGGCCGGAGTGGCGTTCGTGGCCATGCCCGTCTCGGATGCCTGTGCCGGATGTACCGAGTTCACGCGCACACCCCACGGCAGATACTGCCCTCCGCTCGCGCCGGTGATCAGCGCTACCTTGCCGAGCACCCTGCCGTTCTTTGCCATACGTCCTCCAGAAACCAAGAGTGCCTGAAAGTTTAACGTGCCTTGTTACGCCGCCTCAAAACGGCATCCGGCATTTTCTCGCTTTGATCCGCATCGGGCGGCCCTTTGAGTTCAAGGGTGTTGCCGTCCGGATCGGTCAGATACATCGAGGGGCCATAACCGAGCGCGCCATAGCGGCGTGCCACGGTACCCGGTTCTATGCCTTTGCGTTTCAGATGCGCATTGATTTTCGATTCCGAAAATTCGGCGATCTGCACACAGAAATGATCCATGTTGCGCCGTTTCCGTCCGGCGGCGGCGCCCCCCCGCTTTTCCAGCCGGGCCATTTATATCGACCAAATCGATCAAGCTCGCGCCCGCGCGAAGCTGGGTCAGCCCAAGGCCGGGCAAAACGCGCTCAATCTGGCAGCCCAGCACCGCCGCATACCAGGCGCACGCACGCGGGACATCCGCCACTCTGAGGACGACGTGATCGATTTGCAGAGCCGTGATGGCCACCATGTCTGATACTCCCTGACTGTCTTTGGATATTATGTCACCATAGAAAAAACCGGGGGAGATCGATCGCCCGCTGTGATTTCAAATGACCCATGGGTGTACGGAATGGCCCTAGTACAGACAGGAACTGATGCATCGAAGCTGACAGCCCTGAGTGGATTGCGCGTGCTGGACCTGAGTCATGGTGTGGCGGGACCCTTCGCGGCGCGGCTGCTCGGTGACATGGGAGCGGAGGTCATCAAGGTCGAGGCGCCGGTCTGCGGTGACTTTGCGCGGCGCGAAGAGCCGCTCAAGCAAGGCACGCCAGAACCGGAGCAGAGCCTGCTGTTCCAGTATCTCAACTGGAACAAGCGCGGCGTGACGCTCGATCTGCGAAACCCCGCCTCGCACGCGGCCCTGCGCAAGCTGGTAGAGCACAGCGACATCGTGATCGAAGCATTTCGTCCGGGAACATTGGGCGGCTGGGGCATCGGCGTGCAACGTCTGCTCGAATGGAATTCAAATCTCGTCGTGACCTCAGTCACGAACTTCGGACAAACCGGACCTTACGCCGGCTATGGCGCAACCGACCTTACCCTGCACGCGATGGGCGGCATCATGCAAGTCAGTGGGCGGGTGGATCGCGATCCATTGAAGCATGGGCTGCAGCAGGCCTTGTATTGCGCGGGACTCAACGCAGCCTATGCGACGTTGGCGGCACACCTTGCCGTGCTCGCCACCGGAGGTCCGGGCGAGCATGTCGACCTGTCGATCCACGAAGTGCTGGCATCTGAGCACCACGCCAACTCGCCGATATACGTTCTGCTTGGCGCGGTACAAGGCCGGCGTCCGGTGTTGCAGGACCCGTTCAGCGGCGAGCCTATTCCCATGAAAAACGGTTACCTTTCGCTGCAAGCGGGCGGCGGAATGCCGTTTACCGACTTTGCAGATTTTCTCGGCATCCCAGAACTGCGCGACCGCTTTGCTACGCCAGGCGCACGCGTCAGGGCCGCTGACGAAGCGCGCAAGCTGATCGAGGACGCTGTCGCCGATAAGGATGCGAAAGACGTGTTTCTCGCCGGCGCCAAGCGTCGCCTCCTCACCGGGTTCGTGCAAGCAGCGGGCGATTTGCTGGCGTGCCCCCACCTGGCAGCGCGCGAGTTCTGGGCAGAGATCGACCACCCGGCGACGGGCAAGCACCATTTCCCGGGCGAATTGTTGAAGTTTTCAAAGACACCGCTGTCGATACGCCGGCGCGCACCGTTGCTGGGCGAACACACCAACGAAGTGCTGGGGACTGAGCTGAAGTTCTCCGCTGCCGAGATCGCTGCGATGCAAAAGCGCCCAGCTGGCGCGCCCACCCGTGGCTCGCCGCCTCGGAACGCAGCACCTGCGGTAAATTTACCCACACCGCGCCGCACACTGCCGCTGGCGGGAATGCGCGTGCTTGACCTGTCAACCGTGCTGGCCATCCCGTACTGCGGCGGCCTGCTCACCGACCTCGGCGCGGAAGTGATCAAGATAGAAGCCCCCAACCGGCTCGATGCGTCGCGCAACAACGATTGGCTCGCGCTTGAGGTTGGGCCTGGCGAAGATCCGTGGAATCGCGCGGGCGCCTTTCAGTTGGTCAACCGCGGCAAGCGCTCGGTCGTGCTTAATCTGGCCCAGGAGCGCGGACGCGAGGTGTTTCGCAAGCTCGTGGCGGTGAGCGATGTGGTCATCAACAATTACACGCCGCGCGTGTTGCGCGGATGGGGCTTGGGCTACGATGATCTCATCAAAATTCGGCCCGACCTGATTCTGCTGTCCAACACGGGTTACGGGTCATCGGGGCCATGGTCATCATTTCCCGTGCAGGGCACGGTGCTCGAAAACACCATGGGGATCACTGCCTACACCGGATACCGTGGCGACAAGCCGTGGAAGGCGGGCGCGTCGTACCCGGACTTCATCACCTGCTGGTCGGGGCTGACCGCGCTGTTCGCGGCCGTACTGCACCGCAAGGCAACCGGCAACGGGCAGTGGATCGACATGGGCATGTATCAGATTGGCGTAACGCTGATGCCGGAACCGATCCTCGGGTTGCAAGCGAACGGCGAAACCTGGCAACGCATTGGCAACGAAGATCGCCTGCATGTACCGAGCAACGTCTACCCGGCAGCGGGCGACGATAAATGGCTCGCGCTGTCAGTGACCAGCGACGAGCAATGGGCAACGTTCGCCGCGCTGATCGGGCGGCCGGAACTTGCGCAAGACGAACGCTATCGCAACGAAGCACATCGCCGGTCAAAGCGCGAGGAAATCGACGCCACTGTTCGAGCCTGGGCCGCCGCACAAGATGCGTGGGATGCGACACGCCGCCTGCAGCAGGCAGGTATCGCAGCGGGGCCGGTACTCAACAACCGCGACCTCCTGCTCGATGCGCATCTGCGGCAGCGCGGCTTCTACGAGTATGTAACTCACTGGCAGCCAATGGGCGTGCGGCCGTTGATTGGCCGTCCGTATGTGATGCGCAACACGCCGCTGCGGATACAGAAGGCCGCGCCACGTTATGGCGAGGATAACGGTTACGTGATGCGCGAATTGCTCCGCCTTACCGAGGCGGAGATTGCAGCGCTCTACAAGGAAGGCATCACCGCTGATGCGCCGGCATCCGCGGCGAGTGTACGGCAGCCCGATCTTGAGCCGGGGCTACGCAACGGTTCCTACAAGGAGATTGACCCCGACTATCGTAAGAAACTGGGACTCGGGCCGGTGAGACCAAAGTGAGGCCAAACCTAACGCTTACCCAGATAAGCGACGGTTTCTATCTCCACCAACACCTCCGGCTTTGCGAGCGAGCTGACTTCCACCAGCGTGGATGCAGGAAAATCTCCGCTGAAAAACTCGCGGCGCGCACGCCACACTTCGGTATTCTTCTGAATGTTCACCATGTAGATCGTCATCTTGACCAGATCGTCCATCGTGCCGCCCGCCGCTTTGACGATGCGTTTGATGCGCGCAAATATGTGCCGGCTCTGTTCGTACTCATCTTTCCCGACCATCTCCGTTCCGCCTTCAAAAGGACGTGCCACCTGCCCGGAGATATACAGCGTGTCGCCAGCACGTATGGCGTTTGACCACAAACCCGGGGCAGTTTCGGCGACATCGGACACGGGCACTTTGGTTCTTGGCATGGCAATCTCCTGATGGAATGGTTCGCGGTTTTCGCTAGGGCTTGCCAATCACTTGCAGTGAATGCCCATGGATCGGCTCATCCTCACAAGTTTCCGGAGGCCAGCCGCAGCCTGTTGGGAGAAAGCGTCCAATTGTAAGTATTTGTTTTTATTGAATATTTTTTAGGCTACTCCCAGCGCTATCCTTGCCGAAAATACGGGATAACCTCCCTGGCAACGAGCTCCATCTGGCGGTAAGTGTCCTGCTCGTCGTGCGCCAGGAACGAGAGCATGAAGTGATGCACGCCCGCGTTGATACGATCTTCGATGCCCTTGATGCAGTTTTGCGTGGTGCCGGTGAGCGACAACGCCTTGGCCACGTCCTCGGCGCTACGTTGTGCGGTGGCGTACTTGCCCAGGTTCGCCACGGCCACGGCAAGCGCCTGTTTCGGATCATCCGAGATCGCAGTGGTCTGCGACACGCCGAAGTGAAACTGGCTCATATCGTGTCCAGCTGCCTCGGCAAACTTGCGCACGGTCTCGTTGCTTTCCTTCAAACGGCGCACCGTAAACAGCGTCGGATACCAGCCATCGCCCAGCGTGGCGGCTCGCTTCATGGCCGCGTCGCTGCGCCCGGCGACCCAGATCGGCGGCCCGCCCCGCTGCACCGGATGAGGTAGCAACGTGGCATCTTCGAACTGATAGTAAGCGCCCTTGTGCGTGACATGCTCCTCGCTCCAAAGACGGCGCAGCAGCGGCAGCATCTCGTCGGCGCGGCGTCCACGGGTTTCTACTGGTACGTTGAGAATGTCGTATTCGATGCGGGTTGCGCGCTGGCCGCTAATGCCAATGCCAAAGTCGAAGCGCCCGCTGGCGATGTGATCGACTGTCGTCACCAGTTTGGCCAGCATCACCGGGTGATACAGCGGCGCGATGACAATGCCGCTCATTACGCGAATGCGCTTGGTAGCCGCCGCAGCAGCAGCAAGCAGCGGCAGCGCAAGAGGCCGGGGAATCGGCGGATTGCCGTCTTGTACATGTTCGCCTGAGACGAGCCGGTCATAGCCGAGGGCTTCGGCGCGTTGAGCGAACTCGGCGATGTGCGCGGGTTCAACGTGGCCTATGGAGCAGCCGAAGCTGACGGTGGGTGTGGGCATTTAGACCCTCCTCTGTTTGTCCAACTCAATCATTAAGAATTACCTGCCTTATTGCACTGCTCCCGGCTGCTGATCGAGGACAAATCAAACAGGGTCGTTTTCATAGACGACCCTTACTGACCTGTACTGACCCTTACTGAATACACATAACCTGTGGCGACAGATGCTTGCGCCGCGTTACACAACAGTCTACCGCATGACCGGTACGGTGGCGAAAATGCAATCGTGTCATTAGTTTTCAAAGCCTACTCCAATACTGATCGACCTTCTATAATTTGCTGCAACCCCTACTGCGGATCTACCGGCGGAACATCCCATGTACAGAACGCAGCGCGAATTGTCTCTCGCCCATTTGAGCGTGCTGGACACGACACCGCCGGAGTTGGTCACGGTAGCGGCCGCGGCGGGCTTTCGCAAGATCGGCATCCGCCTCAGCGCCACGCCTAGCGTCGGTGTACCGCCTTACGACATGCTGGGCAACACGCCGATGCTGCAAGAGACTTTGGCGCGACTTGCCGATACCGGCGTTTCAGTGCTCGATGTCGAGTTCCTGCGTTTCGAGCCCGGGATTGCGCAGGACATTCCAGAGGGCTTTCTTGAAAGCGCGGCTCGTCTGGGCGCGCAGTACGTGCTGGTGATGAGTGCCGAGCCGCTCGAAGCACGAACGCTGGAACGTTTTTGCGAACTGTGCGAGCGCGCCCAGCGCTACGGTCTGCAAGTAGTTTTGGAGTTTGCGATTTACACCGGTGTCAAAACGCTGGCGGACGCCGCACGACTGGTAATGGCATCCCGTTGCATCAATGCCTCGGTGCTGGTCGATGCGCTGCATTTCAGCCGCTCCGGCGGCTTGCCAGCGGACATTGCAGGCATCGATGCGTCGCTTTTGAAATACGCGCAAATCTGCGACGCCGTGGCCACGATTCCATACGAGCCTGCCGATCTGATTCGTGAGGCGCGCACCGGCCGATTGCTGCCCGGCGACGGCGCTTTGCCGCTGCGCGATCTGGTGGCGGCGTTACCGGGAACGATCCCGCTGGCCATAGAAGCACCAAATCGCACGACCGCAGGCCTGCCTGCGCTGGAGCGCGCCCGGCGCGCCTATCGCGCCATGCAGGCGTTGCTGGACGTTGCGGGTTCGGCAACGTCCAGCCGTTTATGAATCCATACCGGCTCTCCCGCGAGCAGGAGGAGATAATATTTTGTCAGGCGCCCTAAAGCATCGGCACGCCATCACGATCAACGGCAAACCGCTCACCTGCTGGAATGGGCACACGCAAGCGATTCTCCATCGGCGGAATCGGGCAGTTCCACGCCCGGCTGAAGGAACAGGGCAGCAGTGTTGCGTAGTTGAAGTCGATGGTCACATTGCCGGTTTGCTCAGCCGGGATGCGCACGGTGCGCCCTGAACCGTAGGTTGCATGTCCACTGGTGCCGTCGGTGAAATGAAAGTTCAGCTTGTCCTGATAGCGGGTGGCATACAGTATCTGTGCCCCATCCTCGGCGTTGAATGTCATTTTCGCAATGACGGGTCTATCCACCGGAATCGGATTGCGATGATGCGCGACCCCGACTACTTTGCCGTTAGTCACCGGCTCAATGTGTGCTTTGACGATCCAGTCCGGTGACCAGTCGTACGCCTCGATATGACTGAACTGTTGCGCCCACACACTCCTCGGGTTCCACACTTGCAGGGCATAGCGCTTGCTGTCGTAGGTAAAAATACACCCCTCGGTACCATTGGGAAAATACGCCACCGAATCCGGGTGCTTCGGATCAGCCATGAGTTTCGCGCTGCCGTCGACGGTGCGACCGCCGATCACGATGCCGTCGCTGGCGCCCGCCTCGACCCGCAGCCCGGCTTCGCCTTCCGGCAGCGGCGACCACAGCCCAGGTGCGCCCGGCACACGCTGGCCCGCCGTTTCCACATGATTGCCCCACACGAACGAAACGGGTCCGCGCTTGCCGCGGACGGCTTCAGTGCGCTGCTGCATATGCTCGCGGTGCTTTGCGCGCGGATCAATGTTGTCAGTCATTGGGGATCTCCTGGAGCCATCGGGGTGGTCGCAACATACGTGATAATGTAGTGGCAGGCGCGAAAAATGGCAGTATAAGACAGACTTTCGTTTGACATGGGTTGCCGTCATTTTCAGCCCGTTAACCCAGTATCCACCGAGGAGGTTTCGATCCGATGCCGCAAACCAACGAATTCGATTACATCATCGTAGGCGCCGGCAGCGCCGGCTGTGTGCTTGCCAACCGCCTGAGTGCCTCTGGCCGGATGAGCGTACTGTTGCTCGAAGCCGGCGGCGAGGACGACGACCGCTGGATCCATATCCCGCTTGGCTACGGCAAGCATTTCACCAATCCCAAGGTGAATTGGTTATTCAAGAGCGAACCGGACGAAAAAACCGGCAGCCGCGCCATCCTCCAGCCGCGCGGCAAGGTGCTCGGCGGCAGC
>SXGS01073414.1_pt1 | contig 10118 bp, 13 predicted proteins | sample 3174681 | NCBI WGS metagenome assembly SXGS01 (sample SAMN11356861, study PRJNA531348) | freshwater metagenome | isolation source: freshwater sample F1-80 | place: China: Fuxian Lake, Yuxi | collected 2017-12-25
TAGAACCATCCGCGTTCGGCTCCGACGGATGAATGACAAAGCCCTGCACGTCCCCGATCTGCAGCCCGAGACACTTGCATTGGAAACGCTGTGTTTCCTGCACACTAACCGTTGACTTTTCCTGCGTCAGCATTTTCAGCATCGCCGCGGCATAGGCCTTGCCGATTGGACCTACAATTTTGGCCGTACCGACATAGTGGTCGACGCGATGTGAGGAGCCTTCCAATGTCTTGAGTTCTTTCGCAGTGAATAGTTCTACGACCAGAGACGCGAATCTCTTCACCGCCGCATGTTCATTCTTCAATTAATTACTCATGTTGAAAAAAAAGTAGCAGGTCCGCTTCATGCAATTTGCTCCTTGTCTAAAGTATTACCTAATCATGATGAATTTCGGGGTTCGGTTATTACGAATAAAGAAGCTTTCATCAAAAAGTTCGAAGATGACCTTATATATTTCGACGAAAATCAACCGATTTTGAGTACCCGTGTAAATAAAAAACTGACTGCTTCGAATCCGCAAGTAATATTGTATGCGCCAAGAGTTAAAGTCTCGGGTTCGGTTGTTTGCCATCTTGGCGAAGTCCATCTAGGAAGGAATAGTGAAGGTTCGATGATCAATGAGTTGGCACGACAATCATTGTGAAGTTGGGAAAGAAAATTTTAGCAGCTCAAGATAAAATTCATGGGGGACAATAAATGAAGGTTGACCTAATTGCCCATCACTCGATTCAACTTGGGTGAATTGAGCCACTAGTTAAAACTCTAGATTCAAGATTTCAATGTAGTTTTAGAATTGGTCCAAATATAGCGCCAACCGAAGCGGATATGGCTATTGTCACCGATCATTTGGCATTTCAAAAGTACGTTACTAAAGAGTATTTTAAATACCTAGTCCAGGTAAGTCACGATCTAAGCGATGTAAAAGCATATAAGACCGAACGAAAGCGATTGTCAGAGTTTGACTTGATTCTGTGTCCCGGTATAATAGGTTACGATCAGTGCAGAAAATATTTGCCAAAAGTTACTGCAATTCCAATTGGATGAATGAAGTATGCTCAACTTCCATTGAAACGATTTAGATTTGGGACGCGTAACCCTAGAGGTGTGTTGGTTGCCTTGACCGATGTGGGTTTTTCCCCCTGAGAGGAGGTGATTCACGAACTTGTGAAACTGGGCATGCCTATTTTTATAAAGAACCATGACAATACGTCCTCGCCTCTGCTGTCCACTTAGTCCATTCTAAAGCGGCGGAGAACGCCTTGATGGAATGCACATTAGGGTGGTGGTCGGATATCTCAAACATCGGATCAATCGTAGGTTCGACGGGACGCTCGACGTAGATTGGTAAAACACCATTTGCTGCTGCAGTAATTGCAGCCGTGGATCCGCGGTAAAGCACCAACGAACCTCGAGATATATCCTCTACCAATAATTTTGTGGAAATCTCGATATTGGGTGGAAGTTTCTCCAGCTTCCCCTTCCGACGCACGAGTTTATCGAACGATAGGATTGGATGGAGTCGCCAAATAAAAAGTAGATCTAGGTGAGCGCGCGCGCAGGAAAGCGAGAACTGGAATAACACCTCACACTCTTCGGTAATTCCTTCCGGTAGAACAAGGCAAGTTGATACGCCGTTGCAGGTCAAGTTATTCATGGAACGATTTGGACCTAGAATGGCAAGCTGAACCTTGGGCAGGTATCGACTTCGCTGAAGTTGGCCAAGACCAACCGGTCCCGCACAAAGACTCTTATCGGGATCAAACTTTGTGCCTATCGACCTTTTGGCTGCATGTTGCAGACGCATTGCGGCGTGCTGGTAGCCGATACAGGAAATACCGCGACTTAATTCACGGCCAGCCGCATAAACTAGCCGTTGAAAGGAACGCCCCTCATACGTTGTTACTACCCTTCGAGGTTGGCAGTGCGAGATAACTTCACCAACTAGCTTGGCAATACGAAGTGAAGCCCATGTAACAGGGGACGTTGCTTCGATTGACGCTTTGCTCAGAATTGTTCTTCGCACATCAGGTGTCTCGATGGTAGCAGCGTGTTTCAGTCTTCCCGCTTCGTCAATGGTGCGCCTCAATATGCGTAACTCGTCCCTTGGCGAGAGCACACTGGAAATTACTAATCGCGGAATACTTGAAGCCGCAAGATAATCCTCAACATCGTCTGCTGGCATATCACTGTGGTTAATCAATACAACGACAACAGACTTGCCTTGTCTAATAAGATCTGCGGGAAACTTGCCAAAATAGAAGACGTCCTCTCCCGAGAGTTGAGAAAGATTAAGAAGATGATACACAAATACAAAATCTACCGGTGCTCCTGATGGTAAGTCGCCGCACCATCTCTTTCTTGAATATCTAAAAAACTGCCAACCTGCCCTAACCGTGCGAGCGTAATCTAGCAGTGCAGTTCGCCAATTATTCAGAAGGTTCGCTGTTGTTGCTGGCTTAGGTAAGAAGATACCTTCATACTGCTTTAGGAATACATGATGTTCACGGACGACGTGCAGCCAAGTAATCGCCATTCTCTCAAATATCGATTCTTCTGCGACACGAATGCTATCGCAACACTTACACAGATTAATGTACTGATCTTCAGTCACGAGATCAAAGGCTGATGAGGATAGGCGCAAAGTTTAAGAGAAATCAGAGACCAAGCAACACTAATTCCAGCAACTTTTTTTGTTCAGCATCATCTTTGATGTACTGCAGGACAACGCCCGCTTCTTGAGGTTCATTGACGGATGGCAAGCTAGGGACGACTGGAACTGATGTAATGAAATAGCCATTTTCAACTATTCGCATCTGCTCAATAAACTCGGCTTGTTCTATCAATGAGGGGGGCAATTTAGTCAAACTTAACAAAAACTCTTTTCTGTACGCAATCATCCCCAGTATCTTTCTGACAAAAGTTTTTTGCGTGTCAAATTCACTACAGCAAGGTGATCGTCTGAAGCAGTAAAGGATACGTTCCTTGGTTCCAACAGCACACTTCACAAAGGAATTGCGATCAAGTTCCTCGGAATGTTCTATTGGCCCTGTAGCATTCCACGCATCCCCATCGGGATCGGCTTTAATTGACTTGGCAAACGTATTAATGTGCCGAGGAAGCAATAGCGGTTCATCGCCTTGGAGCAGCATCACGTGCGAACAATCAATGTCCTTCACAGCCTCTGCTACCCGTGTTGTACCGTTCTTGTGCGTGTTGGAGGTCATGATGACTTTGCCGCCAAAGCCACGAACCGCTGATGCAATGTCATTGTCGCAAGTAGCCACGATGACTTCAGCAAGCGACTCGGACATCAATGCGCGTCTGCGGACATGTTCGATCATCGGCAAACCGTGGAAGGGGAACAATATCTTTCCCGGAAACCTTACCGATGCCATGTGCGCTGGGATTACTGCTACGATTTTCATAAGTGTTCCAGAATTACTGTGGAAATACGCCGCAGTCGACGTTGATGTTCTGGGCGGTGATCGCGGATGATTCGTCAGATGCTAGGAAAATGCACATGGCAGCAACTTCGGCACCGGTAGGTAGACGTTTCAAGGCAGCCTGATCAACCGCAACCCTGGCAATAAAGCCCCCGGGGTCACCTTTTGCCGGACCGTGTGGGCTCTTCAAGGCTTCGAGCAATCCATCTGTAGGAATCAAAACAGGACACACGCCATTGACGCGAATACCTCGAGGCCCCACTTCCTTAGCGAGTGCCTGCGTTAGTCCGTTCATTCCAAATTTCGTGGCCACGTAAGCGGAGTTATTTGGGCTGCCGCGCTTGCCGGCGATACTGGAAATGTTGATGATGCTTCCGCCATTCTCCATTGCGGCCACCGCCGCCTTGCAGCCCCAAAACGCCCCCTTCAGATTGGTCGCTAGAAGATCGTCGAGAAATTGGTCATCAATTTCTTCAATCGGTCGCCATTCCGAGTATCCAGCATTATTGATGAACACATCCAAACGTCCGGTAACGTCGAGCGCCTGCTTCACCAAGTCTCGATGGGCCGATTCATGGCGAACATCCGTCGAAACGAAGGTGACCTTCCAACCAAACTTCTCGCGAAGTCCGGCCTCCTTGCGTGCGCCGACAAAAACCGAGTAACCCGCATCTACAAATGCTTCGGTGATACTTAGGCCAATTCCACGATTGCCACCCGTGATCACCACTGTTTTCTTATTCATCGCAGTCATCTTAAATGGTCATGCACGAGAAACCACCATCAACAGCAACTTCAGCCCCTGTAACAAAGCTTGCCGCATCCGATGCTAACCACAGCATCGCCCCAACCAATTCATTGGGTTGGCCATAGCGCGCCATCGGGGTATGGCCAAGAATCGCTTTTTCGCGCTCGGGTGTAATGAAGTTTTTGCGATTCCAATCCGTCGGCAAGAACCCAGGGCGCAACGCATTCACGCGAACTCCCTTGGTTCCCCATTCACGACCTAGATTCTGAGTCAAGTTGAGGATGCCAGCCTTTGCAATGGAATAGGTAAACGCCTTCGACAAAGGTGGGCCAGCCGAGGCCGACGAAATATTGATGATCGACCCTTTGCCACGATTGACCATATACGCACCAAATACCTGACAGCCCAAGAATGTTCCAGTTAACTGGGAATCAAGAATTGAGTACCACTCATCGAGCGACAGGTCAAAAAACGGTGTGGGTCCGTTGATACCGGCACCATTGACCAGGATGTCAAGATGCCCAAACTTGGCAATGATGGCTTCAAGAGCATCAACATGTTGATCTTTTATGGCAACGTCGATGGCGAGCGCAAAAACCTTATCGTGCCCTTCAGCTTTTAACTCTTGCTCCACCGCGACAGCCTTTTCCAGACGTACATCAAGCACCGCGACAGCACAGCCAGCACGGGCAAACCCGCGAGCCATTTCGCTACACAAATGACCGCCCGCGCCGGTAACGGCAGCGACTTTAGCTTCCAGATTGAACAGTTGATTGAGGTAGTTATTTATGATTATTTCCAATAAGTTAGCGCATCGACTTCATCATTTCCTGCATCTGGGCAGCCCATTTCCAGAGCACGAATAAATCGGACCCCAAAATGGCGTAGTTGTATCCCAATTCGAACAATGCATTGACACTCGACGGATTAACATCAGCCACTTGTGTGCCGCAACTCTTGCCATGCCGCTCACAGGCCACAATAACCTTACGTGAGGCCTCGATCACCAACGGGTGAGTGGATTGCCCAGGAACGCCAAGCGAACCGGAAATATCCAGCGGCCCCACCATGACGCCATCGACTTCGTCGAAAGCCAGCAGCTGATCGATATTTTCGACACCCTTGATAGACTCAACCTGGAGCATGAAGGTGGACGTTTTATTCCAATTCTGGATGTACTCGTCAAAGTCAAAACCGTACGCCTGCGCCCGATTAACGCCGTAGGTTCGGCGCCCAACAGGGGGGTACTTCACATCTCGAATTAACGATTGAACTTGCTCCGGTGTTTCGACCATCTGGACCAGCATCCCATCGGCGCCCGACTCCAATAATGGCTTGAGGTAGTCGTTGGAATGCGAGACAGGTCGTGGAATGCAAGGCACCCCCTCACCTTGGCTTGCTGCGATGATACGCTGACCTTGCTCAATCGATATGGTGGAATGCTCCATGTCGATGAACATGAAGTCAAAGCCAGCGCGGGCGAAGGTTTCGGTAACTGAAGGGTGCGAGTACGAAACCCATCCGGCAAACAATCGCTCGCGATTACGCAGTCTTGCTTTAAGCGCCGCACGCTTCTCAAAAATTGAAATCATGTTAACTTTCTGCTCGATGATTTGTCATGACAGCCAAACGATGTCGGATTGGTCCATCATATGGCCTAAGGAACGGCGCTTTGAATGAGTAATACTGTTGATGCCAGCGGCAAAGTTCATCGTCGAAAATCTCGTCACTGGCATCCCACGGATAGTCAGAGATTCGCGTTATCGTACCATCCGGTAGCGATTTTTCCTCACGGTTACAGCAATACAACATTAACTTTTTATGGCCTGCGATAGAACGGAAGTCATCAAAGTAAGCTGCGATAACTGGAGGATCCATCTCCTGCATTGAAGCGATGTTCACTCCAAAATCAGGTGGACATTCGCGTAAAAGCTGATGATCCATCGCCTGAATGGCAATGACCCTACTGAATCCTGCGTCAGCAGGTTTACCTAGTGCAGTCGATAACTCTTCAGGGTTGGTAACCAAGTCAACCGACATACCGAACACCTGATCACCCATCCATAGCTTCAAGAACCAGAGATAAACCATCAGTGTCTTGGTCAGATTTACCAGTATCACGCGACCAGCAGAACGACTCGCAAGTAAAAGCGATGTCATTGAGCCAAAACCATCACCAACTACTACACCTACCGACTTTTCTGACAACAGGCCATCGGCGTGATCGTAGAGATATGAAACAGTTAACGCTTGTCGCAGCACGTCTAAATCGTATGCTCGATTCTGTTTTTTGGTTATGTCATAGGCTAGTTGATCTAGCAATGGAAACTTGGCGCCACCCATTTTTCTGAAACGAGACTGCAAAAGGCGTTCAGCAGCTGAAAGAATTTTTCCACGAGGTTTTCTATAGCCACCGAACCCTTGGAGTCCTTCAAATCCACTACCCGTGAAGCGAAAAGAGGAATGGTATTTCTGCCAATGCGAGCTTGTCGCACTGTCTGTTTTACCGACCTCTGTTGCCAAGTAGTCAATGGCTGCTTGTCCAGAATGCATTATTTCCCAATCCCTAGCAAAGCTTGCACCGCTGGATGGAGATGTAACAAACCAACAAGCTTTTCCTCGTTATTTACCACTGGCAAATCCCAGATCTGCTTTTCTTCCATCAGTTCAACTGCACGAACAAGTGTGTCATCAGGATTGATTGTTGTGGGCGTACGGATAGCATGAACGAGGGCATCATCGACCAAGAATGCCGAGAATGGCTTCTGCACCTTCAGTAACTTGCGCCGAATATCGCCATCCGTCAATATGCCTAAAAGCCTTATATCAGCATCCACAACGCAAACGATTCCAAGCTGGGTTCGCCCCATTTCCTCCATCGCCTCTTTCAGGATAGCTTCTTCCTGAACCAAGGGTGCGCGATCCAAAGCAAGCATTACCTCGCTGACCAACATGTTACTTTTCGGTGTGGGCATTGTCTTCTCCATACTTATCCAACATTTCAAGACGGAACTCGTGGGCAGCCTTGGCTTGCCCCAGAACATTTTCGAGATGCTTGATGTTCATGACCGTATTTGCATCCGACATCGCATTGTCGGGGTCATTGTGTGTTTCCATGAATAATGCATTGATTCCACACGCTGCAGCCGCTCGAACGAGGTAGGGAATGAACTCGCGCTGCCCCCCCGAGATATTACCCATAGACGTTGGCAACTGAATCGAGTGGGTGGCATCGAAGCAGACTGGATATCCAGTCTTGGCCATGATAGGGAAGCACGTAAAGTCGTTTACGAGCATGTTGTATCCAAAAAACGTCCCGCGATCAGCGAGTAACACTTGGTGGTTACCTGCTGCCTCGATCTTTCGCACTGAGTTCTTCATGTTCCAAGGGCTCATGAATTGGCCCTTCTTCAAGTGAATCGGCCGCTTGGTTTGCGCTGCAGCACGAAGAACTGAGGTCTGGCGACAAAGGTAAGCTGGTACCTGCACCATATCGCAAACCTCTCCAGTCGCGGGTCCCCATGCTGGATCGGAAAAGTCTGACACGACAGGGACGCCAAATGTTTCACGAATATCGGCCAGGATACGCAAGCCTTCATTGACTCCCAAACCATGATAGCTATCAGGGGCTGAACGACAATCTTTGTCGTAGCAAGACTTGTAAATCCAGGGAATGTCCACGCGACGGCATATTTCCCTAATTGCCTCAGCCATCATGAACGCATGGCCTCGGCTCTCAATAGCACAAGGGCCACCAATAAAAACCAGTGGCAAACGATCTCCAATGCGTACCTTCGACACCGATCCATACCCAACTTCTAAAATATGCTTCTTCGTAGTCATCCCAAATGTGTCAATGAAACATTAGCAAAAAACAAACTTCAAACACGAAACGTGTCTGATCAGTCATTGCGGTCCCGCCACCCATTCCGCTCATATTTACTCCATTGCTTTCTGTCCTTGAGAACTAACTCAGCGAATTCGCGCACCGCACCCTTGCCGCCTTGTGATCTAAGAACCAAGTTTGCGCGCCTCCTCAGAGGCGCAACGGCATCAGATGGAGCAATTAGAAGTCCCACCTGAGAAAGAACGGCAAGGTCGTTTAGATCATCTCCAATGAAGGCAACGTGACTCTTTTCAATTTCTATTTTAGCTAACAAGTCGGATAGCCCCAGAACTTTATCCTTGACCCCAACCAAACAATGTCGAATACCGAGGTGTTTGGCTCTAACCTCTATAGCACCAGCCCGTCCGCCGCTCAGAAATGCAACCTCAATTCCTATTTCCTGGAGTAACTTAATGCCCAAACCATCACGAACATCGAAGCGCTTAACGACTTCGCCACTATCGCTATACCAAAGACCGCCATCAGTTAAAACACCATCAACATCCAATACGACCAACCTAATTGACGACAATCGATACTTAATTAATTTCAATATTACCCACCTGAACATTTACGACTTCCGGGATGTAAGTTGAGCGTTTAGAAAGTTCAGTAAATCAGCCCTACCTCCAACTAACTGTGAACTTCCAACACTATAGCTAAGTTGCCGAAGCGTCGAAGTCGCGTCATTAAAAATAGCTGGGGTACCACGCAAAGCTGCAATGTGCGTTGTGGAAGTAAATGGAATGGAAATCACAATATCAGACAAGTCCACCGTTTCGTAAATATCGGACACCTCGTCAAGAAACTCAAAATTATCACATGCAAGTGCCAACTGCGAAACGTAATCCAAATATCTAGAATCATGATGATAGGACTGAGAACGTTTATGTTTTATCGCAACAGTGTGGTCAAGGCCCTTACTTTTGGCAACCTCCCGAACAACATCAAAAATATCAGTTAAAAACCGTGCAACATTTTCATAGCTATAATAATTCTCACTAATCCCACTATTCATTCGATGAAATTCTAATAATGGAGTTACATCAAAAACAACTTCTCGAACCTCATTCTTTCTATCAACGACGGGACTGCAGCTTGGTTTATACCATAGCACTGGGTCAGTCCTTTTGACTGCGCCGAGCACAATATAATGGCGTAAGGTTCGTTCATATGACGAATCCCAAATCCAAATGGTATCGACACGGAGATGTCGAATTCCTGGGTGCGCAATATCTAATGAATCTGCATCCCTAAGCATGGGAAATGAGTTCAGGGAATAAAGCGACGTTTCCATTTCATACGATCGATTTTCTAACGGATAGGAAATTCAAACCCGCAACCACCGGCAAACGATAAGCGCTGGGCCCGCACCCGTCAAGCACCACTGTGCGCTAACCTGCACCCCGCCATCACTTAATGATTAATGATCACTTTTGTATGATATTTGCATGACATTCCGAGAGGTACGCTCAGCGCACCAGCCGGAAGTGAACCGGTTTGGACAGACCAGCATCGGCAGCCCTGAATATTACAGAAAAGTACCACGCCATAGTTTTGCTTATTATACTTCCTCCAATGACCGAACATCATTGGAGGCCCCCATTATGACAAATGAAAAAGCCCAGATTTCACTTGAGCTGCCAGCGTCCAAAATTCAATTGTCGCTTGCGGGGAAAGTCGCCGGCTATGAGCACTTGTTGATTCGCCCTCTTGTCCTGACCGACGCGCCGGAGATCACCCTCGCGGTGGAAGATAGCTTGCCGGAGCTCAAAAAATATATGCCCTGGGCTCATTTTCCACAGACTCTTGATGGGCAGCGTAAACGACTTATCGATAGAAACCGTGACTATTGGGGTGCCGGCGATTACGCGTTCGGGGTATTCGCGCCGGGAGGTGATCGGTTTCTGGGTGGTTTTGGCATGCACCCCAGAACTATGAACCCCAAGGCTCTTGAGATTGGGTATTGGGTCCGGACATCGATGGCGGGAAAAGGACTCTGCACTGAGGTGACAAAGGCCCTCATCGTTTATGGTTTTAA
>SXGS01094310.1_pt1 | contig 10117 bp, 10 predicted proteins | sample 3174681 | NCBI WGS metagenome assembly SXGS01 (sample SAMN11356861, study PRJNA531348) | freshwater metagenome | isolation source: freshwater sample F1-80 | place: China: Fuxian Lake, Yuxi | collected 2017-12-25
AAGGCGATGGCGTGGACCAGGAAGTCGAGCTTGCCCCAGCGCTCGCCCAGCGTCCGGAACACCGCGTCCATGCTGGGCTCGTCGGTGACGTCGCAAGGCAGAACGATCTTCGCGCCGACCGAAGCGGCCAGCGGCTCGACTCGCTTCTGCAGCGCCTCGCCCTGGAAGGTGAAAGCGAGCTCCGCGCCCTGGGCCGCGACCGCCTTGGCGATGCCCCAGGCGAGCGAGCGATCGTTGGCGACACCCATGATCAGGCCGCGCTTGCCAGCCATCAGGCCTGCGGCGGCTGCCGGTTGAGACGTCATTCGATCCTCGTTCTCGGTGTCGCTTGGAATCAGGCCTAGTGCCGCCGACCATACACCAGGGTTTGCCCTACAGGGATAGGGGCTACTACGTCTCCAGGCCGGCCTTCTTGCGGGGCTGGTAGGCCTTCGGCTTCCACTTCTCCAGGAACCGTTCGAGCTCGCGGTCCGGCTCCTCCGGCAGCGCGATTCGGATGCGGACATACTGGTCGCCGCGGACGCCGGTCTTGGAATCGGTGACGCCCTTGCCCTTGAGGCGGAGCGTGGTTCCGGCGTTGGAGTTCTCCGGCACCCGCAGCGTCACCTTGCCGTCGATGGTGGGCACGGTGATCGCTGCGCCGACGACCGCCTCTGCCAGCGTCACCGGCAGGTCGAGATAGATGTCACCGCCCTTCCGCTCGAAATGGGCGTGCGGCGCCACCTGGATCTCGACATAGGCATCGCCCGCCTCGGCGCCGCCGGCGCCCGGCCGGCCCTGGCCCTTGAGCCGGAGCTTGGCGCCGTCCTCGGTCCCGGGCGGGATGGTGACATCGACGTTCTTGCCGTCGGGGAAGGTCACCCGCTTCTTGATGCCGGCGGCCGCCTCCAGGAAGTCGAGCTTGAGCTGATAGGTCGCATCCGCGCCGCGTTCCGGGCGCGGCCCCGACCGCCTGCGGCCACCGGCCGCACCCTTGGTCGCCTGGCGGATGAACTCGTCGAAGATGTCGTCGCCGGCGCCGAAAGGGCTGCCGGCGAAGGGATCGGCGTTGGCGTTGTTGGCGTTGGCGCGCGCGCCCGAGCGGGCGTTCCGCCAGAAGCCGCCGCCGGCGGCGCTCCGCTGCTCGTTGCCGGACGCGTCGATCTCACCCTTGTCGAATCGGGCACGCTTGTCGGCGTCGCCGACGATATCGTAGGCGGAGCTGATTTCCTTGAACTGGCGCTCGACCTCGGGCTTGCCGGGATTCAGGTCCGGGTGAAACTTCTTGGCGAGCCGGCGGTAGGCCGCCTTGATCTCGTCCTGGCTCGCGCCGCGGGTAACGCCGAGGGTCTGGTAGGGGTCGCGCATCTAGGTCCGTTGTTTCGGCGGACCCGCATCATAACCCAAGAGCCCGCCACGCCTCGGATATTTCCGTCCGAGGCGTGGCGTATATAGGCGCTACTGGACGACTTTCCAGGATCCGTCGGGCTGCCGGCAGGCGGTGCCATAGGCCTGCTCCTGGCGGCCGCCGACGACGACGGTGTTCTGGAACTCCCGGCAATAGGCGCCCGACGCCGAGGTGCCCTCGCGCGTCGGGACGACGTATCCGGAGTTGCCGGATTGCGGGTTTTTCCAGGTGATGTGCTCGCCGACCGGCGCCGAGTAGGCACGGGTACTGGCCCGGTCGATCTGGGCGCGATCGTTGGCATCGAGGCTCTTGCCGACCTCGCTGCCGAGGAAGGCGCCGAGCAGCGTGCCGGCGGCGATCGCCGCGACATTGCCGGTCCCGCGCCCGAACTGGCTGCCGAGGGCGGCGCCGCCGATGGCACCGGCGACGGTTCCGACATTCTGCTTCGTGCCCGCATCGGGGGAACAGGCGCCGAGGGTCACGGCGACCAGCGCCAGGGCGACGAGCTTGGTTTTCATGATACGGACCTCGAGTTCCATTCGTTGTGCATGAACGGCACCGATCACCGGCCGTTCCCGGCTTCGGATATAATAGAAAGGAAGGTGGCAACAAAGTGGCGGGAATCAAACTTCCAGGCGGCTTTATGACTAGTACGGACGACACCGACCCGATCCTGCTGTTCAAGCGCTGGCTCGAGGAAGCCAGGGCGAGCGAGCCCGACGATCCGACGGCGATGGCGCTGGCGACCGCCGATGCCGCCGGGCGGCCGTCGGCCCGCATGGTTCTCTTGAAGGACGCCGATTCGGCCGGTTTCGTCTTTTACACCAACCTCGCAAGCCGGAAGGGCGGCGAGCTTCGGGTCAATCCGCAGGCGGCGCTGCTGTTCCACTGGAAATCGCTCCGCCGCCAGGTCCGGATCGAAGGCCGGGTCGAGGCCGTCACCGCGGCCGAGGCCGATGCCTACTACGCGAGCCGCGCCCGCGGCAGCCAGATCGGCGCCTGGGCCTCCGACCAGTCGCGGCCCCTGGAAAGCCGTTTCCATCTGGAGCGGCGGGTGGCCGAGGTGACGGCGAGGCACCTGGTGGGCACGATCCCCAGGCCCGCCCATTGGTCCGGTTTCCGCGTGGTGCCTGAAGCGCTTGAGTTTTGGCAAGACAAACCGTTCCGCCTACATGATCGTCTGGTCTATCGGCGGGCCGCCGGCGGGTGGGCGACAAGCCGGCTTTTCCCGTGATGCCGGCGGCTTCACCCCAGCGGACGGTCGGTCGCCTGATGCGGCTCGCCACCTATGCGGCGGTCGGCCTCGCCATCTTGCTCGCCCTGGTCAAGGCGATCGCCTGGCAGGCGACGGGCTCGGTCGCGGTGTTGTCCAGCCTGGTCGACTCGCTGATGGACGCAGCCGCCTCGGTGATCAACCTCCTTGCCGTCCGCCAGGCCCTCGAACCGGCCGACGCGGACCATCGCTTCGGCCATGGCAAGGCCGAGCCGCTGGCCGCCCTCGGCCAGGCCGCCTTCATCGCCGGTTCGGGCGTACTCGTGGTTCTGCAGGCGGCCGGAAACCTGCTGAATCCCCATGCCCACGCGATCCTGAACGTGCCGATCGGCATGGGGATCATGAGCTTCTCCCTGGTCGCGACCTTCGCCCTGGTCCGGTTCCAGGCCTATGTCGTGCGCCGCTCCGGCTCGGTCGCGATCCGCGCCGACCGGCTGCACTATGCCGGCGACCTGCTGATGAACGGCAGCGTGCTGGCCTCGCTGGCGCTGACCGAGTGGCTCGGCCTCGTCTGGATCGACGCGGTCTGCGGCATCGCGATTGCGGGATACATGCTGGTCGGCTCGGCGCGGATCGCGATGTCCGCCCTCGACATGCTGATGGACCGCGAGCTGCCGGACGCCGTGCGCCGGCGCATCCAGGACATCGTTCGGAGCCACCCTGAGGTGCTCGCCGTCCACGATCTCCGCACGCGGAGCTCTGGGCCGAAGATCTTCATCCAGCTTCACATGGTCCTGGACGCGGGACTCACCCTGTCCCGGGCCCATGTGATCGCCGACGAGGTCGAGGCGAAGCTGTTCGAGGCCTTTCCCGGCGCCGAGATCCTGACCCACCAGGATCCGACCGACGCGATCGAACCGGAGATCTATCGGTGAGCCCCGCCGACGATCGCCCGATGGTCATCGTCACCGGGGCGTCGCGCGGCATCTGCCATGCGACGGCCAGGCTGTTCGCCGCCCGCGGCTGGCGCATCCTGACCACCTCGCGCGAGGACGTGCCGCCGGACTGCCTGCGCGACCCGGCCTGGACGCGCCACATCATCGCCGATCTGTCGGACTCCGACAGCCTCGCCCGCTTCGTCGCCGAGGCCAACGAGACCCTGGGCGACGCACCGCTCCATGCGCTGATCAACAATGCCGGCTGGTCGCCGAAGACGCCGTTCAAGGAGCGGCTCGGCGTCCTCAACGGCGATCTCGACGGCTGGCGCCAGGTCTTCGAGCTCAACTTCTTCGCGCCGCTGAAGCTCGCCCGTGGCTTCGCCGCGGCGCTTCACCGGGGCAAAGGCGCGGTCGTCAATGTGACGTCGATCGCGGGCCATGCCGTCCACCCCTTCGCCGGCTCGGCCTACTCGACCTCGAAGGCGGCGCTTTCGGGCCTGACGCGCGAGATGGCGGCGGAGCTGGCACAGCTCGGCATCCGCGTGAACGCGGTGGCGCCGGGCGAGATCGAGACGGCGATTCTGTCGCCGGAGACCGAGGTGATGCTGCCGCGCATCCCGCTCCATCGTCTAGGCCAGCCCGACGAGGTGGCCAAGGCGATCTACTATCTGGCGAGCGAGGAGTCGGGCTACGTCACCGGCACCGAGATCTTCATCACCGGCGGCCAGCACCTCTACTGAGGCTTAGGCCGAGGTCCGGAGACGTTCGCACCAGGCGATCTTGGCGTCGATCTGCCCGAGCTCGAGGTCGAGCCAGGAACCGAGCGGGGAGGCGGCGTCGGTGGCAGCCTTGAGATCGGCGAGGCGGGCGCGCTCGCCGGTCAGCGCATCGGCGAGAAGGTCGAGCTGGTCGGCGCGGTCGGCGGAGGAGACCTGGTCGAGGAAGCGCAGCTTCAGCGCCACCACCAGACGGTTGAGCTCGCTCCCCTGGATCTTGAGCGGGGCCAAAAGCAGCCGGGACAGCGCCGCGCGGCCGCTCACCGTCAGCTCCAGCAGCGCGTTGTCGTCGAAGCCGCGACCGGCGACGGGGGCGATCAGGCCCTCGATCCTCAGCAGCTCGAGCGACGGACCGAGGAGGTCGAGGGACGGACCGACAAGGCGCTGGACGAAATGGCGGACGGCGACCGCGAGGTCGGCATAGCGCCGGGGCGACTGCGCAAGCTCGCCCAGCGCCGCCAGGCGGACGGCTTCGGTCGGGATGAGGGAGTTGTCGCGGTACATATGGCCACGCTAGCTCAATTGCGAACCATTCGCAACTGTTCTCGATCGGCACCGGTGATCGCCGCCCAGTAGCGGCGGAAGGCGTCGCCGCTGACCTCGCGGGGAACGGAGAAGGCCTGGACCCTGCCGCTCGGCGCGCCCGCCGCGTCGACGCGGGCCCGGAGACCCCAGTTGCCGGTATTGGTCGCGCCCATCATGCCGTAGCGGAGGTCGGTGCCGACCACGGCCGTCCCCCCGCTGCCGTCGGGCAGTGTCCGCCACAGCGCCTTGCCCATGGCGAACCAGTCGAACAGCATGCCTTCCCGCGTGCCGCGGACGGCGGCGATGGCCGGGGTCGCCTCGATCGGAAACCTCTGCCAGTCGATCGGGCCAGGAGCCAGCACCGTGTAGTAGCCGACATAGGCGGCCTCGGGCGTGAAGGCGACGACCCGGCGGTAGTAGGGCTGAAACAGCAGCGGATAGGCGCTGACCTCGGCCGGCCGTCCGAAGTCGGCGCGGGCGACCCGCACGACATGGTCGTTCAGCGCCCAGCCGATGCAGGTATAGACGCCGACGAACAAGAGGGCCGCGCCGGCCACGTCCTGCGCCAGCGTCGGCCGCGTCCGCGCGAGAGATCCGACGATCACCGCGATCAGCAGCGCCAGCGAATAGACCGGCTCGATGATCGGCATCGAATCGATGGCGAAGCGCGTGGCCGTCAGCGGCCACAGGAGCTGGGTCCCGTAGCTGGTGAACAGGTCGATCAGCGGATGGGTCAGCAGCGCCAGGATCGAGAGCCAGACCCAGGAGCGGAGCGTGTCGTCTTCGGCGAGCGTCTCGCCGCGTCGATGCCGGTTCCAGCGATCGAGACGCCAGAGCGCCCAGCCCAGCAGCGGCCCGGCCAGCGGCCCGAAGAACAGCGAGTGCGTGAGCCCGCGATGATGCTCCCATGCCGCGAAGGTGCCGCCGGACCAGCCGGCGATCACGTCGAGGTCGGGAAGGAAGGCGATCGCCGCACCGGCGGCCATCGCCTTCCGGCCGAGCCGTTTGTGGAACCCGGCCTGCCCGACCACGGCCCCGAACAGCATCTGGGTGACTGAATCCACGTTGCCGCTTTACCACGAAGGGGCGGCGGCGTTCTCCGGCATTTTTTTCCGGCGCGGACGGTTCCTTAAGTCGACCTCGATCGCGCTTGCGCCATCTCGGCGCGGAGCGCCCGGATCTCGGCGATCAGTTCGGCGTGGTGCTGATCGGCGGTCACGGTATCGCGCTTCAGGTCCTCGTCGTGCAGCATCTGCATCGAGTTGACGATGATGGCGACGAACAGATTGAGGACGGTCAGCGTCGTCACCAGGATGAACGGTATGAAGAACGCCCAGGCCAGCGGCATTTCTTCCATGATCTTCCGGGCGATCTCGGCCCAGCCTTCCAGCGTCATGATCTGGAACAGCGTGAACAGCGAGCGGCCGAGCGTGCCGAACGCTTCCTCGTGCTTGTCGCCGAACATCATCGTCGCCATCACGGCGAAGACGTAGAAGATCAGGACCAGCAGGCCGGCGATGGCGCCGAGCCCCGGCAGCGAGCGGAGCAGGGCTTCGACCACCCGCCTCAGATCCGGAACGATCGACATCAGGCGGAGCACGCGCAGCACGCGGAGCGCGCGCAGGACCGAGAGCGCCTCGCCGACCGGAGCCAGCGCGATGCCGACGACCAGAAGGTCGAAGATGTTCCAGCCGCTGCGGAAGAAGTGCCGGCCGTAGGCGATCAGCTTGGCCGCCAGCTCGAGCACGAATACGGCGAGGATGGCGGTGTCGAGCAGATGGATCGCGCCGCCCGCGGCCCGGTGGACGGTCTCGGACGTCTCGAGGCCGAGCGTCACCGCATTCAAGAGGATGAGGCCGGTGATGAACCGACTGACGGGCGAGGATTCCAGCCAGCGCCGCAGCGCCGCACGCCAGCCGTCGGTCACGATCGTCTCATCCTTGGTCATGCGTCTGCTCCTGGTCCCGTAAGCCGGGGCAGAGTCATGGCGAAGGGCCGGACCGGCGTCAATCGCGCCGCTCCGTCGGCAGGCGTGAGGAAGACGCCGGCGCTAGACCAGGCTGGAACGCGGAGACAGCCTTATGGCTTCTCGACGTTCCACATCACCGGAAGCGGCACCTTGAGGAAGCCCTTCAGGTTCGAGCGGTAGGCGAGCGGCGCTGAGTACTGTCCGACCGGCGCATAGGGCACGAACTCGGCTGCGCGTTCCTGGATCCTGGTCGCGATCTGCTTCCGCTCGTCCAGCGTCGGCGCCTTGCCCCAGGCATCCTTGAGGCGTTCGATCTCCTCGTCGCAGGGCCAGCCGGCGTAGTTCTTCTTGTCGCAGGTCGTCGCCAGCGCCGAGTTCGTCACCGGGCTCGCGAGGTCGAGGCCGTAGGTCCAGGTGAAGAACATGTTCCAACCGCCCTGGTCCGGCGCCTCCTACTTGCCGCGGCGGCCGACCAGCGTGCCCCAGTTCATGTTCTGGGCGTCGACGTTGAGGCCGATCTCCTTCATCCGCTGGACCGCGACCTCGGTCACGCTCTTGAGGATCGGCTGGTCGGTCGGCTGCATGACGACGATCTTCTCGCCCTTGTAGCCGGCTTCGGCGAACAGCGCCTTGGCCTTCGCCGGGTCCCATTTGCGATAGGCGTCGGCGCCGGCCTCGGAGCCATAGGCCGAGCCGCAGGCGAGCCATGCCCAGCACACCTGCCAGGTCAGGGGATCGCTGCCGATCGCCGCCCGCATGTAGTCCGCCTGGTCGCCGAGATAGAGCAGCGCCTGGCGCGCCTTGACGTTGTTGAACGGCGGGTGGAGGAAGTTCGGGCGCATATACGCCATCGAGCCGGCGACGTTGTGGACGGCGACGGTGATGTTGGGGTTGCTCTTGAGGGTGGGCAGGAGGTCGAGCGGCGGCGTCTCGTAGATGTCGACCTCGCCGGCCGCCAGCGCGGCCAACGCCGTCGCCGGGTCGGGGATGATCTTCCACTCGACGCGGTCGACCAGCGCGCGCTTGCCGCCGGCATAGTAGCTGGCCGGTTCGGTGCGCGGCACGTAGTCGGGGTTCTTCTCATAGGCGAGCGTGCTCGCCGGCACGTAGTCGGCCCGCACGAACTTGAACGGCCCGGAGCCGACGATCTCGGGCACCGCGGATGTCACCGGCGTATTGGCGTCCTTCTCGCGCATGACGAACAGCGCGCTGCCGGCGATCTTCGCCAGCGAGTCCAGCACCAGCCCCCATTTCTCCCTCAGCCTTAAGGTGAAGGTGCGGTCGTCGGTGGCGGCCACGTCCATGCCGAGCTCCACCATCTTCCGCCCGTTGGTGTCGCGCGCCGCCCAGCGCTTGAGCGAGGCGACCGCGTCGGCGGCCTTGACCGGGCTGCCGTCGGTGAACTTGAGGCCGGGGCGGAGCGTGAAGGTGTAGACGAGCCCGTCGGCGCTGACCGAATGGCGCTCCAGCATCTGGGGCTGCGCCACCATGTTGGCGTCGAGCGAGACCAGCGTGTCGTAGACCATGTAGGCGGCCTGCTGCGACACGTAGGACTGGTTCATCACCGGATCGAGGACGCCCGGATCGGCCTGCGGCACGTAGCGGATCACGGCGGCATCGGCGGCGAAGGGGGCGGCTGCCAGAGCGGCGGCCAGAGCGGCGGAGGTGAAGAGGCGACGGTGCATCGAACACTCCCTGAGAAAGAGGTGACGATCTCAGCTTTATGATTGGAAAGAGCGTATCGCACCCCTTCCGCATCGTCGATCGTACTCCCTCTCCCTGCGGAGCAGGGGGAGGGATGGGGAGGGGGCTTCGTGTCGCTCGCTGAATACGAGGCGGGCTCTAGAACGTTCGCTTGACGAAGGTGCCGCCCTTCATGATCCCGACCATGCGGGTCTCGGGATCGGCGAGGATCGCGATGTCGGCGAGCGGGTCGCCATCGACCACGAGCAGGTCGGCGTGAGCGCCTGGGGCAACCACGCCGATCCTGCCGGCCATGTTGAACAGCTCGGCGTTGACCGTCGTCGCCTGGGCGATGACCTCGAAGGGCGACAGCGCCTCGGCCCGGATCAGGATCTCGCGGCTCTGGAACTTCTGCAGCGGGCCCAGGAGATCGCTGCCGAAGCCGGTCTTGACCCCGGCGGCCTTGGCGATGCCGAGCGACCCCACGCCCTTGTCGAGCCACGGCGTCTCGTTGAGCTTGGCGAGGCTGGCCTCCGAGAAGCCCAGCGCCTTGCCGTGCTTTATCAGCGCTTCGGCGGTCGAGAGCGTCGGTACCAGGAAGGCGTTCGCGCGCGCCATGTCCCTGGCGGATGCCGAGTCGAGCAGGTTGCCGTGCTCGATCGAGCGGACGCCGAGGCCGACGGCGCGGCTGATCGCCTCCGGCGTGAAGGCATGCGCCATGACGTAGGTGCGCCATGCCCTGGCCTCGGCGACGATGGCTTCGATCTCGTCATTGGCATATTGCAGCATCCACACCGGATCCGACGGCGAGGCGACGCCGCCGGATGCCATGATCTTGATCTGGGCGGCACCGAGGCGCAGCTCGTCGCGTGCCGCTTGGCGCACGGCGGGGACGCCGTCGGCGATGCGGGCGAAGATGGGCGCGCGCCCGGCGCAGACGCAGCTCATGCCGCTGTCGGGATGACGCGAGCGTAGATCGCCATGGCCACCGGTCTGGCTGAGCGCCCGGCCGGACGTCAGCAGGCGCGGTCCCTGCACCAGCCCGCTCTCCACCGCCGAGGCATAACCCCAGTCGGCGCCGCCGGCATCGCGCACGGTGGTGAATCCCCGCATCAGCATGCCTTTGAGGCATTGGCCGGCGCTGAGCGCGACGATCGACGGCGGCAGCTCGTCGATCGCCGAGAGGCTCAGGCTGTTGGCGACGATGTGGACATGCGCGTCGGTCAAGCCCGGCATCAGCGTGCGGCCGCCGAGATCGATGGTCGTGGCATCGGAGGAGGCGACGTCCTTGCCGATCTCCTTGATCAGGCCGTCGTCGATCAGCACGTCATGGGGGCCGCGCCGGTCAGCGCTGGTGGCGTCGACGATCGCGGCGTTTCTCAAAATCAGCTTGGTCATGCCCCGCGGCCCCTCGGCTCCGATGGACCGATGCTAGTACACGATGCTAGTGTTTCACATTGCGCGGATTCAACTCGCCAGCGCATACTTTGATGAAGCGGCGAAGGGGTAACCTCTTGCACTCACGAGAGGTTACTGATGAGCACGTACCGGCGAGTAACGTACGAGGACCGCTGCCAGATTTATGCACTGAGCAAGGACGGCGCCAGCCAAGAAGGTATCGCCAGC
>SXGS01725235.1_pt1 | contig 10116 bp, 12 predicted proteins | sample 3174681 | NCBI WGS metagenome assembly SXGS01 (sample SAMN11356861, study PRJNA531348) | freshwater metagenome | isolation source: freshwater sample F1-80 | place: China: Fuxian Lake, Yuxi | collected 2017-12-25
GAGCTTCTGGAAACGATGCGTCCCGTCGGGGCGACGTCATGACGACAAACCGTATCGGAACGCAGCCGAGAGGAGTTCCATGTGAGCCTGTCGCTTCTCAAATCACAGTTCCTTCAGGAGATTTTGCCGACTTGGGCCGCAGTGGGCTACGACGAGCGCTGCGGTCAGTTTGTTGAGCATCTGGAACTCGACGGATCAGCCCAGACATCCGGAGAGGTCAGGACGCGAACGGTAGCGCGGCAGATCTATGTGCATGCGCATGCGGCCCATCTCGGCGTCGCCCCGCCCGCTTCACTTCAAATGGCTGAGGCGGCCTTTGCCAACCTGCACCGCGTCGCCTGGATTGGCGGCACGCGTGGCGGTTACGCTCGCGCCTTCAACCGCCATACCGACAGCATCACCGACCCCATCCGCGACCTCTATGACAGTTCCTGTATCCTGCTTGCGCTCTCCTGGCTGCTGACCGCGACAGGCAAGGACTTGTACCGTGATCATATCGATCAGGCGCTCATCGCAATCGACCAGACATTGGAGGACCCTTTCGGCGGGTGGGCCGAAGACAGCAACGGAAGCCTGCCGCGCAGACAGAACCCGCATATGCATTACCTCGAAGCGGCCTTGGCCCTATGCGAAAACAACCGAACATCCGCTCACATGAGCGCCGAAGGTCGCGCCTTCGCCCTTCTGGGCTCACATTTCCTGGTCGGACCGAAAGGGCCGCTTCACGAGTTCTTTGGGCCGCAATGGGAACTCGCCGCCCGCTACGGATCCGATCGGCTGGAACCTGGTCACATGTGCGAATGGGTGTGGCTGACCACACGCCATGACATGCTGGCCGACAGCGACCACGGCAAGATCTGCCTCGATCTCCTCTCGACCGCTCTGGCGATCGGGCGCATAGAGGGTTCACCCTTCCTCGTCGATGTGGTTTCGGCGATCAGGCCCATTACTCCGTCGCGGAGACTATGGCCTCAGGTGGAGATGCTGAAGGCGTTCTTGTCACTCTACGAGCGTTTCGGTTTCCAAGGATATCTCGTCGAGGCAGACGACGTGGCTGCTGCCATTCTGGCAGCCTACATGACCGGAGCACCTCCCGGTTGCTGGCATGACCGGCTTGATACGAATGACATGCCGATTGCCCAGACAATCCCCGCAAGCTCGCTCTATCATCTCTGGACGGCCGTAGCGGATCTGGTCGAGGATGGCAGGTACGCCCGCTCCCGGTCCGGCGGTGGAACAGCCTGACATCTTTGAGACGGGGAAACGAGGCGCTGAATCCCGCCGATTTCGCGCAAATTGGGGCGCATCTGGCCGAGCAGCCGACTGGTCCGAAGTGCCAATCATCATTGCACTGGAGCGAGCGGCACCCCTTGCTCATATTCGAAGCCAATGTGAAGATTGCTGGCGAGGGCCTGTCGAACGCGTTAGCGCGAATTGATTGCCATCTGGAAAAGTCTCTCTACGCAAGCGGTCGTAACCATTCAGAAAATAAGCCGCACATAAAAGGATCGATTAGCCTGAGCGCGCGTTGCCTCTGATAGCGCACTTAATCGGCACATGCGCAACGTATCAGACAGAAAGCATAGGCAATGGCGCAGAAGGGGACCACAGTTATTGTCGTTGAGGACGAAACGATCGTCCGCATGGACATCGCAATGTCGCTTGAGGATGAGGGGTTCACCGTGCTCGAAGCGTCCAATGCCGACGAAGCGATAGGACTTCTCAATGCGCATGCAGAAATCAGGCTCATGTTCACGGACATCGACATGCCCGGGAGTATGGATGGCCTGAAGCTTGCAGAGGCCGTGCGTGACAGGTGGCCTCCGGTCAAGATCATCATTGCTTCAGGACACCGGCAGTTGCGAGATGATCTTCTTCCGATAGAGGGCAAGTTCTTCAGCAAACCATACGACCATGCCCGCATCATATCGGCCATCCGAGAAATGCTCGCGCCTTCATAGGTATCCGCTTGGGAAGCGGACTTCTCACCGGATAGCATTCATCGCTGTCTTGGTGCGGTCGGCGCCTGCCTTCTCGAACCTACCGATATCGAGGCCTTTTCGAAGATGTCGCTCTTGTCTCATCGCAACAAGCGTCCGAAGCAGCTTGCGGGCAGGGTGTCACTTGTCTTCAGCAGCCCCGCTGCTACGAAGCTTTAAGAAAAAGCCCGTGATCTCTTCCGGGGTCGTTCGCTCGAGGGCGCCGTCCGCAATCTCGCTTTGCGACCAGATCCATGTCGCCGCCGGATCGTGCAACATGGCCCATTCTGCGAACGCTCGCTCTGTTGCATGTTCCGCAACATGCACCTTGACGTCGAGGTGGCGGTCGTCGCGCTCAATGCGCTCAAGGGTCTTGCGCACCTCCAGCTCGGGGCCTTCAAGCCACTGCAGGTAGATGTCTGCGCGGCAGATAAGGGCACCTGTAATGCCGTCACGGACATTCGCGCGCCGGGCCTCCATCAGGATCCCGTCTAAAATTGAGCTGTCATAGCCAAAGGGTTGCGACGTGTAGATGGCCCGAAACACATCCATGCGCTCTTGTCTCCTGTCTTTGGGACGCCCTCATCGACACACCCTCGCACCGTGGCATTCGAGCAGTTTCGCAAGGCGGCGTCTACCAGATACCTCGTCGCATTGGACCTTTCGACCATAGCAGGGTCAGGCGTCAAATATGGCATCCAGCCTCAACTCGGCATATCAACAAGCGAGCCGACCAGAGGACACCGGGACCAAGTCAAACTTCTGTATCAAACCTTGTCGTAGGTGAACGAGGTCAGAAGCGTTGTCACGAAATTGCTGGCCTTTTCCTTGACCAGGACTTCCGTCCACTCGTCGGTACCTCGAAGCACCAAGCCGCTGTAGATGCTGTCGACCGCTGTCTCCTCGATCCGCTTGACATGCGATCTGAATGCGGGCTCGTCACCAGACATGTATATATCGCGTACGACGACCCTCAGGATCTCTTGAATGGCGATCTGCCAGGCAGTGTTGATCGCCTGAAGTTCTGCTGCTGCTGCTTGTGTCATGAAAGCTCCCGTCTGCAGTCCGGTATCGGCTGCGAGTGAGGCATAAAAAAAGGCCAGGCAATTGCCTGACCTTCATTGGTCTCGCGCTCTCACCCTGCCAGTACATCCGTGGTCAGAGGAAAGCAGATCCCTGATGTATCAGGCAGCCTGAAGGTTGCAGGCTGACATCTTGCCCGACTTGTTGTCGCGCTCCATGTCGTAAGACAGCTTCTGGCCTTCGACGATTTCGCGCATGCCGGACCGTTCAACGGCCGAGATGTGGACAAATGCGTCCGGACCGCCGTTGTCAGGCTGAATGAAGCCGAAGCCCTTGGTGGAGTTGAACCATTTTACTGTGCCAGTGGTCATGATGAACCCTTTCGTAGCAATAGGAGAGACCCCCGCGCGATTGCGCAGCGGATGGTGATAGCGATGCTTTAAAGGGAGGGTTCGTTCAGGGCGCGGTGCCAAACGCGCGATAACCAAAGCTCAGCAGCAAAATATCGATAACTACTTGTATGAGTGTTTCAGAAGATTGTCAACCTTTGGTTTTGTAATTGCCGAGTTCAGTTTTAGGTGGTCCGGTGTCGGGCCTCATTTCCGCCAAGCGCCTTCCCTTCGAATATTCAAATCGTGATCCCTCGCTGCGGCGTCAGTCTGGGCGAGGGATTTTTCACTTGCCCTTAGGCCTGTTTGCCGCAATATTGCCACCATCAACCGGACCCGCAAAGCGGGTGGCTTCTCCGGGCGCCTATCCCCCGGCAACCAGCTGACTCCTGCCCATATCTCTATCGATATCGCTGCAGCGAGTATTCCGATTGGACATCCCCAATGACCATGACGGCCTGATCACGCCATAGAATCGACGTCGATCACCACGGCGCTTGCCGTGCTCACCATGCTCACATTCTGTGCGCGCGACGTCACGCACCCATTCACAATTGACCCGCCGCGCTGACGGACTCCCAAGCGTCGCCGGCATGGAGAACACACACTTGAATCGCGATTACATAGGAACCCTCAAAGCCGAATGGTTCGGCAACATCCGGGCGGATGTTCTGGCCGGGCTCGTGGTGGCACTCGCCCTCATCCCCGAAGCCATCGCCTTTTCGATCATCGCGGGCGTTGATCCGAAGATTGGCCTCTATGCCTCCTTCTCGATCGCCGTCCTTATTGCCTTTGTCGGCGGCCGTCCGGGCATGATCTCGGCCGCCACTGCCGCCACCGCAGTCCTCATGGTCACGTTGGTGCGCGACCATGGCCTCCAGTATCTCTTGGCGGCGACCGTCCTGGCGGGTCTGATCCAGATCGTCGCGGGCATTTTGAAACTCGGTTACGTCATGCGCTTCGTCTCGAAGTCCGTCATGACCGGCTTCGTTAACGCGCTCGCCATTTTGATCTTCATGGCGCAACTGCCGGAACTGATCGACGTGCCGATGCTGACCTATATCATGGTCGCCGCCGGTCTCGGGATCATCTATCTCTTCCCCTATGTCACCAAGGCTGTGCCGTCGCCGCTCGTCTGCATCGTGGTTCTCACGGCGCTCTCGCTCTGGTTCGGCTTCGATATCCGCACTGTCGGCGATATGGGTGAGCTGCCGTCGACCCTGCCGATCTTCCTGATCCCGCAGATCCCGTTCAACCTCGAAACACTGATGATCATCCTGCCATATTCCATCGCTGTGGCAGCCGTGGGTCTTCTGGAATCTCTGATGACGGCTCAGATCGTCGATGATCTGACCGACACGCCGAGCGACAAGAACCGCGAATGCGTCGGCCAGGGCATTGCCAACACGGCAACAGGCTTCATCGGCGGCATGGCGGGTTGTGCGATGATCGGCCAGTCGATCATCAATGTGAAGTCGGGCGGTCGCGGGCGTCTCTCCACCTTCTGCGCCGGCGTCTTCCTGCTTTTCCTGCTTCTTGTGCTGGGCGATCTCGTCAGCCAGATCCCGATGGCAGCACTCGTCGCCATCATGATCATGGTCTCGATCGGCACCTTCTCCTGGTCCTCGATCAAGAATCTGAGGGATCACCCGCGGTCGTCATCGATCGTGATGATCGCGACCGTCATCGGTGTCGTCTACACCCACAACCTCGCCATCGGCGTGTTGATCGGTGTGCTGCTTTCGGCCGTCTTCTTCGCCTGGAAGATCTCGCAGATTTTCCGCGTGACCTCGGCTGTGTCGGCTGACGGCACGCATCGCACCTATACGGTCGAAGGGCAGGTGTTCTTTGCCTCCGTCGAGGACTTCAATAAGGCCTTCGACTTCAAGGAAGCCCTCGACAAGGTCACCATCGACGTCAGCCATGCCCATATCTGGGATATCTCCAGCGTCGCAGCCCTCGACATGATCGTGCTCAAGTTCCGTCGTGAAGGCGCGGATGTGGAAATCATTGGCCTCAATCAGGCAAGCGAGACCATCGTCGACAAGCTCGCCATCCATGACAAGCCCGGCGCCATGGAACGTCTGATGGGCCATTGAGGGAGGATCAAAAATGACAAGAATACTCGGACTGATCGACGGCTCGCCCTATGCCCAGAGCGTATGCGACCACATTGCCTGGATCGCGGGCAAAACCGACGTGACCGTCGACCTCCTCCACGTGATAGGCAGGCGGGATCTCGCCTCCGAGCCAGTCAACCTCAGCGGCCATATCGGCCTTGGTGCCCGCACCGCGCTTCTTGAGGAACTGGCCGAACTCGATGCGCAGAAGGCCAAGGTCGCCCACAAGCGTGGGCGTCTTTTGCTGGACGAGGCAAAGGCCCGGCTTAACGATGCTGGCGTTGCCAATGTCGAGTTGAGCCTGCGTAACGGCGATCTGGTCGAGACCGTGCTGGAATTCGAGGCCAATGCCGACATCATCGTCATCGGCAAGCGTGGGGAGGGTGCCGACTTTGCCAAGGGCCACCTCGGATCCAACCTGGAACGTGTCGTGCGCTCGACCCACAAGGCGATCATCATTGCCTCGCGCGCCTTCAAGCCGGTCGCCAAGCTGCTGATCGCCCATGACGGCGGCACCATGGCCATCAAAACGGTAGACCAGGTGTCCCGCAGCCCGATCCTTGACGGTCTCGGCTGCACGGTCGTGATGGCGGGTGCGGACACGAGCGAGAACCGCAAGAAGCTCGATGATGCTGCTGTGATCCTGAAGGCCGCGGGCTACGCCCCGGGAGTCGCACTCGTGCAGGGCGCGCCCGACAAGGTGATCTCGGAGATGGTGGAAAAGCAAGGCTTCGACCTCCTTGCCATGGGGGCCTACAGCCATTCCCGGCTGCGCTCCCTCTTCATCGGCTCGACGACGACGGAGATGATCCGCTCCTGCAAGGTGCCGGTCGTCATCTTCCGCTGAGATCAGGACGGGCGGGCAAAGTGCCCGCTCTCTTGTTCAGAAGAGAACCATGAAAACGATCGAGGATCGCGATATCGTCGAGGCGTTCAAGAACAGTCTCGAACACGAGCTGATTGAGACGGTTCGGCTGATTGACGAAAGCCGCGAATATCGAGCTCCGGTCGAGCTGGATCAGCAGAGCGTGGGACGATCGTCCCGCATGGACGCCATGCAGCCGCAACCCTGGCCCAGGATCTCAACCCTCGCCGCCGAACCCCGATTGCCGGGAGCGCGTCAGAAAATGCTGCATTACACATGCACCGCTCATCCGTTTCGATCACGTTTCGTCAACGTCCAGCTCTTGCCTCGGGTGCATATCTTTTTGGAAAGTGCCGATGCTTCATCTCATCGGGCGCGAGACCCGTCGTGGCATTTCCTTAGTCGTAGCGGCGATCAAAGCTGACGACCGTTCCGTCGGCCTTTGTCAGGCTCCGTGCGTAGATTTCCAGCGGTCCCAGACCGTCATCGACGAAGCCGTTGACGGTGACGTTTTCGCCGACATCAGCGGGAACCCAGTTGGGGCCGACATAAACTCTGACGGAACCGCTTTTGTCAGTGAGCCGGAATTCGTCTTCGTCAGTGATGCGTTCTACCGTCCCTTCGACCGTGACCATGGTCCCACGTTTCAGCTCGTTGAGTGGTGTGAGCTCTCCGGCGGCCCATGCTACGCCGGCAGAGAACGCGATGAAGACGGAGGCAATTGCGAGTTTCATTCCTGTTCCTTTCTGTCAAAGTTGAAGGCGTCTGCCTGCCAGATGTCAGTCAAACGCCATCATGACCAGGACAAAGGCGAGCATGGCGCCAGCGACCAAGAGCTTCCGGGACACCTTGATCTCGACCTCGCCCGCAAGCCACTCGTTGGCCCGCTTCAGGTCCGTTGGCTGCTTTTCATTCATGATTATTTGCTCCTTTTATGGATCGTTGATCGATCCGATGGGAGCGTTTTGCGGCCTGTAGCTGACGGTAGTCTGACAGACCTCAGGGATTTCGAGCGGGCCAGGTCAGTTTGAACTCAGCGCCCCCGCCAACTGCATTCCGCGCCTCGACTTTTGCTCCCACAGCACGCTGGACGCGATCCACAATGGCCAGCCCAAGGCCAGCGCCACCCGGTGGCGCATCGGACCCACGCCAGAACGGCTTGAACAGGTTACCCTGCGAGCCTTCTGGAAGACCCGGACCATGATCACGTATGCTCAAGGACGGCCCGGGTTCCAGAGAAACCTCGACAAGGCCGGGGCCGCCATGAATGACGGCATTTTCCAGAAGATTGGAGAGAGCCAGCTCAATCCCTTCCGGATCGGCCCACACAGTGACCTCGTCCTCAGGCATGGCGAGAGATAGCTCTGCACCCCTGCTATAGGCGAACGGCACCAGCGCTGCGACCACGTCCTGGACAAGGGCTTTGAGGTCGATGGGGGTGCTGGCCGCGCCCGAAACCCGTTCTGCCCGCGAAGACGCGAGCACCTGCTGAACCGTACGCGAGAGGTTGGAAAGATCGGAGCGCATCTTCTCCGTCGCGTCACCCGGCGGCAGACTGTCAATCCGCGCCATGAGGACGGCAACCGGAGTGCGCAGCGCATGCGCAGCCTCCGCAGAATGTCGTTTTTCGGTTTCCAGCGCCTTTGCCAGCCTCTCGACCGAACGCTGTGTCGCCTCGACAAGATCGGCGATCTCCGCAGGAAGAACTCCACCGGGCGGTGGCGCGGGTGACCCTGGTCTGAGATTGCGGGCCCATTCGGCCGCAGCAGCCACCGGTGCCAGTCCTCTGCGGATCAAAAGGAAGTTCGTGGCCGCGAGCACGATGACGAGCGGCAGGATTGGTAGCCAGACATGTTGATAGAACTCAGCCAGATAGGCACGCCTGAGCAGTCGGGCTGGATCGTCCCGCATGACGAAGACCAGCCGCAGGCCATCATTCCGGCCGGCGAATTCATGTCCTGCGACAAGCATGGGCCCATTCGCTCCTTCCATCCGCGTCATCCAGTCATCAGCATAGAGATCCTTGGCTCCAGGGGGGATGAGGCTCGGATTCATGCTGTCGAGCACCATGCCGCTACGATCGACAAGTGCGAAGGCATAGGAAGCGGGGTGATCGAAAAAGAGTTGGCGAACCGTTGCATCGCCGCGCAGCGGACCTTCTGCCAGAGCACGTTCGAAATCCTGAGCCTGTTCCGCGATTACTTCGGCCTCCAAAGCCCGCCGATCGGAGCCATAGTAGATGCCGACTGCAATCGAGTTGAGCAGGAAGACGACGCCAGCGATCAGCAGAAGGCGCTGCGCGAGAAGTCGTCCAAGAGGCGTGCCGGACCGGAATTCCGTGGCCATTATGTTCGGTCCTCACGCGGCATCATCCAGCCCAGACCTCGCACCGTGACAATTGGCAACTGGCACCCAGCCTTTTCGAGTGCGCGCCGAAGACGTGACACACAAGCCTCCAGCGCGTTCGGACTCACCTCGTCATCGAAACCATAAACGGCTTCTTCGAGCAGTTGTCTGGGAACGACCCGACCTGAAGCGCGCATCAGATGCTCAAGAACCGTCACTTCGCGCCGGCCGAGTGACACGGGCTTATCCATCACGCTTGCACGACGCGCTGTAACATCCAGCAAAAGAGAACCGAGTTCCAGGATGCTGGCCGATCGTTCGCCTGGTCGGCGCAGCACTGCCCGGCACCGGGCGACGAGCTCCGGCATTTCGATAGGTTTGATCACATAGTCGTCGGCACCCCCGTCAAGACCGGCAATGCGGTCGGCCAACTGGTCTCTTGCCGTCAGGACGATAACGGGAACCTGCCCCTGTTTGCGGAGCAGAGGAAGAAGTCGAAGCCCGTCACCATCTGGCAGTCCGAGATCCAGAAGAACAAGTGCGTAGGACGCCGATGCCGCCATACCCGTGGCGATCTCGATCGTTGACGCATGGTCGACGGCGAAGCCGGCACGGTAAAGCGCCTGACCGACAGCCTCGGCAAGCGGCGGGTGATCCTCGACGAGCAGGATTCGCATGGGTATTCTATCCTTTTTCGAACCTCGGCCAACCAGTCGCAAGGCTCTGCGACAGTTGCCTCATGGCTCCAGCTTCAGCATGCAAGATCACATCAGGCAATGTCTGGCGGTGGCAGCGACCAAAAGACCATGCACCTGTCAGCTTACCCTCTTTGCCGGGGAGATGACCTTTGACCCGAAATCAGCCTGTTTCGTCAAAACGCAGATCTCAACCATGACATCACATCTTTGTAGGGGCTGCCCTGAGCAAGGTCTGCTTTTCGTCCGAGTGGACTGATCGGGGGTGCGTCTAGCGCATTTTCGATAATGCACTCGGGTTGCATTCGGCATTTCCGAATAGGTGAGGGCCTCCTTGTCACGGCATTGAAACCGATCGCTCCTATGGGCTATAGAGGAACCTCGTTGACGTTCGTCGAAGCGCAAAGTGCGTTTTGGAAGGGCGGGGGACTGGCCGGCTGATCGGCATCCCGGATTGTCGCGCATTCCGCGAGGGCAGATCCCGACGTAACCAATGGACCTCTCGTGTTAACCGAAATCTCCATCGTTATCTTTCTAACCCTCGTCAACGGCGTTCTCGCCATGTCCGAACTCGCGGTCGTCTCCTCCCGCCCGGTGCGGCTGAAGATCCTTGCAGATCAAGGCAACCGGGGTGCTGCGATTGCCATCAGGCTTGCCGAAGATCCCGGCCGCTTTCTCTCCACCGTGCAGATCGGCATC
>SXGS01456233.1_pt1 | contig 10115 bp, 10 predicted proteins | sample 3174681 | NCBI WGS metagenome assembly SXGS01 (sample SAMN11356861, study PRJNA531348) | freshwater metagenome | isolation source: freshwater sample F1-80 | place: China: Fuxian Lake, Yuxi | collected 2017-12-25
CGCGCTGGCTCTGCGTTCGCCGCACCGCATCGGTCCGTCGCTCGTTTTCCGGACTCATTCCAGAAAAGTCGTGCATACTTTCGGTCGGTTCGGTACCCACTGTGGCATATACCAAGGGGGGTATGTAAGTACCCTAGGGGGTATCCGACCTGATCTGGAATCGAAGTCGATGAGAAGACGGGTGCAATAGGCACCACACGGCCTGTCGTGGTTATCTGACAGGTGTGTTCAGGCAGCGGAGTCGTCGAACGCTCAGCAGTGGTCGTCGAGGCGAGCCACCGAGAGCTGGCGTCTACGGCTCACGGTGCGTTTCCCCATGGCCAGCAGTACGTGTGGCGTGGACAGCAGTGAGTGCGGCGTATGACAGATGATGACGTGTGGTCCGGAAAGCACGCCCGAGCGCACGATGCCCCGGTCCGCTCACTCAATGCGTCGGTGTTGCGATGGAGGATCGACACTGCACGGTCCATTCCACTGTTCGATCCCGACGACGGCGGCGACGCGGCTCGCTGTCTGGTGCTGTTGGAGTCTCCGGGGCCGAAAACGATACGTCCGGGCGGGACCAACATGTGTTCGTTCGACAATCCAGATCGAACGAACCCCGTGCTGAAATCGGTGTTCGCCGACGCGGGTATCGACCGGGTGCAATGCGTCAAGTGGAATATTGTGCCGTGGGCAGTGCTCGATGACGCCGGTCATCCGGTATCGCCGACGGCATCCGTTCTCGGTGAGGCGGGCCCATATGTCGGCGAGCTTATGGCCCTGCTGCCGAAACTGGAGGTGGTTTTCGTTCTTGGTGCGAAGGCTCTCGATGGCTACATGCGCGTCATCACCGCATCTGCTCCCACCCGCCTCCTCCCGGTGATAGCGGCACCGCACCCCTCGGCTCGCAACGCACACGCACCGGCGGCTGCTCGCCAGCGGTTGATCAACGCAGCATTGTCGGTCGCAACGCACCTGGAGAAGGCACCTGAACCCCGGACTGTGCTGAGGTAGGGCGGATCGTGCTGCTGCTGCCTCCGACCGGTCAGTCGTGGTAGAGCTGGCGTTCGCCGGTGTCGGTGTCGATGTCGATCACCTCGTCCGGGCTATCGGGGTGGTACTGGATGATGTGTGGTTCGGCGGCACCCCGGCGTGCACCGTCTCGATATGAGAACCAACATCCCGCGAACAGCACCACTGTCATGATCGCTGCGACGACGGTCCAGCCCTCGAACCCGCCGGCGAGGGCAGTGAGAAAGGCCCCCGCAGCAGCTGTTCCCGCCATCAGCAACAGCCAGGCCAGATTATTTTCGGTGACTCGTGCCCAGACGCGTCCGCGGCTGCCCCGTCTCGGGGTATCGGAAGTCGGTGTGTCTGCATTCGGTGTGTTCATCGTGATCGTGAGTCCTTTCCGGGGTCAGTGGTCGATTGGAACAACGCTGTTCGTTCGGTATCAGCGTTCCGAGTGGGTACTACCCGGCGGTCGGTTCAGCTGGGTTGAAAAAGTTTTCCTTGCACGCTGCCGCGGAGAGTGTGAGCGGCGACTGTGCCCCAGGCTGCGAGCAAGGCCGCATACAGTCCGATTGCAAGGGCCTCGATTGCAGCCGACCCCAGAGCGCCGCCGAGGGCAGTGGCACCGGTGACGCAGGTGCCGATGGGGAAGGTGAACGACCACCAGGTCAGTGAGAATGTCAGTCCCTTCTGGGCGGCATGGATGGTGAGGGCGGTTGCGAGGATGACCATCAAGACGCCGAAGCCGCCCATCGTCAGTCCGTACAGAATGCCGAACACGTGCAGGCCGGTTGCGACGGAGGCGGTCTCGCCGGTGAACACCAAGGGTGCATCGTTGCCGAGCAGGTTCGCGGCGGTGATCGATTGACCGATCATGCCGAGGGTGATCCACACCGTCGGTGCTGCCTGGACCGGCGGGATTCCGCCGTGGACGAGCCGCCCGTAGATGAGCGTCATGGTCAGCATTCCGATGATCAGTGACAGCCCGAACATCGCGTAGCAACCGGACAGCATGGCCAGGCGCCACTGCCCATCCGCGATATGAGGGAGCAGCAGCGCACCGGTGGAGGCGGACACCATCGGCGGTACAACGGGCATCAACCACGCCGGGAGTGCGACGGCGGTCTTGTGATCGTGGGCGGTAATCATCAGGTAGGGCACGAGAATGCTGGTGATCAGCCCGAGGGCTGTGCCAGCGGTCCACAGGACGGCAAAAATCACGGTTGCGGGCGCCGCTCCGATGACGTCTGTGCCCAGCAGCATCGTCCCGGCACCGACGGTCAGCAGCGCCATGGGGGGTGCGCCGTAGAACTGCACCATCACCGGATGCGCGGCGTGCTCACGCGCATACTGCCGGTGTCGGATCCAGTGCACTGCGAAGGCACCGGAGAGTGTGATCAAGGCGACCGACGCTGCGATCCACACGATCGTTGCGAACACGTGCAGTCCGGGGATGTGGGCGGGCAGGGTGGCGGCGGCGTTGGCGACGATACCGGTGCCCATGACCGAGGCGAACCAGTTGGGGGTGATGTGTTCGAAGATCTGGCTCGGGTGGTCGAGGTCGGAGAGCACCGGCCACTTGCGCGGCCGCTCGGTATCGTCGCCGCGCCGAGACGTGATGGAGGAGCGGTGCAGAGCTGTCGTGGTCATGACTTCCAGCGTCCTCGCACACAGTCGTCACCGGTAGACACCGATTACCTGGCCGGTCCCAACCTCAGGTTATGACTGCGGGGATCTGAGGGCGACGACGAGCAGGTCGCTCGACGGTCCTCGCAGTTCACGGCCCGCGGGCCACACGGCACGCAGGAACCGGCGCAGGTCGAGCCCCTCTGTGTGAACGCGGGCCAGTGTTCCGGCGGCGATCTCGGCGGATACCGCGAGGGAGCTGAGTACGGCCGGTGCGAGGCCGCCGATGACGGCAGCTTTGATGGCAGTGGTGGAGGACACCTCGAGCAGTGGCGCGGCGAGTGGGCCTGCAGTCCGGAGCGCACGTTCGAGCGCGAGACGTGTGCCGGACCCGGGTTCGCGGGTGACCAGCGGTGTCGCGGCCAGTTCGCTCGCCGTGATCGTTCGTCGAACCCATTGATGATCGGGGGCGACGACGACGACGAGTTCGTCGCGGGCAACGTCCTTCGAGTGGAGTCCGCTGGGCAGATCGGGGCTTTCGACGAATCCGATGTCGGCGCGGCCGTCGAGCACCGATGCGGCTACGTCGACAGAGTTTCCGGAGGTGAGAGTCGGTGTGATGGAAGTGTCGTGGGAGCGCAGTGTGATGAGCCATCGCGGTATGAGGTATTCGGCGATCGTGAGGCTTGCGGCAATACGAATGTGGCTGTGGCGGTCGGTGCGCAGCATTGCGATGCTCGTGGCGAGCTCGGCGGCTTCGGCGATGACGCGCTCGGCCCAGCCGGCGACCAGTTCGCCGGTTGCGGTGAGGGTGGCACCTCGCTGCCCGCGATGCAGGAGTGCTGCCCCGACGCGGCTTTCGAGTGCTTTCAGGCGTGCGCTCGCCGCTGGCTGCGACATGCCATGCGCAGCCCCTGCGCGTCCGATGCTTCCCAGCTCGGCGACGGACAGCAATAATTCGTAGCTGATCAGGTCGGTCACATGGGTCGGCAGGGGCACGGTGCCAGCGTAGAGACTGCGATCGTAGTGGGCACGGGGCCACAGGCGCGTTTGCCGGGAAAGTCCCCATTCGATGCTCAATGCTCGCGGGAAGTGGAACGGGGTCGCGGCACTGGATCCCGTGGTTCGTTCACTCTCACTGACGCCACCTGCTTTTATCCAGTTCTCGTCACCCAGGATTGCCATGGTTCGTGCGAGTTGCTTCGAACTTCACCGGTGCTCTCGCTGATCTTCTCCGTTGCCACCCGAAATTCGTTGGTCGTACTGCCGCTGGCGCTCGCGCTGCCACCAGCACTGTCTTTGCTAGGCCCGAGCGTCCGGGACGTCTTGGCGGGTCACTCTGGCCGTCGCCCATCCGACAACCGCCATGATGACCAGGAACGCTACGAAGATCGGCACCGCGGCAATCAGCTGGGAGCCTTCGGAGCGGACTGCGTCGATCTGCGACGCCACGACGACGGCAAGAGTGGCCATCATGACCGGCACCATCGCCGCGGCCATGACATCCATGATCTGTGTGCCGAGTCGGCGGCGACGCGCGAGCGCCTGCGTCAGGGCCGCCAACACCAGAGGAACAACGATCAACAGCACGAACGCTGCGACGAACGGTGCAATGTCGATGATCTCCACCAGCTCGCACCCGACGAACAACCACAGGTAGAGCGGCAGTCGTCAGGATCTGCCTTCGGCCTCGGTGATACCCGTAGGGGGTATTGCTTGGTACGGTGGCAACGTGCGTGACGGTGCTCGGCGACGATCGTCGGCCTCGTCTGCGCTCTCGGTGCTTCGGACGGTGCTGATCGCGCTCGGCGTGGTGCTGATGCACACGACCCTGCCCGTCCCCACCGCCGCGGCCCATGACGCGATGCCCGCACCAGGGCAGCCGAACAGCGTGGTCGCCCATCACTCTGCTGACACACACACCGTCGACGCCGAGACGGCGGCGGCGCACGTGCCGTGCCCGAGCGGTCACGACATGGTGCATCCGTGCATCGGGACGGTCACGTCCTTCCCTGCGATGTCGGTGCCGACCGTGACCGCCGAGTCCATGCCGACACTGGACACCGCGTCCGACCGTGTTGTCGCGATCGTGGCTCGGGCAGGTCGTGCGCCCCCGTGGGCGGTGTACTCGCTGGACAAGTCGGTATTTCTTCGGGTGTGACGGGGAGTCCGGGGCCCCACGGTGCTCCGGCGGATCGCAGGCAGATCCACCTCGTCTTTCGTTCGACACACCTCAGGAGTACTTCCATGCGCATCAACAGAAGAACAACCACTGTCCTCGCCGCCGCGGCGGTCGGCATCGCCCTCCTCGCGGGGTGTAGCGACGACGGATCGGGCACGTCGATGGAGGGCCACTCGATGGGCTCGTCCACCTCGATGGGGTCCTCGTCGGCGCAGTCCGCGGATCCCGCAGCGAACTTCACCGACGCCGATGTCATGTTCGCGTCGATGATGTATCCCCATCACGCGCAGGCCGTCGAGATGGCGACCATGGTCGACGGGCGGACGACGAACCCGGAGATCGTCGCCCTGGCAGGGGAGATCGCCGCAGCCCAGAAACCCGAGATGGAGCAGTTGACGTCGTGGTTGGTGCAGTGGGGTCAGCCGGCGCCGTCGTCGGACGCGAGCTCGATGGAGGGTATGGATCACGGATCGGGCAGCGGGATGATGACCGCACAGGACATGGACTCGCTGATGGCCGCGTCGGGTGCTGACTTCGACCGGCAGTGGCTGACGATGATGATCGCCCACCACCAGGGCGCGGTCGCGATGGCGGAGAAGGAGATCGCCGACGGCTCCAACGCGGACGCGGTCGCGATGGCCCGCACCATCGTCGAGACGCAGAACGCCGAGATCTCGCGTATGCAGCAGCTCCTGGGCTGACCGAGAACCCGGCCGGACCCGCTGCCGCGGGTTCTGCTCGGGCGAACGACGCAACCCCGCACCGATTCGGTGCGGGGTTGCGTCGTGTCGGGGGAGTCGAAGGCACCGTCACTCGCGCGGTCGTCGGTGCCGGTCCCGCATTCTGCGGCCGACACTCTGGTCCGACGGCGGATTCGGGTGAGCGCCGCGGTAGTCCCCTAGCGGGGGCTTGTTGCCCCGGTGGCAGCGTGTCTACCGGTGGTCCCGTGTCGAGGGATGCGGACCGCTGTCCGTCTCAGGCGGGGGAGTTGCGGTGATCGCGGAGTAGTCGGACGGCGGGGTAGCCCGTGATCACACCTAGGACGATGCCCACTTGCATGAGCAGCCAGAATGCAGCGTCGGTGGCCGGTGGCATCGTCTCGGTGAAATGCAGCAACAACATCCAGCCACCCATTCCGAGGTCGAACGCCAGCACGGTCACCGCGGCGGCCCCGAGCGCAGCCGCGACGGACGGCCGACGCGTGTCACGGGCACCGACCGTCGGTGTGACGGCCGAGCGTTCGTACGCGAACAGCATGGCCGTGGCCAGCAGCGCGATGACGATGATCATCACCCAGAGGTCGATTCCGGCGATGGTGAGCCCGGAGGCGATGACCAGCGGCACCCCGATGAGGTGCGCGGCGGCGGACGCGCCACCGCCGGGCAGTCCTGCGGATACACCAGGGGGCGCCTGCACGGCGGTCCTCGCGTCCGAGACGACGCCATCGCGGCCGTGACGGCGGTAGGCAAGCAGGGCGAACGGCCCGAGGTAGAGGCCGGAGGCGATCCACACCAGTTCGGTGGCAACGGTGTGGTGGCGGTGTCCGCGGCGGTAGATATCGTCGGCGATGACGGCCGACGAGATGAGGGCGAGGGTGAGGACCACCCATGCCAGCGGAGTCATCCATGTGGGCAGGGTCGAGCCCATGTCCATGTCCATGTCGAGCCTTTCGTGAGGGGCCTGTCGCCGCGCGTGCGAAAGCGGTGGGGCGAGAGGGAGTGGTGGTGCGGTGAGGACGCAGGGCCAGGTGCGGGGGAGCCCGCAACCGGCATGCGCGAGGTGTGTGTCAGGGAGGGGGCTCGACATCGCGGCCCCAGCGGCCTGTCAGACCCTGCGTACCGTGAGCTGGGTCAACGACAGCACCGTCCAGGGCGGCGAACTGGACTCGGCTGGGACGGGGTGCCCGGGCGTGGGGTGTCGGCCCGTCTGTGCGATGAGCTCGACGCCCGTTCGCGCCAGAGGAACCGGGGCGTTATCGGCGAGCGTGACCGCTTCCATGCACGCATGGGCGTTGCCACAGGTCGTGTCGCCGCAGGCGGTGACGCAGTGGGCCGCGCTGACGGTCGTTTGTGTTCCGACGGCCACGACCGTCAGCTCGGCCGGTGTGCCCGCGGTCGAGGGCGTCTCGGGGGAAACACCCGCCGAGGCGGCCGACGACATGGCCGACGGATGTTGCGGACCCAGTGCGCAGATGGCCGCGACCACGATGACCAGGACGACGAGCGCCCGCCGCGCGAGGCTGGTCGTGACCGACATGAGTCGAGGGTAGCGCCCCGCGGTTGCCGGGCCTTCCAGATGCCACGTGGAGCGACGTGGGTAGTGAAGCGCCTTCGGGAACAGGTGCGAGGAGCTCTGTCAGAGGGCGCCGGTCAGAACTGGGGGGTGCCCGCGCCGGGGAGGAGGTCCAGGCGCCGCAGCAGTTGGGCGTTGGCGGCGACGATGATCGTCGACAGAGACATCAGAATCGCTCCCACCGACATCGGCAGCACGAACCCGATCGGAGCGAGCACGCCGGCGGCCAGCGGCACGGAGAGCAGGTTGTATCCGGCGGCCCACCAGAGGTTTTGCTTCATCTTCCGGTACGCGGCGCGGGAGAGGTCGACGACCGACAGCACCGAGCGGGGGTCGTCACTGGCGAGAATGACTCCGGCCGAGGCGATCGCGACATCCGTGCCGGCTCCGATGGCGATGCCGATGTCGGCGCGGGCGAGGGCGGGGGCGTCGTTGACACCGTCACCGACCATCGCGACCTTCCTGCCCTCGTCCTGCAGGTCCGCCACCCGCTGCGCTTTGTCCTCGGGGCGCACCCCGGCGAAGTAGCGGTCGATACCCAGCTCGCCGGCGACCGAGGCGGCGACCGCGTCGGCGTCGCCGGTGATCATGACCACCTGTATCCCACGGGCGTGCAGGTCGGCCACTGCGGCGCGGGACTCGGGCCGGATCTCGTCGGCCAGTTTCAGTGCTCCGATCACGGCGCCGTCGGCGACGACATGCAGGATGATCGCCCCGTCCTGCCGCCACCGATCGGCCACACCGAGCTCGGAGCGGTTCTCCTGCTCGAGCATCGCCGGACCACCCACCCGTACGGCGGCGCCGTCGACGACCGCGGACACCCCGACCGCAGGGGAGGATCGGAAGTCCTGTGCGGACGGGATATCGAGCCGGCGGCCCTCGGCAGCGGCGACGATCGCGCGGGCCAACGGGTGCTCGGAATCCGCTTCCGCGGCAGCGGCCAGCGCCAGAACCTCCTCGGCGGTGCGCCCGTCCACGGCCTCGACGTCGGTGACGGCGGGTTCGCCGCGGGTGAGGGTGCCGGTCTTGTCGAACAGCACGGTGTCGACGGTGCGCATGGATTCGAGTGCGAGGCGGTCCTTGATCAGTACGCCGCCGCGGGCGGCGCGTTCGGTCGCGATGGACACCACCAGCGGGATTGCCAGGCCCAGTGCGTGGGGGCAGGCGATGACCAGGACGGTGATCGTGCGGACGACCGCGTCGTCGGGGGAGCCGAGGAGGGTCCAGGCGGCCGCGGTGAGAACGGCGGCGCCGAGGGCGAACCAGAACAGCCACGCCGCGGCGATGTCTGCGATGCGCTGTGCTCGCGACGTCGAGTTCTGCGCGTCGCTGACCAGTCGGCGGATCCCGGCGAGGGTGGTGTCCTCGCCAATGGCGGACACACGCACGCGCAGGCCAGAGTCGGTGGCGACGGTGCCGGCGACGACGGTCTCGCTCTCGCTGCGGCGGACCGTCCGGGATTCGCCGGTGATCATCGACTCGTCCATGCTCGCGGCCCCGGAGACGACGACACCGTCGGCAGGGATCCGACCGCCGGGGCGCACGATCACTACATCGCCGACCGCCAACGATCCGGGATCGACCGTGTTGACCTCACCGTCGGCGTCGACGCGCTCGGCCGTGTCGGGCAGCAGTGCGGCCAGAGAGTCCAGGGCCGACGTCGTCTGCGCGAGTGAGCGCATCTCGATCCAGTGCCCCAGCAGCATGATGACGATCAGCAGTGCCAGCTCCCACCAGAAGTCCAGCTGGTGATCGAGCAGACCGACGCTCGCGCCGAGGGAGGAGACGAAGGCGACGGTGATGGCCAACGCGATGAGAAGCATCATTCCCGGTGCGCGGCTGCGGATCTCGCCGAGCGCGCCGGTGAGGAACGGGGAGCCGCCCCACACGAACATGACCGTGCCCAACACTGGGGACACCCACCCGATCCATGAGTATTCCGGCAACGAGTACCCGAGGATCATCGCGAACATGTCCGACGCCGCGATCACCGGAACAGCCAGAACGACCATCACCCAGAACAATCTCCGGAACTGGGCCGCATGATCGCCGTGGCCGCCGTGGCCGCCGTGGCCGCCGGCCATGCCGTGATGGTCCTGATCGTGCGAAGTGTCCGTCCGAACGGTGGCCGGTGATGACTCGATCATGTCAATTCCTCGATCTCGAAAGTGTTGCTGTGCAATGCCTTGTACCGGTCGGCGTGCCCGGAAGTGCCGTGGCCCTACCGCATCTCTGCTGTCGGCTACCCGCCGTGTCCGGTTTCCGTTACATACCCCCATGGGGTATTCAGATCTGACCATACGCCCCTCGGTCAGCCGTGGGAAGGTGTGCCGTCTCACTCGGACTCGATTCCTGCACCCACCGGATCGTGCAGCTGATGCGATTCCGCACCCTTGTTCAACAACGTCATGCTGATCCTCGCTCAGCGCCCCAGCGCCCCAGCGCCCCAGCGCCCCAGCGCCCCAGCGCCCCAGCGCCCCAGCGCCCCAGCGCGACGCAGGTCGCCGGATTCCGGGCATGGCAGGCCCAGGGACGGCAAGTCCGCAAGGGTGAGAAAGCGATCCGCATCTACGGCTACAGCAGCCGCACCGTCACCGAGACCGACCAGGCCACCGGCGACGAGACCACCCGCAAGGTCCCCACCTTCCCGATCCTGTCCGTTTTCGCCCACGACCAGACCGACCCGATCGACGGCCACCCCCAAGCCGAGCAGATCGCCCACCGCCTCACCGGCGACGACCCCGCCGCCATCTACGACCGTGTCCACGCCCTCATGACCTCGCGCGGCTGGACCGTCACCCGCGACCTCATCGACGGGGAGACCAACGGGTACACCACCGTCGACGGGACCCGCCGTATCGTCGTCGACGCCCGCCTCGCACCCGCGCAGGCAGCGAAGACGATGATCCACGAAGCAGCCCACGCCCTCATGCACACCGCCGACACCGTCGCCGCCGAAGACCGGCGCGACCTGCACCGAGGCCGGATGGAGGTCGAAGCCGAATCCGTCGCGTACGTTCTC
>SXGS01543141.1_pt1 | contig 10115 bp, 10 predicted proteins | sample 3174681 | NCBI WGS metagenome assembly SXGS01 (sample SAMN11356861, study PRJNA531348) | freshwater metagenome | isolation source: freshwater sample F1-80 | place: China: Fuxian Lake, Yuxi | collected 2017-12-25
CTGCACCCCAGCGTCGATCAAGGCGAGCGTTACGGCGCTCACAACTACCATCCACTGGACGTCGTCCTCACCCGCGGCGAGGGCGCCTTTGTGTGGGACACCGAGGGCAAAAAATACCTCGATTGCTTGTCCGCCTACTCCGCCGTCAATCAGGGGCACTGCCATCCCAAGATCGCTAGCGCCATGAAAGCCCAATGCGAACGCCTCACGTTGTCGAGCCGCGGATTTCACAACGACCAGTTGGGGCCGTTTCTGGAGAAACTGCACCACTTTTCCGGTTTCGACAAAGCGCTATTGATGAACAGCGGCGCAGAAGCTGTGGAAACCGCGATCAAGGCCGCCCGCAAATGGGGTGAGACCGTCAAAGGCGTTCCGGAAGGCCAAGGTGAAATCATCGTTTTCACCGACAACTTCCACGGGCGCACCACCACCATCGTGAGTTTCTCGACCGAAGCGCAATACCGAGCTGGGTTTGGTCCGTTTACCCCTGGGTTTCGGGTCGTTCCCTACGGAAACGCTGCGGCCCTCGCCGAAGCCATGGGCCCGCGCACCATCGCCGTTCTCGCCGAACCCATCCAAGGAGAAGCGGGGATCATCGTCCCTCCTGAAGGATGGCTCCGTCAGATTCGCGAATTGTGCGATCAGCATCGGGCGTTGATGATCCTCGATGAGATCCAGACGGGCCTCTGTCGCACCGGTCGAAGGTTCGCATTCGAGCACGAGAATGTCCGCCCTGACGCGGTTACCATCGGAAAAGCGCTTTCCGGCGGCTTCTACCCCATAAGCGCTTTCCTCGCCAGCAATGAAGTGATGGGCGTGTTCAAGCCCGGCGATCACGGTTCCACCTTCGGCGGAAACCCCTTGGCGGCGGCCGTGGGATCCGCGGCATTGGACGTCCTTCTCGACGAAAATCTGGCGAATCACGCCGCTGAGCTTGGCCCCTGGTTCATCGAACAGCTCCGCGGAATCTCCTCCCCCCACATCAAAGAGGTACGGGGAAAGGGGTTATTGGTGGGCCTCGAAATCCGAAAGGAATCCGGACCCGCGCGTCCATTCTGCTTGGCGCTGAAAGATCGCGGCATGTTGTGCAAAGAAACTCACCAACAGGTGATTCGATTTGCGCCCCCGCTGGTGGTATCGAAAGCCGATCTCCAATGGGTAGTCAAGCAGGTTGACGAAGTGTTGAACACATGAGACTTAAGAAAGTTATAGTACTTCCGTCATTCCTCCTTGCGCTCGCGTGCGGCGGCCTGGGCTCCAACTATCAAACGCAAGCCACCGATCAAGCGGCGGCGCTCACCGTCGCGGATGTCGCTCCGTTCTCCCTTCTCGGCGAACAGGCCGATCGCACCAAAGAGAGTTGGGAGCTTTCCAAGGGGATCGATGGCGTGTGGTCAATGGAGTACAATTACTCCGGTGAAACGCTCGTTCTGTCCTCGCAGCTCCAATTGGATTCCAGCACCTCCGGGGCGGAAACCACCTACGGCGCACTGGGACTGGGCATGTCTGTCGGAATGCTGGGCCAAAAGGGAGTTGAACTCGTCCCCGCCCCCGCCATTCCGTACGGCGACGAGAGCGATTGCCAATATTTCCATAGCAGCAATGTAGATGTCGGCTTTGTCTGCCGAATTCGAGAGGGTAAGCGCACCGCGCTCTACATGGCCGTCGGCTTTCTACCCAACGGAGAAGCGACGCCCGAAGCCCTGCTTCGGCGGCCATGGGAAGCATTTCAAGGATGGGATCCGTCGGTCAACGCAAAGGAGATCGAGTGACCACCCCGCTGTATGCGCTTCTGTTTTTTGTAGCTTGGACCTTATCCATCCTCATGGGCGTCGCGTATTTCCGAGTGTCCAGCGTCCTGCGGAAAGAGGCGCGGGCATCTTCCTTTCCAGGAGGTGTTGCCCCAGGAAATGATCTTTACTCGAGGTTTATTCGCGCACACCTCAATTGCGTTGAAAACCTGCCGCTGTTCGGCGCCGTCGTGCTCGTAGGGCATGTCGCTCAAGTCGAATCGACCCTTTTTAGCGGCATTTCCGTCGCCTACATCGCGGCCCGCGTCGGGCAAACCTTGGCGCATTTGTGGTCGGCGAGGGAGCTCGCCGTGAACATCCGGTTTGGGTTCTTCTGCCTCCAGGTCGGCTTTCTGTTTGCCATGATCCTCACCATTCTCGCGGCTTAGGACGTCGCACCCGAGGCGGACACATTTTGGCCGGGTGACGCCATAGGCTCTCGGAATGGAATCCTTCGCCTGGGCCCTGGTGGGCATTCTGTTGTTGGTCGTCGCCTGGCTCATTTTCGCCTGGCGGTGGGAGCGCGGCCGCGTTCGCCGGGGAAATCTCGGTCGGCTGCGTATCGCCCAGCGTGGAGAATCTGACGCGGAAAAGCTGCTACAAAGCGAAGGTTACGCAATCCTAGAACGCCAGTTGTCACTTCGTTGGACCCTGTGGGTGGATGGCGAGCCCGAATCGGTGCTGAGTCGAGCCGACCTGCTGGTCGAGCGGCACGGCCTCACCTACATCGCCGAAGTGAAGACCGGTACCGTCGCCGACCCGACCAAACCCTCCACCCGACGCCAACTGTTGGAATACCTGCACGCCTTTGACGTCGATGGCGTTCTCCTGGTCGATCCTGCGGAAGCTTTGGTTCAAGCGATTACTTTCTATGAGTCCGGATAGACAAGTACGTTGACCATTGCGTTTCGCTGATCCCAGATTGCACCAAGATGTACCAAACGATCCAAACCTGCACCCAATGAGCGACAAGACATGCGGAGGCCGATGTGACCATCTCTGGGATCTCAAGCATTCAAGGAATCTCGCCAACCGACACTCAAGGCGACATGATCCGCGCGGTTCAGCAGCACCGACGCACGGTTCGCGCGATGACCGACCTCGATTCGGACAAGAGCGGCGGCATTTCATCCGAAGAGTTTGCCGCCGGCGCCCAGAAAATGAAGGAAAAGGCCGCTGCTCAGGGTCTTCCCGGTCCACAGAAAAGCCCGGAAGAGGTGTTTGCCGAGCTCGACAAGAACGGCGACAGCTCCCTTTCTTTCGAGGAATTGGCCGAGATCGCCAAGAATCCCCCCCCTGGACAGGCCATTCGCCGAATGAAACGGCTCGACGCCGACGAAAACGGTGAGGTGAGCGAAGAAGAATTCACCGCTGAACGCGAGGCGCGGGCCGCGCAAGCGGCAGCCCTCGGCCTGCCTGCCCCACAAACGAGCGCTGCAGAAGCCTTCGCAAATCTCGACAAAGACGGAAATTCCACGCTTTCGTTCCAGGAGGTTGCCGCCATCGGCCACCCTCGCCCACCTCAGCCGCCTTCGCCCGGTCAGATGATGAAGCAGTTCGATGCCGATCAAAGCGGCAGCATCTCTTCCGAGGAGTTTCTGACCGAAGCCCAACGCATGGCGGACAACGCCGCAGCGAACGGCCTCCCCGGCCCGCGAATCCCTCCGGCGGAAGTGTTCGCGTCACTTGACAAGAATGGCGATTCTTCGCTCTCCTTCGAGGAGCTCGCAGCCCTGGCCAAACCGCCGCCTCCGCCCTCCCCTGGCCAGGTCATGAAGCAGTTTGATGCTGACCAAAGTGGCAGTGTCTCATCGGAAGAGTTCCTGACGGAAGCGCAGCGTATGGCCGAGCACGCCGCGGCCAACGGGCTTCCTAGTCCCCAGGTTCCGCCCGAGGAAGTGTTCGCATCGCTCGATAAGAATGGCGATTCTTCGCTCTCCTTCCAAGAGCTGTCCGTTCTCGCTCGGCCTCCCAAGCCCCCGCCGATGCAGCAAATTCTGAACCAGGTCGATACCGACAAAAGCGGCAATCTGTCCCTAGAAGAGTTCACTGCGGAAGCCAAGCGACTTGCCGAGCGCGCCGAAGCTCTCGGCCTGCCCGGACCCCAGCGCCCCGCGGAAGAAGTTTTTGCGGAGCTCGACCAAAACGGGGATCAGATCCTGTCCTTCGAGGAGCTCGCTGCTCCGGCGAAACCGCCCGCGCCACCGGCTCCTCCTTCCGGCGCAGTCTGAGGCTGGAGCGGGGGTTCACCGCGCTCCACAGGAAATCGTAAACCGGTTGACGATTGGTGAGCGCTACCGCGAACCGTAGGCTTTCAGCGCCTTTCCGAGCAATTCCGCGGCACGGACGAGCTTGGATTCCTCCAGAACTGCGGCGAGCCGAACCTGATCGCGCCCGTCCGATGGATCCGCGTAAAAACCCGGTCCTGGCGCGACGACCAAGCTCTCTCCGCGATCGCGAAAATCGGTGACCAAATACCGCGCGAAAGCTTCGCTATCGGTCACAGGCAACTTCACCATCAGGTAGAACGCGCCTTCTGGTTTCGGCGCTTGCAAACCCAACTCCTGCAACGAACCGTACAGCGCCAGCACGCGCCCTCGCCAGATGGCGCGCAGGTCGTCGTAGTACGACTCCGGCAGATTCATCGCGGCGATCGCCATCTCCTGCGCCAACGGCTGGGGGCCCAGGCGGGCCTGGCCTAGGCGTTCAATTTTCTCCATCAATTCGCCATTTCGGGAGATTAGAAACCCGATGCGGGCGCCGCAAGCCGACCAAGTCTTCGAAAGCGAATCGATGACCACCACGCGCTCGGAGTGCTCTGGGAATTCGAGCGCCGATGCGGGAGGTTCACCAAACCAAATTTGCCGATATACCTCATCCGATATTACGAATAAGTCATGTTTCTTCGCCCAATTTAGGACGCGACCAATCTCGGCGCGAGAGTACACTACGCCGGTAGGGTTCCCCGGCGTGTTCAAGACGATTGCACGCGTTTTTGGAGTGACCATCCGATCCAAATCGGCATCGCTCGGGATGGCAAAGCCATCCTCAATTCGCGTACGAATGGGCACCACTCGCGCACCGGCCACGGTTCCAAACCCATTGTAGTTCGTATAATAGGGCTCCGGAACAAGAATTTCGTCCCCGGCATCACAGATCGCCGTGAACGCAAACAGCAGTCCCTCAGATCCACCTGCCGTCACCACCACGTGTTCCGCGCTGAGGCCCGGGCTCCAACGCGACGAATACGCCGCCGCTGCCGCGCGACAGGCCGCCGTTCCCGAGGCAGGACCATAGGCGATCACCTTGGGCTGATAGCTGCGAATGGCGTCCAGCATCGGCTGCGGAGTTAGTACATCGGGTTGACCAATATTCAGCCGGTAGAAGCTCACATCCTTCTGTTTGGCGACGGTGAGGTCGAGTTTGCGGATGGCGCTCTCTTGCAAGGTGTGTGCGCGCGCAGAAAGGCGAGGCATGGTGTCTCCGTGGCCGCCACCCTACCGCGGCGGAACCGTTCCCCGCAACCGCCACGAAAAAGGCGGCCGTCCCAAGGGGAACAGCCGCCGTTATCGTTTCGCTCGTTGCCTGGTCCTACGATCCGAGCTTCGAGCGCGCGCTATCTCAGCCGCAGACGGACTCGAGGATCAACCGGGTAACAATGTACGGGTCCATATTCGCACAAGGACGCCGATCTTCGAGGTAGCCGCGGCCGGCCTGCTCGACATTCAGCGGAATGCGAATGGATGCTCCGCGATGTCCCACGCCAAACCGGAATTCCCGGTAGGAGCAGGTTTCATGTTTGCCGGTCAAGCGGCGCTCGATGCCCTCGCCGTAGTTGGCGATGTGCAAATCGTGGCGCGCCTGCAACTTGGGCATCGCGTCAAGAATCGCTTTGATCCCGCCTGGGGCGCGCATCGTGTTGGTCGAGAAATTGGTGTGCGCGCCGGCGCCATTCCAATCGCCGCGAACCGGCTTCGGATCGAGCGTCATGGCGATGTCGTACAGCTCGCCGACGCGGTACAGCAGGTACCGAGCCAACAACAACTGATCGGAAACCTCAAGAGCGCCCAACGGGCCAACCTGGAACTCCCATTGGCCCGGCATGACTTCTGCATTGATGCCCGACAACGTCAGGTTCGCGCTCAAGCAGGCGTCGAGATGGGCCTCCACCGCTTCACGGCCGAACACTTCATCGGCCCCCACGCCGCAGTAGAACGGACCTTGTGGCGCTGGGTAGCCATTTTCCGGCCAGCCCAACGGGCGGCCATTTTGGAACATGGTGTACTCTTGCTCGATACCAAACCAAGGCTCCAACGCCTTGTGACGCTCGGCAACCGCGCGCAGCGGGGCGCGAGAGTTGGTGGCATGCGGCGTGCCATCGGCATTGAACACTTCGCAGAGGACCAAACGAGCATTTCCGCCGCGAAGCGGATCATTGGTCGCGAAGACGGGGCGAAGAATGCAATCTGAGAACTCGCCGTCCGCCTGGCCGGTGCTGGAGCCATCGAAGGTCCACTCGGGATAATCGGAGATCGACTTCACTTCGTCATAAATGACTTTGGTCTTCGATCGGAGCGTACGGGTCGGCGTAGAGCCGTCGACCCAGATGTACTCTGCTTTCAACGCCATGGGGGGCCTCGCAGTTTTCGGGGTGGGGAGCCGAGATCGATCGTTGGATCCGATCGAGCCGCGCACACCTACCGCGCCGATTTACACCGTGCACCCCAACTGCGAAAAAGTCACCGCACCGTCAAAAGCGGTCGCGTCCTCCCTTGGCTTCCAGGCTATCGGCCAAGAGCGACATCCTCGTCATGAGAAAGACCATCCCGTCCAGGGTGGTGTCGTCGATGCAAACCCGCTGAACAAGAACCAGATATCGTCCGTGTGTCGCGATCGCCCCGAGCGGAAGATTTAGGTTTTCCGCCAGCAATAATGCCGTATCATATTCACCGACCTCTCCAAATGCAGAGCGTACTTCCACCATTTCGCGGCCCCAGGCGGGATAGCGACGCAGCATCACCCGTTGCGAGCGTTCGGTTCCTGCTTCCTGGCGTTTCAACGTCAACGCCAACTCATCGACGCCGTCGGTGTCCAGCTTAAAATCCCGCCGAAGCCGCGCTTGAAGGTCGTTCCAACTGGCCATTCGGCCTCCCAAACCAAGGTACCGCACTGGCGAGCGAAACGAAAGCCGTTGTATTACAGCAGGGCCTCCGAGGGAAAAATGCGCGTCCTTACCTGGAACGTCAACGGACTACGAGCCGCCTTAAAAAAAGGGGTAGAAGCTCATCTTGAGAAGATCGACCCGGATGTGGTCCTCCTCCAAGAGGTACGGGCGTTGGTGGACCAGCTGCCGTCCGGATGGAGTCTGAAGAAACCCTGGACTGCCCATTGGAATCCCGCGCAAAAGCTCGGCTGGTCTGGAACGGCCACCTGGAGCCGCAAGCCACTTGAGCTCTTGGGAGTAGGCTTCGAAGGCACTGATCTCGACGGCCGCATCCTACGGACCCGGGTCGGAGACTGGGATTTGATCAATGTGTATCTCCCTTCTGGCTCCGCGGGTCCCGAGCGACAAGCCATGAAGGAGGAGTGGATCGCGAAGCTGCTCCCCTGGGCCAAGCAATTTGCGGAATCCCCCCGTCCCACGCTGCTGTGCGGCGACCTGAACATCGCGCACACCGCCAAAGACGTTTGGAGCCCCTCTCGCGCAGCGAAACTCTCAGGCTTTCTTCCTCACGAACGAGAGTGGTTTACCCAATTTCTGGCGTCGGGCTGGACGGATTCCCTCCGCGAACACTTGCCCGGGCAGCAGGGCCCCTACACCTGGTGGTCGAACTTAGGTCGCGCCAAGGCAGAAGATCGCGGTTGGCGTATTGACTATGTTCTCGCAAACGCCGCCGGACAGGGACGCGTTCGCAGCGTGTCCGTCAATCGTGAAGCTGGAATCGCCGTTTCCGACCACGCTCCCGTGATCGTGGACCTGGACTGATGCCCGGCTGGGGCTGGAGCCGCCTGGCAGACCCCTACAAAAAAGGGAGTCTCGCCGCGAAATTTCGCGAGAGGCGACGGCAACGATTTTTGGCGTGGCTCCCACGCCAAGCGCGCACGGTCATCGACGTCGGTGGAACCGCCAAATTCTGGGAAGGGTCCAACCTCAAAATAACGGTCCTTTCTCCAAATCCACCGGAGGTCGGCGTAAATTGGATACAAGGAACAGTAAAGGACCTTTACCAATTCCGTGAAGCGGAATTTGACGTCGCCTTCTCCAACAGCGTCATCGAACATGTGGGCCCCGATCGCGGTGAAATGGCAAGGCAAATGCCACGAGTTGGCCGGTCCTTTTGGGTGCAGACCCCCAACCGTCGTTTTCCAGTGGAGCCGCACTTTCTGTTCCCAGGCTTTCAATTCCTGCCGATCGAACGCAGGATTTGGTTAGTTCAGAACTTCGATCTCGGTTGGTGCGGCCGAATCCCCGACGCGGCCCAAGCGCGCGCCGCGGTGGAAGAAATCACCCTCCTCGACCGTTCCGAGCTTCAACGCCTCTTTCCGTCCGCGACCATCGAACCTGAGCGCTTTTTCGGGCTCAACAAATCGTGGATTGCTCACTTCGCCCAGGAGGGCTGAAGCACGGGTTGGGTGGCAAAGCCATTCGGACCGGTCATCCCGACATGGTGCAGGCAAAACTCCCAGTCTTGCGGAACATTGTCGGGGAGCTCCCCCCCTCCATACCGGTGGTCACCGGCCAACGGAATGCCTAAAAAGGCCGCGTGAACCCGAATCTGGTGGGTCACACCCGTGGTAATCGTCACCTCAAAACAGCGCCCCTTCAACCATCGAAATCGCGAATCGGCGTCATACCATTGACCGCGGTGCGGAGTGTCGGGCCCCCGCTGCACAACCATTCGGGTCTTTCGACGGGCATGATGAGCGATCGGACGAGAGCAGCGGTTTTCGCTCCACTTCACATCACAACTGGCGATCATCCAATAGGTTTTTGTCAGCAACTTCCCAGAAAACCAGCCCCGAAGCTCGTCCAACTCCAGGGGGCTGTCCGCAAGCAACACCGCCCCGGAAGTTCCGTTGTCCAACCGATGAGCTATACCTCCCTCAAAACCCTTGGGCCAAGGGAGCTCTTGCCGCCAAGGTTGCTTGTCCAACACCTCGGCCAACACCGAAGGACCCGGCGTTGCATCGTGGCGCGGAAAAACCGGAACTCCGGCGGGCTTGTACCAAGTGGTCGGCATAGGGATCGTTAACCCGCTCGTGCGGCCATGCGGAGGAACGACGTGGACATCTTGATCACCGGCGCTTCCCGCGGCATCGGCCGCGCCATCGCAAACCGCTTCGGCCAGGATGGGGCGAGGATCCTCGTCAACTACCTGCAGAACGAACGCGCAGCGGAGCAGACATGCGAAGAAGTTCGTGCCGCCGGTGGTGAAGCCTGGGCGATCCAAGGGGATGTTCGCGCGCCGGACGCCTTGCAGGCGCTCGCCCACGAGGCCCAAATGCGGTTTGGTGGTCTCGACATCCTGGTGCACAACGCTGCCATCGGTGCGTTGAAACCGATGGATCAAATTCGCGTAAGCCAATGGGACCTCACTCTGGAGAGCTCCCTTCGGCCGTTCTGGCTGTTGACCAAGCTGGTGAAACCCCTGCTTCGACCGGGCGCACGGGTGATCGGCATTACCAGCCTCGGATCACGTCAATTTACCCCGGGGTACTCCGCCATGGGGGCAGCAAAAGCGGGCGTTGAAGCTCTGACTCGACAACTCGCCGTAGAACTAGCGCCGATCCGGGTCAATACCGTGTGCGGCGGTCTGGTGGACACGGATTCCTTGGCGTACATCCCCGACTCGGCCACCTGGGGAAAGCAGGTAGCGGAAGCCACACCGCTCAAACGCTTGGGAACACCTGACGATATCGCAGGCGCGGTTGCGATGTTGTGTTCGCCAGACGCAGGGTGGATCACCGGCCAAATTCTGGTCGCCGACGGCGGGTTAAGCTGTTTATAGTCCGATCGAGGGAGGCGAATTGTCCGAGGAACCGAAAAAAAATCCGTTTCAGGGATTCCGGATCGAAGTCGACCCGGAGAAGGTGGACCAAGCGCTGAAAGACGTACGAGAGCGGGTTCAGAGCTCCGTCGCCGCCGGCCGTTACACCAAAGTGCGCATTTCTTACAAAGGAAAGGCGCTGATCCCGGACGTTCCGTTGGCCGTTTTCCTCGCCACCGAAGGTTTGGCGTTCTGGCTGGTCAATCCGCTCGGCGCGCTCCTGGTGAACATCGGTGCCAAGGTGTTTTTGGACATCGAGTTTATTCATGAGGCGGAC
>SXGS01504981.1_pt1 | contig 10114 bp, 7 predicted proteins | sample 3174681 | NCBI WGS metagenome assembly SXGS01 (sample SAMN11356861, study PRJNA531348) | freshwater metagenome | isolation source: freshwater sample F1-80 | place: China: Fuxian Lake, Yuxi | collected 2017-12-25
CGGCTTTGGCGGTTGGCGGGAGCGGGCGAGCGCGGGTCTTTTCTTTTTTCTTAAGCTATTGGGGATGGCAATGGGCTGGGTGAACGCAGGCGAAGTGGTATCGGTCGGAGACGCCCGCCTCTCTTGGTGCCAGCCGGACAACAAGTAGAGGGCCACGCTTCCGACGAGGAACACAACGAGGTCTTCGCCGCCCGTTTCCCACCACCAGTCATACCGAATCTCGTTGATCCGTTTCTCTTCAGCCTCGTCGCAAATGGCTCAGAATCATGCACTTGCAACTTGGTCGATGGATACTGATCAACGAGATTCGGTATCAGCCTGGATCTGTGAGGGTGCCAACCTGCGCGCGACGGTTGATCGCGTGTCCCAGCGGATGAAAGCGTTCTGCTCAAGTCCAGCGTGGGTGACCATGCGATCAAGGAATGGCGGCCGTCCTCGGACGAGAACGGCTCCCATTCGTTACCTGCGCGATCCTCGAGCAAAGACTGACAGGGTATCCACTTGCGGCGGGATTCGGACGTAGACACCTGCTCCGGGTGAGAAGCGAACAGGAGCAATGGCGGTTGGTACTTGAACGTCAGCTCGCCGACGTGGGTCGGGCTGTCGAAGTCCGCGTCGGACATCACCCATTGCGAAAACAGTTCCCACTTCGGGCCGCGGGTTCCTCGGCCCCGGAGGACGGTCAGCGCCCACGTCGCCCGGTCGCGGTGCGGCCACGCCGAGTGCCTCGAACGGGATGCGGAACTCGCCCCCGCACCTTCCCCATCCACCCGGTTGCCGGAAACTGGGCCAGTGCGATCGAGGCCGAGTATCGCACTTGGCGATCCCGATCGTTGAGCGCCGCGACCAGAAATTCGGCAACTTCCGGTCGCCCGCTTCGGCTCAGCGCCTCGACGGAACGCCGCCAGACCAGCGCATCGGCATCGAGCCGGTGCGAGTAGCGCGTACCTCATTGCCCGTTGGACGTCGGTCAAGGCGGTGGGAGCGGATTCCGCTGGGACCCCGGGCCGCACCACCCGTTTGACCGGAAAACCGCCAAGGCGGGCAGTCCGAGGCCGGGGCCGGCGAGGCGAGAGTACGAAGCCCGGCGAACCCGTCGTGGAGAACCAACGCGCACATCGGCGTGCTTTCGGAGGCGGTCAGGTGAGTCCGGGAATTGGCTCGCCCTGCTCGACGCGGCGTAGCAGGTCGGCCCGGATGTTCGGGAACAGCCGCAACTTCGTCGAGTCGAGCAGGGTCCGCAGCACGGTGGAGATCAGGTCCGCGGTCGTCACCGGCGTCGTAACCGGGCGACCGCCCTCGTGGTCCGATTTTCCGATCACCTGGCTCATCTTGAACCCGCCGCCGGCGAGAAGCAGCGGGGCCAGAGTGGGCCAGTGGTCGCGCCCGCCCTTCGGGTTGATCTTCGGCGTCACGCCTCCGCGACACTCCCCTTGAGCCGCCAGCCACGCCGAATCGCAGGAACGCGCGCCGCGAACAGCCCCCGGAGTCGCCCGGTCGGATTGTGAACATCGTTACTCGCTCCGGCGTCGGGGTGTTACTTGCGGCGCAGGTCCCAGCAGTAGATGCCGTCGGCCCCGCGGAGGTACAGGTGGCCCGACACGACCGGGTGGCTGATCGGCATCTCGTAGCCGGTCGCGTCGTAGTGCGGGGTGTTCCACGGCTTGCCCATCGGCTTGAACGTGTCGGCCGTGGTGCCGAGCATGAGCACGTCGTGGATGCTCCCGTGCTGACTGTCCGGCTCGTGGAAGAACCGCCCCTCGGCACAGTACCCGTGGCTCTCCTGGTCGGTCTTCGCCCCCTCGAACTTCGCCAGCACCTTGCCGGTGGTCACGTCGAGCACCGCCGTGCCGGCCTTCGTGCGGACGAACGCGCGGTCCTTCCACACGGGCAGCCCGCTCATCCCGCCGCTCACGAACCCGACCTTCTCCTCGCCGTTGTGCTCCCACAGCTTCTTCGCGCCGGTCGGCGTGATCTTCCAGCCGCTCGCGCGGCCCAGCAGCTTCTCGTCGCCCGGCCCCATCGGTTCCTTGCCGGCGTTCAAGAAGAGAATGTCGCCCGCGACCGACAGCGTCGATTCCTGCCGGCCGGTGTCGAGCGTCCAGCGGTCCTTGCCGGTGAGCGGGTCGAGGCAGCGGACCTTGCCGTCGATGTTCCCGCACAGGACCGACTCTCCGCCCGCGTGAACCCAGCGCGTCGGGGTGGCGTGGTGGGCGAGGCACTTCGGCACTTGCCAGAGTTTCTTGCCGGTGACGCCGTCGAACCCGATCAGCCCGCCCTGGAAGTCCGGGCACACCCACACCCCCGCAGCGAACGTCGAGCCGTGGCAGTGCCCGCGGTTGATCCCGCCGAACGACTTCTTTTCAGCCAGTCCCTTCTTCTTGATGTCTTCGAGTTTCGTGTATTCGGCCCCGAGGTCGCCATCCCACACGAGCTTGCCGGTCGCGGCGTCGAGGCAGTACACCCGGCACGTCGAGCCGATCGCATACACCCGACCGCCGAACACGGCGCCGGTGTGGTTGGTGATGATGCTCTTGTGGTCGGTCCAGTTCAGCCCCTTGTCCTTGAACACCTGCTTCCACAGCGTCTTGCCGGTCGCGACGTCCACGCACAGCACCACGTCGTCGGCCGACACGCGCCAGTAGTCCGGAGTCCAGGTGCCCGGCCCCAGGTCGCGCTTCTTCTGCTCCGCCGCGTCCACGACCTCGCCACTCGGGACGAAGTAACTGGCGAACACCTTCCCGTCCGCGACGAGCAGGCTGCTCGCCCCGCCGCCGGGCAACGGGATGCCGCCACCGGAAGTCGCCTCGCCGCCATCCGCGAGCGGAATCTTGATGGGCTTGAAGTCCTTAAGCGAGATGCCGTGCCAGCCGTGGCCGCCGTACCGCGGGCTTTGAGCCGCGCCGGGCGGGGTCGGTTCCACGCTCTTCCACACCAGCCGCGCGTCCTTCAGGTCATCGACGAGCGTCAGCCCGCAGTCGGTGGCGCTGAAGTTGCTGTTCGGCCCCGGGTAGCACGGCCACGACGGGGCGTCCGCCCCGTGAGCGGGGCCGGCGAGCAGCACGACGAATGCGACGGCCAACGCGGATCGCAAGATGCGGGCGGGCATGAGATGCGGCCTTCTGGGGTGGGGTGCGTCACTTCTTGTAGTCGGCCTCGGTCTTCTCGGCGGCCCAGAACAGCGCCCGGGCCAGCATCACGCGGACGCTCTCCTGCGCCTCGATGTCGCGCGGGTCGTGGACCGTGTAGAACGTCCGCTGCTTCGTGTCCTTGTTGACCCGGCACCACGTCTGCGGCTCCTTCGACTCCTTCATCTCGATCAGCACGGTCACGTCATCGGCCACGAGCTTGTGCTTGTAACCGCGGTCGGTGAGGGTAAACTTCGTGAGCTCCGGCAGCCCCTTCACGGTCGGGTGATCGGCCGAGCCTTCCTTGATCTGCTGGACGCCGCCGTGGTGACCGGCGTACTCGCCGCCGAAGATTGCCCCGCCGTACTTTCCAACGTTCTCGACCCCCGGCACCGTGACGCCCTTCGGCAGCTTAAGGCCCATCGCGTGGTGCGACCGCCGGCCGCCCACCACCGGCTTGGTCGTCAGGAGCTTGAGGAGCAGTTCGGACTGCTTCTCGTTGAGGTTGACGTGGGTGAGCGCGGTGAAGATCACGTCCGCCTTCGCGGACTTGTCGAGGTCGGGGATCTCGGGCGGGTTGGCGTAGTAGGCCTTCCGCTCGGCCTCGGGCGTGTCCTTGGTCGGCTGGGGCGTCTTCGGCTCGATCCACGTCACCTCTACGCGGTACGACTTCTCCAGCCACTCGCGGAACGCCTCGAGCCCGGCCTTCCGGTCCCACGGCTCGATCGGGATCAGCATCGCCACCTTCAGCGGTGGCTTCTTGTCGTCGGCACGAGCGACGGAACTCACAAGCAGCGCCAGCAGGGTCAGTCCGAGAATGCGGAATCGCATGAATGTCTCCTCGCGGGGGTTCAATCGAGTCCCTTGAGCGGCCCGGTGCTGTCGCCCAGCCGCGGGGCCGGGGCGCCAACGCGGTCGAGCATCGACAGCCACAGGTTCGTGAGCGGGGTGTTCGCGGGGTAGCGGACGTGGCGACCCGGTTTGAGCGATCCGCCGCCCATGCCCGCGAGCAGGATCGGCAGGTCTTTGTGGTCGTGCCGGTCGCCGTCGCCCAGCGCGCATCCGTAAGCGACCATGCAGTTGTCGAGTAGCGTGCCGTCCCCCTCGCGCACGCTCTTCAGCCGCTCCAGAAGGGAGGCGAACTGCGTCGCGTGGTGCCGCTCGATCTTCAGGATCTGCTCGACCATGTCCGCCTTGCCGCCGTGGTGCGACAGGTCGTGGTGGGCGCCCTTCACGCCGAGTTCGGGGTACGACCGCACGCTTCCCTCGGCGTCGAAGATGAACGAGCAGACGCGGGTCACGTCGGCCCGGAAGGCGAGTACCATCAGGTCGCCCAGCAGCCGGACGTATTCGGCGAACTCCTCGGGGATCTTGTCGCCGGGCCAGACGGCTCCGTCGGGCAACTTCGGCACGGGCAGCGCCTCGGCGCGCTGGATGCGGCCCTCGATGTCGCGCACCGAACTCAGGTACTCGTCGATCTTGTGGCGGTCGTCAGTGCTGACCTTCCGCCCGAGTGCGGCCGCCTCATCCCCGACCGTGTCGAGGATGCTCCGCCGAGTGTCGGTCTTCTTCGGGTCGGGCGTGGCGCCGGTTCCGAACAGGCGGTCGAACACGGCGCGGGGCGAGGTCTCCGTGGGCAGCGGCTGTGTGGGGGACGCCCACGACAGGGTGCTGGTGAGCACGCACGGGAAGCCGTCGCAGAAGAACTTGCCGGTCCGCTGGGTGCCGATCTGGAGCGACGGTAGGCGGGTGAGGCGGCCGATCTTCGCGGCGGCGAACTGGTCGGCGGAGACGCCGCACCGGGCGTCCCGGCGCGGCTGGACGCCGGTGAGGAACGTTCCCATCGCCGGGGCGTGGTTGCCGCCGTCGTGACCGCCCTGCAGCGCCGCCAGCCCGGAGAGAACGGAGAAGTCCCCGCGGAACTTAGCCAGCGGTTTCAGGAGATCGGGCACCTCGTAGTCCGCACCCTCTGTCGCGGGCGTCCAGTGCTTCATCTGGATGCCGTTGGGTACATACACGAACGCCATCCGCACCGGCGGCTTCGGCGTCCCGCCGGCCGCGAACCCGCGCGGGGTCATCGCCTCGAGCCACGGCAGCGTGATGGTCGCGCCGAGGCCGCGCAGGACCGTCCGCCGGGAGAGCGGTTCGTTCGACAACACGTTCACGGTTTGTCCCCCTTCGTCCCGCGGCGCAGGCGGAACGGGTCGCTCTTCGCCACTTCGAGAATCAGTGTCCGGAACCGGTAGTCGTCCTTCGCCACCGCGGCCGCGATGGCGTCCACGGTCGGGGCGTCGTAGTCCCCGAGGCCGCGGCCCAGCGCGTAGGTGAGCAGCTTCTCGGTCAGGCACCGGGCGAACCGGTCCTTCCGCTCGAGCAGGATCTTTCGCAGCCCGTCGGCACCCCGGAACTTCGTCCCGTCGGGCAGCTCGCCGGCGTCGTCGATCGGCTTCTTGCCGTCCGTCTCGCGGTACTGGCCCAGCACGTCGAACTTCTCCAGGGCGAAGCCGAGCGGGTCGATTTTGGCGTGACACGCGGCGCACGCGGCCTTGCTCCGGTGTAATTCGAGCCGTGCCCGCAGTGTCTCTCCCCGCGCCTTCGGGTCGGCGGGTTGCTCGAGTGGGGGCACGTCGGCCGGGGGCGGGGGCGGCGGGGAGCCGAGGACGTTCTCCAGTACCCAGATGCCGCGCTTGACCGGCGACGTGCGGTCCGGGGCGCTGATCATCGTCAGGACGCTGGCGTGGGTCAACACCCCGGCGCGCGGGCCGTCCGCCGGCAGCGCGACCTTTATGAACGCGTGCTCCGGGATCACGGCGTCCGACTTCTTCCCCCGGGCGTGCTGGCCCAGGCCGTAGAGCCGAGCCAGCCGGTCGTTGACGAACGTGTACCGGCCGTCGAGGAAGTCGGTGATCGGCCGGTTCTCCCGCAGCACGTGATCGAAGAAGAGGAGCGACTCGCGGGTCATCGACTCGCGCAGTCGCACCTCGAACTGGGGGCCGCGGCTCACGCGGGCGATGTTGGCGATCTCCAGCCACTGCGGGGCGAAGTTCTCGACGAAGGCGTCCGACTTCGGGTCGGCGAGCATCCGCTTCACCTGCGCGTCGAGCGTCTTCGAGAGTTCACCCTTCGACGCGAGAGCGAGCAGTTCCTCGTCGGGCATGCTGCTCCACAGGAAGTACGCGAGCCGACTGGCGAGGTGGTACTCCGAGACGGGGTGCGGTCCCTTCTCCCGCGGCCGGTCGTCGAGTTCGACGCGGAACAGGAAGTTCGGCGACACCAGGAGCGCCTGCAGACACGTCCCGATGGCCGCCTCGAACGTCTGACCGGCGGCGCGGGAGCGGTCGTACAGTTTGAGATACCGCTCGACCTCCTCGGCGGTCGCGGGTCGGCGGAAGGCCCGGCCGGCGAAGCGGGTCAGGATCTCGCTCGCCTGCTCGCGCGGCTTCGCCTTCGGGTCGCACGCCAGGATGCGCCGACGCCCCTCGGGCGGGTCGTCCATCGGGCCGATCAGGTCGATGGCGTGCAACTCCAAGCCGCGGAAGTTCTCCTTGTTCCCCCCATCGACGCGGGGTGGGAACGCGGCCTTCTTTGCCTTCAACTCCGCCGCGGGGTTGAGCAGCGCGAGGCTCACCCGGTGCTTGCCCTTCGTCAGGGTGACGGAGATCTCGAACTTCGTGTACGCGCCCTTCTCCGGCCACGCGAACGATACCCGCTTCAGTTCCTTCCCATCGACGCTCACCAGCACTTCCGCCGGCGGGTCGTCCTTCCGCAGCGGCTTGCCTTCGAGGCGCACGACGTAGTTGCCGTCCGCGGCCGGGCGGAAGGTCGCGGCGAGCAGGTCGGACGTGAACACCTGCACGCGGTACGGCACCTGGGTGTTCTTCGTGATGAACTGGGAGAACCCGACGCGGACGGTCGGCTCCTTCTTGCCCGTCGCCAGGGTGCGGCCGACGACGGCGGCCGACGACGGCTTCCGCCGCGTCGAGGTAGCGTTCGAGCAGGAGGGGCGAGAGGGAAAGGGCGTCGGCGTTGTTGTCGAACCCGTGGCTGGCGTCGTCGGCCGGGAAGTTGTCGGCCGGCTCGAACTCGATCATGCATAGGTCGCGGATCGTGTTGTTGTACTCGGCGCGGTTGAGTCGCCGGACGGTGGTGCGGCCGGGGTCGCGCGGCTTGCCGGCGTCGGCCCGGCGGAACGCAGCGCGGACCGCCTCGGCGAAGGCGTCCCGCTCGTCGGCGGTCGGCTGGGGTGCCCCCTTCGGCGGCATCTCGCCGTCGCGGACGGCCTTCACCGCGTTCGACCAGACCTTGCGCCCCGCGACCACTGCTGACTCGTCCGAGTACACGCTCAGGTCGAGGTCGCCCTTCTTCTTGGATCCGTCGTGGCACGACAGGCAGTATTTCTTGACGAACGCCGCGCCGGGGTGCGGGGCGTGCTCCGCGCGTGGCGACTTCGGCTGCGCCGCGACCGGCGCGGGGCGCACCGAAAACGCGCCGAGCAGGACGAGTCCGGCGAATGTGAGCAGGAGTGCGTACCTCAACGATCTCACGCGACGATCTCCTTCACCACCCACCTCTCCAGTCGGTCAGCCGTTCTCCGTCGAGGGATCGTCAGAACAGTTCCTCGATGACGCCGTTGTTCTCGACGGCGGCCTTGATGTCACGGTTGAGGTCGGGGCGGAGCCGGAGTTTGCCGAGGTCGAACAGCGAGTGCATGACGGTCGAGAACAGGTTCGCGGGCTTGTACACTTTCGTCGTGGGCTTCGACGCGGTCGCGTCCGACTTCCCGATCACCTGCCCGGTCTTGATCCCGCCGCCGGCGAGGATCAGTGGCGTGAGGTTCCCGTAGTGGTCGCGGCCGCCGTTCTTGTTGAGTTTCGGGGTCCGGCCCATCTCGCCGGTCACCACCAGCAGGATGCGATCCGAGAGGCCGCGCTGCTTCACGTCCTCCAGGAACGCGGCGACCGCGTGATCGACCTGCGGCGCGAGCCACTTCAGCCCCTCCATGTTCTTCGGGCTGTTGTTGTTCGCGTGCATGTCCCAACCGCAGTCCGAAACCGTGACGAACCCGCACCCGGCCTCGCACAACCGTCGGGCGAGCAGCATCTGCTTGCCGAGCAGGTTGGTCGCCCGCTTCATGTCGTGCCAGCGGGTCGCGTCCTCGAGCTTGAACAGCTTGCTCGTGTCGTACCGAGCGAGCGTCTTCGGGTCTTCCTTGCTCAGGTCGAACGCCTCGGTGACGCCGCGGGTGATGACGTCCACCGCCTGCTGCTGGTACTTGCCGGCCTGGGCGAGCGTCTCGTCCTTGTCCAGCCCGCGACGCAGGCCGTCGAGTTCCGTGAGGAGCTTCCGGCGGTCGTCGAACTGCTCGCGCGGGATCGTGAGACTCATCGACTGCTTGAGCTTCGAGCCGCCCGAAGGGCTAAACGCCTCGTACTGGGAGCCGAGCGTGCCGGTCTGCGTGAGCGTCGGCAGCGCGCCGGTCTCGAAATTGTTTTGCAGTTGCAGCCCCTCCTGAACCGCTTCGGGCAGCACGAGGACGTTCCGCGGCAGGCCGGTGCGCGGGTGGGTCGGGCCAGCGAGGTTCGCGTAGACGGCGCTCATCGCGGCCTTCGCCGCGTTGCCGCCGGTGGTGACCGCCTGGTAGGTGTGCCCGCCGTTGCCCGAGGCGAACGACCGGACGACGGCGAGTTCCTTCGCCATCGCGGCCATTTTCGGGAAGTGTTCGCTGAACGCGACGCCCGGCAGTGCGGTCGGAATCGTGTCGCCGAGGGTGCGGAACTCTTGCGGCGCGTCGGGCTTCGGATCCCACGTTTCGAGTTGCGTCGGGCCGCCCTGGAGGAACAGCAGGACCACCGACTTGTGTTCGGTCGCGAGGCTCTCGCCGGCCGCGGCCCGCGCGGCGAGAAGGTCCGCGAGCGACAACCCGGCCAGTCCCAGGCTCCCGACGCGGAGGAACTCGCGGCGAGTGCGGCCTTCGCAATTCCGGGCGTAACCGCGGTCGAAAATGGTGAGCATGGGGCACCGACGTGGGAGGGTGGGCGGGAGATCGCGAGTTGGCGCGGACAGCACCACTATTCAGAACCCCGCTCCCCGACCCACGCAGACACGAGCGATTCCGTCTGCCGGCCCCCGTCGCTGGGGTTCAGAGAATAACGCCTCCCATTCCGCCGTTCCGAGATGCGACTCCCAATGACCCGCTTCGCCTGGCTCCCGCTCGTGCTCGCCCCGGTTTTGTCGGCCGGTGAGGCGCCGAAGTCCGCGGTTCCCGCGGACCCGCATCGGGACACGGTCAAACCGTTCCTCGCCGCGCACTGCGTGAAGTGCCACGGGCCGGACAAGCAGTCCGGTGGTGTGCGCCTCGACGATCTTTCGGCTGATCCCGCGAAGGACATCGAGCGGTGGGCAGCCGTCGGCGAGCAGATCCGCGATGGCTTGATGCCCCCGGCGAAGGCGCCGCGCCCCGACGCCGCGAAGAGCCGCGCGGTGGTCGCGTGGGTGACCGAGAAGACCGGCGGCCGCGCCGCGAAGTTGCCCAACCAAGGGAACCTGATCCCGCACGAGTTGCTCTTCGGCAAACCGGCGAGCGCGGCCGAAGCACCCGCTCCGCGCGTGTGGCGGCTCAGCCCCGAGGGTTACATGGGGTTCGTTCAGGAGGTTGGGCGCGGGAAGATCGCCGGGTTGGTGCAGCCGTTCACGCTCGCCCCCGAACGCGGCATCAAGGACTTCGCCGGGCTGTACACCATCGACGAGCCGAGCACCGAGATTCTGATTCGCAACGCCGAGGCCATTGTTGAGGTGCAGACCGCCCACGAGGTGAAAGACGGCAAGGTGCAAGGCAAGAACGGTTCGGTGCGCGAGTTCCTCACGCTCCTGGATCCGAAGGGCGAGCCCACTCCGGCGCAACTCGAGGCCGCCGTGCAGACGCAGTTCAAGATGGCTGTCGGCCGGGCCGCGACTGGGGACGAACTGAAGCGGTTTCTCGGCCTCTA
>SXGS01646504.1_pt1 | contig 10113 bp, 4 predicted proteins | sample 3174681 | NCBI WGS metagenome assembly SXGS01 (sample SAMN11356861, study PRJNA531348) | freshwater metagenome | isolation source: freshwater sample F1-80 | place: China: Fuxian Lake, Yuxi | collected 2017-12-25
CGGCGACGCCAGCCTCTGGTGCACGAGCGAGGGCGCGACCGGCGTCCCGCTGGTCCTGACCGCGACCGGCCCGGCGCCGATCACCTGCACCACGGCCGAGGGCGTCGCGGTCGCCGCGTTCAACGTCGAGGTCGTCGCCGTCACCGCCACCGCCGGCGACGGCCCGGTCGCCCTGGTGCGCGGTGGTCACCAGAAAGTCGAGATCACCCTCGACAGCACCGTGCCGCTGGGCGATCGCTGGCGCGTCGAGCCCGGCCCTGGCCTCACCTGCGAGGGCTTCACGCCGCACGACGGCGGGGTCACCATCCGCGTCGGCGTCGACGGCGACGCGCCGGCCGCCTCCACCCTCGTCGTCCTCGACGACGCCACCGGCGGTCGCGTCGCCACCCTGGCGGTCACGATCGCCGATCCGGCCGCAGCCACCGACGAGCCACCGCCCCGACCGCCGTCCACGCCTCAGCGCGTGCGCCCGCACACCCGGTTCACCGCCGGCGCCTTCACCGGCTGGAGCGCGTTCCCCACCGGACCGCGCAACGGCCTCGAGCTCGGCAACGCGCCTCTCTCCGCCTACCAGATCGACAGCGGCGCTGGCGCCGGCATGCGCGCCGCGATGTGGCTGCGCCCCGATCTCTTCGCCGAGGTCGAGGCCAGCCTGTGGCCGACCGGGTTTGTCGGCGCGCCCGAGCCGGCCTGGGTCGCCGGCGGCCACGCCGTGATCGGCCTCCAGTTTGCCCGCGGCGAGCGCGTGGGGGCCCGGGCCGTGATCGGCGCGGGGGCCTACGCCCTCCTCGGCGACGCTGCCTACGCCCGTGCCGACATCGATCCCGACGTCACCTGGGGGCTCACCGGCACCCTCCGCCTGGCCAGTGACCTGACGCTGCGCCTCGACGGTCGCCAACGTTTCGCCCCCGACCGCGCCGCCGCTGGCGTCACCGACGTGCTCGAAGCCACGATCGGGATCGAGGCGGTCGTTGGACGCACTGCGGCGGGGCGATAGGTATACTGCCGCCATGAATTGCGCGGTGTGCGACCTGCGCCCGGTCGAGATGGGGCATCTGTGTGAGGACTGTCGTGAGGAGATCGCGGGGCCCCCTGGGTTGGTACCGGAACAGATCCTGGCGACCAGCGCCAAGGCCACCGGCGCGGTGCTGATCGACGCGTGGGGACGCCCCCATCCGCTCGACGCGCGCACGTTGATGGGCCGCCAGCTCGAGGGCGCGGGCGTGTGCGTCCTGGAGGGCTCGGTGTCGCGCCACCACGCGCACCTCTCGTACGATCCGATCAAGAAGGGCTGGTCGCTGCGCGACCTCGGCTCGGTCAACGGCACGCTCATCAACGATCACGAACTGCACGAGGCCTCGACCACGCTGCGCGCCGGCGATCGCATCCACGTCGGCCAGGTCGGCTTCTACTTCCTGCCCGATGGCAGCCATCTGCCGCCGGTGCAGCTCGATCCTGCCGCCGCCAACACCCTGCGGCCCACCGATCGCGTCGCGGCGCCGCCGGCGCCCGAGGTCGCCGCGGCCGAGTTCGACACCGAGAATACCGACGTCGGCCTGCCCCACCTCACCATGCGCCTCAACGAGCCCACCGGCGGCGGTGGCGGCCTGGTCGAGATCGACGGCAAACACGTCCAGCTCACCACCACTCAGTTCGAGTTCTTCGCGCTCCTGGTCCGTAGAATGGCCGCCGAGTCGAGCCAGCCTCACCTCGTGCGCGGCTTCGTGCGCACCTCCGAGCTCATCGGCGACCTGTCGTGGGACACCCGCGAGCCCGGCGACAACCACGTCAAGCAACTGGTCCGGCGCGTCCGCCGGGCCCTGGTCAAGGCCGAGGTCGGCGATCTGATCGAATCGCGCCACCGTTTCGGGTATCGCCTGCGCGTCGTTCCCCACCTCGACCACTGACCGATACCGCTACGCGATCCTGCTCAGCGCCAAGAACTCGGTGTTCGTCGCCGGCCTCGTCGGCGCCGATCCGCTGGCCGACCAGGACCTCACCGGTGGCGGCCAGCAGATCCATTCGACCCGCGCCTTCAGCGGCGAAAAAGGGCGTCGCTGATCGCGACGTTCCCGTACCGACCGCGACGCGGCGTCAGGCCTTGTGATCGCCGCTGATCCCGTTGAGCTGGGTGCCCAGCTCCTCGAGGAGGCCGCGAAGCGTCTTCAGCTTGGACTTGCCCAGCGCCGCCGCCCAGCGCGCCTCGGTGGACTCGGCCACCTTGTGCACCTCGGCCGCCCAGGCCCGACCGCGCGCGGCCAGGCGGACGCGCTTGATCACGCCGTGATCGGGATCGGGGTATCGCTCGACCAGCTTCAGCCGTTCGAGCTCGTCGATCATGTCGCCCAGCGTCTGCTTCGGCAGATGCATCGAGTCGACCAGATCGGTGAGGCGCTTGCCACCCTGCTCCACCAGCGTCAGGAGCTGGGTCTGGGCCGGACGTAGCGACGGGAAGCCGAGCCGACCCAGGCGATCGTCCACGTGCGTGGCCAGATCGGAGCTGGGAGCGAGGAGCAGGGCCCGGATATCACGGCGGAGTTGCTTGGCCATGGCGCTTCGCTGAGGAGAGTCGGCGTCATACCAGAAGCTCGGAGCCGGTGGGAATGGGGTTTCGCAGAAACTCGACTGTCCGGACGCCGGACTGCGCTCCGGAGCGGGGGTCGTCAGTTGTGAGCCATCTCGGCTTGCAGTCCGTACAGATCCTCGACGCGTTCGACTTCGGCCGCCATCAAACGCGTGACGATGAAGCGCCACATGCGCAGGTCACCGCGGAACGACCACAAGAAGTGTCTGGCCGAGTGCCACGACGCCGGGCGGTTCTTCTCGAAGACGAAGTGACCGATCCACGACATGCTGTAGCCGACCACTGGCGCAGCCAGCAGCGCCAGCGGCACCACCGGCGACGCGGCGAGCAGCCCGAACGCCAGCGAGGTGCCCACGAAGTGGAACGCGCGACAGGTCGGGTCGCGATGTTGCGACACGTAGTAGGGCCAGAACTCCTCGAACGAGGCAGGCGGCTGGTCGAGCATGGCCGGAGTATGCCCGAAGCTCACTGGGCGTTGACGTTGACTTCGCCCTGACCCTGGCCGTGATCGTGGCAGTAGAAGGTGTCGGACCCGTCGGCCACGGTCACGGTGTACGAAGCGCCCGGGCCCATGGTGGCGCCCTGGTGATCGAACACGCCGCCGCCGGCGTGGATGCGGTGGCCGATGGTGTCGCTGTTGAGGATCTTCAGGGTCGAACCCGCGCGCAGCCGGAGGAGGCCGCCCGACATCGCACCGAAGTGCGCGCCGGTCCCGGTGCCTGCCGTGATCGGGAAGGTGTACTCGTTCGCGACCTGGATCGACGCGGTCGCGCTCTGCCCGCCCGGCGTCCCGGTCGCGTTGATGGCCAGCGGGCGGGCGGTGGTGGCGGCCTCGCCGTTGGGCGGGATGGTGACCTCCATGGTGGCGGTCACGGTCGAGCCGTCGATCACGTTGACGGTGGCGGGCGTGATGGTGACGGTCCAGCTGGTGGGCGCGCCTGCGGGCGCGAGGGCGACCGGGCCGCTGAAGTCGGTGGCGTCGACCGCGATGGTGTAGGTGACCTTGGTGCCGAGCGTGGTCGCTTGCATGGGCGGCGCGACCGACAGCCGGTAGGAGGGCTGGAGCTGGCGGGCGTCGACTCCGGGGTCGACGTCATCGTCGCCGGTGCCGTCGTCGTCTCCACCACCCGGGCCGAGCGTGCCAACCTCGCAGCCGGCGCCGAGGGCGAGCAGCGAGGCGAGGACCGAGAGGGAGAGGACGGAGGGACGACGGACCATGAGGCGGCTACGGTGCGAACCGTGTGCCGTCTCGACGCCTCCGCAACCGTGCGGAACCACGCGCCCTACCGGCGATCTCGGCCTCTGTAGACCTGGGGCCTGAGTCGCCAGCAGGGTGCGGACTTCCCACGGCTAGTTTGCCCAGACACAGACCTCGAACCCAACACAGTGACCCCGCACGCCCAGAGTCACTGTTGATCGCTCGCTACCGCTCGCTGGGGTCGGCTAGCCGGGGCGGCTGACCCCGGCGACGGCGGCGCAGGAGCACTCCGGCCAGGACCAACCCGGCCAGCGCCAGCGGCGAGGTCGGGTCACCGCCGGCGCTGCAGCAGCCCTCTTCGGGCGCAGCCGAGATGGTGACGATCACCTCGGCCGAGACCACCACGTTGCCCTCGCTGTCGGTCAGGCGTGCGGTGATCTCGTGGGCCGAGTTGATGGCCAGGCCGGTGGCGTCCCAGGTCGCGGTCGCCGGCGACATCTCGCTGGTGCCGACCAGGGTGCCGTCGACGAGGATCTCGATCATGTCGATGGTCGCGACCGACGCCACGGTGCCCGTGGCGGTGATCTGCACGATGCCGCCGACCGCCTGGCCGGCGACGGGATCGATGATCTGCACCGTCGGGGCGTCGACCGCGGTCACGTTGGTGCTGAAGGTCGCCGTGATCGACGCGCTGCCGCCGTCGGTGACGGTCACCGTCTGCGCGCCCAGAGCGTGGAAGACCAGGTTGGCCGCGGGCGCCACGCCGGCCGTGAAGGTCACCGTGCCCGGCGACTCGAAGCCCGTGTCCGACGACGTCAGGTTGGCGGTGCCGGCGTACCCGGTGGCCACGTTGCCGAACGCGTCGTGGGCGGTGAACACCACCGCGCTGGTCGCGGCCGCGCCGGTGTTGGCGGCCAGCCCCGACTGCACGTAGGTGGACGCCGCCGCCGGCGTGATGTCGAACGCCGCGCTGGTGGCCGCCGGCACGCCCGCCGCCATGGCAGCGAGCGTGTACCCGACGCCGGCCTTGTCGATCGACACGTTGTCGAACGTGGCCACGCCGCTGGTGACCAGCACGCTGATGGTGCCGGCCAGCGTGCCGTTGCCCGCGTTGTTAGAGATGGCGAGCGTGATGTTGCCGGCGAAGGTCGGGTCGGTGTTGCCCTGCGAGTCGCGCACCGTCACCCGCACCGCCGGCGCGATCGTCACGCCCGCCACCGCCGACGTCGGCTGGGCGGTGAAGGCGATCGAGGCGGCGGTGCCCGACACCACGTCGAACGCGGCGGTGTCGACCATGGTCAGGCCGGACGACGTCGCCCGCAGCGTGTAGCCGATGGCGGAGCGATCGAGCGAGAGCGTCGTGAAGCTCGCGATGCCAGCAACGGCGGCCACCGTGGTGGTGCCGCCCAGAGTTGCACCGGCCGGGTTGGTCTGGATCGCGACGCTGATGTTGCCGGTGAAGGTCGGCACCCGGTTGCCGAAGTTGTCCTCGGCGGCGATCTGCACCGCCGGCGTGATGGGCTGACCGGCGATGGTCAGCGTCGGCTGCTGCGATACGGCCAGGCGTGCCGCGGGACCCGGCGTGATGGCGAAGGTGGCGCTCACCGCCGAGCCGAAGCCGGTCGATGTGGCGTTCAGGCGATAGCCGCTGCCCTGACGATCGAGCGCCAGGTCGTTGAACAGGGCCACGCCGCCGCTGGCGGTGCGCATCGCGGTGCCCGCCAGCGTCGCTGCGCCGGGGTTGGTGCCGATGGTGACGGTCACCTCGCCGTTGAACGAGGTCACGAGGTTGCCCTGCATGTCCTGCGCCTCGACCCGGATGGCCGGGGCGATGGCGGTGCCAGCCACCGCGTCGCTGGGCTGGATGGCGAAGACCAGCGTACTGGCCGCGCCCGGCGTCACGTTGAAGCTGACGCTGGTGGCGCCGCCGAGGCTGGTCGCGGCCGCCGTGAGCGTGTATCCCATGGCGGTGCGATCGAGCCTCAGGTCGCCGAACGACGCCAGGCCGGCGGTCGCCGGCTGGGTGAGTGTCCCCGACAGCGTGCTGGGCCCGGGGTTGTTGCCCAGCGCCAGCGTGACGGCGCCAGCGAACGACGTGGCGCGATTGCCGAAGGGATCCCGCGCCTCGACCGACACGGCCGGCGTGACGAACTGGCCGGCGGGCGTGTTGCTCGGCTGCACCACGAAGCCGACGCTCGCGGCGGCGGCCGGGGTGATGTCGAACGGCGCGCTGGTGGCGTTCATCGCAGTCGCGCTGGCCACGAGCGTGTAGCCCACGCCGACGCGGTTGAGCGACAGGTCGCCGTAGGTGGCGACGCCTGCGACCGCGGGGACCGCGAGCGTGCCCGACAGCGTCGAGGCGCCTGGGTTGGCGCCGAGCGCGACCGTGATGGTGCCGGTGAAGGCCGTGTCGACGTTGTCGAACGCGTCGCGGGCCTCGACCCGCACCGACGGCGACAGGAACACCCCGGCGGTCGCGTCCAGCGGCTGGCCCGCGTACACGAGCTGGCTGGCCGGAGCGGGGGTGATGTCGAACGCCTGGCTGGTGGCCGACACCAGGCCGAGCGCCGAGCCGACCAGGGTGTAGCCGACCCCGACCTTGTCGAGCGAGAGGCCGCTGAACAGCGCGACGCCCGCGGTGGCGGTGACCGTCGACGTGCCCATCAGCGTGGCGCCTCCCGGATCAGCGCCGATCGTCATGGTCACCATGCCGTTGAAGGTCACGTCGAGGTTGCCGCTGGTGTCGCGGGCCTCCACGCGCAGCGTCGGCGCGATGGCCACGCCGGCGACGGTGGTGCCGGGCTGGACCGTGAACACCAGGCGGCTGGCGTTGGAGGGCGTGATCTCGAACATCGCGCTGGTGTCGCCGTAGAGGCCGGCGGCGCTGGCGATGAGCGTGTAGCCCGGCGACGCGCGATCCAGCGACAGCGTCGAGAAGGTGGCCACGCCGGCCACCGCGGTGACGGTGCGTGTGCCGGTCAACACGCTCGGCCCGGGATTGGCGCCGATGGCGACGGTGATCGCGGCCGTGAACTGGGTGGCCACGTTGTCGAACTGATCGAAGGCGGTGACCCTGACCGGCGGCGCGATGGCGTCGCCGGCGGCGGTGTTGTTGGGCTGCACCGTGAAGGTCAGGTGATCCGGTGCGGCCGGCGAGACGTCGAACGCCGCGCTGGTCTCGGTGGGCAGGCCGGCGGCGGCGGCGGTGAGGTCGTAGTTCAGGCCGACCTTGTCGAGCGTGATGCCTGGGAAGGTGGCCACCCCGGCGGCGGCGGCCTGGACGGTGGTGCCGCCCAGCGTGCTTGGGCCCGGGTTGGTGCCGATGGCCAGGGTCACGTTGGACGTGAAGCCGGTGGCCTGGTTGCCGAACAGATCACGCGCCGTGACCTGGATGGACGGCGTGTGGGCGACGCCGGCCACCACGTCGCCCGGCTGGACCGAGAACTCGAGCGTGGCCGCGTTGGCCGGCGTGATGTTGAAGGTGGTGCTGATCGCCGAGACCAGCCCGCTGCCGCTGGCCAGGAGCGTGTAGCCCGAGCCGACCTTGTTGAGCGAGAGGTTGGCGAAGCTGACGACGCCGCCGACCGCCGCCACCGTGGTGGTGCCCGCCAGCGTCGACGCGCCCGGGTTGTTGAAGATCGCGATGCTGACGTTGCCGGTGAAGCCGGTGGCCAGGTTGCCAAACGAGTCGCGCACGGTGATCTGGACCGGCGGCGCCAGGGCCGCACCCGCCACCGCTGTCGACGGCTGCACGGAGAAGAACAGGCGATTGGCCGAGCCCGACAGGATGTTGAACGCCGCGCTGATGGCCGGGGTCAGGCCCGACGACGTCACCGACAGCGTGTAGCCGTCGCCGACGCGGTTGAGCGAGACGTTGGAGAACGTCGCCACACCGGCCACGGCCGCGACCGTGGTCGTGCCGAGCAGGTTGGAGCCCCCCGGGTTGTTGCTGATCGACATGCCGACCGAGCCGCCGAAGCCGGTGGCCAGGTTGTCGAACGCGTCCAGGGCGCGGACCACGATGGCCGGGGTCACGACCGCACCGGCCACGGTGTCGGTGGGCTGGGCGAAGAAGACCAGCCGGGCGGCATTGCCGGGCGTGACGGCGAAGCCGAGGCTGGTCGCCGAGGTGACGCCAGACCCGCTGGCAACCAGGGTGTACCCGGTAGCGACCTTGTTGAGCGACAGCGCGGCGAACGTGGCCACGCCGGCCTGGGCGGTCACCGAGGTCTGACCCGAGAGGGTGCTCGTGCCCGGGTTGGCGCCGATCGCCATCGAGACCGTGGTGTTGAAGCTGGTCGCCAGGTTGTCGAACGGGTCACGCGCCTGCACCACCACCGACGGCTGGATGAACTGGCCGGCGACGACGGTGGTCGGGTTCTGGGTGTAGACCAGGATCGAGGCCGCCGCCGGGATGACGGTGAACGTGGTGCTGGTGGCGCCGGCGAGGCCGCTGGCGGTGACGGCGAGGGTGTAGCCCGCCGACGCCTTGTTGATCGACAGCGTGCTGAACGGCGACGTGCCCGCGGTGGCGGCCACCGTGGTGGTGCCCGACAGGATCGAGGTCGGGCCAACCGGGTTGGTGCCGAACGCCACGGTGATGTCGCCGGTGAACGAGGTGGCGACGTTGTCGAATGCGTCGAGGGCATTGACCGTGACGGCCGGCGAGATGACGACGCCGGCGGTGACCTGCGACGGCTGGACGAAGAAGCCGAGGTGGGTCGGCGCCGCCGGCGTGATGGTGAAGCCGGTCGACGTCGCCGAGGTCAGGCCGGTGCGGCTGGCGATCAGCGTGTAGCCCGAGCCGACCTTGTTGATCGACAGGCCCGAGAACGTCGCCACGCCGCCGCTGGCCGCGATGGCGCCACCGCCGGTCAGCGTGCCGCCGCCGGGGTTGGTGCCAATGGCCAGGCCAACGGCCAGGCCGAAGTTGGTGTCGAGGTTGTCGAACTGATCCAGGGCGCGGACCACCACCGCCGGAGCGAACGCGACGCCGGCGACGGCGCCGGTCGGCTGCACGAAGAACGCCAGGTGGTTGGCGGCGGCCGGCGTGATGTCGAACGCCAGACTGGTCGCCAGGGTCAGGCTGCCCGAGGTCGCGACCAGGGTGTAGCCGGTGCCGACCTTGTTGAGCGACAGCGGGTTGAACGCGGCGATGCCGGCGGTGGCCGCGACCGACTGCGTACCCGACAGGGTCGACGCGCCGGGGTTGGCGCCGATGGCCACGTCGATGGTGCCGCCGAAGGTGGTGGCGATGTTGTCGAACGCATCGAGGGCGTGGACCACCACGGTCGGCGACAGGGCCACACCGGCGATCTCGGTCGACGGCTGGATGACGAACGACAGCTTGGACGCGGCCGCGGAGTTGATGTTGAACAGGTTGCTGGTGATGGTGGTGAGCCCGGAGGCGGTGGCGTCGAGGCGGTAGCCGACCCCCGACTTGTTGATCGACAGGTCGGCGAAGGTGGCGACGCCCATCGAGGCGGTGACCGGCGTGGTGCCGGAGAGGATGCCGCCGCCGGGGTTGGCGCCGCTGGTGATGGCGAGGCCGACCGAGCCGCCGAAGCTGGTGTCGAGGTTGTCGAACTGATCGAGGGCATGGACCACGACCGAGGCGATGGTCTGACCCGCGATGGTGGTGGTAGGCTGGACGCTGTAGACCAGCTTCGCCGCCGCGGCCGGGTTGATGTTGAACAGGTTGCTCTGGGCGGTGGTCAGGCTGCCCGACGACACGGTGAGGCGATAGCCGCCGTTCTTGTCGAGGGTCAGGTTGTCGAAGGTCGCGACGCCGGAGCTCACGGCTCGGGTCGTGGTGCCGCCCAGCGTGCCGCTGGCCGGGCCCGCCGACTTGGCGATCACGATGTTGCCGACGAAGCCGGTGACGACGTTGTCGTTGGCGTCGAGCACCTGGGCCGTGACGTTGGGCTGGATGACCACGCCGGCGGTCTGGTCGGTCGGCTGCTGGACGAAGGCCAGGTGGGAGGCCGTGCCCGGGGTGATGTTGAAGGCGCCCGAGGTCACCGACGTCACGCCCGGCGCCGTCGTGCTCGCCGTCAGCGTGTAGCCGGTGCCGGTCTTGTTGATCGACACACCCGGGAACGAACGCACGCCGCCGGTCGCCGCCCCACCGGTGCCACCGGTCAGCGTGCCGCCGCCCGGGTTGGTGCCGATCGCCAGCGCCACGTCGCCGGTGAAGCCGGTGGCGAGGTTGTCGTTGGCGTCGAAGGCGTGGACCACGACCGTGGCCATGGTCGCGCCCGCCACCGTCGTGCTCGGCGCCACGTTGTAGACCAGGTGGGTGGCCGTGCCCGGCGTGATGTTGAAGCCGCCC
>SXGS01214041.1_pt1 | contig 10111 bp, 7 predicted proteins | sample 3174681 | NCBI WGS metagenome assembly SXGS01 (sample SAMN11356861, study PRJNA531348) | freshwater metagenome | isolation source: freshwater sample F1-80 | place: China: Fuxian Lake, Yuxi | collected 2017-12-25
GCGACATAGAGGAAGAACGGCCGCCCTGCCCGCGAGAAATCCCGGATTTGTGCCTCGGCCCGGGCAGTAACGGCGTCCGTGAAGTAGTAGTTCGACGGCACGGAGCGGACCGGTTCTTCTCCGTCCATCAGCGAAAAGGGATCGAAATGATCCGCCACGCCCCACAGAATCCCGTAGAACCGATCGAACCCCCGGCGGGTGGGATAGCTCTCCGGCGGCCCGAAGGGACGGCCGGGGTCCACCTGGTGGTCCACCCACTTCTGGTGTTGAGCGGCGTCCGGAAGTTCGGGGGTTTCCGAAAGATGCCACTTGCCGGCCATTCCGGTCTGATAGCCGGCGCCGCGGAGCAGTTCCGCGACCGTCGGAGCGTTGCGCGACAGGCTCCCGCCGTTCCGGGCCAGACCCACCCGGTGCGGATACCGCCCCGTGAGGAGCGCCGCCCGCGTGGGCGAACAGCGGGCACAGTTGTAGAACTGGGTGAAGCGCAGTCCTCCTGCCGCCAGCCGATCCAGGTTCGGTGTCCGGATCTCTCCCCCGTAGCAGCCGAGGTCGGAAAAGCCCAAGTCGTCTGCGAGGATCAGGACCACGTTGGGGGGCGCCGTCCGGACCGGGGCTCCACCCGCAGAGGCACCGGCGGGCAGAGCAATGCTCCCCGCCAGCAGCCAGACCAGCCCACGCTGCGCTCCACTCCACTGATGTCGTGAGGAGGTTGCCATGGGGGGGGCTACCAGGCCAGCGCCTGGCTGTCCCGCCGGGGATCACTCCCGCCGGCGAGGACGCCGGTCGCCGGGTCCCGTTGGATCATCTGCTCGCTCCCCGTGGCCGCCCAATCCCCGAGCCGGCGAATGACGTGTCCACGCTGTGCGAGGCCCTCCCGCACTGCGGCTGCGAAGCGGTCTTCGAGCAGCAGTTCATCCGCACAGGTGTGGGGATAATCACTTTCGGTACCGTTCTGCGTGTGCCGCCAACGCGGGGCCTCGACCGCCTCCTGGACGTTCAGACCGAAGTCCAGCACGTGCGAAATCACCTGCATGTTGGTCTGCACCTGCGTGTCCGCCCCCGGCGTGCCGCCGACCAGCACCAGTTCCCCCTCCTTCTTGACCATGTAGGGGTTCATCGTATGGCGCACGCGTTTTCCGGGTCGGAGTTCGTCCGGATGGCCCGGATCGAGGTGCCAGTAGGTCATCCGGTTGTTCAGCAGGACGCCGGTGCCCTCGACGATCGTACCGCTGCCCCAGGCGGTCTGGATGCTTTGCAACTGGCAAACTGCGTTGCCGAAGCGGTCGGCCACACAGAAGCAGGTGGTCTCCTCGGCGCCATCCGGACGTCCCGCGGCGATGCCGGTCGCGGCACGGTCCTCCCGGATCAGGCGCACGCGCTCGGCGGAATACGCCTTGGAGAGGAGCCCCGCCAGCGGGATGCGCACCCAATCCGGATCCCCCAGATAACGTTCCCGATCCGCGAAAGCAAGCTTCTTTGCCTCCACCATCACATGAATGGACTCCGGGGTCAGCAGTCCATAGGATGAGATCGGGAAGTGCTCAATCAGATTCAGTTCCTGGAGCAGGACGTGACCGCTGGAACTGGGAGGGTACTCGAAGACCTCGTGCCCGCGGTAGGTGGTGGAAATCGGCTCCTGCCAGAACGCCGCGAAGTCGTGCAGGTCGCGTTCCTCGAACAGCCCATCATGCTCGCGGCTGAGCTCCAGCAGAGCCGCTCCGATCGGTCCCCGGTACATGGCGTCCACCCCTTCTCGGGTCAGACGCACCAGGGTGCGGGCATAGTCCGGGTTGCGACAAATCTGGCCGGCCTGGAGCGGCGTCCCGTCCGGCGCGTAGACTGCCGCGGACGCGGGGTGGGTGCAAATGGGGGAGCCCGCCGCCGCCTCAACGGCGAGCGATGCGGCTACTTTTGGAGAGAGTGGGAAGCCGAGTTCCGCAATTTCGCAGGCCGGCGCGAACACCGTTTCGAGCGGCAGGCTCCCATGTTCGGCGTGCGCCAGGAGCCACGCGCCGACGATCCCCGGTACCGATACGCTCCGTATCCCCTTTGTCGGAATGCCCCGTTCTGCGAACAGTTCCCGGGTGGCGCGCGACGGCGCCGGTCCAGTCCCATTCACGCACCGGATCTGTCCCGTCTCCCCCAGGTGCAGCATGAGGAATCCATCTCCACCCGGACCCGACATGTGCGGTTCGACCAGTCCCAGCACCGCCGCCGTACCGATGGCCGCATCTACCGCATTGCCGCCGGCGTGCAGCAATCGGAGACCGGCGGCGGACGCAAGGTAATGGCTACTGCACACCATCCCCCGAGTACCCAATGTGGCCGGACGGTAACAGGAAGCGCGAACGTGGTGTGGTGAGTTCATGGCGAGTAGGAAGCAGCTCGCATCCGTACCGGCAGCTCTGCCGGACGCCGCGTTCAGCCGGCGCCCGGCGCGGCTCCCGGCAGAGCGATTGGTGCTGGGAGGCGAAGGGTGAACAATGCGGGCAGAGATGCGGCCCACCACCAACCAGCGGAACGGTCAGGTGGTTTGCTCCGATGCTGGGTGAAGCGTACAGCGCCTGCGCGCTGCACCCAACTCTCTGCTCTGCTGCACCTCTGTTCGCTCTTCGGGTTGGACCATTCCTTCCCCGCACGTCACAGGGCTCCGGGAATTGGGTACGCTCACCACGATGAGCACACTCCCACCGCCTGTGGACCCAACGCGGGGCCAGGCTACCCGGCGCCCGTTCCCTGATCCACCTGGAGGACGCACTCACCGAACGGCGCTGTGTGCCGGAGATCTCGCACTCCCGGCGGCTGGACCAGTATACTTATTGAGGGTGTCGTGAGCAATCGGCGGGGACCGCAAGATCGGCCGAACCTGGATCGGCGGGCAGTGGAGACGGCGGTGCCCGCACAGTTGCACCGGACCGCACCCCAGGAGATGACTTTGGCAGAGCAGGTCGAAGTGGAAGTTCGACAGGAGAGGGGCTCGACGGGCGCCCAGGAACAGCCAGCCACTCCGCCCGCCGGCTACTGGCTCACCCACGGGGCGCCTCCACTGGTGGTGATGGCCATCATCTTCTGGCTTGGCTCGGATCGCGGGTCGGCGGATCAAACCGGCGGTGCTATCGCCCGGCTGCTCCGGTTCCTGGCGCCGGATCTCTATGCGCGCCTCTCCCCCGCCTCCCTCGAAACGATCAATGTCGTATTCCGCAAGGGAGGACACTTCTGCGGCTACGGGCTCCTGGGCCTGCTGAATGCCCGCGCGCTGCGGGCCCGTATCCCCCCCACCGCAGGCTCGAAGGCCGCGCTGGCCGCCTGGGCTGCCGCCACCCTCTGGGCCGCCGTGGACGAGTACCACCAATCCTACTCTCCCACCCGCGGTTCCTCCGCCGCCGATGTCCTGCTGGACAGCATTGGGGCAGCCTGTTGGATCACGCTGTACCTGAGGACGAAGGACAAAACGGATCGTAAGGGACCCGTCCGCGAGCAGAGGGATACGCGATAGGGAATTCAGTCCTGGAGGGAGACCATTTCCTACGTCCGCCGCAGTCGCAGGAAATGGCGTACCTCGGAGCCGTTGCCCGGCAACTTCGGGGGCAGCCGGTTCCACACTGTCGGAGCCTCTCGTACAGGCAGGCGAGCACTCCGATCGTCAGGCGTGTGGACCACCGTACTCCGCGAGGCACACCGCCGGATAGGACGTAGATCCCCGCGGGAAGGGCTTCAGCTACTCCCGCTACCTGGCCCCAGCGGAGTCGTCAGAGGCTCCTGCTCTCGCATGCCGGCAGAGGAGAAAGGTCATCCAGTGGAAACGCGGCAACTGTTCATCGCAGTCCCGGTCGCGCCGATGTTTCGGGGGGCGTCCGGGGAATCTGAACAGGTTTCCCAGGCCCTGCTCGCGATGCCTGTCGTGGTCGAGCGCACCCTGCCCGGTTGGCGAGAGGTCCGGACGCCGGATGGGTATTCCGGCTGGGTGCGGGAGGAGGATCTAACCGCGCCTCCTGCGGAGTGGGATGGCCCCGGCTGCGAGGTGACCGACCTCTGGGCAAACCTTCGCGGCGCGCCGGACTTCCGACGGGCCGCCCTCCTGGCCGCCCCCATCGGCACCCGCCTGCCCCGGCGCGAAGTCCGCGACGGTTGGGTGCAACTGCTCCTGCCCGACGGGCGCATGGGCTGGACGGAGGCGCACCGGGTGGCGGCCCTGAACCCGAACCTCCCCTCTGCTCCGTTCTTCTGGGACCAGGCGACACGTGGAGAGCATTCCACAGCGGCGTCGGTGTGTGCGACTGCCCGTCGCTTCCTGGGCATCCCCTATCTCTGGGGGGGTTGCAGTCCGTGGGGCCTGGATTGCTCCGGGTTTGTGCAACTGGTGTTTCGCCTGAACGGCATTCCGCTCCGGAGGGACGCGAATCAGCAGGCCGAAGATGGCCGTGAAGCGGCTGAACCGGGGCGCGGCGACCTCGTGTTCTTCGGTCCCCCCGAACGGCCCGGCGCCATCACTCACGTCGGCCTCCTGCTCGACCGCACCCGCTTCATCCACGCCTCCGGCAGTGACCGCGTGCGCATCAACCGCCTGGACGAACCGTACCACACCGGGCGCTACCGGTTTGCCCGCCGCTTCCTCCCGGGGTGGTAAAACTCCTGGCGTTGGTGACAAAATCCGTGTCGGCTTCGTCAAGAACCCGAACTGGATAAGGCTCACCCCATCATCGGCCAAGGGGATGAGGCACAGAGCCGCCCGGCTCCCCGGCAGTGGCAGCGCGGGCAAGGATGCGAAATGAGAAACCACATAGACTCGAGGGGCGTACGCCTGTGGGGGCTCCTGGCAGTGCTGCTGGGGTTGGTGGCCGGAGCAGCAGCGGCGCGAAACGCAGCGCCCCGGCCGCCCAATGTGATTTTCATCCTGGCCGATGACCTCGGCTGGAGTGACACCACGCTCTACGGTACCACGCGGCTGTATCAGACTCCGAACCTGGAACGGCTCGCGGCACGGGGGATGCGCTTCCGAAACGCCTATGCCGCCAATCCGCTCTGCTCTCCGACGCGTGCCAGCATCCTCACAGGGCTCTATCCCGGGCGAATCGGCATCACCGCACCGGTCTGTCACCTGCCGGAGGAGCGGTTTTCAGCGGCGCTGGTCCGCTCCGCCCGGCCGGACCTGAAGGCGCTGCAGCAAGTCAGCGCCACGCGCCTGAAGCATGAGTACGTCACGCTCGCGGAGGTCCTCAAGGAGGCGGGTTACGCGACCGCCCACTTCGGCAAGTGGCATCTGGGCCGTGAGCCGTACGACGCCCGCCACCAGGGCTTTGATGTGGACTGGCCGAGCGAACCGAATCTGCCCGGCCCCGGCGGCGGCTATCTCGCCCCCTGGAGGTTCATCCGGAAGGCCGAATATCAGGGCCGTCCCGGTGAGCACATTGAGGACCGGATGTCCCGGGAGGCAGCGCAGTTCATCCGGGAGCACCGCGATCGGCCGTTCTATCTGAACTACTGGGCCTACAGCGTCCACTCGCCCTGGAGTGCGAAACCGGAGTTGGTGGAGCAGTACCGTCCGAAAGTGGACCCGGCGTCGCCCCAGCGCAACCCGCTCTACGCCGCGATGGTACAGAGCCTGGATGACGCGGTCGGCACGCTACTGGATGCCGTAGACGAGACGGGAATCGCACGAGAGACGGTCATTGTTTTCTTTTCGGACAATGGCGGCTGGATCTGGCCACCGCGGCAGACCGCTCCGCCGGGATATGAGGCGATCCCGGCGACCAGTTGCGCGCCTCTTCGGGGCGGCAAGGCGACGCTCTATGAAGGCGGCACCCGGGAGCCGTGCGTGGTGGTCTGGCCGGAGCGGGTGAAGCCGAACTCCCGGACTGAGGCGCTTCTCTCCAGCGTAGACTGGCATCCAACCTTGCTGGAGATCTGCGGGGTGCGACCTTCCGCCGAGCGCCGCCTGGATGGGATCAGTCAGGTTCCTGCCCTGCTGGGGCGGGGGAGGCCACGCGACACTGTCATGTGCTTCTTTCCGCACTACACTCCCGCCACCGGCAACCTGCCCGGTTCCTGGGTGCGACGCGGTGACTGGAAACTGATCCGCTTCCACCACGACGGCGAACATCAGGACGACCGCTTCGAACTCTACCGCCTGCGGGATGACCCGGGCGAGACCCGCAACCGGGCCGCCGAAGAGCCTGAACGAGTGAAGGAACTGAACGCGCTGCTCGAAACTCACCTCCAGGATATCCAGGCGCTGGTGCCGACACGGAACCCGGCCTATCGTCCGGGTGTGCCGGCTCCGCAAGCAGCAGCGCCGCGCACACCGCAGGCGCCGGTCGCAGGCTGGACCGCCGATCACGATTGCAGTCTGGATCGCCGCGACGGCGCACTCCGGATAACTTCGACCGGTGGTGATCCGTACCTGTCGGCCCGGCTGGCCGATGTCCCCGCCGGCGAGTATCGTCTCGAACTGCGGCTCGCGTCGGGAGTGGGCGGGCGCGGGCAGCTCTTCTGGCAGGAGGAAGGCGTCTCGCCCCCATTCTTCCGCGACCGGAGTGTGCTGTTCGATGTAGCAAGGGACGACGGCTTCCGAGACTACACCCTCCGCTTCACCGCGGCCCGCCCGGTGCGCGCCTTGCGGCTGGATCCGGCAGTGGCGCCGGGTGAAATCCGCATCCGCACCATTCGCTTGCGCACCGCCGGCGGCGAACTCATCCGGGAATGGGACTTTTCTCAACAGTAGACGGCGGCCCGGAAGGTGTCAGCCGGGAGAAACGAGCACGACGAGATAGGGATGGGATCCGACACGCTCCACTCCCTGGTTCGCCTGTACACTTCCTCCGGCCCGCCGCCCCCATCTGCCCGCATCCGCTCCGGGGCACCACTATTCGTGGGGGATTACGAGGACCGGGCAGGAGGCCCGGTGCAGGACGCGTTCGGTAACGCTGCCGACCAGCCGTTCATGGCCCTGCTCCTTGCCGAGCCCGCGGCTGCTCATCACGATGAGATCGTACTCCCCCGCTGCGGCCTCCTGAAGGATCGCGTCGGGAGCCGGGCCGACGCGCAGGCTACCGGGCGAGCTACGGCCTCCAGCGGATACGGCGGCGGCACTGGCCTGCTGGAGCGCCGCCCGGGCGCGCCGATCAATCCGTTCGCGGATAGTGGCCCTGATGTGCTCCGGGAGATCGTCATCCTCAATGTACCGGTACTCGACGGCAACCAGGGGATGCACCACTCCGTCATGTGCCTCCGCCACAGTACCCGCGGTCCGGGCAGCCACCAGAGACGCCTGGGAGCCATCCGTCGGCAGGAGGATTTTTGCGAACATCTGCTACCCCCGATGCGAAGAGAGAGAAAGTTGGACGGACGAAAGCGAGTTTGGATCGGAATTCAGTATATCTTCGCGTACCGCAGCAACCGCTGAGCACGTTCGCCAAGCGCATCATAGTCGGCGCGGGGAAGGGCAGGAACTTCCTGCTCAAACCGATACCAGGGACGCACGTAAACGAGCGCGAGATGCGGGCGCAGGCGCGTCGAGTGGTTCGGCGTGCCCCGGTGCCACATCCGGAGGTCACGCAGGAGACCGTCCCCGGCCTTCAGGTTCGCACGCCGGCTCTGCATCGTTTGCGCCAGCCGTTCTCGATCTACGGCACTCGGGAGCAGGTGCGTGCCCCCCGGCCAGAACTCGAGGCTGCCGTTCTCTTCGGAGCAGTCCACCAGCGGCACGTTCAGGACAAGCCCATAAGCGGGCAGCGAGTGCGCGGCTTCAGGAAAGAGGAGACGGGTGTCGGAGTGGACTCGCTGGTAATCGGCCCCCGGCAGCGGCGTATCGGACGCGAAGTAGACCAGCGCCGGATCCGACCCGATGACCGCTTCCGTCACGGCCAGCACAGCGGGATGCTCATAGAACACCGGGGCGCTGAAGGGCGGCGCCCACGGCAGGTACATCTGAAAGCGGTGCTCCCCCCGATTGAACGCCTCGCGGGCCTGCTTCTCTGCAATCAATGCCTCGAAGCGGACGAGCATCGCCTGCACCCGGTCGGGCGGCAGCAACCCGGGCAGCACACAGTAGCCGTCTACGCGCACCTGCTCCGCAAGCAGTGCAACCTCAGCCTCGTTCATCCCCACCCCACCTGTCTCGAACCCCGCTTGCGCCCCCCCGTGCTCCCCGCAGCACCCCCTCATGATACCCGGTCGTCCCGCCTGGGTCGCTCTCTTACGGGTAATCATCTCCGAGGGAAGCACTCGGCGACCGGTTCGGAATGTAGTGCGTTGCGCCCACCGGGGGAACGAAGGATACTGAACGACCTCTTCGGGCTTCGTTCACTCGGGTGGCGCGCGCACGCAATAGACACTCGGAGACGATCCTGTTAGGATTGGAGCGTTGCACAATCGCGCAACACGGCACGGCGGAAGGGTGAGACGAGATCGAATTCGTCCCATGAGTCGAGTAGATACACTATGACTTACTTCACCACGACTGTTACCGTCACGCCTCGGCCAGCCCGCGTTACTCGAATTGTGAATTCCGTACCGGACCGGGATCCGGTGCAGGTAGCGCGACTCGGGAACTTGTATGCCTACATCAACCTGCGGAGGCAGGAAGGCTGGATTTCCGCAACAACCGAAGCGCACATCCAGTTCGCCTGGACATTACTCCAACAAGCGATCGGGGGGTTGCCCGTCCCGGATGGCAGCCCCGGCCCGGACGGAAGGTTCCTTCTGTGCTGGGAACAGACTCCGGACTACCTCGAACTAGAGTTTTTTCCGGATCACGACCCGGAGTCTTACTATCGGCACGACGTGTCCGGGAAACACTGGGGTGCCGACTGGAAGATGTCCACCGGAGCGGATGTTCCCGACGAAGTGCAAACGCTGTTGGGATCCTGGCATGATCCTGTATCTACCCCCCAGGTTGTGGCCTGACGCTTCGTTCTTCCCGCGTATGGCTCTTGCACAATGAACCCATCCACTGTGCAAGAGCCCGGCGAGACAGGGGATCCCCTCCCGAGTAACGAACGAGTTTTCCTTCTCGCGATCCCCACCGCAGACGGAAAACTCGCCCCAGAGGCCTTCGAGCTATCGTCTGAGGACAAGGTTGCGGCGCGTCCATCCCTTTCTGTTTGGGTGGAACGATTAACCACCGCATCTCAAGCCAGGTCGTTCCTCACCCGAAATCAGCAACAATATGTCCTGAAGGCACCCCTCGGTGTTTCCCAGGTGTGAAACGTGCAGCCAGACCCCGCAGACCCGAAAATCCAGGGACTGGATGTGGTGTGGGAACCGTTGATGGTGATGAGCGAAACAGGTTCCCGAGTCCCGGATCCGCGTCCGGGGGCACGAGGACACTCAGGCATCACCGGCCTGCACCGCACTCCTCCCATGACGAAGTTGCAAGCAAAGAGCCTGCGACGTCAGTTGACGGAACTCGCCAGGAAGGAGGGTGTTCAGGATGTTTGACGTGCAGGCAAACGACTTCACCGCTCACTGTACCGGGAGGCTCACCTGATGCTACGTGCCTCAGCCAAGATCCTGCGGAAGGATGAGGGACCAGAGCGCCAGAGCGGATCCTGAACACGCTACTGGAAGCAGCGGACGGATCACCGAGAGCATGAGCAAAGGGGCGGCCGTATCGGCCGCCCCTTCGTTCGTTCCGGACGGAGAGCGCTACGCCTCGAAGATCAGTTCTCCGGTCGGGGAGGCATCTACGTGGATATGGCTGCCTTCCCGGATTTCTCCGGCCAGGAATTTCAGCGCCAGCGGGTCCTGCACCCGCTTCTGGATGGCGCGCTTCAGGGGCCGCGCACCGTAGTCCGGGTCCCACCCCTCGGCCGCCAGTGCTTCCTTCGCTGCGTCCGTCAACTCCAGCGTCAGCTTCCGCTCCGCCAACCGAGCCTGAAGCAACCCGAGCTGGATCTCCACGATCCGCTTGATCTCCGCCTGGGTCAGACTGTCGAAGATCACGGTGTCGTCCACGCGGTTCAGGAATTCCGGCCGAAAATGGGACCGAAGCGTGTCCATCACCTTCGCCCGCATCCCGACCGGGTCCGTGTGCGCGAGTTCCTGGATCCAGGCGCTCCCGATATTGCTGGTCATGATGACCACACTGTTCTTGAAGTCCACCGTGCGGCCC
>SXGS01347619.1_pt1 | contig 10109 bp, 7 predicted proteins | sample 3174681 | NCBI WGS metagenome assembly SXGS01 (sample SAMN11356861, study PRJNA531348) | freshwater metagenome | isolation source: freshwater sample F1-80 | place: China: Fuxian Lake, Yuxi | collected 2017-12-25
ACCGCGATTATTCGGCGCTGTCTGAAGTGAGACAGGGAGCGACAGCAGAGGGGGACCGCAGCGATCCCGCAGAGTCGTCCGCTGACGGAAATCGACAGCGGCGGCAGAATCTGCCGAATGCTGCCACCGCTTCAGGCAGTGAGGCTGGTGGGGCGACTGGTCTCAGTCCGGGAAGGACGCACGCTGTGGAATGGGCGACCGTCGCGTTGATGGCTGGCTGGCCGTGCGTTACAGTAGCGCATCGCAGCGACCGGGGCCGGGGTCACGCCAGAGGCAGGGGGCTGACTGCCGACAGCGTGCCTGCAATAAACTTTGTCCTGCGGCCTCGCTCACCTTCTGTCCTGTCAAGGCTTCCGACAGTGGATTCGAAATCGGGAAGATCCTCCGCGTGCAGTCGGCGTGACCTGCTGGTGAGCGGGATGGTCGGTGTGATCGGCGTGCACACGGTTTCGGCGGCGGGGGGCTCGGGAGTTGCCCGGGGTTCGTGGGAAGTGGAGTTGACGATGTCTGAAGTGGACGGTTCAGCGATACGGCAGGAAACGGCGGATCCTGCCGCTGTGGGAATGTCGCCGCAGGGACTGCAGCGAATCGTCGATCGCCTGCAGGCCGAAACCACAGATGGGGCGGTCAGATCAGCCTCGGTGCTGGTGGCACGACGGGGGGCCGTGGTCCTGCATGGCGGTTTCGGTCGGCTCAGCCCGGCAGCGGGCTCGCCCCCCACGGCAGCGGACACGACCTACCTGCTGGCGTCGATCACGAAGCCCGTTACGGCCTGTGGTCTGATGCTGCTTGTCGAGCAGGGCCGCGTGGTACTTTCCGATCCCGTGCAGCGTTACCTGCCGGACTTTGCCGGAGAACAAAAAGACAAAGTGCGCGTCTGGCACCTGCTGTCGCATGTTTCCGGCCTGCCTGACCAGCTGCCGGAGAATACGGCCCTGCGGCAGGCACATGCTCCGCTCAGTGAATTCGTCCGCCATGCCCTGCAGACTCCACTGCTGTTTGAACCCGGGACACGGTTCTCGTATCAGAGCATGGGAACGCTGCTGGCCGGAGAAATCATCGAGCGGATGACCGGCATGCGACTGCGCGACTATCTGCAGCAGGAGGTTTTCCGGCCACTGGGCATGCACCAGACATCGCTGGGACTGGGAGACACAGCGATTGCGGATACGGCCATCGTGGAGACGGCGGGGGAGGGAGCGCCACCCGACGACTGGGGACCAAATTCCCCTTACTGGAGAGATATGGGGCATCCGTGGGGAGGTCTGCACAGTACGACAGGTGACCTGGCCAGGCTGTTCCGGATTTTCCTGAACGGCGGCCGACACGGCCGCCTGCAGCTGTTGTCACCGGCGACCAGCCAGGCGATGATCCGCAACCGCAACCCGCCGGCGTTGTCGCCGTTTGGTCTGGGCTGGGCTCTGCGAGATTCCCAGGCTGCGAATCACTTCGGGGATCTGGGAACGGCTGATACATTCGGACACGTCGGGGCCACGGGAACCGTGGCCTGGGCGGATCCGGTGCGACAACTGATCTGCATCCTGCTGACGACACAGCCTGCGGCTGCGGACAGCGGACTGCTGCTGAACGCTGTCAGTAATCTGGCTCAGGCCGCTGTGATGGATGTCTGATGCCGTGTGCCTGATCCGGAACGACGCAGTTCTGTCAGAGCTGAGAGGGGCGAACATGGATCGCAGACAATTTCTGATCGCCGGGGCCGCGACCGTTGTGGCGGGAATGAGGGGCTCCAGGTCAGACGGAGCACTGCCCCCGAATCGTCGCCGGCAGATTGCGGCTCTGTCGACGACTTACCATGTGCGTTCGCACAGTGACAACTTCATCACCCGGCTGCTGGAAGGCTACTGGATCAACGACACGTACTACTCGCCTCCATGCGACGTGGCATCGATCTGCGTGGAACAGGAACACGCCGCGGATGTGAGTACACGACTCGCTCGCAGCTGGGGTGTCCGGAAGTACGACACGATCCGCGATGCGCTGACGCTCGGGAGTGATACTCTGGCGGTGGACGGCGTGCTGATTGTCGGTGAGCACGGGGACTATCCGACAAACGTCCGCAATCAGATTCTCTATCCGCGACATCGATTTCTGGAAGAGACCGTGCGTGTGTTTCGGGAGTCCGGCCGGACCGTTCCGGTGTTCAATGACAAGCACCTGTCGTATGACTGGGATCAGTCGCGGCAAATGTACGACTGGTCCCGTGAGCTGCAATTTCCGATGATGGCTGGTTCGTCGGTCCCGCTGACGTTTCGGCGACCGGAACTGGATTTTCCGCTGGACACGGAACTGCGAGAGGTCCTGGCGGTGGGTGGAGGCTGGGTCGCTGACGGCGGACTCTTTCATATTCTGGAAACGATGCAGTGTTTTGCCGAGCGGCGTTCGGGAGGGGAAACCGGTGTTCGCGCGGTTCAGCTGCTGACGGACGATGCGGTCTGGCGGGCGGCCGATGAAGGTCTCTGGAGCCATGAACTGCTGGATGCCGCGCTTTCCCGCGGAATGACGGTGGCCACGGGTCCGGTCCGTGAACTGGCCACTCGTCCGGTCGCTTGTCTGGTGGAGTATCGCGACGGATTCCGTGCCTCGGCTCTGGCGCTCGGCGGAAAAGTCAGCGAGTATCTGGCGGCCGTCCGCTTTCGTGATGACCCGGAGCCAAAGTCAACGCTGTGTTACATCCCGTCGGAGAACTCCAACAACTTCAGCCCGCTGGTGGATGCGATTGGTCGAATGATCAACCAGGGGACAACAGATTGTCCGATCGAGCGCACGCTGCTCATCAGTGGCGTGCTTTCATTTCTGATGGAATCCTGGTACCAGGGCCAGGTTCGGCTGGAAACGCCGATGCTTGATATCTGCTATCGGGGACCGACAGATTCGTATTACGCACACGGTATGGGATCCTGAGATCATGAAACCGCCCGGAGTTTATGCGGAACAGACGGACCTGTTTGACCTGATCGATCGCCATGTGCAGATCGAGAAGGCTGTGAGTGACTGTGGTTCCGCGAACGGCCCGGTGTTCAGCCGCATTGGATATCTGTTGTTCAGCGACGCACCGCGTGGGCAGATTCTGCAGTGGCGGCCAGGCGGGGCGGTGGCTGAGTTCGGCGGAACGGCAGCAGCGGTATTCAGTGATGACTCGGGCGGCGCCACTGGACTGACGTTCGATCATCAGGGGCGTCTGCTGGTGTGTGAGTCCGGCAGACGGAGAGTAACGCGCCGTGAGAAGGACGGTTCTCAGACGGTCCTCGCTGACCAGTGTCAGGGTCTGGCTTTCACGGCTCCGCACGACGTGGTCTACAGTATCGACGGTTCTGTCTACTTTTCCGATGGACTCCTGCCCGGCGGCAGAGCGAGCGGCGAGGCTGCGGCGGAGGAGCAAACCGGGCCAGCCGCAGTTTATCGCATCGTGCGCTCGCAGATTCCGGGGAAGCCTGCCGTGGATTGCGTGAGCACGGAGTGTATTCGACCGGCGGGGCTGGCCCTCAGCCCAAAGCAGGATCTGCTGTACGTTTCTGACGCGGAGCGGCGCAACATTCGTGTCCATGCCATTGCCGACGATGGTTCCCTCGCGACGGGTCGCGTGTTTGCGGAGATCCCGTCTGATGGGCCGGGCGCTGCCGGCGGGCTGAAGACCGACGAAGCGGGAAACGTGTATCTGGCTGGTCCCGGTGGTGTCCGGGTATTCAACACCTCCGGAGAATACCTGGGGATCGTCATCCTTCCGGAGGAGCCGACGAACTGCTGCTGGGGGGCGGGGTTCAGCGGTCTTTATATCACTGCCGGTACCAGTGTGTATCACATCGGCACAAAGAAGCCGGGGACACGCACCTTTTAGTTGCGCCGCACCCCGAGGTCGCGCCGTTCAGTTCCGCAGGCAGTGCGCCCGAAATCCACCGTTCGCACCACCGTTCTGAAGTCGGCTGGCGTCGAGAGATCGGCCGCATGACGCTGCGGAATGCTTTTTTTCTGGTCCTGCGGTTCGGTATAATCCGCTGCCATGACAGCATACCGGACGATTCTGATTCTGATTTGCCTGTCCTCTGCGGCGGCGATCGCTCCGCTGCCGGGATTCGGGGCCGAGGAAGGCTCGGCCGATGATCCGGTCGTCTTCCAGTTTCTGCGGGATCACTGCCTGAGTTGCCATAATCCCGAGCGAAACGCCGGCGATCTGAGTCTGGCGGATCTGATCGCACCGGAGAGTTTCAGTTCCGATCGTGAACGCTGGGACCGGATCGCTGAAAAGATTCGCTCGAGCGAAATGCCGCCGCCCGATGCTCCTCGCCCCGCCCCGGAATTGACTCAGGCCGTGACCCGATGCCTGCAGCTGGAATTCGAACGACAGGATCTGCTGATCACACCGGAGCCCGGGCGGGTGGCCGCCCGGCGACTGAGCCACGCCGAATACGGCAATTCGATCCGGGACCTGCTGGGAGTTGAAATCGATCCGCACGCAACGCTGCCTCCGGACATCCAGGCCTTCGGCTTCGATAATATCAGCGATGCGCTGGTGATTTCCCCGGGGCTGATCGAGAAGTATCTGGTCACAGCCGAACTGGCGGTGCGGGCAGCCCTGATCGGCCAGCCTCGACTGAGCGCAGCTACCGTCCATTATCCGACTCCGGTGCGCATCAACACCCGACGCGGCGATCTGGAGCTGCCGCCGGACCTGTTCGACTATGATCACAGCGGCCTCAGCACGCGTCACTCGGCCCACGTCACACACCGGTTTCCCGTGACCGGGCAGTACCGCTTCCGCCTGGTCCTGAATGGCCATCGACCGAACCAGTCCGAACCCGCGCATCCGGCACTTTTTATTGACGGACAGATCATTCAGGAATCAGCCGTCGACGCCACCGATCTGGAAGGTCAGACAGTGGAATTTCAGACCTGGGTGACTGCCGGTGAACACCTGATTTCCGCCACGTATCTGAAGAATTTCCATGGACTGCCCGCGAACTACAATGGCCCCGAACCGTCCACGCGTCCCGCTGACGCGCTGCTCAGCAACGATGCACAGGGTGAACTCACGCCGCAGGACATTGAAGTGCTGCGAAAATTCGGCACACGCATCAAGACCGATGCGATCGAGGTGCGTGTGGACAACCGGTTCGAGTCCATCGACATCATCGGACCATACGAGCAGCAGTCGGAACCGCCGGCCGAATGCCGCCGTCTGATCTTCGGGACCGAGGCTCCCGCCACGGAGCTCAGCCGACAGCAGGCCAGCTTCGTCCTCCGGCGTTTCATGGGCCGAGCCTTTCGCCGGCCAGTGACTGATGCCGAGGTGGAATCCAGTCTGCAGACCTTTGACCTGGTTGTCGAACACGGTGACAGTCCTCGGGAGGCTCTGGCCACGGCGCTGCAGGGAGTTCTGGTCTCGCCCCACTTTCTGTATCGTCTGGAACATCCGGGTACCGCAGTTGCCGGGCAGCCCTTCGTGCGCGTCAGTGACTATGAACTCGCTTCTCGCCTGTCCTTCTTCCTGTGGAGCAGTCTGCCGGATGAAGAGCTGCTGCACCTGGCTTCCCGGAATCGGCTGCGTGAGGCCGCAGTGCTCGAATCCCAGGTGCAGCGTATGCTGCGGGACCAGAAATCCCTCGCACTTGTCCGGAATTTTGCCGCCCAGTGGCTGCAGTTTCGCAATCTGGAACTCGCACAGCCGGACGTCGTCCGCTTCCCGGAGTTCGAAGAAAGCCTGCGAAGATCCATGCTCGGCGAGACAGAGCATTTTCTCGAACATCTGATCCGCGCCGACCGCAGCGTGCTCGACATCCTGGACGCCGACTACACATTTGTGGATGAACGACTGGCCCGATTCTACGGCATTTCGGGAATCCGCGGTCCGGAATTTCGCATGGTGACGGTCAGCGGCCTGCCACGCGGTGGCGGAGTGCTGGCTCATGCCGGCATCCTCACGATCTCCTCATATGCGACTCGCACCTCTCCCGTCCTGCGCGGCCGCTGGATCCTCCAGAATCTGTTGAACGCCCCCCCACCTCCACCTCCGCCTTCCGTGCCCGCACTGGTCACATCCGAAACAGACCCGTCGGTCTCTCTGCGTCAGGAAATGGAGAGACACCGACAGGATGCTGCCTGTGCCACGTGTCATGCGCGGATGGATCCGCTGGGCTTCGGCCTCGAAAATTTCAATGCGATTGGCGCCTGGCGCGAAGCCGATGGACAGCTGGCGGTGGATGCGTCGGGCGTCCTGCCCGGCGGACGCTCATTCAGCGGACCGCAGGAACTGAAGGAGATCCTGCAGGAAGAACACGCAGCATTTGTGGCGGGCATGACGCAGAAACTGCTGATCTATGCTCTGGGACGGGGACTCGAACCGTACGACCGTCCCGCACTTCGGGCCATCACCGGAGCCATGCCGTCTGCCGACTTTCGGTTTTCTGAACTGGTCCTGGGAATCGTCCGCAGCCTTCCGTTTCAGATGCACCATCCAGCCGATTCGAATGGGCCGCCGATCCCGCCCGCGGAGACTGATCCATGAACTATGTCACGCGCCGGCAACTTTCACGCCGAACTCTGCTGCGGGGCTGCGGCACTGCCATCTCACTGCCCTGGCTCGATGCCATGCTCCCCGCATTTGCCGGGAATGACACGAGCGTTCCACCGGCACGCCTTGCTGTCGTCTACGTTCCGAACGGCGTTGTGATGGAAGAATGGAGTCCTGACGGAGTGGGCACTGAGTTTTCCTGCGGCCGGATTCTGCAGCCCCTGGAAGGGTTCCGGAACGACCTGACCATCATCTCCGGCCTCGTCAATAACGCCCCCAGCCTGGTCCGGGGCGGCGGACACGCCAAGGCCTCCGGCAGCTTTCTGTCCGGTGCGCCTCCGAAATTCACGGCCGGGGCCGATGTTCACGCCGGCGTGACTTTCGATCAGATTGCTGCGGCCAGATGGGCCGCAGAAACACCGGTCGCATCACTCCAGCTCGGCTGTGAAGATTCCCGCATGGCAGGCGACTGCGATTCGGGATCCAGTTGCGCCTACACCAACAGCCTGTCCTGGAAGGATGCTGAGACACCCCTGATGGTGGAAGTGAATCCCAGGTCTGTTTTCGAGCAGTTGTTCGGCAGTTCTGATCCCGCACTGTCACCCGCGGATCGGGCGAAACGACGCCTGTACCGCCGCAGTATCCTGGATGCCACGCAGGATCAGGCGCGATCACTCGCCGGGACTCTGGGCTCCGCGGATCGCCGACGTCTGGATCAGTACCTGACTGCCATCCGGGAAGTCGAACAGCGGATCGATACCGCGGAACAGGACAACCAGGTGCCACCCATGGACAAACCAGCCGGTATTCCGCTGGCATTTCGCGATTATGTGAAACTGATGTTTGACCTTCAGGTCGTGGCGTTCCAGTCCGATCTGTCCCGCGTTTCCACCACGATGCTGGGACGCGAAGGCAGTGTTCGCACCTACCCGGAAATCAATGTCCCGGATCCGCACCATCCGCTGACACATCATCGCGGACATCCGGACTTCATCGAAAAAGTGACTCGCATCAACTGCTATCATACCGAGCTGTTTTCATATTTCCTGCAGCAGCTGCAGTCGACACCGGACGGCCCGGGGAGCCTGCTGGATCACTCCCTCATTCTCTACGGCAGCGCCCTCAGTGACGGAAATAGTCATTCGAGTGTCAATCTGCCCCTGCTGATCGCCGGAAAGGCCGGTGGCGTGCGCGGTGGCCGTCACCTCATAGTCGAACCGCAGCCCGTCGCCAACCTGTTTGTCGAACTGCTGAATCGCGTCGGTCTGGCCACGGACAACTTCGGCGACAGTACCGGCCGCCTCAACGTCAGTCCGTCCTGACCGGCGGACACCACGGCGTGCACGGCTCAGCCATCCATGGCCGCAGCTTCGGTACGTCCGCCGGGTCGGCATCTGCGCCGCGTCGGCACCAGCGGGAGAATCCGCCATCTGTCGTGCCATGGTGCATCCGAGCAGGATTTCTCACCCGGGCTCCGAATGCAAACCCCCGCCGCGGCTGGCCCCGCTGCGGCGGGTCCAGCCGCGGCCTTTCCGACGCCACAGCATCCGGCGAGATTCCGGAAACTTTTCAGGCAACCCGGGAGCTGACTGACCGAGAATGATTAAGGACCGGCCAAAAAATCAGTTGAACAAATTGTCTGGTCAGGGAAGCGCAGCGTCCCTGAACAGAATCACGCTGGTGTGTGACAGCGGCTGGACCTGAATGTTTCGTTGTGACCGTAAAATTGCGGCATGAAATCATCGGCCAGCTGATGAACTGATCGAGCGAATCCGAATTCGAGGCGCAGGATTCATGCGGCCGAAGTTTTCATGCGTTTGTTCAACTTATTTTTTGGCCGGGGTTCTCAGCGTATCTCGGCCCGGATGTCGCCTGAGAGGCCGTTTCGACGTCGAGTGTCCTGTCTGCGGGATCTGCCGATGGCAGGCCGACAGCATTCAAGGGAAGGAGCACGGAAATGACGATTCAGCGGACAGTCCAGATGACGCCTGATTTCGACTCGGAACTTGGGAATTCGGCAGACGCAGATAATGCGACGACGTTAACAGTGATCCTGCGAATTGCCTTCCGCGCGGCCGAACCGATGGGCGGCAGCGAGACCCGACCGACGTCGTGCCGGATTCAGACGGCGACCCGCCGAGTGTCAATCGGTTCGGACTGGGCCGAGGACCTGAATGGGCGAGTCTTCCGAATCATCAGCTGGCCCTCCGGAGCACTGACGGCGTTTGCGGCCCAGTTCAGAAGCCAGGTCGAAACCGTCTGGAACAATCGGTTCTTCCTGAAGTTCCCGAATCAGGATGATCAGGCGCAGGCCATGAATCAGGCGGATTTCGAATCGCTTCAGGCTCCCGCCCTGATTGGCAGGAAAACTCCGTTCCTGCGCTGTCAGCTCAGAATCGATGCCGTGGCTGAGGCGGAACGCCACCATGCACTGATGCACGTGATTAACCTCGCACCGGGTCAGAGCTGCAAGTTCCAGTCATTCGTGGCTCAGCGCCCTGGTCAGGCGGATATCGGATTTCTGACAAATCGGGACAGCGCACAGACCAGCGCGCACGAGACCGGCCACATGCTGGGACTGGAGCACGTAAACCACACTGCTCCGGCGTGTCATGGCAATTCCAATGCGGACATCTGCTACGGCGAAACGCCCCTGCAGCGGCGCGATCTGATGGGCGACGGCACGGCAGTCCACGGGGCGCATGCCCGGCGGTGGCTGGAAGCAGTCGCTCTGCACACAGGTCATGCGAGCGGCTGGATCGCGACTCACATCGAACCTCCTCTCGAGGAACTTCTGGAGGCAGCCGTTCGGCGTCCCTGATACGGAGCGGCAATGCCCGCACGCACAGCCGGTGTTTCCTGACTCCTCGGGGACAGGACCGGGACAGAGTGCCTTGCGCTGTTCACCCGAAAGGCCAGGAAAGTCCCATCCAGAATCCCGAGTTTCGAAGGAAACCGGCAATTCCCCCTGACCGGAACGCTGGATGGCGAAGCCGGAACCCGTGATGTCGGAGGCTGAAAGAACGAAAATCGCCTGCGGCATGGTGAGATCCGGCTTGAGTTTCTCCGAAATGATTGTCAGGATGTGGGTTGGTGGCCGGTTTCCGCAGGGCAGACACAGCCCGGTCCACCTCCGGCCATCGGTCCCGGGAATGCCAGTCCGGGTTGCGACTGACGGCGATTTTATGAACGTGAGCCGGTTCTCTGCGCGGCTGCTCGGGCCACAGCGAATTCGAATCACCTGGCAGAAAGGCGAAAGATTCCGGGAATGGCGAAAGAAGAAGCAATTCAGGTTGAGGGAAATGTGATCGAAGCTCTCGCGAACACTCAGTTTCGCGTTGAGCTGGAAAACGGTCACCAGGTTATGGCGCATGTTGCCGGCAAGATGCGGAAACACTTCATTCGAATCGTCCCCGGAGACAGGGTTGTGGTGGAAGTCTCACCGTATGACCTCAAACGCGGGCGAATCGTGTATCGGGAACGGTGACACTCCTGGATTTCAGCTCAGGTGCTTCGAAAATTCATGGCGTCCGAACGTGCCAGCCTTCCTGCAGTTCAGCTGTTCACGGATGGGGCCTGCAGT
>SXGS01647276.1_pt1 | contig 10103 bp, 9 predicted proteins | sample 3174681 | NCBI WGS metagenome assembly SXGS01 (sample SAMN11356861, study PRJNA531348) | freshwater metagenome | isolation source: freshwater sample F1-80 | place: China: Fuxian Lake, Yuxi | collected 2017-12-25
CCGGTAATCGACCGACAGGACGCAGATTCCGGCTTCGGCGACGAGGAAGCGGACGAGCGAGTCGCAGGCATCCAGCCCGCCCAGCACCCACCCGCCACCGTGGTAGTACACGAGGAGGGGCAGGTTCCCGGCCGGCGCCTCGGGCTTGTAGAGCCGGGCGGGCACCGGCCCGTGCGGGCCCGGCACCGTCAGGTCCATCTCCGAGCCGACCGGCCGCCGGTCGCCGAACACCCAGGCCTCGACCGAGATCTCCCTGCGCCCGTGCGCGAGGGGCTTGGTCTCGAAGGTTTCGCCGCCGACGAGGTTGATCAGCCGTATCCCGAGCTGGGCCGTCGGATGCAGCGTCTGTCCGTCGATCCGGATGGGACCGCCCGCCAGCCGGCGCTGGATCCCCATCGGCAGTCCCCCGAGCGTGCGCATCACGGTGCGCGCGACCCGATCGCCGAAGGTGATGAAGGGTGGGATCATCGAAGCCTCAACATGGCAGCGGGTGGAGACGAGAGGGCGGCCCGGGGGACGCCCTCTCGTCCGTCACGAAACGCTCGCTGCGCCGTCGCCGCAGGAGGAAGCACGGTCACCGTCCGAGCGCTTCGCGAGGCAGGTTCAGAAGTCGAGCAGGTAGGAGAGGGCGGTCACGACGGCGTAGCCGGGGCCCGCGGTGCCATCGACCGTGGCGCCGGCGGCGAAGCGCTGCGCGCCGCCCGAGACCCGCGCGACCAGGACGCCGCCGCTGATCTTGCCGTAGTCGGTCTTGTACTCGAGCCCCAGGCCGACGCCGACGCTGGCCGGCAGGATGAAGGAGGCGCTGCCGGTCTTGGTGTCGAAGTTCAGGTTCACGGTGCCGGACAGGCGGTCGGTGAAGCCGTGGCCGACGCCGACCTGTGTGGTGAAGCCGTCGCGCAGGCCGAGCGCCTTGCTGTCCGGCCCGATCTGATCGATGGTGAAGTCGAACTTCGGCAGCACGCTCCAGTTGACCCAGGCGAACGATCCGTAGACGAGCCATTGCGGCGCGATGCCGGTCTGCGCCGACACGACCACCGATTGCGGCAGCGTGCCCACGCCCCTGGCGGAGAGCGGTCCGCCGGTGAGCCCGATCGCCGAGGCCAGGGGGCCGAGGGTGAAGCTGCCCTTGGCCGTGTGATCGACCGCCGAGCGGTACAACACCTGCATCTGCATGGCGTATTCGGGGATCGCGTAGGCTAGGCCGAGGCGGTAGCCCGGCTGCCCGTCCTGCGCGATGTCCAGCGTGCCGAGACGGGTGCTCTCCCGGTAGCGCACACTCTGCAGGAAGCCGCCGCCGAGCAGGTAGGCCCGTCCGGGCCCGATGCTGGTGCTGGCGGCGCAGGTCCCGCCGTATTCCTGGGACGTCAGCTGGATGTTGCGCGTGGCGTTCGGCAGCCCGCCGAGTTCCGCGAACGAGAGCGCCTGACCGTTCTGCGCGGCGAGGTTGTAGCTTGCGCCGATCCCGTAGGGGTACGAGTAGTGGAAGGCGCAGGAGAGTTCGGGCGCGAACTTGACCTTGACGGCGAAGCTCGGCGCGGGGATCGGATCCGCGTAGTTGCTGTATCCGACCGCCTGCCCCCGGATGGTCGAGAAGCCCTGGTTGGCGAAGATGCCGGCCCCGCCGAGACGGATGCTGTACTTGCCTTCCGTGAACAGGATGTCCGTGTCGGCGGGCGGGAGCGAGAAGCCGCCGGCGGAGGCTGGGGCGACACTCAATCCGCCCAGGGCACAGAGAGCCGCGACGGATGTGCGCAGCCCGGCTTTGCAGCTTGTAATCGACATTTCCCCTCGCCCCCGCATTTTTTAGGAAGAATACGCGCTATTTTTCATAGATCTGAATGTAATCCTATCAAAATATCGCCGCGGATGTACAGGATTGAACGGTGTTGCAATTCTGTTTCACCCTCGTATTGTGTATTCGCGGGCGCCTACCGCATGAGGAAGCGTGCGAGCGGTCCGTAGGGCGGCGTGGCGGGCCGGATCGAGCCCCCGCGCGTCCGTGCCCGCCGCGCATGGGAGAAGCGGCGGAAGCCGTCGCGCAGGAAGGCGGCGCGCTGCGCCTCGGGCAGCGGGGCGAGGGGCGGGACGCCGACCGACATCGGGTCAGACCCGGGAGAGGAGGCCGGAGCGCCGGAGCCGGGCCGCGGCGCGCCCGCGCGCCGTCCCGGCCGCCGTCGCCGGGGCCGCGTCGATCGCGTGACGGAACACCAAGGGATTCATGCGGTCCACCGGGAACATCTTCGTGACGACTGCGCAGGTTCACCTTGAAAGGCGACGAGAACCATATTAGGCCGGCAGGGCCCGAAGAGTGAGACGCATCATCTTGCGATCAGCTGCCGAACGTTAGGATTGGTGGGCCGGCTCAGAAAGGTGCCTGTCGTGACATTCGCGGGTCACATTCGGCCAAACGGGCCGGACCTCCTGCGCCGCGATCCGGGGTGGGCGCGATGATCGAGCCCGCCACCGCACGGGCCGACGGGCCGGGCGGATCGCGCGCCGCGTCGGACGAGACCGCCGACGCGCGCTACGTGACGGCGAACATCCCGGTCTTCCTGTTGCGCTGCCTCGCGGCGACCCTGGCGGATCTAGGCTTCGACCCGTCGCGCATCACTCTCGGCTTCGGCCTGACCCTGGACGACCTCGCCGATCCGAGCTGCCGCGTCTCCTTCCGCCAGGGCCACGAGATCATCCGCCGCGCGCTCAGGATAGCGCGGGGCTACGCCCTCGGGCTGGAGACCGGCAGCCGCGAGACGATCACCTCGATCGGCCTCGTCGGCTACGCCATGATCACCAGCCGGACCCTCGGCGCGGCGATCGACCTCGGCCTCGTCCTGCAGAAGGACACCGGCAGCATGCTGGAGTTCGACAAGCGGATCTCCGGGCACGACGTGGTCGTCTCGGCGAGCACGCGCTTCCACGCGCCCGACATCACCGTCTTCCTGGTCGAGGAGGCCTTCGCGAGCTTCCTGCAGATCGGGCGCGGGCTCGTGGGCGAGCGGGCCAGGCCGCGGCGGATCGATCTCGCCTATCCGCCCCCCGCCTGCGCGGAGGCCTATCGCCGGATCTTCGACTGCGAGGTCCGCTTCGGGTGCACCGAGAACCTGTTCGTCTACGACGCGGGGGAGTTGGCCAGGCCGTTGATCACCTCGGACCCGCTGAGTCATCGCGAGGTGATGAGCTTCCTCGAGCGCAACCGCGCCCGCAACCGCGAGGCGCAGGAGGTCATCGACTCGGTCGAGCGCGTGCTGCGACAGAACCTGCGGCAGCCCCCGAACTGCGAGCGCGTCGCGCAGGAACTCGGCCTGTCGGAGCGGACGCTGAGACGGCGCCTGGCCGAGTTCGCCACCTCGTTCCAGGACCTGCTCGACCGGCAGCGCCGGAACCGGGCCCTGGAACTCCTGGCCAATGCCGGGCTGACGATCGACGAGGTCGCGCTCGCCGTCGGCTTCACCGACGCCCACAATTTCCGGCGCGCGTTCCGGCGCTGGACCGGCAGCACACCGGGGGCGGTCCGCTCGGATGCCGCCGGATTATGGCCGGAATAGACCCTTGGCGGGGCTCTCCCGGCTCTTAGGAGGCCTGCGGGAGCCGACTATCGTCGCGGCACGATTGTCGAAACCCGGGACTGACGCACGATGCGGCCCAGCGACCGCGATACCGGCGAGGCCTACATCCTGTCGCTGGACCTCGGAACGAGCGGCTGCAAGGTTGGCCTCGTCTCCCTGACCGGCGCGGTCGTCGCCTGGGCCTTCCGTCCGGTGCCGCTCGTCGTGGTCGATCAGGTCGGCGCCGAGCAGAAGCCGGACGACTGGTGGCGCGCCTTCGTCTCGGCCGCCCGGGAGGTGCTCGGGCACGGCGCGGTTCCGGTCTCGCGCATCCGCGCTGTGTGCGCCTCGACGCAAGGGGAGGGCACGATCCCCGTCGACCGGGACGGCGTGCCCCTGACGAACGCCGTGCTCTGGATGGACATGCGCGGCGCGCCGGCCCTGGCGCGGCAGTTCGGCGGCCGCTTCAGCGTCTCCGGCTACGACCCGTTCCGGCTTCAGCGCTGGATCCGGCTCTGCGGCGGCGCGCCCGCCCTGTCCGGGAAGGATCCGGCCGGCCACATGCTCTTCATCCGCGACCACCGCCCGGAGGTGTACGCGCGGACCTACAAGTTCCTCAACGTCCTCGACTTCATCAACCTGAGGCTGACGGGGCGCTTCGCGGCGACCCAGGACTCGATCCTGACCTCCTGGGTCACGGACAACCGCTCCCCGGACGCGATCCGCTACCACGACGGCCTGATCGCCGGCAGCGGCATCGCGCGCGACAAGTTCCCGGACCTCGTGCGCTGCACCGACGTGATCGGACGGCTCCGGCCGGCGGTGGCGGAGGAGCTCGGCCTGCCACCGGAGACGGCCGTCGTGGCCGGGGCGATCGACAACACCGCGGCGGCGATCGGGGCGGGCACGCTCGCGGATTACGACGCGCATCTCTACGTCGGCTCGTCCTCCTGGATCGGCGCCCACGTCCCCTTCAAGAAGACGAGCATCCTCGACCAGATCAGTTCGGTGCCGTGCGCCCTGCCCGCGCGCTACATGATGATGGCCCTTCAGACGAGCGGCGCGAACAACGTCGCCTTCCTGAAGGACCGTATCATCTTCCACGACGACGGCCTGATCGCCTCGGAGCCCGCGCCGGACGTCTACGAGGTCCTGGACCGGATCGTCGCCCGCACGCCGCCCGGCAGCGACGGCGCCATGTATCTGCCCTGGCTGTTCGGCGAGCGCTGCCCCGTCGACGACCGCTCGCTGCGCGCCTGCCTGTTCAACCTGAGCATGGAGCACACCCGCGAGACCGTCGCGCGGGCGGTGTTCGAGGGAACGGCGCTCAACACCCGCTGGATGATGAAGCCGGTCCGGCGCTTCCTCGGGCGCCCGACCGAGCACCTGACGATCCTGGGCGGCGGCGCCCTCTCGGAGGCGTGGTGCCAGATCTTCGCCGACACGCTCGGCCTGCCGATCCGCCGCCTGCACGAGCCGCTCAAGGCCAACGCGGTCGGCGCGGCCGTGATCGGCGGCGTCGGGCTCGGCCTCACCGATTTCCCCGAGGCGGCCCGGCACATCCGGATCGATCGCGTCTTCGAGCCGAACCCGGACCTGCGTCGCCTCTACGACGACCGGTTCGCGCTGTTCACCGATCTCCACCGCCGGCTGGGCCCGCTCTACCGCCGGCTCAACGGCGCGGAAAAGCCCGAGCGGACGAGGCAGCACCATGCCTGATTTCCTGACGGAGCGGCAGGCCGTCGTCGATGCCTGCCGGGACCTGTCGGCCCGGGGCTTCCTGGCGGGCACCGGCGGCAACGTCGCGCTGCGGCTGGACGAGCGTCACTTCGCGATCACGCCCTCGGCCACCGACTACGCCGCCATGGCGGCGCAGGACATCGCCGTGCTGCGCCTCGACACGCGCGAGCAGATCGCGGGCACGCGGCCGGCCTCGGTCGAGCGCGGCCTGCACGCGGCGCTCCTCGCCGCCCGGCCGGACCGGCGCGCCAGCGTCCACACCCACCAGCCGGTCGCCAGCGCCGTCGCGGTCCTGCACGAGCGCCTGGCCTGGCGGCCGGGCACGGACCTCGCCCTGTACGGCACGCAGGTCGGCCTCGTGCCCTACCGGCCCTCCGGGACCGGCCTGCTGGTCAAGGCCCTGGTCCGGAGCCTGCGCCCGGACCTCCACGCCTTCCTGCTGGCGAGCCACGGCGTGATCTGCGCCGCGCCGAGCCTGGCCGACGCCGCCGCCATGGTGGCCGAGGTCGAGGCCTCCGCCGCCGCGCATCTGCGCGCCGCCATCGCCGCCCGCCCCGGCCTCGACGCCGGCCTGCGGGAGCTCGTCCTCACCTGTCTTGACGCGATCCGAGCGGAGGAAGCACGGTCATGAACATGCAGAGCCCTGTGCCGGGGACGGGCTACGCCATCTCCGAATGGCCCGACAACGCGGCGGTGATGGACCGGCTGAACGCCCTGCTGAAGCAGCCGGTCCGCGGCATCCGCAAGGACGCGCTGCCGGGCGTGCTCGACCATTTCGAGCAGAGGTGCCGGACCTCGAAGGCGCTGGCCCAGCGCACCGCGGAGGTGATCCCGGGCGGCGTGCAGCACAACCTCGCCTTCAACTATCCCTTCCCGCTGGCGGCCACCCGCTGCGAGGGCCCCTACATCTGGGACGCCGACGGCAACCGCTACATCGACTTCCTGCAGGCGGGCGGCCCGACGCTGCTGGGCTCCAACTACCAGCCCGTGCGCGAGAAGGTGCACGCGCTCCTCGACGCGTGCGGCCCCGTCACCGGCCTGTTCCACGAGTACGAGATGAAGCTCGCCGAACTGATCCGGCAGCACATGCCGAACATCGAGATGTTCCGCATGCTCGGTTCGGGCACCGAGGCGGTCATGGGGGCGATCCGGCTCGCCCGCGCCTATACGGGCCGGAAATGGGTGATCAAGGTCGGCGGCGCCTATCACGGCTGGAGCGACCAGGTCGTCTACGGCATGCGGGTTCCGGGTACGGGACGCCGCGAGGCGATCGGCATTCCGAGGGGGTCCACCGCCTACACCCAGGAGGTCTTCCCCAACGACATCGGCGCCCTGCGCCGCAAGCTCTGGCTGAACCGGGCCCGCGGCGGCACGGCGGCCATCATCGTCGAGCCGCTCGGGCCGGAGAGCGGGACCCGCCCGGTCCTGCGCGACTACAACGCGCAGCTGCGCGCCCTCTGCGACGAGTTCGGCGCGCTCCTCATCTTCGACGAGGTCGTGACCGGCTTCCGCGTGGGCATGGGCGGGGCGCAGGGCTATTTCGGGGTGCGCCCCGACCTCACCGTATTTGGCAAGTGCCTCACCGGCGGCTACCTGATGGCCGGCGGCATCGGCGGCGGACGGGACGTCATGATGCTGTTGGCGGGCGGCATCGGCACGAGCAGCCGGCGTGCCTTCGTCGGCGGGACGCTGTCGGCCAACCCGCTCTCCTGCGTCGCCGGGTACCACGCCATCGGCGAGATGGCGCGCACCGGCGCGGCGGTGGCCGCCGGACGCGCCGGCGACCGGCTCTGCCGCGGCCTGAACGGGATCATCGACCGGCTCGGCCTGCCCTACGTCGCCTACAATTTCGGCTCGATCGTGCACCTGCAGACCTCAGCGGTGCTGCTGATGAGCATGCGCAACCCCATCAAGCTGATGCGGGAGCACGCCGCCCGCAAGCACGCGATGGAGGAGATGGGCGCGGCCTACCTCGCCCACGGCATCCTCACGCTCGCCGGATCGCGCATCTACACGAGCATGGCGGATACCGACGCGGTCATCGACGACGCGCTCTCGCGCTTCGAAGACGTGTTCCGGCTCGTGTGAGGTCGATCATGGAGAGCCGCGAATCCGTGGCGGAAGGCCTGCGCGGCGCCGTCGGGCGCCTCGCCGCCAAGGGGCTGATGCGGCCCGGGGATACGCTCTCGCAGCGGATCCCCGAACGGGCCGAGATCGCGCGGATCACCTGCCCGGACGCTGCCGTCCGGGCGTGGGACGTGGTCTGGACCCCGCTCGACCGGGGACGATCCCCCGATCCGCACCGGGCGGTCTACGCCGCGCGCGGAGATGTCGGCGCGATCCTCGAAGGCCGCCAGGTGTGGGGCCGGACCGTCGGCCGTGTCGGCCGACCGATGCCGGCGCTGTTCGACGAGCAGGTGCGTCACCTCGGCCTCGCCGTTCCGCTCGCGACCGGCCCGGCCCTCTCGGTGCCTCGCGCGAGCACGAATGCCCTCGTCTGGGACGACCGCGTCCTCTGCTTCGGCATGGGCCTGGAGCGCCTGCTGCTGAACGCGGAACTCCTGGAGAAATGTGCTCAGGCCTTCGTGCTGGCGGAGACCTCGGGCCGTCGGGTCAGGCGGGTGCCGTGGTGGGTGCGCCTCGTCGCGAACCGGCGCCTCTCCCGCGACCAGGCCGAGGCGGCTCAGCGGCATGCGGGCGGCGAGCGATCCATGATCAGGGCCGGCTACTAGGCGGATTTGCCGGATGTGGCCGTCGCACTCGGAATCCTACTTCCGGAAACGTCCGGCCCGGATGCGGTCAACCGGCTACCGCCCCGTCCGGAGCCGGAAGATCCCGATGTCCCATCCCCGTCGCCCCGCGGCCGCTCTCGTCGCCCTCGCCCTCGCGGCGCCCGCCTCCGCCCTCGCCGAGCCGGGCGCGATCAAGGGGCAGGACATCATGGGCGACAGGAGCCGCTGCGCCAACGACGCGCCCGACCCGGGCGGGAACTCGACTGCCATGAACCGCGACCGCCCCGTCCCGAACGCCGGATCGAGCGACGATTCCAGCAGCGACCCGCACCAAGTACCCGAGGTACCGCGCGGCCGCCGGACAGCGGCCCCGCAGAGAGCATGATTCTTGTGAGCGGAAGCCGGCCTCCCGAAAATATCACGCAAGAATGACCTCGAGCCTGATGCCGTGTCCCCGGGAAAGCGGCGGGCCCCAGGGACGTGAACCTCATATCGGGAGGCCCGAAGCTGCGGATTCGAATGCAGCGTAGGAGGGCCCGCTCGTGCGGGGCCCATGCGCATCGCGGGCCATCGCGCCCCGGTCGCCGATCCCGGGATGATCGACCGGATTGACAGCGCCTGAAATATCCGGCGCCTACGAACCAAGGGCGATGCGGCTCCTCGGTGAGCCTGAGCCCGGCGGAGGCCGGGCGATCCGAGACAGAATCATCGCTGCAGCGTGCGACCGTCGCCGCCCATCCGCGCAGCGGCGGCGGACAGATCATCGATGAGGGTCGCGCCATCGGCATGAGTGAGTCCCCTCGGCACGGCCCGATGGTCCCCGGAGCGTCGGGCCCATGCCGGGGCGAGGGGGCGACGCTCGACGTCATGACGGCGATCGCGGAGGCCGCATCCGCGGGTATCCGGTCCACCGACGACACCGGCCGGTACCGCCGGCACGCGTTCCTCGTCGGGCCGACCGACCGGAATCGGCCTGGAGCGTCGGCCCACCCGGCCGGCGCGAGCGCGGCGCGCGTCCCGCCCTGCAAGCCGCGCACCCTGGAGCAGGCCGTGCAGATCGCGCCGATCCTGGCGGAGATCCGAGCGTCCCGGCTGCCCGATCGGGGAGGTGCCGGCCCCTCCGGCACGACCGCTCCGTCCCGCGATCCCGTCGCGCGGCGCGGCGACGCCGCGTCGGGCATGATCCCGGACATCACGCACGACCGTCCGGGCCGCTCCCTATCCGATCAGAGGCCGTAGGAACCATGGCACCCATCATCACGACCATCGAGGACCTGCGACGGATCGCCGAGCGGCGCGTGCCGCGGATGTTCTACGACTACTGCGATTCCGGCTCCTGGACCGAGTCCACCTCCCGCGCCAACGAGGCCGACTTCGCCGCGATCAAGCTGCGCCAGCGCGTGGCGGTCGACATGACCGACCGCTCGCTCGCCACGACGATGGCGGGCCGGCCGGTCGCGATGCCGGTCGCCCTGGCGCCGACCGGCCTGACGGGCATGCAGCATGCCGACGGCGAGATCCTGGCGGCGCGCGCCGCGGAGGCGGCCGGCGTGCCGTTCACGCTCTCGACCATGAGCATCTGCAGCATCGAGGACGTGGCGGAGCACGTGACCGAGCCGTTCTGGTTTCAGCTCTACTTCATGCGCGACCGCGCCTTCAACGACAGGCTGATCGACCGTGCGAAGGCGGCGGGCTGCTCCGCGCTGGTCCTCACCCTGGACCTCCAGATCCTCGGGCAGCGCCACAAGGACCTGCGCAACGGCCTCTCCGCGCCCCCGAAGCCGACGCTCGGCACCGCGTTGAACCTCCTGACCAAACCCCGGTGGTGCTGGTCGATGCTCGGCACGCGGCGGCGGACCTTCCGCAACATCGTCGGGCACGTGGAGGGCGTGCGCGACACCAGTTCCATCTCCGCCTGGGCCGCGGACCAGTTCGACCCGCGCCTCGGTTGGGACGACGTGCGGCGGATCCGCGACCGCTGGCAGGGTCCCCTCATCCTGAAGGGCATCCTCGACGCGGAGGACGCCGAGCAGGCGGCCGCCACGGGTGCCGAGGCGCTGATCGTCTCGAACCACGGCGGTCG
>SXGS01682778.1_pt1 | contig 10102 bp, 14 predicted proteins | sample 3174681 | NCBI WGS metagenome assembly SXGS01 (sample SAMN11356861, study PRJNA531348) | freshwater metagenome | isolation source: freshwater sample F1-80 | place: China: Fuxian Lake, Yuxi | collected 2017-12-25
TCGAGCGGTTCTACAATCCAAGGCGTCGGCATTCGACGCTTGGACAGGTCAGTCCGGATCAGTTCGAAAAAGCTAGAAAAAGCTTAGGGTAGTGTCCGGGAATTCGGGGGAAACCCATCTCGCCGCGCTGCCACTGAAAGAGAACGACGGCTTTCGCCTTGTAGTATTCCGAGACTGCACAGAGCCTTCGAAGATCATCCGGGTCGGGGTCGGGTGCACCTCCACCCTTCAACTGCACAAGAATTGATGTCGAAGAGATCGTACGCACGAAGCGGCGGCGCGTGTGGATCCGAAGTATTACGGCGTACCGCGAGAACGTCGACTACGCCCCGTGATTCCGCGCCCCTCGGGCCGCGAAACGAGCGGAATCCCCAGCGCGCCCCGACCTGCTTCGTCAACGCTTTGAACAGGGTCTCGGCCGTCCTGCCGGTCTTCGCCGCCTTCTCGTGCGGCTTTTGCCTCTTTGTCGACTTCATGGCGCATCCCTGGTTGTGCTCCGCGGCCCCGGCGCAGCATTGAGTCTGTGAAAGTGATCCCTACTCTTGCTTCTTGTGTGCCTCTACGTACTTGACGTACCTCTCGCGCATGTCCGCGTCTGGGAAGAATTCGGGGGCTTCGCCCGCGTCCATGAGGAACTTGAAGACCTTTTCCTCACTCGGCTCCTTGTCTCCCATTTCATCCAACCATGCTGGGTACCCCTTCTTGCGCCGGGCCATGATGCCTCCTTGCTTTTATAAGGATCCTACGCTGCGCCCCCGTGCGGATCATCCTGCCAACCCGGCACCTTTATCAAATCGCTGCACGGAAATCAACTTACTGGCCGCCAACTCTTCACGCGGCTCCAGCACAGCCTTTCGTCCGCAGTTCGCGGTTTAGGCATCGAGGTCACGCTCGGAACGAAATCGAACAAGAGACGTGAAGTCACCTTCGCGAGGAAAGGTAACGGTTCTCCGCCTACGGGCGCGACCACCGCCACGAGCCCGGACGGTCGTGGCTGTCGTGGCGTCTTGCGCACTCGGCGGTCACAGCCTCCACGTCCCACGGTGCATGCTGTCACCACGCTAAGTTGCACGGGACCGTGTCACTCGGGAACGATGTCACACTATGCAGGTGTGGAGTAGAAAATCAAATTGGCTCGACTGGCTAAAGCCCTGAAGGAACGATTCACTGGGTGTCTGCTTGGCGGTGCGGTAGGCGACGCGCTGGGAGCCCCGGTTGAATTCACGTCTGCGGCCGAGATTGCACGAAGGTTCGGCGACAAGGGCGTGCGGGAGTTCCTCGAGGCTTACGGCCGGCGGGGTGCGATCACGGACGATACCCAGATGACCCTCTTCACGGCCGAGGGCTTGATTCGGGGCTATGTCCGCTTTCAGACGCGCGGAATCGGGCCGGTGTTCGAGGCTACTGTAGGGCACGCGTATTCCAGATGGCTGCTTACCCAAGGATTGCATCCAACTGCCGAAGTCTTGGAGAAGGCAGATGGTTGGCTGATAGGACATCGCGCTCTTCATCATCTCCGAGCGCCCGGAAGAACCTGCTTGAGTGCTCTTCAAGCGAGGGCCGCCTGGGATGCCAAGGCCGTCAATACCAGCAAAGGCTGCGGCGGCGTCATGCGGGTCGCGCCCGTCGGGCTGCTATTCGGCCACTCCCGAGATGACAATAGAGAATCTCTCAAGGAGGCGTTTGACCTAGCCTGTAACCTCGCCGCCCTGACGCATGGCCACCCGACAGGATTTCTTACCGCGGGAGTTTTTGCCGCGATCGTACTGTGCCTTCTATGGGGAGCCTCGATCGGGGAGGCCCTGGACCGAATCAGGCCGTTGCTCAAGAAAAGGGCCCGGCATGTCGAGACGCTCCGAGCTCTAGACCGCGCCGTGGAATTCGCGCGCGACCGATCGCTGCCGTCTGGCAGGGCAATTGCAACCTTGGGTGAGGGCTGGGTCGCCGAGGAAGCCTTGGCGATAGGTGTTTACTGCGCCATCCGCGCAAAGAACTTTGAGGACGGCGTCGTCATGGCCGTAAGCCACGGCGGGGACTCCGATTCGACTGGGTCCATCGCAGGGAACCTGCTAGGGGCTGCAATGGGAAAGCGTGCCATTCCAAGGCTCTGGCTGAAGGATCTTGAGCTTCACGACGTCATCGAGGAGGTCGCCATCGACATGTTCGAAATGACCTCTTGGGACATCGGCGAGTACGGTGGTGCGGATGACGACCGAATATTTGCCAAGTACCCGCCCAACTGACGAAGCGCCAGGCCGCGACGCGCCCGGGGTCACGCGATGCGGTTGTGGCACGGAGGCTAAATGGCGAAGATTTGCCCCCCGGCGGCACGTAGCAGCCGGGGAAACCACTGGGAAGCTAGCGGTAATTCTCGGCAAACATAGCCTGCTTCACTAGATAGATCGTAAAGTATAATTACTGTACGTATATACATCTGCGTTGGCTGCACTTATATTCATCAGTCCTTATACTTCGTAAAGTCAGTCACGATCACAACCCAAGTTTTCTTTCCAGCATTTCGTATTGTTCTCGACGTTTTTCCGGTCTCATTTTTCGAAGATTTGCAAGTTTCCACTGAATTCCAGGCAGCATTTCCACGCCGGGGATTCCCAGCAAGCCCCACTCCGGCTCACATGCCTTAAGCGATAGAAGGAATCGGCGTTCGGACTCGTCAAGTGCAGCCGGCAACTCTCGAAACAATCGCGCGCGGGCAGCCTCTAGTCGTTCAAGCGTGACAGCCTCCATCGTCATTCCTTCAAAGGCAGACTGGAATTCGGACGACAACGGCTTCGGGTTAGGTGTCAGCACGTCTCCCATTAGACGCTTGCTGCAGGCTACATACACGACGAACGCGCGGCGCATTCGTGGCGTAATGCTTCCAAGGTCCAGAAGATGCATCACGTCAAATAGGTCACGCGGGTGCTGACGGTCCATGGCGGCAACAAGCTTCCCGCCGTAGAGTTCGTCTGGATCCATCATCTTGATCTGCACTTCCCGGCGAAACTCGCGGATGGTTGCGGGCGTTGGTTTCGCATTCACCGGCGGGTGTAGGGTGCCGCGCAAGACGGGGTTGATTTCAACCTTTACCGCAACCCCCTGCCTCCTAACAAACATGGTACGTTCCTCCTTGCCGGTTGGCTTCGTCATGGAGATCGCTGGCATCTTGCGGAGCCTTTCGCCCACGCGTAAAAGCGTCTCCTCGATCGCCTTGAGGGCTTGCTCGCGAGGCTCGTCGCGATTGAGGTATACGAGATCGATGTCCACTGAGAGTCGAGGTAAGTCTCTCAGGAAGAGGTTGATTGCCGTACCGCCTTTCATACCTAACAGCGGCTCAGCGAAGATGCCCGGTGCGATGTCGAGTAGCAACTCCACAGTCCGCCGGTATTGGTCACCTATCACGGCTTGATGATTAGCGTCCCGCTTGAAAGCTTCCGCACATAGCGGCTCTTGGAACCCACGGGAAACTGATCGACGGCCAGTGCTGATGCGCAGGGAAGTTCCAAGCTTTTGGCGAAATGGAGGAAGAGCCGCACCGCTTTCACACTTCGGCAGACCTTGAGCAGGGAGCGCAGCACGTCAACGCGCAGCGAGACTAGACCTTGCATTAGATGCTCAGCCTCTTCGAGCCCTTGGTGTTGTGGCACAGCGTTCAACATTTCAAGCGCGGCGCGTTCGGGGTCGGAAACGGGTACGCCCCGGTATGAATCGTTATTGCCTACGAACATCGGAGTGTCGGCGGGTTCATCAAACAGTGCCCTAACGACGACGCGTGCGGGGAAACGCTGAAGGAACCAGGGCGGCAGTTTTTTTCCTCTATGTCCGAACAGCATGAGTGTTTCGACATTCGGAGAGACGTTGTGCTGGAATCCCCACCAAGCGAGGGCGGTTTTTCCGCCGACGTGGTGGAGGTAGCCCTTTTCGACCAGCAAGCGAAGACTTGCTACAAGGTCTACTGGGGCGCCGGGTCTAACGAATACTCCGGAGGCAAGGCGCTCTAGCCACCCAGCCTTAACGTAGTAGTAAGCCCCTTGGGAACTGATTTTTCGGCTGTTCAGCCAAGCCAAGGTCACCGGCTCCCCTGCTGGAAGGTCGCGCGTGAGGCTGTTCACTAGAGTGCGCTTTTTTAAAGCCATACTTCATATTGTACCATTATTATGAATCAGGCGAAAGCACGAAGATTCACTAAGGTATACGTATCTACAAATCAACTTTAGATAAGTCATATAAATGAAATTCCAGAGCACGACACCAAATTGGAGCCCTCGAAGTGGGGGCGCCCCCCTCAAACCTGTGTCCTGGACACAAGACGGGCTGGAGGCCCCATTGAGCCGGTGCGGCGCCGCCTGTGGCCTTAGGGAAATCTGTCCCTATTTTTGCGGCCCCTAGGTCGCGGGCGCAGCCGTAGTGGCGGGGCCACGCAAATCCTAAACGTGTTTAGAAGAAAGGCTGGATGCCCCTCAAAGCGGGGCTGCCTCCGCCAGGTGGGACAATTGCCCCACCCCTCGAAGCCGGGGTGGCTCCGCTCTAGCTGTTTGGTAACGCGTTACCAAACCGGCTGGAGGATCCCCTCGAAGCCGGGGTGGCTCCGCCCTGCTGAATTTTCAGCAGGGCGGACCGAAAGCCGCAGGATCCCCTCGAAGCCGGGGTGCCCCCGCCCGGTGGATTAAGTAATCCACCACAATCAGCATTGCGGCACCCCGAAGAGACTAAACAAGGATACTGTATATATTCACAGTATTATCGAAAATGACCAACTCAGGTGGCGCGTTCCTCGCCACTCCAGCAAACCCGCCGAATCCTGTGACCCTGGCGATTGGCCAGCCAATTTGACGCAATTCTTTGAAGGGGATCTTCGAAATTGAATCGACATACGCCTGCTGCGGAAGACAAAAAGGCCGAGGGAGTTGACTGACTGCGTTAACTCGAAAACTCCAGCATCAAGGCGCTGGTGGGCATCAATTGCTTCAAGATTCTCTTCTGTCCGGAGGGCAAAGTCTCGGACCACCTCGTCATACATTATGGGCGAGCCCCCGACAGGCTCGACGCATAACGTAGAAGAAACCGGCGCTGCGCAGACTGCGCGTGGGATGCTGCACTACTACCGTATTCAACGGCTCACTTCTGCACTGCCGCGCTAGTGGACCGTCCGACCCTCGCTGTCGTCGAATCCGAGCTTGAGTATGCGTACGATGTCTCCATCCACACACTTGATGGGCTCGCCATCTGGCACCTGGTAGAGCAACCAAAGCTTGCCTCCGCACTCCACTTCCAGCCGGTTCGGGGCGGGTGACATTCGACAGATGCTCACCGTGAATTTCACCCAATGCACAAGTGTGCTTTCGTACACGTCCAGCTCCGCACGGAACTGCCTGGTGGTCATCATGGCTCCCTTGTCTCGTATTGGTACTAAAACAGGCTAGCACGACTTTTTTGCGCAAATAGCGGTATCAAAATCTCTCGTCTTCTTTTTCAGAGGGAGATCTGCCCCGCAAAAATTTCTTGATCACGACAGGGCGACTGTTCCTCCCCACCCTGCCTCCAGAAGCCACCCCCACTTCGGATTCGGTTTCCCCCTGAGGGAATAAGCATGCTTTCCCGCCATCGACGAAAAGCATGCTTTCCCCCGATTCACCCACCGGCGCTCCTGCGTCGCGCGCTGTCCCTGCGTCTCGAGCGACTTCCCGCTCGTCACCCGAAAGGACAGCCATGCACTCCCTCGCCTCTCCCAATCCCTCCCGCCTGAAGCGCGGCGCCCTCGCGGCCTTCCGCGTCGTGCGCTTCGTGCAGACGACCGTTCGCGCAGTCCCTTCCGTCGTCGTGACCGCCGGTCGCGACGTCGCCGATGCGTGGCGGGAGACCGCCCGCCCAAACGCGTAGAGGCCGGCCATGATCGTGACCGGCCTCACCATTTTCCTCGGCGTGGCGCTGATCCTCGCGAAGCTCCCGCGTCGCCTGATGCTGAAGGCGCTCGGCCACCCGCTGGCGATCGACCTGACGGTGTCGGTCCTGGTGCTCTTCGTGCACTGGGGGACGTTCAGCGGCGTGATGGCAGCGAGCGTGGCGGGCCTGTTGACGTCCCTCGGGACGTCGGCGGCGCGCAGGTTGTTCGGCTTCATCCAAGGCAACCGCTACTACCCGGGGGTCGTCCACCTCAGCGTGGAGTAACCCTCCTCGACATTGCCCTCCTGGCAGGCGCTGCGCAGGTCGCACGCGAGATCGTGCGCCGCGGCCTTCTCCTGCTCCTGAAGTAGCTCCACCCACCCCTTGCCCCGGCACGCACACCGCGTGACCGGGGCTTTCTCATTTCTGGAGGTACGTCATGCGAGATCTCTACGCCGAGATCACGAGCAAGATCATCGCCGCGCTCGAAGCCGGCACCCCGCCGTGGATCCGCCCGTGGGGCGGAGACATCGAGCCCTTCCCCACCAACGGCATCAGCCGCCGGCCGTACCGCGGCGTGAACTGCGTGCTGCTCACGCTCGAAGCGCAGCTGCGGGGCTTCTCCCGCAACACCTGGCTCAGCTACCGGCAGGCGCTCGAACTCGGCGCGCAGGTGCGCGGCGGCGAGCGCGGGACGACCGTCATCTTCTACAAGACGCTCGAAGTCCCCCCCGAGGTCCAGGAAGAGGCACGCCCGCGCGTGGTGCCGCTCCTGCGCTCCTTCATCGTCTTCAACGTGGCGCAGATCGACCAGCTCCCCGAGCGCCTGCGCGAGCCCGCAACGGAGCCCGCCGGCTGGATCCGCGAGCAGGCACCCGAGAAGGTGCTCGCCGACTCCGGCGCCGCAATCGAGCACGGCGGGTTCGCCGCGTTCTACAGCCCGGCGGATGACCGCATCCAGCTTCCCGAGCCCCAGCTCTTCGCCGACCCCGGCGCGTACTACGCCACGGCCCTGCACGAGCTGACCCACTGGTCGGGCCACGAGTCCCGGCTCAACCGCTCGCTCGGCCGGCGCTTCGGCGAGGGTGCATACGCAATGGAAGAACTCATCGCCGAGATCGGCAGCGCATTCCTCTGCGCGGCGTGCCGCGTCGAGGGGCGGCTGCAGCACTCGTCCTACGTCGCCAACTGGATCCAGGTCCTGCAGAACGACAAGCGGGCCGTGTTCGCCGCCTCGGCCAAGGCGCAGCAAGCCGCGGACTACGTGCTGAACCTGGTGAAGCCCGCGCCGAAGGAACCAGCCGAACTCGCGGAGGCCGCATGACGGACGACGCGATCATCACCCGTGCGCTCGCGATCCTCGAGAGGCGTTCGAGGAGCGGCTCGGCGCTCACCTCGCCCGCCTCTGTCCGGGATTACCTGCGGCTCTCCATCGCGGAGCGGGAGCACGAGGTCTTCATCTGCGTGTTCCTCGACTCTCAGCACCGGGTCATCCGGGCCGAGGAGCTTTTCCGCGGCACGCTCTCGCAGACCTCGGTCTACCCGCGGGAAGTCGTGAAGGCGGCACTCGCCGCGAACGCGGCGGCGGCGATCTTCGCGCAAAGTCACGCCATAAACTATAACTGCATGATCAATATATATTAAATACTCAGAAGTCCATTACCGTACCCGCACATGTACCCACTCTACGGGCTGTCACCACCCTTCTGGGGCACAACGTGTTGAATTTCGCCTCGAATTGACCCACCTTTCCATATGCGACTGACCCGCATTGAATCGTGACATCTAGCTGACGATGCACGGGATATCGAACAGAAGACTCGTCAGCGCAAAATGGAAATGGGGGTCAATGCGGAGCGGAAATCAACAGTGCGTTCTCAACGCCACGCCTGCTCGGTCCTCTTGCACGCCACTCGTAGAACCCTCCGTGCGACACCGCGAGCATCCGGCACATCGTCCTCACGGGCCAGATCGCCTGGTGCCGGGCTACAAAGCCGTACCTCACGAGGGTTCCTTCGCGAAGTAGCCCGCCGCCTTTTTTAGGATGTCGCGCTCGGTCTGCGCGCTTGAGCTCACGCCGGAGCCGCTCGATCTCCTGCTGCTGCTCGGTCTTCAGGGGCCTGCCAGGGGCCATCTCCCACTTGCCCGACTTCGCCCGGCGCACCCAGCGCGCCAGCATGTTCACGTTCAGCCCCAGCTCCCGCGCCACCTTCGCCCGGGACACCCCCCTCCTGCCCAGCCAGATTCACTGCCTCACGCTTGAACTCCGCCGTAAATCTCCTGCGTTCCATTTGACACCTCCGATATCGTCCTCAACACTATCAAAAGCGTCCGAAATATCGGGGGAAGCCCAAAGATAGGTTACTTCCGGCAGGTGAATATCCGCCGAATCAAGCGGGTAACGCCGCTACCCGAGGGTTGAGATAGGGCACCTACGCTTGGCTGTGTATTCTTGCGTCCCGTGAATGACTGCTTTGGATCGGAAGCGGGCAGTACTGCCGCAATTCAAAAGCCCCGCTAACAACCTAGCTGCGCCCGGTAATGACAATCCTCACGATCGGCAGGTCTGGCTTCCCCGACTCCACGACCTCGTAGTACCAGCCAGGCCCGAGGACTTTCGCTGCAATGGCGTGCGCCAGTTCGGCTCGCCATTCCTTCCCCGGTGGGATCACCCGGAAGTTCAGGCCACCGAATCCCTCTGCGACTTCCTTGAGGTGTTCGGGACTCAGCAGCGCCCGGTAGATGTAGGCGTTGACGAGCTTCTCCAGCGTCGCTGCCGTCTTAACGGTCACTGTGTCTCGCCCCACACCCTCAGCGGCCTCCAGCGCAAATCCGCTGTACGCCACGGCTTTGCAAAAGATTGGTTTGTTATTGGGCTGGTCAAACTTTGAACAGAATTAGTCTGCCTCTCGAACATCATTCAGCTACCAAGAGAACTATGAACGGAGCGTACCTTCCGAGGAAATACCGCCGCCTTCTTTGCTTTCCGGAGTGATCTTATCCACAACGCTTTGGGTGGTTGATGCTACTGCACTACCTAAAGTCTTTGCCGTACTGATGGTGGATTCAACAACCTTCGCAGACGTTTCCTTTACGCCTTTCACTGTAGCGTCAACAGCATTGCCAACGCCACCACGCACAGCACTCCAGGCGCCTTGGACAAGGCGCGAACTGTTGTCCTTTACGATTTCGCCAACTAGCGCTAATGCTGTGACAGTAGCGCTCCGTCTAACCTCGCTCCTTGCTGGCGCGGATAGCGATTCGCAATACTGGCGAGCGACCATACCCACACGAAGTGTTAGGAATGAATTTGCCGCACCGTTAGCGATGCTATTTACTAGTAGGGTGGCAATTCCTTGTAAACCGGGGATTGCTCCTTTGAGTGATGGAATCACTGCAGCGACAAGCGGGGTGGCTAATTCTGTGAATTGAATTTCCTCAATGCTGTCAGCTAGAAGTGCAGTTGCACCTACATTGGAATAGAGGTAGAACAACTGACGTGGGGAAGGGCGCTGCTGATAGATTGAGGCGATCCGCCAAACCATTCTGATTTGCGTAGTCAGAACAATAAGCGCATCAAGTCGGCCGTTTTGCATTACTGCAGTGCCGACAAAAACGGTACCGGCGGTATCACGCACGATGGCGTCAGCATCCATTGAAAGCTTTGCTAATGCGCTAGGAATATCCTCAATAGTGTTTACCGAGACACCTTGAAGTCGAGGATTCTGCTGCAAGCGGCCCCGTAGGTTTGTCAGATACTCGAGGTACTGTGGGCTGGCCGTATCAAGTGGCGGGATTAGAGGTTGTGGGAGTTGGAAATAGAGCACAAATGGCGTAACCGTAAGCAAGGCGAAGCCTGTGATCAGCATCCAGAATGTGAGTTGCCCAAGGCCAAGATAGATACGATCTGCAGCGGCCGCTAGCTGCACCGCACTAGCAACCGCAACGACACCGAGATATAGAATGAGTAGTACGCAAAGGGACCAAAGTAGACGCGTCATTCCCTTGCTCATCGTGTGTTCCTGGAGGTTATTAGCGGCCCGTTGCACAGCTTCTCGGGTGACACCGCAGTCTTGACTGTCATTGTCGCTCCCTGTGTTCTCGAACTCATCGATTGGTCAGCTTGGTGGATTCAATTAGGGTGTTGAATTTCGCCTTGAATTGACCCGTACTTTCACCCTGCGGTGACCCGCGTTCGAGCGAAGTATTCTGCTCGTAATCA
>SXGS01078065.1_pt1 | contig 10100 bp, 9 predicted proteins | sample 3174681 | NCBI WGS metagenome assembly SXGS01 (sample SAMN11356861, study PRJNA531348) | freshwater metagenome | isolation source: freshwater sample F1-80 | place: China: Fuxian Lake, Yuxi | collected 2017-12-25
CGTTCCTGCCAGCGCGCCATTCGACAACCTGTCAGCGGTTGGCCTCGCCTCATCGAGCCCTCCTATGAAACCGGTGACTTTATATATGTCGTCAATCAAGTCCCGCAGACTACTTGATTTCTATTTCTTAACGGCATTGCGCCTAGTGGTCGTCACGATTCTATGGACTGTGTTCTCAGGGATCTCGACCGTATTGTAGCGCTCATCGGATCGGCCCATCAATTCGATATGTTTGTTGAGCATGTCGCCGTCCCAACCCACAGGCATGATTTTCCCCAATGGCAGGAGCGTCCAAACCTCATCAGCCAACTCGACCAGGGCCTTTTTGAACCGAAAATGAAAATCGTCGCGCGCGTAGATCGCCTTCGCATCATGGCGCGCAAAATTCCCAGTGGTTACCACGATGTTATGAAAGCCAGAGCTGCGCCGGTATTTCTCTGAAAGATAGGCAATCGTCTCCTCTGAAACAATTGCGCGATAGCGGGCGACTGGTGCCCCCGGCAGAATTTTAATGCGCCTTGCCAGCCCATCGCCGCTTCCTGAACGATCATGCCGAATCACCTCGTCGTCTAACGTGAGCATGAAGCCTGGGACGTTGTTCGTGATCAGTTCTATCGACAGTTTCCGGAGAAAACTCCAGTTGTTCTCTAGGGTGAATTCCTCGAAGGCTGAGTAGATCGTAGTGCCCGAATCAAGGAATAGGCGGTATTTCTTTTCCGGTTGTTCCGACGGTTGAGCGAGCTGCTGCCGCAAATGGCTCATCCAGAAGCGGGCAATTGCTCTCTTTTCGTCCTTGTAGTGATCGCTACGCTCGCCAAAAACTCCCCGGCCACTCCCGAGATAAGGTGTCAATTGACGCTGGAGATCCCCGATTGGCGCCCGAATGGCACGATGCACGATCTCGTGGAGCTGTTCAGCAGTCATTTCCCCAAGTCTCATTTCCGGGACGAGCGCAGCTATGTCGCGGACTGGAGTGCAATAATTAGCGTGATGCCCAAGGATGACAGCTTTCTCATAAATTCGCTCCCGTTTCTTGTCCACAAGCACATAGACTTCGGATAGCCCATACCCTTTTGAAAGGAGCTTTTGACCAAGCATTTGGGCGCCAACACGAGGATGGTCGTTGTTGCATTCTTCTCGCAGCTGCGAGGCAAAGTTGTCGGGGCACCAGGCCTGCCCTGGTTCAACGATCGGCTCCATACGGGCGCAAACGTGGATGGGGCGACCGACGCACCCCTCGCCGCCCTTGATGGGATCGTTGGCAAAGCACAGTGCTCCACAATTCAAGGCTATTCGCACGCGTAGTGGGTCTTGGAGTTGGAGGTTGAGTTCCTGACCCCAGTCCGTTCCATCAAACCACGCGATGATATCAAGTGCTGTTTCAGCCGCCCTGACATGCGGTCGCGCCTTATCGAATACAGCGATGATGCCATCACCCCACGAGTTCTTGTACCGGGCCGAGTTGAGAAAGCTATTGATCTTCGGCAACACTATGTCGAAGAATTTCCTGGTTGCCCAGTCCGGCAGCTTCGTGTAGCCCTGCACATCCATCATCAAAATGGCTGTGTGCTCGGGCTCGGTTGTAGCTGCGTGCTTGGAGTCGGTGCTAGGTTTACTCATGCCGATTGAGCTCCGCGGTTAGGAGCCGCCGCACCCCACACTCCACCACCCTATGGGCAGACGGGACCGACAGTCAGGATGTCCTGGGCAGAGCAGTGAACAGTTGACTCAATAACCAAGGGCTTCGGATAATGCTTCTTTTGAAGTAATGGAACCAGTTCTTGGAATAGTGGTTATCCACTCACCTTGGGCTCGCCGCGTCAAGGAATAATGGTATCGAAAAACACCACCCCAATCGCCGCCGAACGTTCGGTGGGCGACACGCGGGCGGCCCAGCGCGTCCGTCGGGGCAACTGACATGGCTCCGCCTGCGTTCGCTCCGGTGGTTTTGTTAGCCAATGTCACAGTCTGAGTAAGACGGCATCCAAGGCATTCAAGCATTCCTTTACGCGGTCCCGGTTTATCTGAACGTTTCCACCATGTACCGGATAATCGCCCCCGTGCATCTGAGACAGTCTATGGCCCAAGTGCGCGGCTACGACGCCCGCCGTGTTGAAGTCCCGGAGTGGAACCGAATACGCATCACGAAACTGGTCGACGTCTGTGGGTTGTTGGGCGCTCGGCGTGAAGTAGTCCTTATGTTGGGCGTACGCCTGCCACAGCGTATCAGCGGTTGCATCCGATAGCGCGGAAAAAGCGGCTGCAGTGCCCCCATACTGAGTAAGGCGGTTTCCAACGACGAGATGTATTTTAGGAACGGACACGTTCTGTAATGGCGCTCGCGCCGCAAAAGTCCAGGACCCGTAAATGGGGTGGGGTGGGGTCTGCCCGTGAAGCAAGATAAACATGGCGTTTGTCGCCACACGAGAGGAGTCATCCGCGTTCACCGGTGTAATCAGCCGATCAACAGCTGACAAGGCGAGCTCTGTGTAGATGGAAAAACTCGGGTTTGTGTCCACGAAGACGATCCAATCTTGATCCGTACGACGGTGCGCGAGATCCTCGATAAACCGCCGAAAAACCAGATGCACCCACCGCCACGGTTGGGCCTGCGATGTGAGGGGCGGAGCAAATGCAGCGTTGTTAATGGCTGGGGCCATAGGCTCAAGGTTCCCGTCACCGCACAATAGATAGATGTTGTCGGTCAGATGGTGATTGGTCGTGGCGACCTTGACCAAGAAATCCTGAGGATCGGGCAGAGGTGCGCCGCTACCGTTCGAGATGACGGTACTAAGATAGCCCACGACAGTCCTTGGCGTCGGCGCGGTGCAGTGGCTGAGAACGGTGTTTTCGCCGTTCGTCCCTCCACCCAGAAGCATCATGCTCGCATTTGCCTGTGGACACAGGTCGATGACTAAAACATTCCTGTCGGGGTGCTGCTCTGCGTATCGCGCGGCGAGGTGAAAAGTAATCGTGCTTTTGCCGACGCCACCTTTATTATTCCAGAGGCCGTATGTGTTGATGATTGCCATATGTGTTGTCGTTTTGATTGGTCCCTCGGCACAGTTACTCGGACGTCTTAGTGACGTAGTTAAAAGCGTCATTGGGTTTTGGAACTCCTTGATTTCTTGTTCTAGCAGAGTAGGTTGCAGATCAGGAGGTGGTCAATATGAAAACGGGAAGTGCGGCTTCTCACGCCAAAGCGCGTTTCATTCCAAATTCGAACCTTTGGCCCAAGGAATGGTTCGCCGCCCCGTTGACATCGCGTGCTGTTTGCACGTGTGTCTCGGCAGTGCGAGGACGGCGGCGCATAGCCCCCCGGTAAGGAATCTCTTTTTCGCCCACCGGACGGGGTGACGCCAAACTCACCTCGTTTTCCTGTGACTGGCGAAAAATCACTGTCCCATGAAAATGTTATCGCCGGGAACTTGGCGGACGTCGATTCCGCGCCCTTGGCTGTGCGATGAGTCAGACGTAACACACACATGACCAGCATGTTAGCGTGCTGACAAGATCGGGTGTCGGGTCAGCCCAGCCCAAAACACCCCTCACCCCCTAGCATGGACACGACCCCACTTGTGTCCCATGAATGTCCCATGACACGAGTATGACTGACGAACCTCAACAGGACCGGATACGCGACGCCGCCGACAAGATTCTCCTCGGTGAGTTCGTGCGATTGGCGAACGACTTCAAGGCTGGGAAGCGGCTCAGCGCGAGCGAGCGAACCTTCGTTCAACGAATGGCGATGCGCTTCGAGTCCGATGTGCTGAGTCAGGGCAAGTGGGCGGCAAATCTAACCGAGTTGGCTGCAATCCTCGGGTGTGCCCGACGGTCGATCACGCGATGGAAGAAGCTTCCGGACGTCCCCAAACCGGCTCCGGACGGTCGTCAGGATGTCGTCGCCTGGCGCGAGTTCATGCGACGCAACGGTCTGGAGGTTGGGTCGGAAGACGGAGACGAGCTGGAGTTGGGAGCCGACGCCAAGCAACGCCGTGCCGCGGTCCTCGCCGACCGCGAGGAGTTCGAGTTCGCCATCCTCAAGGGTGATTACCTCCGCCAGGATGACGTTCGTCGGTGGCTGGGTGAGATGATCACGGCCGTCAAGGTCGAGCTCATGAACTCAGCGGTGCGAACCGCCAGCAGCCTTGTGGGGCTCACGGCGGGCGAGATCCTGGACAGGCTTCGGACGAAGAACACGCGGGTGCTCAGACATTTGCATGAGGAGCCGTGGGCCTCCTCAACCTGAACTCAAACCGGAGGCTATGGATTCTCGGCCACGGGTGTTCAATGGAGTTACCCTCGTCGCGATTGCGACTCATTAGAGACTTTTGAACCAGTCTTCTTGAACCGTCACGCTCTCAATGAGCGCGGTCGCTACCCCGAGGTTAAACTCCTTGAGCTTGTCCGTGAGTTGATCCCCATCGACGAGATCAATGGGAGGGGCACCGTCCCGAGTTGCCTCCTTGACTGCGTCTCTTGAAAAGGTCCCGGTCGTGATGAATAGGCCCTTATCGGCTCGACCAACCATCGCTCCCCGGAAATCACGAATATGGCTTGATGAGACGATTCCGACGTATCGTTTGCATTGAAACACCACGTGGAAGCTCATAAAGCCATGGATGCGCGCGATGCCCTTACCATCGATGCCCCCGTCGCCCGTTCTTCCGGTGACCTCGACCTGAACGAAACCTGATTCTCGAAGTAATCGCTGTATGAGTCTCTCGAAGGCGGATGGCTCAACAACCTTGGTGAGGATGTGAAAGAGCTTCGCTCGCCAGGTCTGCTCCTCGGATTGCTCGGTATCATTGACGGATGTCGGATGCTCCGGATCGGGCTGTGTTTCCTTAGCCCGTTTGTGGTTATCCCGGACCTGCTTGACAACTTCCTTGGGATCGACGGCGATCATGTCAGGGTTGGCTAACGACCACACCCCTCTTACTGAGTTTTTAAGGACACCAACCTTCTTCAGATAGGTCCTGGCCCACGCTAGCCGGTAGTCGACCTCCGTTTTGTTGCCCACTTCAGGGTCATGCAGTTGGGAAAGAATTTCCTCAGACAGTCGCAGATTCTGGATCACCCGTTGATAGATCTCCTCGATGGAGCCGGAACCTCCCAGATCGCGCAAGGCCGCTAGTAACGGGTTCATCAATTGGTCAAAAGTGGGGACCTTTTTCATAGCCTGACTAGTCGCGTCCATCGTCATCCCCCTCCAATAAAGCTGGCGGATGTTGATCGTCACTCTGGGTGGAGCGTCGTTGAAAGAGAAGCAGGAACTTCTTTGGCACTACTCTCTCGCGAGGTAACTGGACATCCGACCAACTTGTGTCCCCCGGTTGACATCCCCACCCAGTAAAGGGTGACGAGTGCCAATCCAGTCCAGAGGATGGGGCGGGACTTGTTCCGCCCACCGGATCCGTTGCCCGTGTCGGAATGGGCGGCGAGGTTTTTCCACATCGACAAGACTTCACCCTCTCCTGGGCTCTACGACCCGACGACCACGCCCTGGATCAATGCGATACTGGACGAATACCCCGATCCGAACCTGACGCAGATCGTTCTCAGAGCGTCGGCTCAGTCCTCCAAGACTCAACCGGCGATTATCTGTCTGGCGTGGGCGATTGCCAACGACCCCGGTCCCGCGATGTGGGTGACGGCTGCGGGAGATGAGGTGCGGACGTTCGCCAAGACGCGGCTGCGCGACTCTATCGCGCACACGCCCCCGGTGGCCGCGCTGTTGGATCAACTCAGTCGATCCGACGATAACCTGACCGAGATCAACTTTCGGACGATGCCTCTGATCCTCAACGGGGCCAACTCACCGACCAAGCTCCAATCCAAGCCTGAACGATACCTGTTCTTGGACGAGGTCCGGGACTGGCCCGAAGGGGCGCTGGAGAGGGTCGAGAAACGAACCACCTTCTGGTTGGGGCTGCACAAGGTCCTGATCTTTTCGACTCCCAAGACCAAGGGCGATGCCTTTGACATCCGCTACGAGGACGGAGATCAACGCGAATATCATGTCCCGTGCCCGAATTGCGGCACGCGCGGGCCGTTGCTCTGGCAGCACCTCAAATGGGACACCGACGAGATGACCCGGCCCGGTGGCGTCTACCACTTTCGACGTCTTTTCGAGACGATCCGTTACGAGTTCCCCTGTTGCAAAACCTCGATCCAAGACGACCAAATCAAGCGCGTCCGGCTCGCACGTGAGGGGATCTGGGTTCCCACCAACCTGAAGGCATCACCGGGCAAACGTTCCTACACCTGGAATGCCCTCCTTGCCCCACGGATCCCCTGGAGCCTACTTGTCGAAGAGTTCCTCAAGTCGAAGCAGTCCTACAAGGAAGGAGTGCTCAAGCCGCTCCAGGACTTCATGAACCAGCGCCTGGCCCAGGTGTGGGACGAGGGCCAACTGGTCAACTGGTCCAAGCCCAAGCACATTTACGAACTCAAGGGAGCATCTTTTCCCGAGGTCGCGGCCTATCGGTTTCTGACAGTGGACGTGCAGATTGACCACTTCTTCTACGTGGTGCGGGACTGGTTTGGCGATGGCTCGTCGCGGTTGATCGCCTATGGGATCCTGTATTCGTGGACCGAGATCCGGGCCAAGCAGCACGAGCTCCAAGTCCTGGACAACTTGACCTTCATCGACTGCGGCTACGAGACGACGGAGGTTTACCGGCATTGCGCGCACTTCGGTTGGTGCGCCCTCCGCGGCGAGGACAAGGAGTTCTTCCTGCATCCCTCGCCCGAAGAAGGTGGGAGGCCGGTGCGTCGGCTCTATTCACAGATGGGACGAGGGGATGGCGGACGTGGGACCCGCGTCCAGGGGATGAGCTTCTCGGCCCTGTTCCAGTGGAGCAACCCGGTTATCAAGGACATCCTCAAACGGCTTCGCGACGGCAAAGGAGCCCGGTGGGAGTTGCCTGAAGGAATCGATGAGGAGATTTGCGAGATCCCGAACCAGCGCTACATCGCCCAGCTCTATTCCGAGACCAAGAAGGGCGTCCGAAACAAGGCCACCTCTCGCATCCAATACCGCTGGGTGCAGGTGGGCAACCGCCCAAACCATTACTGGGACTGCGAGTGCATGCAAACTGTGGCCGGTTGCATGGCGGGGGTCGTGGTGACCAACTTGGAGCTCTCAAAGTCCGAGGCGACCGAGGAAGCCACCAGCGAGTGAAACCCGACTACCACTCAATGCGTTGACACTGCGCCAAGGTTAAATGGCGCTTCCCCTGGACATCTTCGCGAGTGAGCCCGAGGCCACGATCCTCCAGATCAAGGCCAGGGCGCTCCAGTTTTTTCAGGAGGGCAAGACCATCCTCAATTACGGGGTAGCGGGCCGGACCGTGGGCAAGCAGATGGTGGCCAGTCCGGAGGAGGTTATCGCGTCCTGCAACTACGCGCTCAAGGTCAAGGACCCGGTCACTTACGGAGACGCGCCGATTGATCGTTACCAGGTCCGTTTCTGAGCATGCTCTCCCTGATTCGATCCCGGTTGTCGGCGGCCGCCAGCTCGCTCTTTCAGGGGGGAGCGATGTCGGACGAGCGCCGGACGATTCCGATCAGCCACTCTGGGCCGCTCAAGCGCCAGCTCAGCACCGGCACATGGAAGCAGATGCTCGCCAACGCCCGGTTTCTCTACGCGAACTCCGGGGCGATCTCAGGCGCGATCCACGAGCGAGCATTCTACGCCGTAGGAAGCGCCTGGATCCCGCAATACGCGGGTTTGAACGCGAAATGGGGCGACCAGGCTGAGGCTTGGCTGTGGGAGTGGATGAAGATCTGCGACGTCCGCGGCAAACCCTTCGATTTCCGCACCAACCTCGCGCTGACCTCGATCTCACTGGACCGAGACGCGGACTCCTTGACGATCCTCACTTCGACCGCCGACGGCTATCCCCTGGTTCAGAACCTCCCGTCGTACCGAATCGGCTCCCGCGAAGGACTGCGTGAGGTGGTGGAGGGTCCCTATCGGGGTCTGGAGATGCGCAACGGGGTAATCTTCAATCGCAATTCGGCGGCGGTGGCGGTGCGCGTGCTCGGTGAGACCGTTGAGGAGGATCTGGACGTGTCGCTGCGCAACGCCCACCTCAACTTTGCGCCCCGATGGTTCGACCAAGGACGTGGGCTCCCGGGCCTGGCGACCGGGGTCAACACATGGTCGGATCTGCGGGACATCCTGGACTTCGAGAAGCTCGCTCAAAAAGCGTTCTCGGCCCACACCTTCGTGGAAACCACGGAGACCGGAGCGGTGGATCCCGGGAAATCCTGGATCCAAAAGGGCGTTCCCAAGCCCGGGGCGGACCGGGAGACCGACAGCACGACGATCGCGGGCGGGCTTTATCGGATCCTCAAGAGCGGAAACAAACTCGATGCCGTCGAGACCGGTCGTCCATCGCCCGCCTGGCAAGGCTTCATCGCCCATCTTCTGCGCGAAGGGTTCGCCGCGTTGGATTGGCCTTACGAGCTATGGGACGGGAGCAAGACGGGCGGAGCCGACACCCGGCTGCGAGTGGTCAAAGCAATGCGGGCCACTGAGGACAAACAGATCTGGCTCGGTCACGTTGCCACGCGCCAGGTTGGCTATGCGGTGGCCAAGGCGATCAAGCTCGGGCTCCTGCCGCCGTGTGACGACTGGTGGAACTGGGATTTCCAGGTGCCCGCCAAGCTGAGTGTCGATGCGGGCTATGAGGCCGACGCCGAGCGCGACGACTACAAACTGGGTTTCACGACACTGGCGCAGGTGGTCGGCAAACGCGGTAAGGACTGGCAGGAAGTGATCCGGCAGAAGGTCAAAGAGCGCAAGTTCCTCTTGGACGAGTGCACCCTCGCCGGGGTCAAGCCCGAGGAGATCCAGCTTCTCACACCCAACGGCAACCAAATCGGGGCCGTGAAACCGACACAGGAGGCGCAAGGCAACGCGTCCGGACCAACAAACCCATGAGACTTCAGCACATCCTGGAAGCGGTCTATTCGAAGCCTTGGCTGATCACGCCCGCCGGGTGGGAGGCGGTTCACCGTGTGGTCCAGGCCAAGCTCGGGAGTTTCGATCGGGTAGAGCCGCAGGCAGCGCGACCCACACACTCGTATTTCGGGGATCCGATTCCCCAGATGACGTTCGAGGACCGGATTGCGGTGATCCCGATTAAAGGGGTTATCGCCAAGGGGTTGAGCCACGTGGAGAAGTCCTGCGGTGCCTGCGGGACCGAGGACGTAAGCGCGGATCTCTCGACTGCACTGGCGAGCGTCAACATCCAGGCGATCGTTCTCAACTTCGACACCCCTGGGGGATCGGTGGCCGGGATTCCGGAGCTGGCCTCGAGCATCGCCGCGGCGAACCAGGAGAAGCGGATCGTCGCCTTCACAGAGGGCCAAATGTGCTCGGCGGGCTACTTCCTGGCCGCCGGGTGTTACGCGATCTACGCCACGCGGACGGCGGAGGTCGGGTGTATCGGGACTTTCGTGCCGTTTCTCGATCAGTCCGAGGCCTACGCCCAGGCGGGCTTGAGCGTGGACATCATCCGAGCCGATGGCGCCACGATGAAAGGCGAAGGGTTTCCGGGAACGAGTCTGAGCGAGGAGTTCCGTGCGCATCTGCTGACCCAGATCAACGAGATCAACGGCTGGTTCACTGGGCATGTGAGTGCCTATCGAAACGTCGGTGCTCCGTCGATGCAAGGCCAGGCGTTTTTGGGTGAGGACGCCGCCAAGCGTGGACTCGTGGATGGGATCGTTGGCGGGTTGGACGAAGTCCTCGCCAAACTCAGGACGGGCATGCGTTGACACGCTGCCAAGGGGTAAGACTGCAAATCAAATACCCCATGACAATCGCTGAAGAACTCGAACAGGCCAAAACCCAGCTCGCTGGACAGAAGACGCAACTGGACGCGTTGATCCTGGAAACCACGACGCTGCGCACACTGAACACGACACTTTCAACTGCGGCCGCAGCGGCGCGTTTTTGAATCAATGACCTCAGAGGGCATTTGATTACGCTACAAGGCTGACGGTCACTGTTTGGTTTTTGTTTACGTTTGTTTGGTCGGACTTCTGCTTTCGATTTTCTTCTCTGCGCCGACGTCGCTGAGAAA
>SXGS01293138.1_pt1 | contig 10100 bp, 10 predicted proteins | sample 3174681 | NCBI WGS metagenome assembly SXGS01 (sample SAMN11356861, study PRJNA531348) | freshwater metagenome | isolation source: freshwater sample F1-80 | place: China: Fuxian Lake, Yuxi | collected 2017-12-25
CCCCAGCCGGGGCCGAAATTCGACTACAAACTGCGCTGGTTCGAGCGGCTGCGCACGCGCGCGGCCGAGTTGCTGGCTGAGGAGCGTGCCGTCGTGCTGGCGGGCGACTACAATGTCATCGCCAATGACGACGACACGTTTTCGGTGCGCGCGATGCAGGACGACGCGCTGATGCAGCCGCAATCGCGCGAAGCCTATCGCCGGTTGCTCGCGCAGGGATGGACCGACAGTCTTCGCACGCGGTTTCCGGGCGGGGGCGTGTGGACGTTCTGGGACTATCAGGCGGGTGCATGGCAACGCGATGCCGGGTTTCGGATCGACCATCTGTTGTTGTCGCCCGAAGCCGCCGATCGCTTCGTCGATGCGGGCGTCGACAAGGAGTATCGCGGGCGCGAAAAGGCCAGCGACCATGCGCCGACCTGGGCACGCCTTCGATAACGAAGCGTTTTTGCGTATTATTGGGATAACACACGATGAGTTGGCGTCGTTTACGAGCGTAATCGATCAACGGTCGAGCTAACCCGTTGTAATGTAGCATTCTTAGTGTTTGGCATGACTAATGCACTTCCTCGGTGGTGAGGCGGCATCCCCTGTCCGCGCTCACGGATGGAGGGAAAGATGCAGACCAAATTTACCCGCGCCGCGATTGGCAGCCTGACCGGGATCGCATTGTTCGCAACCGCCGCCCCTGCCGTTGCGCGCAATCTTGATCCCAAAGTCGATCGTGCTGCAGCGGCGAAATCCGCGAAATCGACCGGAGCGCCGCGTTATTGCGTCGACAACGACTTCACGGGCTCGCGTATCAAGCGGCGTACTTGCATGACCGCCGCCGAATGGTCGTTGCACGGCGTCGATATCGTCAAGGAAGCCGAGAGAGGGTCGCGGCGGTGATCCTGCATGCGCTGACACTCGCGATCAGCGCGATCGGTGGCGCGCCGCCTGCTGCGGTATCCGATGTCCGGGTGGTGCGAAATGAACCGCGTCGATCGATTGCCCGCCGCCGCTATTGCGCGGATGTGGCGATGACCGACCATCGCGGCCCCAAGCGCATCTGCCTGACCGCGGCGAAATGGCGAAAGCTGGGCGTCGATCCGGTGGTGCCGAAAGGTTGATGAGCAACTGCCGGTCGGGTCCGCCCGTTCCCGACCGGCGATTTTTCAATGACCGAGTTCCCGTTTGTTTCGAGCGAAGTCGAGAAACGCACCCCACGCGACCGGACCGCGTTTCTCGGCTTCGCTCGATACAAACGGGCGATTGCGGATCCTTAACCGATATCGCGCCGATACACCGCATAGACGCGGTTGACCTTGGACTGAATGGCATCGGCAATTGCAACCATCCCCTGATTGTCGTCGAGCACCCAGCCGAGTTCGCCCCGCGTCGCACCATATTTTGTGATGGCATCGCGGCGGATATATTCGATCATCATGAAGGCAAGCTGGCCTGCGACCCGCGACGATTGCAGCCGCTTGACCACCCCCATCAGCGGTACGCGCATCGTCCGCGCCTTGGGTCGGCGCAACCACATCAGCAATTTCAGCCAGCCGAACGGAAACAGGCTGCCCTTCAGCGGCTTCAACGGCTCGTTGAGGTCGGGCAGCGTGATCATGAACGCCACCGGCTCGCCGTCGATTTCCGCAATGCGGATCAGGTCTTCATAGACGATGGGCTTCAGCTTCTTGCCGACATCGTCGATTTCGGGCTGGGTCAGCGGCACGAATCCCCAATTGTCGGCCCACGCATCGTTGAGGATGCCGAGGATGATCGCGGCTTCATCGGCGAAGCGCGATTTGTCGACGCGGCGGATGACGATGCTGTCGTTGCGCTCGCCCGATTGGATGATGCGGTTGACGATCTTCGGGAAACCGCCGGTGATGTCGAGATCGTAAGTGCGCAGTTCCTTGACGACGGTGTAGCCAAGCGCCTCGATCCAACCCTGATATTCCCGGCGGTGATGCCCCATCATCACGGTGGGCGAATGGTCGTGGCCCTGGACCAGCAGGCCGGGTTCTTCCCAGATCGACAGGCTGATGGGACCGATCGCGCGGGTCATGCCCTTGATGCGCAGCCAGCTTTCCGCCGCCGCAATCAGCGCATCGCCCGCTTCCTGATCCTCGGCCTCGAACATGCCCCAGAAACCGACGCCGGGGCCAAAACCCTGTTCGGCGGGCATCGTCAGCGCCAGCGTGTCGAGATGCGCGGAGATGCGACCGACAACCCGGCCCTGACGCTCGGCCAGCATCAACTGCGCTTCGGCATGGCTGAACCAGCCATTTTTGGCCGGGTCGATCTGGCCCGCGACTTCGCTTTTCAGCGGCGCGACCCAATGCGGGTCGTTGGCGTAGAGCCGATAAGGAAGGTCGATAAACGCCTTTTTATCGGCTGCCCCCGCAACCGGTCGAACCGTGACGCTCACCCCCGCGTGCCGTTCAGGCCGCTTCGCGCTTGCGCGGGTGGGTGGTCGCGACGATGCCGCCCGACAGGTTCTTCACCGCCGGATATTTCTCGGCGACCTCGGGGGTGTAGCCCAGGTTGAACACCGTTTCGCTTTTGTTGGGGCGATCGCCCTTCGCGCGGTCGTAATAGGTGCCGAACAGGTGATCCCAGAAATAGCTGGTGATCCCGAAATTGCCGTTCTCGTCATGGAAATGATGCGCCATGTGGTTCTTCGTCCACGCGGCGAGCAGCTTGTTCTTGGGCTTGTAGGCCAGATGCTGGATGCAGTGGCAGAACTCGTAGAAGGCGGTGGTCAGAAGACCCGTGGCAAACGCCGCCATCGCCCCGCCGATGCCGCCGATCGCATAGCCGAACGGAATGCTCGCCAGCGCGATCGTCGGCAGCGTCGTGTGCAGCGCGCCGAACAGCACCTCCAGATGGTTGGGATCCTGATGATGATCGTAATGGATACGCTTCCACGTCGATGCCATGCCCGGCACCTTGAACATCCAGTTCGAGTGCAGGATGAAACGGTGGATCAGATACCAGGCAAGCGGATAGATCATCGCCGCGACGGCAACCGACGCCAGCGTCTGCACGACACTCGCCGGATAATAGGCGAACACCACCATCGCCACGACCGACAGCGCCAGATAGGCGATGATCGCGGGGTATTGGAAATAGGCGACGACCAATTCCTTGAACGTCATCTTGTCCAAATGATGCGACCGTTGCCAGAAACCCGGCCGGTCGTTCGTTGCTGCCTTCATAACCTTGCAACCCTTAGCAATAATCTCTTCTCGGCATCCTAACCGATTTACGTGAACGTCCGCTGTGCGGATGCAATGCGGCGTTTTTGCGGCCTGCCCGGCCAGCGACGGGGGCTATTCCTCGGTACGGACCAGCACCGCTTCGCCGATCATCGCGAAGAGCAGAAACGGTGCCCAAGCCGCGAGGAACGGCGGGTAAGCCCCAAGGTTCCCCATCGCCAGGGCGAAGTTGTCCGCCACGAAATAGGCGAAACCGAGGCCCATTCCAATAACCGCGCGCCAGAAAAGCTTGCCCGATCGTGCGACGCCGAACGCCGCGACTGCGCCCAGCAGCGGCATAAGGACCGAGGAGAGCGGCCCCGACAGCTTGTGCCAAAGCGCGCCTTTCAGCGCCTGGGTCGGGCGTCCCGCGGCTTCCAGATCGTCGATCGCGGCGTTCAGTGCGCCGAATGAAAGCCCGTCGGCATTGACGCTGGCCAGCGTGAACTGGTCGGGACGGACGCCGGGGGCGAACCGGACGCTGCCCAGATCGGTGACGCCGCCCGAGCCGACGTCGAACCGCCGCGCGCCCTCCATCCGCCAGCCGTCGCCGTCGCGCTGCCCGGTCGATCCGGTGACGACCGAGCGCAGCACTCCGCCGTCGCGTTCGTAGATGGTAATGCCGCCCAGTTGCGCCGCGTCGCCGCGCCCGCGCAATTGTTTTACCTGGATCAGGTTGTCGCGTTCGCGCACCCAGACATTGGCGCGATCGCCGCGATCGATGGGCATCGGCCCGAAATCGACCGCTTGCCATTGCTGGAGGGTGGCCGTGGCACGCGCGACGATGCGGTCGTTGAACGCGAAGGAGATGGCGGCGACCGCGAAGCTTGCCAGGATCAGCGGCGCCAGGATCTGGTGCGCGGACAACCCGCCCGCCTTCATCGAGATGACTTCGCTGTTCTGGTTGAGCGTGGTCAGCGTGATGATCGTCGCGAGCAACACCGAGAAGGGCAGGAACTGTTCGATGATCTGTGGCGTGCGCAGCGACACGTAGCGCCAGACTTCGGCCTGGCCATTGCCGTCGAATGCGAGGATGCGCCCGCTTTCCGCCAACAGGTCGAGCGTCTGGAGGATCAGCACGAGCCCCGCCATGATGGCAAAGGTTCGGACGACGAACATCTTTGCCATGTACCAGGCGATGGTTTTCGACGGAAAGAACTGCATCTGGCTGCTCATGCCGGCTTTCTCCTGCGGCCCGGGAGCAACCGGCCGATCGCCTTGCCCAGCTTGCCGAACACCCGGTCGATGGCACCGATCGGCTGGCCGCCGGGGACATAGGCGATCTGGTAGAACATCCAGAAGACGAGGGCCGCGAACAGCGCGAACGGCCCCCATAGCGCGAGTACCGGATCGACCCGGCCGAGGGCGGCGACCGATTCGCTGTACTCGTTCACCTTGTGGATCGTCACGATCATCACGATCGCCAGGAACACGCCGAGCGCGGAGGTGGAGCGTTTGGGTGGCACGCCGAGCGCGAGGGCCAGCAAGGGCAGCAGGAACATCGTCGCCACCTCGACCACGCGGAAATGGAAATTCGCGGCGCTGGCATCGCGGTCTTCCTTGGGCGCGGTGGGGTTCTTGCTGACCTCCATCAACTCGACGAGCGTGCGTTCGAGGTCGCGACCGCCGCGCGGGCGGAAATTCTCGAAGCGCGGTAGGTCGATCGGCAGGTCGTGCGCGGTGAAGGACAGCACGCGCGGCTCGGTGAAGCTCGGCGAATTATGCACCAGATTGCCGTTGGTCAGGCGAAAGATGATGACGTCGGGGTCGTCGGTCGCGAGGAACTGTCCGGCTTCGGCGGTTGCGGCCAGATAGCTGCCCTCGCCGGTATTCACATGGACGAAAATGCCGGTGAGCGACGCACCGTCATCCTCGCTTTCCTCGATGCGCAGCGTCATCGCGTCGCCGAAGCTGGTGAATTCGCCGACCTTGATCGACGCGCCGAGCGCGCCGGAACGCAGCTCGAAGCGCAATTCCTCGTAATTGTAGCGCGCGTTCGGCTGGACATAGCCGACGATGGCGAGGTTCAGCGCGGCAAGCACGATCGTATAGTAGAACGGCACGCGCAGCAGCCGCCCATAGCTCATCCCCACGCCGCGCAGCACGTCGAGTTCGGAGGTGGTCGCGAGCTTGCGGAACGCGAGCAGGATGCCGAGCAGCAACCCGATCGGGATGCCGAGCCCCAGATATTCGGGGAGCAGATTGGCGAGCATCCGCCACACCACGCCGACGGGTCCGCCTTCGGTCGCGACGAAATCGAACAATCGCAGCATCCGGTCGAGCACCAGCAGCATCGCCGCGATCAGCAACGTCGAGAACAGCGGCACCGCGATCAGGCGGGCCATGTACCGGTCGATCGACTGCATGAAGGGTGGCCGGGTCCGTTCGCTAGTGGGTGGGCGAATGGCCCGAAGGGTGCGGATATAGGCGAGGGCGGGGCGGGCGTCACCCCTTGGCGGTCATTGCCCCAACCCAATTCGTCACCCCGGCCGAAGTGCCGGGGTCCACCAGGCGGCAGGCCGAAACGCCGGATGGGCGAGCAGTGCGCAAGCGGCTTAGTGGACCCCGGCACTTCGGCCGGGGTGACGGTGGTTGTTAGTTGAGCACCCCGACCGCTTCGCCCGGGGTGACGGTGGTTGTTAGTTGAGCACCCCGACCGCTTCGCCCGCGGCCTTGAACATGCCAAGCACGGTCTGAATCTGCTCTGGCGTATGCTCCGCACACAGCGAACAGCGCAGCAAGTAGGTGCCCGCGGGGGTCGCTGGCGGGCGGGCCATGTTTACGTACAGCCCGCCGTCGAGCAGCGCCTGCCACATCGCCACGGCTTGCGTCTGGTCCTTCAGGATCACAGCGATGATGGCCGATTCGCAGGTTTCGGTGCCGAGGTTGAGGCCCATTTCGGTAAGGCCAGCGTGGAGCGTCCGCGCGCTTTCCCACAGCCGCGCGCGCTTGTCGTGCGCGGTCATCAGCTTGCGGATCGAGGTCGCGGCGGTCGCGACCACCGACGGCGGCAGCGACGCGGTGAAGATATAGGGGCGGCAGGCCAGCCGGATCGCCTCGAACTTGGGATGGTTCGAAATACAGAATCCGCCGACGGTGCCGACCGATTTGGAGAAGGTGCCGACGACGAAATCGACTTGGCCCTCCAGCCCCTGGTCCTCGTACACGCCGCGCCCGTTGGGGCCGAAAAAGCCCATCGAATGCGCTTCGTCGCTGAGCACCATCGCACCGTGCTTCTTGGCGACCGCGACCATTTCGCTCAAGGGCGCGATGTCGCCGAGCATCGAATAGACGCCTTCCAGCACCACCAGCTTGCCGACGCCTTCGGGCAGGCGACCCAGTCGCTTGTCGAGATCCTCGACATCGTTGTGGCGGAAGCGGACGATCTCGGCATTGCCCTGGGCGCAGCCGTCATAGATCGACGCGTGGCTGTCGGCGTCGAGGATGACATAATCGCCTTTGCCCGCGAGCGTCGAGATCATGCCGAGATTGGCCATATAGCCGGTCGAAAACACGATGGCGCCGGACACGCCGTAGAAATCGCGCAACGCCTGCTCGACTTCCATATGGTCGCGGAAGGTGCCGTTGAGCATCCGGCTGCCGTTCGTTCCCGACCCGAACTGGTCGAGCGCGTCCTTGCCCGCCTGGATCACGTCGGGGTCGAAGGTCATGCCCATATAATTATAGGTGCCGAGCAGGATGGTGTCCTTGCCCGCGATGACGGCCTCGGTCGGCGATTTCACCTCGTCCATCACGATCGCGAAGGGATCGGTGACGCCGGTGTCGATCAGCGCCTGGCGCTCGGCGATCAGGGCGTCGAACTTGGACATCAGATCGCGGTCGGCGCTGGCGGGCGGGGCACCGGCGGGGAGGGCGTGGGGGGTGGTGGCGGCTTCGGTCATGGCTCTGCAATCCTAATCCTACCCCGTTTGTCCCGAGTAATCTTCGAGCGAAGTCGAGAAGACGTATCGAGGGAGGTTGGCGCTGTCTCGATACGGGTTCTCGACAAGCTCGAACCCTACTCGACACCAACGGTTAGGGGTGGGGGTTGGTTGGGTAAGGTTACTTCTTCAGCTTTTCGACCGCATCGACCAACTGGCCGACGGTCTCGATTTCGGCCTGCATGTTCATGGTGATGAGGATGTCGAATTCGTCCTCCACCGCGGCGACGAAATCCATCACCGTCAGGCTGTCCCATTCGAGGTCGCCCGCGAAGGTCGTCGCCTCGGTCAGCTCGACGCCCTTTTTGTTGAAGGGTTCGATCTGGGCCCTGACGGTGTCGAAGGTGGCGGCGCGGTCGCTCATGGTGCTGCTTTCGATGTCGATGCGAAGGTGAAGGGGCGCTTCTATAGCAGTCCCTGCGCGCGATACCATGCCGCGGTGTCGGCGAGGCCTTGGGGCGTGGAAATGCGCGGTTGCCACAGCGCGGCGGGGGGCTTTGCGTCGGGGCGTGCGGTCCAGTCGGGGTGACACATATAATCGACCCGGTCGCGGGTCAGCTTGGCCTTGTCGCCGCGCACCAGTCCGTCGCCTGCGGCCGCGGCACGCATCAGCCAGCGCGGCGTCGCGAACGGACGAACGCGCCTGCCGACCGCTGCGCCGATCGCGTGGGCGAACTCGGCGTGACTCCATCCGCCGGGGCGGCCATCATCGGGTTCGTAGATATGCTTTGCCGGGCCGCCATCGGCGAGTGCGAGCAGCAACCGCGCCAGATCGGCAACGTGGATCGCCGACAATCGTCCGCCGGGGGGGAGCAGCGCCAGTCCCTTGCTGGCCAGCCGGAACAGATCGAACATCTCCATGTCGCCGGGTCCGTACACGGCGGGCGGGCGGACGATGGTCCAGTCGAGCGCGGAGGATTGCAGCAGCGCGTCGGCCTCCGCCTTGGACCAGCCATAGGTGGAGAGGGTGGGTTCGCGCGCCGCGAGGCTTGATACCTGACCGAAGCGGCGCACGCCTGCGCGCAACGCGGCGGCGATCATTTCGCGCGTGCCGTCGATATTGCCAGCGGCGAAACCAGCGCGGGTGGGTGCGTTCACTACGCCCGCGACATGGATCGTCGCTTCTGCGTCCATGACGAGCCGGTCGAGCGCTTCGGGGGTGTCGAGCGCGCCCTCGATCCAGGTCACGCCGTCGCGCGGTGCCTGCGGTCGGCGGGTGAGGGCGCGGAGCTGGTGTCCGTCAGCCAGGGCGAGGTCGATCAGGGTCGATCCGACGAACCCGGTTCCGCCGGTGATGGCGAGGATCACGGGCTTTTTGCTCCGCAAGACAAAACAGCCGTCATTCCCGCGAAGGCGGGAATCCATCTCCTGCCGTTAATCTCTGGCGCACCCGATGGGAGATCGGCTCCTGCCTTCGCGGGAGCGACGGCATAGGGGGCTAATTCCACCCTCAAAGCACCGCCATATGGCTGCGGTGGACCAGCGCCGATCGCGGAGCATAACCCAGGATGTGGAGGATATCCTCGCTCCTGCGCCCGATGATCTTGCAGGCGTCGTCGTAATCATATTCGCACAAACCGCGCGCGATGCGCCGTCCACTCGAATCGCGGATGACGACCAGGTCGCCGCGGTGGAATTCGCCTTCGATCCGCAATGCCCCTGCGGGCAACAGGCTCGATCCGCGGCGCAGCGCCTCTACCGCACCGGTATCGATGGTGATCGTGCCGCCTTCGCTGATCCCGCCCGCCAGCCATGCCTTGCGCGCCGCCGCGGTGCCGTCGCCGACGAACACGGTGCCGTGCGCGGTTTCTGTGAAGCGGCGCAGCGCATGGGGGATGCGACCGGAGATGATCGCCATGTGCATGCCCGAGCCGGTCGCGATCCGCGCCGCTTCGATCTTGGACACCATGCCGCCCGATCCCATGCCCGACGCGGAACCGGTATCGGCCATCGCCTCGATTTCGGCATCGATCGTCGGGACGACGGGGATCATCTTCGCATCCGGGTTGCGCATCGGATTGCTGTCGTACAGCCCGTCAATGTCGGACAGCAGGATCACGCCCTGCGCATTCGCGGCTTGCCCGACGCGGGCCGCCAGACGGTCATTGTCGCCGAAGCGAATACGCTCGGTCGCGACCGTGTCATTCTCATTGACGATCGGCACCACCCCCAGGCTGAGCAACCGCCCCAGCGTGGCCGATGCATTGAGATAGCGGCGGCGATCCTCGAGATCGCCCAGCGTCACCAGCACCTGAGCGGCGTTCAATCCACGACTGGAGAGGAGCTCCGCCCACACCTGCGCCAGGGCGATCTGGCCGGTCGCCGCCGATGCCTGCGCATCCTCCAGACTGTTGCGCCCGCCACCGGGGAGGCCGAGCCGCCGTGCGCCCAGCGCGATCGCGCCCGACGAGACGATCGCGATCTGTTGCCCCGCGCTGGTGCGTTCGACCAGGTCGCTGGCGAAGGTCTCCAGCCAGGCGCGTTTGACGCGGCCCTGATCGTCGACCAGCAGCGCCGATCCGACCTTGAGGATCAGTCGAGGACAATTGGCGGGGGAGAAACGATCGGCTTCGCTCATAGCGGTGACCACTCCTTGGCGGGTGCGTCGTCCTCATCCTCACCGGTATCGGGGGCGCTGCCCGGCTCCGGGCCGATCACCTCGATCAGGCGGTCGAGCACCGCGCCGACGCCGACCCCCGTCGCGCCCGACATGGGCAGAACTTGCGCGCCGCCGCTTGCCTCGACCAGTTCCGCGACCAACGCCTCGGTCAGTTCGTCGTCGAGCAGGTCGGCCTTGTTCAGCGCGATGACTTCGGGCTTGTCGGTCAGGTCCGCGCCATACGCTTCGAGTTCGTTGCGCACGATGCGGTACGCCTCTGCCGGATTGTCGCCATGCGCGTCGACCAGATGGAGC
>SXGS01583822.1_pt1 | contig 10100 bp, 11 predicted proteins | sample 3174681 | NCBI WGS metagenome assembly SXGS01 (sample SAMN11356861, study PRJNA531348) | freshwater metagenome | isolation source: freshwater sample F1-80 | place: China: Fuxian Lake, Yuxi | collected 2017-12-25
ACTGCCAGTAAAGCTGCTCCTGCGCGCGCTTCAGGAAGCTCGTCATCATGCGCAGGGTCGGCGCGTCGGTCAGCGCCATTGAGGCGTAGCCGAGACGGTCCGCCAGCTCGTCGCGCAGTTCTCCAAGGGTGCGGGGCATGGCCGTTCCTTACTCCGGCTTCGCGCGCTTGGCGCGGGTCGGCTTCGGGGTGACTTCTTGGCCCATCGCTTCGGCAAGCTCGACGAGGTGGCGGTAGACCTTGGCGACATAGGGGACGTTCACGTCGCGGTCTTTGCCGTACTTCTGCTCAAGGCGGATGAACTCCTCCTCCGGCGTGGTTTCGAAGTCGGATTCGGCTTCGGAGCCCTCTTCAACGCGCACGCGGCCGGCGCCGTTGATGACTTCGAGGATCGGCAGCTCGTGGACGAATACGGTGGTCGGAATGTGCGTCGATACATCGCGCTCGACGATGGCGGTAACGGTCTGCATGTGGCGCTCCTTGGGGGAAGAGGCCGGGCCGGTGATCCAGCCCGGCCGGCGGATCAGGGACCGACGATCAGGAAGGCTTCGCCAGCCGCCGACAGACGCACAGAGCGCGCGTCCGGCGGGATGGTGACGGGCACGATCCGGGCAGTCGCGACCGCGCTACCAAGGGCGTTCCAAGTGGTGCCGTCAGTGGTGAACTGCGGCGTCACGCTGGCGCCGGACAGGTTGACAATGACGCCCTGCTTGCCGCGGATGAAGGGGGACGTGCCGACGTTCTGCGCCGTCGTGCCCGCAAAGGTGATCACGTTCATGGTGTGGCCTCGTGCGTTGAGGGGCCGGGCTGTTCCGGCCCCTCGTGGTTGGATCAGGCAAGCTGCATGACGGCGTGGCCGTTCGCGCGGTTGATGGTGAGTCCGCCCTTCCAGGTGATGGCCTGATAGTGGACGTACCGGTCGTACACGCGCGGCGGGGTGCGGGCGATCATGTCGTGACCGGCCGCCGGGCGAAGGGTGATGTGCTTCTTGTTGATCCAGTACGCACGCTTCGCCCACGGGGTGGCGCCGTTGAGGCGGTCCATCGTCGGCGACCACACCAGCGGGATGCCGCGGAAATACAGCTCTTCGACGCCCGCATCCATGCGCTGAACGGCGCTGCCACCCATGACGATGTGGCGCTGAATCTCTTCTTTGGCCTGCTCGCGGTAGGCGTCCAGGAAGGCCGAGCCGCAGAGGATCACGCCCGAGAAGCCGCCGTTCAGGCGCACCGCGCGGAGGGTCTTCTCCATTTCCACGACGAGGCCGGCCGGGGTGACACCCGTAATCGCGTAGTTCTGCCACCACGGCGAAGTGGCGCGGTTGATGCCGCCGATGATGCCGGAGGTGGGCGTGGTGCTGATCAGCGCGGACAGGCCCGGGATTGCCTCCGGGTTCTGCGTGCCGTCGAGATAGAGCTGCTCGTCCATCTGCTCCTTGAAGCCCTCTTCCAAGACCAGCATCTTGGCTTCGAGCAGGTTCGAGAGCTGGATCTTTTCGGCGTCGGTGGCCTTCGCGGAACCGTCGTCGGTGAGGACAATGCCGTTCTGCAGCATTTCATCCTCGTCCATCGCGAAGCCGTCATGCACGCCGGACCAGAGGAACCGGGCCTGCTCGATCGGGTCGCGCGAGTTGTACGTCACCTGACCGCCGCCGCGATACCACTGGAAGTTGGAGTTGCGGCTGACCAAAAGCTGCTCGGTGATGAACTCGCGGCCGCCCGGGAACGTCTTCTTGGTCCCCTGCAGCAACTGCAGCAACGGCTTTTCGTATCCGACCTGATCGATCGGCTTGTTTTTCAGGAAGAAGTCGAGCGCCGACTTCGAGGCCTTGGCGACCTGTGCAACGGTAAAGGGCATGATTGCGTCCTCGGTGGGGATGGTGGGTTCACATCCGCTTGCGAGGGCGCGCGATTCCCTGATGACTCAGCGCATACCGGGCGCGACTCCGGCGGTACAGCTTGGCGCAGCGGCGCGGGCGAGCCGAAGCCCGCCGCACGCCTGCATAGATACCGAATCCGCGCGAGGCTTCAACGTCTCAGCCGAGCGCTGCGGTGATTGCTTCCAGCACGTTCGCTGGAGCCTTGCCGGGCGCCGGGCCTGCACCGGTCGGGCTCGGGCGCAGCGGCTGGTGCGTGCGCTGCACAGGGGCCGGCGCTGCGGGCTGGATCGAGCCGTAAGCCTCGCGCACTGCCGCGGTCCAGCGATCCGGCGGCGTGTTGGCTGCGATGGTGCGGAGCATGGGCTGCAAGACCTGCATGCGCGCGCTGTAACTCGGGTCTGTGCGCTGCAGCTCGGCAAGCAGGCTGTCAACGGCCGCTGCGTTGGTGTCAATGACCTGCTGCCGCTGCTGCTCTGCCGTCTGCGTCTGCTGCCGGTTCTGCGTGGCCTGCTGCACGCGGCGCGTCTGCGCAATCTCCAGCGCTCGCTTCTTGGTCAGCTCGCCCGCGCTCACCTCTTCCGCCAAGTCCGGGAAGTCGGCCAGGGCGTCGACGCCGGGCAGGTCGCGGCCCAGCGCCTTGGCGAGGTTCGCGCGCGCCGCCTCCAGCTTGTCCAGGGCTTGGCCCATCTGCGCCGGGTCGCCGGAGTGGATCAGCCGCAGGATCTCCAGCGTCTCGCCCACAGCCTCGGGCGGCGCCTGCGTGCTCTCGATGGTCTTGCGCCAGTTCTCGGCGTAGGTGCGCGCCCTTTCCTCCGCTTCGCGCGTGGCCTTGAGCGAGTTGGTCAGCTTCTCGAAGCGCTCGCGGGTGCGGCCCTTCAAGTCGTCCGGAACGCTCAGGTCATCGTCGCCTTCGGGCTTGGCGGGTGCGGCTGCGGCGGGCGCTGGCTCGGCCGGCTTCTCTTCGGTCTTGGGCTCTTCGGCCGGGGGCGCTTCGGCCTCCGCTTCCGGGGCTTCGGCTTCCGGCTCCGGCACCTCTTCGGCCGGCGCCTCTTCGGTGCTATCGACGGCGTCGCCGATCACGTCCAGCAGGGTCGGCGCGGCTTCGGGGGTGGTGTTCTCGTCGTGCTGCATGCGGGCTCCTTACTGCGGAAGCGCCGGCTCGGCCGGCATGGGTTCGGGTGGCATGGCGGGCGGCTGGTCGAGGCCAGGGGCGCCCATCGAGGGAGCCATCGGGCCGGCGAGCATCGGCATCCCCGCCTGCGAGGCTTCAGGACCGATCGCCTTGGCCCACGGCATGATGGTCTCGATGTCGATGCGGTCATCGGTGCGCCGCAGTGTCTCGCGGATCAACTCCATCTTCGAGTCGGCCAGCGCGATCAGGCCTTGCTGGCGCAGGGTGAAAATCTCGGTCACGGCCTGCATGAGCACCGGCATAAGCACCGACCAGGACTGCTGGTCTTCCTGCCGCGACTTCCGGCCGCTGCTGCCGGCGCGCACGCTCAGGGTCAGGAGCTGGTGGATGTCGGCCACGTCGAGCTGCGGCCAGAGCGCGGACTCGCCGGCATAGCGCACGACATCCTCGCGCGGCATGGCGTGCAAGCACATCTCAAGCAGGGCCTGCCCCATCTCGCTGATCATGTCTTCAAGCGAGTCCTGCCGCTCGCCCACGCGGGTGAGCATGCCGGTCTGCATGATTTCGGCTTCGGTGGCCGTTTTCGGGTTGGCGACCACGCCGCGGGCGGCGTCCTGCAGGCCTGACACCTGATCAAGATCCACGCGCACGCTGGTCGTTTCGTAGAGCGCAGGGTCGAGTCGGGCCGGTTCGAGCTGACCGATCGCGGTGCGCGCATCTACGTTGCTCGGCGTGTTGACCAGCACCAATTCATTGTTCTCGGGGTCCGCCAGCTTGCGGGCGTCCTCGGGGCTGATGGCGCTGGCCGAGCCCACGCGAGCCGGGCGCGAGCGGCGGCGATGGTCCGCCCACTGCGAGCGAGCGCGGCAATACTCGTCCTGCAGCTTCGACCACATTTGCACGTCTGCCTTCGGCCAGCGCTGGCCGTCAGCGTCGTGGAACGACTGGCGAAAGAACTGGTAGAACCGGCGCGCGCTCGGGTACGGCGCGGACGGCGGCACGGCGTAGCGGTCCAAGCCTTCGATGACCACGCACACGGTGCGGCTGCGGCGGTCCCACACTTCCCAGGCGCGCAGCCAACAGGCATCGGCGTCCTTGCTGTCGTTGATCTGCGCCACGTCCGCATCGCCCTTGTCGGCGCGCTTGACGTAGCTGGTCGCGCCCTTGAGCTGCTTTTCCGTGAGGCCAGTCTGCTCGGCGGCCTGCTCGCGCGTCCACCACAAACCGTGCGCAATCCACGGGCTCTGCATGTAGTCGGCGCTGAACTCCAGCTCTGCCGGTAGCTGCATGTCAAAGCAGGAAACAACGTCGAGCGCCGCACCCTTGAGCACTTCGGCCTCGGGCCGCTCGGCCAGGGCCTGCATCGCCTTGGACAGCTCAGCCTCCAGGCGCTGCCGGTCCTCGTAGCTGCATTCCTCGTCGGCGAGCTTGGCCTGTATGCGCTCCACGTAGGCCTGTTGATCCTGCGCGTCATCCGGCCGACCCTGCGGCGCGATCCTGTCGCGGCCGTAGCCGTGCAGGCTCAGCTTGAGCCAGCCGATGCCGGTGGTCATCGTGGCGCGGCACAGCCTCTTGATCTTGGCCTTGAGCCCGGCGTCTTGAAGCAGCCGAGTGACAAGCACCTCCGACGTGCGGGCGAAGTCGCGCGCGTCCTGCATCAGGCCCGGCCGCACGCTGTCGCTCGGCTTGCACCCGATCTCCGGGTTGCGGGCGTACAACAGCGGCAGCAGGCCTTCAATCGTGGCTTCGATCAGGTTGGTATCGATCAACCATTCATCCGTGCCCGGGGCGCGACCCTCGGCGGCGTAGTGCTGCCAGCGCCGCCACAGCTCGCGCGCCTCGCGGTCATGCTTCCTGCCGCGCTCGATGTCGGCCAGGATGCGCTTAACGTCGGCCCGCTCCTGCGGGCTGACTTCGGGGGTCGCTTCGCCGTTTTGCTCGATCACTTGTAGAACCTCATTCGAACGTAACCAGCGCCGCCAGCACCGCCAGCGCCGGAGTCGAAGCCGTTGCGTGATGCGCCGCCGCCGCCGCCGCCGCCGCCGTGCCAGCCGGCACCGCCGTTTCCGCCGCGGGCGCCCTGCACCTGACCACCTCCAGAACCGCCGATGCCCACCTGACCCAGCGTGCCGGAGAGCTTGTTGTGGTTCGCGCTGCCGCTTACGCCGTCCTGGTTCGGATTCGGGGCGACGTTGCCGGGAAGCGGTGGCTCCATCCAGCCGGAAGTGGCGAACGCAGCGCCAGCCGTGCCGCCGATGTTGCTGGTGGAGGTGTTGTTGGCCGCGATGCCGGCGCCGCCTGCTCCACTGGTTGGGGCGACTGATCCAGCTCCGGCATTGTTACCGCCGGTTGAAGAGCCAGCCCCGCCGGCGCTGGCATTCAAGGCGATGAAGTACATGTTTGCAGTGCGCGTGCTGCCAGCGGCACCAGCGGAGGTCGACCCGCCGTTACCAAAGGCTCCGCCTTGGGCGGTCAGCGTGCCGACCGTGAAGACAACGGCAGAGTTGCCACCGTTGCCGCCGTTGGCTCCGCTCGTGTTGTCGGTTGTGCGGGCCGCTCCGCCTGCGCCGGCAGCGCCCACGGTCACGCTGAACGTCGCGCCCAGCTCGGCAGTCTTGAAGTCGCGAAGGACAATGGCTCCAGCGCTGCCGCCTCCGCCGCCAAAGCACGCCTCCGTCGTCAGCCCACGCCGACCGGAGCCGCCGCCACCACCGCCGCCGATCAGCAGCACCTCGACATTCGGGAAGGCCACTGGGTCCGGCCGCGCGATGTTGTTGTACGTCCCGGCAACGTCCCACTCCATGATCTGCTCGGTGGTCCCGCCGACCGGGATGTCACCCACGCCGAACGGTGACTCGCCGCCGATGGTCTTGAGGTTCCCAACGTGAGCGATGGCGTACGACAGCCCGTTGCGCGTGTAGGTCGGCGCGGTGAGCGTGGGGTCAACCGCAACGCTCGCCACGTTGGCCTGCCCAAGGTCGGCAGCCTCAATCGAAGTCACCATCCGGCTGGCACCTTCCGGCGCAACGCGGAGCAGCCCGTAGGCGTCCTCAATCGCCGAATCTGAGACGTTGACCGTAAGGCCACCAGTGACTGGTCCGCTAACCGATCCAACAGTAAGACTAGGTGTCAAGAAAGGGGGGAGCGTCAGCAGACCGCCAGCGAAGGACGATCCGGCCACGGCCCCGAATGCAGTGCCGTTACGAAACTGCAGCTCAGTGCCGGAGCCCGAGGGGCTACCAGCGCCGGCCGGCCCGGGCGGACCTTCCGGACCAACAGGGCCTTGCGGTCCAGTTGCACCAGTGGGGCCAGCGGGTCCAGCCGGGCCTTGAACTCCCTGCAAGCCTTGCGGACCCTGCGGGCCGGTATCTCCGGTGTCGCCCTTCGGGCCAGCCGGCCCGGCGGGTCCGGCCGGCCCGGGCGGGCCTTGGATGCCTTGAGGGCCGGTTGCGCCGATCGCACCCGGCAACCCCTGCGGACCTTGCGGGCCATCTGGCCCTTGAGGGCCAGTCGCACCGATCAGGCCCTGGGCGCCCTGCGGACCCTGCGGGCCGGTTGCGCCCGTCGGCCCGGGAGGGCCGGGGGGTCCCTGATAGAGGCTCAGGAGCTGCAGCACCAACTCAGTATCAGCGCCGCCGATGGTGAGCCAGCGCGATTCGGTGTCAACGCCCACCTCGATGGCAGGGCGGAGGCGGATCTCGATCATCGGGAGGCAGCCTGCTTGATCTGAACGGGGACGGCCGGCGTGGTTACGGTGATGCCGCCGGGGGTGACGAACCGGATGTCGAGCCACGCGAGCCCCGGCTCCCACAGCGCCGTGGTCGTAGCTGGTGCGTTGATGCCAATGCTGTTACCGCCCACGACGGTCAGCGTCAGCCCGTCGGATGCGTCGGCGATCAGGTCGCCCGGCTCGCCGCCAGCGTCGCGGCGCAGCTTGCAGGTCGCGCTCCAGCCGGCAATCGAGAAGGGTTCGCCGTCATCGAGGACGGGGCCGAACAGGGACAGCGTGTCGCCTGCGATGAAAGGGAACGGTGCGGGGTTTGCGCTCACGGTGTGGCCTCGTGGTGATCCCGGCATAGGCTGCACGCCGGGTGGCTTGCTTCAACGTCAGAACGTGCGCGGACTTGGCTTCTCGTCGGCCGCGCCGCTGGTCGCCCAGTCGAAGGTGAACGGCTTCGGCCCGCTCGCCGGTTGGCTCTTGCGCTGGGCGTCAACCATCGCGTCCAAGGCCATGCCGATCAGGCTGCAGGCGTCAACGCTGTCGTCGAACTTGGCGCCGGGGAACGTGCACAGCTCAGTGATGACCTCCTCTGCCCAGGCTGGGCCGCGCGGGAAGCTGACCAGCCCGGCGGCTGCACGCGCGGCGAAGCCGGTGCTCCGAACCTGCTTGTCCGCTACCTCCGACAGGTAGCTGATGGGCACGAACCGCTGCGATTCCTTCATGGCGCGCGCCAGGGCCGGCGACAGGGCGCGGCGGATCACGCCTGACGCCATAAAGGCGGTCATGGGCTTCCAGCGCTTCGCCATGCTCAGGAACTGCTCGATGCTGGCATCAGGCTCGACGCGCCCGGTCCACCAGTCCAGCGCGTACAGGCCGCCGTTGGTGTCGACGCCCCACACCGCGATGGCGGTCTGGTCGCCGCCGTCGGGCGTGACCGCCCAGTCGACCGACATGTAGACGTGCAGGCGCTCGGGCTTGGCGATGTGCCGGCGGAACCAGTCGCGCTTGAAGCGGCCGCCCTCGGCGGGCGCTGGCCGCTGCTGGTACAAGGCCGCCCAGTCGCGCGGCAGCATGATCCCGCGCATGCGCTCCAGCACGGGCACACTGAAGCGCTCCGGCCACAGGGCCTCGCCGGGCTTGCGGCCGAGCGGGTCGTCGGCGTCCTCGGCGATGGCTGGCAAGCGCAGCCGCACCCAGCCCTGGTCGGCCATGTTCTGCAGGCAGTAGCCGGAGAGATCCTCCTCGTGCCAGCGGGTCGCCATCAGCACGATGGCTCCGCCGGGGTACAGGCGCGTCGAGGCCACCGACGAGAACCATTCCACGGCGCGCTGCCGCATGCGCGGGCTGTCGGCCTCCAGCCTGTCCTTGATCGGGTCGTCGACGATGAACAGGTGCGCGCCGCGGCCTGTCGTCGGGCCGCCGATGCCGACCGCGTAGACCTTGCCGCCCGCATCGAGGCCGAAGCCCTTGACCGCGCCCTGATCCTTGCGAATCGCGCTGAAGGGGAACAGCGCCTGATGCGTGGGTTCGCTGATCATGTCGCGCAGGGCGCGGCCCAGGTCGTTGGCGCGCTCCTGCCCGTAGGTGGCGAGGATGACCTCGCGCGTCGGGTTCCGGCCGAGATACCACGCGGGAAAGATCGTGCTTGTCAGCAGCGTCTTCGTGTGGCGCGGCGGGGCTTCGATGATCAGGCGCGTGATGTGCCCGCGCTCGACTTCGAGCAGGTAGTGCGCAATGAGCTGCACATGCGCGGCCGCCTGCAGGTACGGCACCAGCGCCACGGCGTAGGCCAGCGGGTGCGAGATGCAGAGAGACGCGGCGTCCGCGTGGAGCGCAGACTCAACGGCCTGCTCTGCCTCCACGCGGAGCGTCGCGGCGAGTTCCCCCGGCGGAGTCGGCTTGGCAGCCTTCCGGGTGCTCGCTGCAGGTTTTTTCCCGGCAATGATACGGGGGGCAATCCCCTGCTCTACCCCGGCCGATACTCCATCGCGCCTCGGCTCCGGCGCGCTCCGCCCACGACTCATCGCCGCACCTCGCGAGGTGCCAGCGCACCGCTCTGCAGCAGACCCAGCACACGGTCGGCCTGCTGCGGGCTGATGGCATCGGGAGCGTCGTCGCCGTCGCCGTCTTTGTCCACGTCGGGCTTGCCGAATCCGCGATTCAAGATCAGCTCCGCGGCATAGAGGCGGGTCTTTCCGTTCTCTTCGGGATTGCGCATCACGGCCAGGATCACGCCCACGGCTTCATCGCCGTACTCGCGGCACAGATGGCGGATGCGGCGCGCGGCGATGGCCCCCTCCTTCGGTCGGCCGCCAGGGTTGCCGCTCTGGCCTGGCTTCCAGCTCCCGCCGCTGGCCTTGCGTTTCGTGGTCATTCGATGCGGATTCCTACGCGCTGCGCGTATGCCTCGATGGCGCGGCGCAGGGTCAGCGCATCAGCACGACGCCAGCGGCCGACCACCTGGTGCGGGCGCTCGCGTTCAGCCTGAACGCAGGCGCTGCTTGTTTCCACGATGGCGAGCAGGTCGAGGTTCGGGCCGAGGAAGACGACGGTGTCGGCGGTGTGGGCGCGCGCGTTCTTGCACACCTTCTCCGCGAGCGCGGCCGCGGCTTCATCGACGCGCAGCTCGGCGAGGTTCGCGATGGGCTTGTGTCGTGCGGTGTGGGTCTGGCGGAAGGCGGCTCTCATGTTTCACTCGCTCTGCTGGCGGTAGTCGTTCGATGGCGGCGCGCTGGTGGCGCATGCGTGCGGCGATGCCGCGGAGGTAGACCTCGGCCCCGGATCGCTGCGGCTCGGGCACCTCGGCCAGAGCGGCGGGCCAGTCGCGAGGCGCTCGCTCGCGCTGGATGCGGACGCCCCAGGCCTCGGGCGTGGCGTCAGGCGGCAGCAGGCAGCACCTCGACGACGATCCGCATGCGGCCACCCTTCTCGACCGGCGCGCGCTGGATCAGAAGCCGGTCGATCTGCCCGTCGTCGACCCACAGGCCCGCGTGCGACAGGGCGTCGAGGCAGGCCTTGGGCAGGTTGTCGAGGTCGCGCACGCGGCGATCCGGCGGCGCGGCGAACATCGAGACGCCGAGCCGACCCTGAAGCGGCAGCGTTCGGCGGCCTAGGTAAGACAGCAGCTCGGCCTCGACTGCAGTGCGGTAGCGGCGGCCGTCCTCGCTGATCAGAACGCGCCCTGCCAGCTTCCCCTTGCGGATGCTTCGGTAGTAGCGATTCAGCGAAGGCGGCCAGGGCAAATCGAGTCGGACTGTCGTCACTTTGTTGCGTCCTCGTAGCTGGTGCCTACAGGGCACACGTCGGGGCTTCTGCAGGGCTCTTCGCCCCAGCAGAGGAAGCAGTTGCTCAAGCGCGGATCGCGGCGCA
>SXGS01000272.1_pt1 | contig 10097 bp, 10 predicted proteins | sample 3174681 | NCBI WGS metagenome assembly SXGS01 (sample SAMN11356861, study PRJNA531348) | freshwater metagenome | isolation source: freshwater sample F1-80 | place: China: Fuxian Lake, Yuxi | collected 2017-12-25
CGGAACGGTCGGCCCTGCGCAGATGGCTACTGTCTTGCTTTCGGCAGTGGCCGGCGCATTCGTTGGGATCGCTTGGCGTCGATGGCTTGCAGGAACCGACGACCAAGCGGCTGTTCGACGCTTCCTGCACCCGCTAGATCCCCTGTCTACATCGAAGCGTCGATATCCCTAAGCAAATGAGGCTGGGCCGGCGAACAGTGGCCGAGATCTGGAGTTGCCACGTTCTGGTGGACACGTGGTTGTGACAGATCAGCCTGACTCACAACAACCCGTGTCCAAGATCGCGGGTCAACTCCACACAACCACCGTCAACCAAACCTGCAGCAGACCCATCGATACTGGAAAAGGGGCCAAGAGTAGCTGTGGCTAAAGAGTCCGAAACACGCGTAGTCTCGCGGCGAGTGGCGTCGACTGCGATACTCGGAATCGCCGCATTAGTCGTGGCGTTCGGCCGCTCAATGCTCGGCTCTGATCGAGTGATCGTAATCGTGACGGTTGCCGTTGTGCTGAACGTCCTGATTCTTGTCGACTACCTACGTGCTCGCCTTCGAAAGTAGAAGGGTGGACGTAGTCAGATACTGACTCAGCCCGTGTCCATGGAGGGTGGTATCCCACAGAATGGTGGAGCCTTACCAGCACTGAACGAGGATGAATGAGGTGCTGGATCGGATCGCGCCTGGCCACCGCCCCGGCCCGAGGTCGACGAGCTTCTGGCCCGCGCCCGGCAAGAATCGTTTGCCGTCATCTGGTATTCCGTTTGGAAATCCATGGGGCGTGACGGGGCCGGCATCGACGGTCTAGCCGGACCGAGAACCCTGACAGGACGGGCGTTCCACCACCCGGCCGCACCGGTCGGACCGACCTGCTCGAACTCTCAAGGTGGCGGCACGGGTTCGAATCCCGTTGGGGGTACCAGTTCCTCCGTTCGGTCGCTCAGGTGCCGGTGAGCCGCTGGACCAGCGGGGCGAAGTCGTGGGCCCGGTCGCCGGGGATCACGTGGTACGAGTAGCCCCAACGCTCCCGCCGGGCGTGCAACTGTTCGGCGCAGTCCGACTCGCTGCCGACCAGCGCCAGCGGTGAACCCCGGAACGACTCGACGTCGGTGCCGAACATCTCGGCGAACAGTTCGGGCACGGTGGGATCCTCGGTGAGTTCGGCGGCGGCCAGCCAGGCGTTCAGCTCCAGGTCGTCGAACCGATCGCCGGCACCCTCCCGGACCCAGCCGACCTTCTCGTCGATCGGGACTGCCAGACTCCAAGAGCGGCAGCGAGGTCCAGGTTCTTCGCGAGCACGGTGACGTCGCCGGTTGCCAGGTCGAGTGCGACCAGCTCGCCGGGTGTGGCTGCAATCAGGGTGGGCGGGCCGGGCTGAGCAACCGGAACGGTGGTGGACGTCACTGATCGAACGGTCGACGTCGACGAACTCGTCGCGTCCGCACGGGGTACGTCTACTGGGTCCGAGCCGCATGCGAACAGCGTCAGGGTCGGCGGCCATACCGCCGAAGCGAACAATGCGCATGGCTGCGACCTCCCCCGGCGCCCGACCTCTCTGCAGCGTGCAGGCGAGGGCGCTGCGATCCATCGAATCGACGGTGCCCCCGAACGCCGGTTCAGGGCCGTAGTACCTCGACGGAGCACCGATGACCCGGAGCGTTGGCCAGACGTCGGTCGGCGGTGAGAAAAGGGGCCCCCACAGCCTCGGCGAGGGCGAGGTAGCAGCCGTCGTACGACGTCACGTTGGGACGGAGGTCCCACACTCGCCGGAGCAGTGGAGCGGTGGGGTACACGGTGATCGGAAACGCCAGCAGGTCATCGATCGCTGCGTCGGCTTGCTGCGGGGTCAGCCTCCCGAGGTTGGCGTGCCGGCGCAGCACCGACACGACCTCCACACGAAGCAGGTCAGGGCCCGCCACCGTCTCACCTCGGAGCCGTTCGCGGAACCGTTGGCCGTCGACGCCGGCGTCGGCCACGACCGGCGCCAACACCGAGGCGTCAACGACGAGCACGTTCCTCGTCGAGAGCTTCGATCGCGGCCTCCGCCGGTAACGCACCCTTCGTGCGCTGCTCGATCCGGTCGAGGATCTCCTTCATCGTCGGCGTCGCTGCGATCTCCGCGAGTTGCGAGGCCAGGAACTGCTGCAACGACTGGCCGGCTTCCTCTGCGCGACGAACCAAAGCCTCATGGACCTCGTCCGGCACGTCTCGAACTTGCACATTGGGCATGCATGCAGTGTACATGCATCGCAGTGGGATGTTTCGCCCCCTGCCCGGGACCGTCGCGAGGTCGAGTGTCGGAGAGTTGGCGAGCCGGACGTCGGTCGTGACCGGTGCGGCGTCCAAGTGCTCGGTCAACACCACGTAGACAGCATCGGCGATGGTCAGGTTCGCTCGCTTCGACCATGCGTCGGCCAGCAGCGGGCTCCGGACAGCGACGTCATCGCTTGGGCGGCCCGAGCGGGCAGAACTCCGCCGCGGAGCTCGGCTCGGCGCCGGTCACGTCGAGGTCCAAGGGCTCCGCATCGCGCTTGAGCGAGGACAACCACTCGTCGACATCGCCCTCGACGTCGTCGTGGATGGGAACGATCGCCGGGTCGAGCTCGACGTCGGCAACCGGACGGGACATGCCCTCCCGGTACCCAGAGGGTCGGACGCCGGATCTGCGCAATACGCTGCCTTGATGCCCGAGGAGTCCTACGACCTGTGGTTCGACCCGAACTCCGTCGGGGGAGACATGGTGGCCGAGTGCTGGATCAGCCACGGCCCACGCGCCGACGATGCGACCTTCGCCCCCGCGCCCGGCGACTGGCTCACCGTGGGAGATGGCGACGAGGATCCGCTCCGGGCTCGGGTGATCAAGCGTCTGGGTGACCGGGTGTCGGTGCAGATCCAGATGAGCGCCGGCAGCGCAGACGTCGCCTGACACCGCCATGTGGTCATCCGTTTGGTACTCCGCGGGGCGTGACAGCACCTGTCTCCACGGACCGCCCGGACCGAGAACCCTGACAGCACGGGAGCTTCACCACCTGGCCGCACCAGCCGGACGGGTCTGCTCGAACTCTCAAGGTGGCGGCACGGGTTCGAATCCCGTTGGGGGTGCTGAGCGAAAGCCCCGGATTTCCGGGGCTTTCGTCATCACCCCACCCTGCACTCGCAGTCACGGACGACCACGATGGCTGCGGCGCCTTGGCCGTGCCCCGTCCTGATGAACACGTGGGTTCGCGGCCCGGCGAATCAGCTCGCCGAGCGGAGCTCCTCCGTCCAGGTCGCGAACCAGGCCCTGACGTCTGGGAGTTCGGCGAGCGCGCACGGCAGGTCGTCGTCGTCGATCCGCTCGAGGCGCGTGAACGCGTCGGCGATGTCGCCTTCATCGATGCCGGCGTCGAGTTGTCTGGCCCATCCGATGCACTCGTCACGCCCGAAGGTCACCGAGAGGGCCCACAGGTCGGTGAAGTCGCGTCCTTCGGCGCGGTCGAGCGTGGCGAGGATCTTGCGTGCCGCGAGGTCCTCCGCGCTGAGCGAGGGGATGCCGCTAGGTGACTGGAGAGGGAACAGGGGCGGGGAGTCGACGGCGAGGTCGATCTCGATGGCTTCTCCGCCGATCTCTGCGAGGAGTCGGGTGAACGTGACGTGGTCTCGAACCACCTGCACGGTCCACCCGTCGGCGGTGAGCGCTGCTGTGAGCTCGGTGGCGACCGGGCGGACGTCGCCGGGGGGATCGGCAGGCGCGGCGGCCATGAACGCGTCCAGGTCGCGGGTGAGCCGGTCCACGACTCCGAGCGCGACGAGCGCTGACCCTCCGGCCAGAGCGAAGCCATCGGCTTCGGGCAGTTCGAAGAGCAGGTGGGCGGCGCGCCGTTGCAGATCGCTGAGCCTGTTCACGAAGCGTCTGCCCAGGTGTCTGGTGGGCGCTCGGCTTCGACGAGCGGAGCCCAGGCGGAGCGGAGCGATCGAGGCAGCGTGAGATCGCTCCAGGCCTCGCACAGCAGGACACCGTCCACGATGTCTTCGATGTCGTGCGGCGAGCCCTCACGCAGGACGATCTCGTAGGCGCGGAGGCGGTCACGGCGGTGCGCCAGGTCGAGATCTCGGCGGGGTCCGCTCCACCAGAGGTGCGGCCCGGGGTCGAATCGGCGAAGGCAGACCGAGGGCGCCAGACGCCAGAGTCGCGACGGAACGGCGTAGGGGCGTCGGTCCTCTGTCCAGGTCCAGGTGACGGCCGGCCCGATCTCGACCTCCGCCCCGGCCGCCTCGAGCATCCGCATCGCGGTGTCGAAGAGCGGCTCACGTCGGCCGTGCTCGTATGCCGCGATGTTCGGACGTGCGATCCCGGACCGCTCGCCAAGGGCGGCCTGCGTGAGGCCTGAGGCCGCGCGGGCGACGCGGAGCATCTCAGCGAAATCGACCATGGACGTATCGTACTCGATACATCTCGCGAGGCATGCCGCCCGGTCGCCCGGCGACCGGCTCACCGTGGGAGATGGCGACGAGGCTCCGCTCCGGGCTCGGGTGATCAAGCGTCTGGGTGACCGGGTGTCGGTGCAGATCCAGATGGGCACCGGCAGCGCAGCCGTCGCCTGACACCGCCATCCCGTTGGGGGTGCCGGGTTTCGGCGGGTGTTCCTGTCGGTTCGTCGCTCGACCCGGATCGTCGGGTCTGGCGGGCACCCCGACTGGTCCAGCTGTCGGGGTTGGCGGACGCCGCGTCCGGGGTCTCGACCTTCACCGTCGAGACCCAGCAGACCGGGGACACCATCGACGCGCCGTTGCCGTCCTGAGCCGGTGCGTCCCCGCTCGGGGACCCCGACTCGGCCGCCTCGACAGCGGCGAGCTCCTCCTCGGTCAGCTCTGGTGGTGACCACGATCGTCGGTAGGGCGTGAGCACCCCGGCGGCTCCGACGTGGCGTCGGTGCCGCCACCAGAACCGGGTCGTGGACCTCAGGGGCCAGGCTCGTCGGCCAACCACCATCCGGACACGCTGCCACCTGGTCCGGCGCGGATCGTCCCAGACCGAGAGGACGGGCTGGCAGGTTCCGACCGACAACGGCAGCTGGAAGGCGCTCACGCCCGCGTCGACGGCGCGGAGCGCGTCGTCGAGGTCGGCGAACTGGTGGGCCCAGGTCCCGTCGACCGGTCCGATGCGGCGCCGCGCCGACCGTGGCACCAGCACCAGGTTCCCGTGGAACACGTCGACCGGCCGGTACGCGCCGTCGGCGGGTTCGAGTCGCGTCCCGAAGACCCGCCCGCCCTCCAGCCGCCAACCGCCGTAGACAGTCCGGCCGCTCCGCTCGGTGCGCAACGGTCCGACCAGGATCGAGTCGGGGTGGGCGTCGTGGCCGGCGACGAGCAGCATGAGCGCCCCCGGGTCCAGCCTCACGTCGTCGTTGAGCCACAGCAGGGCGTCGGGGTCGTGCGTCTCGGCGACGCGCTCGGTCTCGGCGAGGGACCGCGACCAGAACCAGCTGCCGTCGCCGCGCACGATCGTCACCGGCAGACCGAGGGCCGCGACGGCATCGGCGGTGCCGTCGCTCGAGCCGTCGTCGACGAGCACGGCGTCCAGGCGCACCCCGTCGGGGACCACGGCGAACAACGACCGCAGGCAGCGGAGCGTGAGCTCCCGCCGGTCGTGGCAGGCGAGCAGGGCGGTCAGGTGCACCGGCGGTCGACCCGGGAGGCGCTCAGGTGCCGGTGAGCCGCTGGACCAGCGGGGCGAAGTCGTGGGCCCGGTCGCCGGGGATCACGTGGTACGAGTAGCCCCACCGCTCACGGCGCTCGAGCAGCTGTTCGGCGCAGTCCGATTCGCTGCCGACCAGCGCCAGGGGTGAGGTGCGGAGGGACTCGACGTCGGTGCCGAACAGTTCGGCGAGCAGTTCAGGCACGGTGGGATCCTCGGTGAGTTCGGCGGCGGCCAACCAGGCGTTCAGCTCCAGGTCGTCGAACCGGTCGCCGGCGCCCTCACGGACCCAGCCGACCTTCTCGTCGATGCGCTCGGCGAGACCGTCGTGGGCGGCGGCCTGGTCGATCTCACCGGAGTGGATCGACGCGTTGACGCCGACGATGTCGGCGAACGCCCCGGCCGCTCGCAGGAGTCGGGGTGCCCCACCGCCCACCAGGATCGGTGGTCCGCCGGGGGAGTGCGGTGCCGGAGTCCCGTCCAGGGCGTCGATCGTGTAGTGCTCGCCGTCGAAGGAGAACTCGCCGTCGGACCAGAGTCCGCGCAGGACCTGCAGGTGCTCGAGCATCCGGGACACCCGCACCCCCGGGCGGTCCATGGGGATGCCCGTGCGGGTGTAGTCGAGCGTCTTCCAGCCGGCTCCCAGGCCGACCTCGAGTCGCCCGCCCGAGGCGGCGTCGATGGTCGCGAGCTCACGGGCGAGGATCGCCGGGTGGCGGAAGTCGCAGTCGAGCACCAGTACGCCGACGCGCAGTTCGGTCGTCACCGCGGCGCACCAGGCGGTGGCGGCCAGTGGCCCCGGCCCCTCGTCGAGGTGGTCGGGGAAGAACACCGTCGCGTAGCCGAGCTGCTCGGCTTCCCGGAACGTCTCGGTCCAGGTGCGGCCCTCGACCGGGTGGTGCAGTTCGACGGCGAATCGGAATCGGCGGGGGTGGGGCATGGGCGGTTGCTCCGGGGCTGACGAGTGGTGATGTCCGCCCCGAGTGTGTCATGCCGCGGTCGACCGGGCCCCGGCTCGGGCGCCACCTAGTGTCGGGGCGTGGACCGCATGCGTCTCCCCGCCGGCGCGATGCTCCTGGTGCTCGGCCTCGTCTCGGTGGTCGTCGTGGCGGGGTGCGGGGACGAGCCGCGGGCCGCCGCCCCGTCGACGGTCCTGACCGTCCCGTCGCAGCCGACATCGACCGCTACCACGTCGTCGAGCATCACCACGTCGTCGGCCGTGCCGTCGACGGTGGAGCCGACGACGATCGCACCCGCGACGACCGCGACCGCGCCATCGGTCCCTGATCCACCCGACACCACCTCCGCCGGGATCGCCGGCTCGGCGGAGTCGGCGACCTCCGCCGGATTCGTGGTCGTGATCGACCCCGGCCACAACGGTGGGAACGGCAGCGCCTCGGCGGAGATCAACCGGCAGGTCGAGGCCGGAGGGTTCCGCAAGGCCTGTGACACCACCGGCACGGCGACGAACGGCGGCTACAGCGAGTCGGCGTTCAACTGGGATGTGTCGAACCGCCTGGCCGGTCTGCTCCGAGCCGCCGGGGTGCAGGTCGTGTTGACCCGGGACTCGGACTCCGGCGTCGGTCCGTGCATCGACCGGCGGGCCGGGATCGGGAACCTCGTTTCGGCCGATGTCGCGGTCTCGGTGCACGCCGACGGCTCCGGTGCCGGCAACCGGGGCTTCCACATCCTGGTGCCCGGATCGCTTCCCGGGTTCACCGACGACATCGCCGAACCGTCCCGGCAGTACGCCCGCATCCTGCGGGAGGAGCTGCCCGCGGCGGGCATGCCGCCGTCGAACTACGTCGGCAGCGACGGGATCATGGTGCGGACCGACCTCGGTGGCCTGAACCTGTCGGACGTGCCGAAGGTGTTCGTGGAGAGCGGCAACATGCGTGACCCCACCGACGCCGCACTGCTCACCAGCCCGGAGTTTCGCCAGCGTTGGGCCGAGCGGATCGCCGCGGCGACCCTCCGGTTCCTGTCGGGCCGGCGACCCTGACGGCGGCCGGTCGGGCATGACTGCCGACCCACCCAGCCGACTGCGGCGCCGGCTCGGCGTCGGCGACGCGGTCCTCGTCGGCCTCGGGGCCATGGTCGGGGCCGGGGTGTTCGCCGCGATCGGCCCGGCGGCGGCGACGGCCGGATGGTGGCGGCTCGTCGGGCTGGTGCTCGCCGCCGGGGTGGCGACGGCGAACGCGTTGTCGTCGGCGCAGTTGGCGGCGGTGCACCCCGAGTCGGGCGGGACCTACGTGTACGGCCGGGAGCGGCTGGGTGAGGGCTGGGGGTTCGTCGCCGGGTGGGCCTTCGTCGTCGGCAAGACGGCGAGCTGCGCCGCGATGGCCTGGACGTTCGGGGCCTACGTGTGGCCGGCCGGGGCCCGGTGGGTGGGTGCGGCGGCGGTGGTCGTGCTGGCGGCGGTCAACCTGCTCGGGGTGTCGCGGACCCTGACGGCCACCAAGGTGCTGCTGGTCCTGGTGTTCGCAGCACTCGCCGCCGCCGTGGCCGGTGGCGTGGTCGGCGGGCTGGGCGGCCCGGCCCCGACCGGGGGAGTCGGTCCGGTGTCGCTGCGGGGGGTACTGGGTTCGGCCGGTCTGTTGTTCTTCGCGTTCGCCGGGTACGCCCGGATCGCCACCCTGGGCGAGGAGGTGCGGGACCCGGCCCGGACGATCCCCCGGGCGGTGCCGGTGGCACTCGGCGTCACCTTCGCGGTCTACGCGGTGGTGGCGGTGGTGGCGCTCGCGTCGGTGGGGCCCGAGGTGCTCGCGGCGTCGTCGGCGCCGCTGGTCGACGTCGTCCGTCACGGCCTGCCCGGGCTGGAACCGCTCGTCGTGGTGGGCGCGGCGGTGGCGTCCCTCGGGGTGCTGCTGTCGCTGCTGGTCGGTGTGAGCCGGACGACCTTCGCCATGGCGGACCGCCGTGATCTGCCGGGGGTGCTGGCCCACGTGTCGGACCGCTCCGGTGTGCCCGACCGCGCCGAGGTCGCCGTGGCCGCGGTCGTGGTCGTCGTCGTCCTGCTGGTCGACCTGCGCGGGGCCATCGGCGCCAGTTCGTTCGCGGTGCTCGCCTACTACGCCATCGCCAACGCATCGGCGTGGCGCCTGACGGCGGACGAGCGACGCTGGCCCCGCTGGGTGTCGGCGGCCGGGCTGGTGGGCTGCGTGGTGGTGGCCGTCTCGCTCCCGGTCGCCAGTGTTCTGGCCGGCGTCCTGCTGGTCGGTTCGGGTGCGATCGTCCACTTGGTGCGTGCCGGGCGTCGGGCGACCTGAACGACCCGCCGGTACCATGCCGCCGTGGCATCCGGGCGGGACGAGCGGCGGCAGCGGTTCGCGTCGTGGCGACGGATCCCCCGTCTGGTGGTGCTCCCCGCCGTGGCGGCCGCCGCCGTGGTGGCGGCCTGCGGGTCGGGCGAGTCGACCACCGAGGTCGGCCTGACCCCGTCGACGACCCGGGTCACGACCGACGAGCCGGCGACGGTGCCGACCTTCCAGCCGGACGCGCGCACCGGCGCCGCCGCCGTGGGGGCGACGACCATCCCGGTCCCGTCGGGTGCCCCGGGCCAGCGGCTGGGCATCGGGCCCTGTCCGATGTTCCCGCCCGACCACTCGTTCAACACGCCGATCACCGGCCTGCCGGTGTCGCCGGACTCGGACCGGGTGGTCGCGGCGATCGGTCCCGACACGGCGCTGCGTCACGGGTTCTCGAGCACCGTGTTCAACGGCACGCGCCGGGGCTACCCGCTCAACCTGGTCGACCCGACCACCTCGACGCCGACGGACTTCATGGTCTCGGCGGCGTACCTCTACTTCTCCGACGGCGCCGATGTGCCCATGCCGGAGGCGCCCCGGTTCGAGGGGTGGCCCGGGCGCGAGTGGGACAAGCACCTGCTGCTGGTCGACACGAGCACCTGTCGGACCCGTGAGCTGTTGAACGTGCAGCCACCCGGTGAGAACGACACGGCCCGGCCATTCAACAAGTGGTACGCGGATGCGATCGTCACCTTCGACCTGCGCAGCAACGACCGACCCGAGGGATCGGCCAACGCCGCCGGCGTGTCCATGCTCGCCGGTCTGGTCCGCTACGACGAGGTGGCGAGCGGCCGGGTCCGACACGCCATCGGGCTGACGATGCCCGAGATCCGAGGTGACGGCCCCATCTGGCCGGCGCACCGCAGCGACGGCCGGTCGGCGAACCCGGACGCGCCGCCCATGGGGGCGTGGTTCCGGCTGCGCGACGACGTGGACATCTCGACGCTCGGCCCGCAGGCCCGGGTCGTGGCCGAGGCGCTCCGGGAGTACGGCGGGGTCCTGGTCGACACCGGACCGGCCATCACGCTGACCGGCGAGCCGGACGTCCGCTGGAACGACGCCGACCTGAACGGTCTGGGGTCGTTGACGGCGGCGGACCTGGAGCTGGTCGATCCGACG
>SXGS01439551.1_pt1 | contig 10097 bp, 6 predicted proteins | sample 3174681 | NCBI WGS metagenome assembly SXGS01 (sample SAMN11356861, study PRJNA531348) | freshwater metagenome | isolation source: freshwater sample F1-80 | place: China: Fuxian Lake, Yuxi | collected 2017-12-25
GAATGCCTGTCCGTGTCGAGCCATGTCCGTCCTTCATCGACCCCTGGGTTGTCCTATGGAGGCGACAACTAGTCTGACGCAGGGGGCTGGCCAAGCAGCCCTGGTGCTCGGGCACCGTCGGGATGATCGGTAACTCCTGGGGCGGCTTCAATGGCCTCCAGATCGCCGCGCTTCGCCCGCCGGCCTTGAAGGCGATCATCACCTCCTGCTCGACCGACGACCGCTATGCGGACGACGTCCACTACATGGGCGGCTGCGTCATCAACGATAACCTCCGCTGGGCGTCGACGATGTTCGCCCACAACGCCCGGCCGCCGGACCCGACCGTGGTCGGCGCGCGCTGGCGCGCGATGTGGATGGACCGGCTCGAGAACAGCGGGCTCTGGGTCAAGAACTGGCTCGAGCACCAGCGCCGCGACGCCTTCTGGAAGCACGGCTCGGTCTGCGAGGACTATTCGAAGATCGACTGCGCGGTCTACGCGATCGGCGGCTGGATCGACGCCTATACCAACGCGATCCCGCGGCTGATGGCGAACCTCAAGGGTCCGAAGAAGGCGATGATCGGCCAGTGGGGGCACCGCTACCCGCATATGGCGCTGCCGGGGCCGCCGGTCGGATTCCTCAAGGACGCGCTCCGCTGGTGGGACAAGTGGCTGAAGGGCGTCGAGACCGGCATCATGAACGAGCCGATGATGCGGATCTGGATGCAGGACAGCGTCCCGCCCCAGACCTCGTACAAGGAGATGCCGGGCCGCTGGGTCGCCGAGCCGTCCTGGCCGCCGCCAAGCGTGACGCCGACCCGCTATGCGATGAGCGCCGGCAGGCTGGTGAAGGGCGGGACCGGCGGCGGCACGGCGACGATCCGCTCGCCGCAGACGGTCGGCCAGACGATCGGCAAGTGGTGTCCCTACGGCCTCTTCCCCGACATGCCGGGCGACCAGCGCGACGAGGATGGCGGCTCGCTGGTATTCGATACCGAGCCCCTTGCCGAGAACATCGAGACGCTGGGCGCCGCGGTGGTCGAGCTCGAGATCAGCTCGGACAAGCCGCAGGCATTGGTCGCGGTCCGCCTCTCCAACGTCCATCCCGACGGGGCAGCGACGCGGGTCAGCTACGGACTCCTGAACCTGACCCACCGCGACAGCCACGAGAACCCCGAGCCGCTGGTGCCGGGCAAGACCTACAAGGTCAGGGTCCAGCTCAACGACATGGCGCAGGTGTTCCCGAAGGGCCACCGGATCCGCGTCGCGGTCTCGACGGCCTATTGGCCGCTGGCCTGGCCGTCGCCGGAAGCGGCGACGATCACGCTGCATGGCGGGAGCGCCTTGACCCTTCCGATCCGGGGAGCCTCGGCCGAGGACAAGAAGCTGACGCCGCTGCCGCCGCACGAGCTGCCGGAGATCCTGAAGACGACGACGATACGGCCCGGCAGGATCGAGCAGACGCATATCCGCGACCGCCCGACCGGCGCGCTCCGCTACGTCTTCGTCAACGACAGCGGTACGACGCGGATCGACGGCATCGGGCTCGAGTCCTCCAGCGTGATGCAGGACGACTTCTCGATCCATCCCAGCGACCCGCTGGCCGCGCGCGCCGAGGTTACCTCGAATGCCCAGTTCAAGCGCGAGAACTGGGAGATCGAGACCAAGTGCCGAACCGTCATGACGGCGACGCCGACGACCTTCGAGCTGGAGGCGACGCTGGACGCCTATGAAGGCGGCGCCCGCGTCTTCGCCAAGAACTGGAAGGTGTCGATCCCGAGGGACAACGTGTAGGAGACGAGCGCAGGCGGCATGCGATGACTGCTGAGAACGCCAAGCAATATGACAACAGCCGCAAACTCGCCGCCCGAGCGCGACTTCACAAGTACACCGTCGCCGAAGCACCGTGGTTTACCTGGGTCGCGCAGAGTCTGCGTCTCGACGCCGGCGCCCGTGTCCTCGACGTCGGCTGCGGGCCGGGGTGGTTCTGGGCCGCTGCGGTGGACGTGCTGCCGGCGGAACTCGACCTCACGCTCGCGGATCTGTCGCCCGGCATGGTCCAGGAAGCGATTGAGCGCTGCAAAAGCCTGCCGCCCTTTCACTCGGTTTCAGGGCAGCAAGCCGACGCCGCCGCTCTGCCCTTCCGGGACGACAGCTTCGACGCGGCCGTTGCAATGCACATGCTCTATCACGTGGCCGAACCCGAGGTGGCCATCAGGGAAATGTTCCGCATCCTGAAGCCGGGCGGCACCCTTGCGGTCACCACGAACGGAACTGGCAACATGCGCGAGATTTACGAGTTGACCGCCGTCTTCGGCAGCGCACCGACCGATCCGAGCGCGGCAACCTTCTCGTATGACACCGCCGAAGCGATGATGCGGAAGCAATTCGGCAACCAGACCATGTCCCAGCACCCGGCGACGCTTCAGGTAACGTCCCGTGAAGACGTATTCTCCGCTCTCACATCCTATCCGCCCGGCGAGAACGCGAGCGAGGCTCAGCTCGTAGCTTTCCGTGCAGCCATCGATCGTGCATTCGAGCAGGGAAACGGTACACTTCGCGTTCAGAAGCAATCCGGACTGTTTCTCAGCAGGGAACAGGCCGAAGCCTGATCGAGGTCCCCTGACGTGAGCACCTTCGGTAGCTCTTTTGCGATCGTCGACCGAGTAAAGGCGCTGCCGCTTACTCCGACCGCCGCGGCACCGCGATCGCGACCCAGGCGAGGCCGAGCAACAACAGCACGGTGGTCAGCACGAACACCCAGGGCAGACCGGCATATGCGGCGACCACGCCGCCCGACATAGGCCCCAGCGAGTTGCCGAGGAAATAGGCCGACGAGGTGATGCCGAAGGTCATGCCGCGGTCGGCGGCGGGCGTGACCTTGCCGATCAGCGCATTGGTGATCGGGACGATGCTGCCGACGAAGAGGCCGAGCGCGAGGCGTTCGCCGACGAAGCCCCAATAGGAGCCGATCAGCGCCTGCGGCGCGGTCGCGAGCGCCGCACCGGCGATCGCGAACAGCAGCACCAGCTTCTCCCCGTAGCGGTCGCTGGCGCCGGTCAAGAGCGGCACCGCGATGATGCCGGCGAGGCCTGTCACCGACAGCGCGATCCCGCCGAGCGTCGCCAGGTTCGGCTGGCTGCCGACGATGTCCTGCACGTAGAGCGCCACGATCGGCTGCACCGCCTGGGTCGCGAACTGCGAGAGCAGCAGCACCGCGACCAGTGCTGCGATGCCGGGCTTGGCCCCGACCTGGGCCAGCGCCTGCAGGAAAGGTACCCTCGGCTTCGACTTTTCGGGCGGCGTGAACGCTTCCGGCACCGACAGGACGCAGACGATTCCGGCGACGAGCGACAAGGCGCCGCCGACGAAGAACGGCAGCCGGTAGCTGCCGGTAAAGTCGGCGAGCGCGCCGCCGAACACCGGCCCCAGCAGCGATCCCACCAGCTGGCCGCTGCTCATCAGCCCGAGCGCATATCCCAGCCGGTTCCGCGGCACCTGGGTCGAGATCAAGATCACCGAAGCGGCGGAGAATCCGGCGAAGGCCCCCATCACCACGCGGGCGCCGAGCAGGTGCCAGACGTTCTGAGCCGCGCCCATGGCGAGCGTGCAGACGCCGATCGCGACGCAGGACCGCAGCACCATCAGCTTGCGTCCGCGCCGGTCGGCGAGCCGGCCCCAGAGCGGCGAGACCAGTGCCGCCATGAACGAGGTGATCGCCGCCAGCGCGCCGGACCAGAGATAGAGGTGGGTATCGTTGGCGACCCCGACCTCGGGCAGGAACAGCGGCAGGATCGGCGAGAGAAAGGTGAAGGACAGGCTCATGATCACCTGCACCGCCACCATCGCCGCCAGCGTGGTGCGCCACTGGGGCGAGCCGTCGTCTCCCGTGGTCGTGTCGGTCATCGGGAGAGCTTACCCCAGGCCTGCGGGATAAGCCTCCGATCTCTGTTCGCACCCGCCCCGCTCGGCTAGAGTGCGGACCTCTCGGGGACCTCGGAAGCATCCATGAAATCGCATTATCGGGTCGTCGTGATCGGCGGGGGCGTGGTCGGCTGCTCGATCCTCTACCACCTGGCGAAGCTGGGCTGGACCGACATCGCGCTGGTCGAGCGCAACGTGCTGACCTCGGGGTCGAGCTGGCATGCCGCCGGCATCTTCCACGCGCTGAACGCCGATCCCAACATCGCGGCGCTGCAGGCCTACACGATCAAGCTGTTCAAGGAGATCCAGGCAGAGTCCGGCCAGGACGTCGGGCTCCACATGACCGGCGGCATCAACGTGGCGAGTGCGCCCGAGCGCTGGGAGTGGCTGCAGGCGGCCTACCGGATCTTCCAGACCATGGGTATCGACACCGCCCGCCTGGTCGGCCGCGACGAGATCAAGGCGATGCACCCGCTGATGGATGTCAGCGACGTGCTGGGCGGCCTCTACGACGTCAGCGAAGGCCATGTCGACACCTACGGCACCACCTACGCCTATGCCGGTGCTGCGAAGAAGCGGGGAGCCGAGATCATCGAGCGCAACCGCGTGCTGGAGCTCCGCCAGAAGCCGGACAAGGGCTGGGAGGTGATCACCGAGAAGGGCACGATCGCCTGCGAGCATGTAGTCAATTGCGGCGGCCTCTGGGCCAAGCAGGTGGGATTGATGGCCGGGCTCGACCTGCCGGTGACGCCGATGGAGCACCACTACCTGGTGACCGAGACGATCCCCGAGATCGCGGCGATGACGACCGAGCTGCCGCTGATCGTCGACCTCGAGGGCTTCACCTATACCCGCCAGGAGGGCAAGGGCCTGCTGGTTGGCCTCTACGAGCGCAACTTCAAGCACTGGCGGATGGAAGGCGCGCCCTGGGACTTCGGCCTGGAGCTCAACCAGGAGGATGTCGACCGCATCGCGCCCGAGCTCGAGATCGGCTTCAGGCGCTTCCCGTGCCTCGAGCGCGTCGGCATCAAGAAATGGGTCAACGGCTCCTTCACCTTCACTCCCGACGGCAACCCACTGGTCGGCCGCGCGCCCGGCGTCGCCAACTACTGGACCGCCTGCGGCGTGATGGCCGGGTTCCTCCAGGGCGGCGGCGTGGGGCTCAGCCTCGCTGAGATGATGGTCAACGGCGAGGCCTCGACCGACATCTGGGGCATGGACATCGCCCGCTACGGCGGCTGGGCGGCGAACCGCGAATACCTCCGGCAGACGACCGGGCAATTCTATTCTCGCCGCTTCGTCATGACCTACCCGAACGAGCAGCTCTGGGCCGGCCGTCCGCTCCGGACCGCGCCCGCCTACGACGCGATGACCCAGAACGGCATGCGCTGGGGCGTGCTCTGGGGCCTCGAGGTGCCGCTCTATGTCGCGCCATCGGCGGGCTTCGAGGAGAAGCCGACGCTGAAGCGCTCGAACGCCCACGACATCGTCGGCGAGGAATGCCGGAAGGTCAGAAGCGGCGTCGGCCTGCTCGATATCACCGGTTTCTCCCGGTACGAGATCAAGGGGCCGAAGGCCGAACGCTGGCTCGATCGCATCATGGCATCGAAGCTGCCTGGCCCCGGCCGCTGCGCGCTGGCGCCGATGCTCAGCCCCTCCGGCAAGCTCCGCGGCGACCTCTCGGTGTTCAACTGGGGCGGCGGCAGCTTCTGGATCATGGGCTCCTACTACCTCCGCCAATGGCACATGCGGTGGTTCCAGGATCACCTGGAGGACGGCGTCTCGGTCCGCGACATCTCCGACGACTGGGTCGGGCTCTCGCTCGCCGGGCCGACGTCGCGAGATCTGCTGGAGGCCGTTGTCCACAATGCCGACGTCTCGAACAAGGCCTTCCGCTTCTTGGGCTGCCGCGAGCTCGATATCGGCATGACGCGGGCCAGGGTCGGCCGGCTTTCGGTCTCAGGCGAGCTCGGATACGAGATCAACGTGCCCGCATCCGAGCACCTGACGCTCTACCGCACGCTGAAGAAGGTCGGGGCCGATTTCGGCATGGTCGAGTACGGCTTCAACGCGATGCTCAGCCTGCGCATCGAGAAGTCGTTCGGGCTCTGGAACCGCGAGTTCACCCAGGCCTATACGCCCGGCGAGACCGGCATGGACCGCTGGATCAACTTCGAAAAGAAGGACTTCGTCGGCCGCGACGCGGCGCTAAGGGAGCGCGGGGAAGGTGCGAAGCGCCGCCTGGTCACGCTAGACATCGCAGCCGGCGACGCCGACGGCTCCGGCTGGGAGCCGGTCTGGCGCGGCGACAAGCGCGTCGGCTACATCACCTCCGGCGCCTATGGGCACACGATCGGCAAGAGCATCGCGATGGCCCTGGTCGACCGGGAGCACGCCGAGGTCGGCACCGACCTCACCGCGCATGTCGTGGGGATCGAGAGAAAGACGAAGGTGATCGCGCCGTCTCCTTATGATTCCTCGGGAGCGCGGATGCGGGCTTAGGGACCTTCGCGCCGTCAGTGCCACATGTCGGGGCGTGATTCTTTCTTCTTCGCGATGAAGGCCTGCAGGGCCTCGTCGATGCCGGGGTCGAGCGGCGGCGCCTCGTAGGCCTTCAGCATGGCGCGCCATTTCTCGTTGGCCCGCCGCATCACGTCCTTGCTGCCGGCGTCGCGCCACTGCTCGAAGGAATTGTTGTCGGCGATCGCCGAATCCCAGAAGGCAGTCTCGTAGTTCTGCATCGTATGGGCACAGCCAAAGAAGTGCTTGCCGGGTCCGACCTCGCGGAAGGCGTCCAGCGCCAGGCCGTTGTCGTCCACGGGTATGCCGGCGAGATAGGTGTGCAGCGCGCTGCAGAAGTCGGCGTCGAGAATGAACTTCTCATAGCCCATGGCGAGCCCGCCCTCGAGCCAGCCGGCCGAGTGCAGGATGAAATTGGCACCGCACTGAACGGCGGCCTGCATCGAGACGGCGCTTTCCATCATCGCCTGGCCGTCGGGGATCTTCGAGGTCGTGAAGGCACCCGAGCAGCGGAGCGGCACGCCGAGACGGCGCGTGAGCTGGCCGATGACGAGCGAGCCCAGCGCCGGCTCGGGCGTGCCGAAGGTCGGTGCGCCGGAGCGGAGCGCCGTGGAGCTGAGGAAGTTGCCGAGGATCGCCGGCGATCCCGGCCGCTCCAGCTGGCAGAGCGCGACCCCGACCATGGCCTCGGCCATCGACTGGGCGATGGCGCCTGCCGTCGTCACCGGCCCCATCGCGCCGCCGAGGATGAAGGGCACCACGACCGTGCATTGATTGGCGCGCGCATAGGCACGCGCCGCCTTGCTCATCGCCGCGTCGTAGACCAGCGGCGAGTTGACGTTGATGTTCCCCATGATGACGCAGTTGCGATCGACGAAGTCGGCGCCGAACACCAGCCGCGCCATCGCGATCGACTCTTCCGCCCTCTCCTCGGCCGTGACCGATCCCATGAAGGCTTTGTCGGAGTAGCGGATATGGGAATAGACCATGTCGAGATGGCGCTTGTTCACCGGCACGTCCACCGGCTCGCAAACCGTGCCGCCCGAGTGATGCATCCAGGGGGATGCATAAGCGAGCTTCACGAAGTTCTGGAAGTGCTCGAGCGAGCCGTAGCGCCGGCCTTCGTCGATGTCGTAGACGAAGGGCGAGCCGTAGGCGGGCGAGAAGACGACGTCGTTGCCGCCGATGGTGACCGAGCGCGCCGGGTTGCGGGCGTGATGGACGAAGCTCTTCGGCGTCGAGCGGAGCACGATCTCGCGTACCAGGCCCTTGGGGAAGCGCACGAGATCGCCTTTGACATCGGCGCCGGCGTCGCGCCAGAGCTCGAGTGACGGTGGGTCGCCGCGGAACTCGAGCCCGATCTCCTCGAGCAGCGTGTCGATCGCCGCCTCGATCCGGACGAGCCCCTCCTCTCCCATCAGGTCGTAGGTGGGAATGGCGCGCTTGATGCCCGGAATGACTTGAGGCGCACCGACCACGTTCGATCGCGCCTGGCGCGCCTGGCGGCCGCCCCTACCGCGGCCCGCTATGCGGCCGCCCGCGGGTGCGTCGGTGTCTGCCATCCTGGCCCTCCCGGACCCAGCATGCCCGATGCGGCAGCCGATGTCGCGACCGACGCCGTCGCCTAGTCGAACAGAGAACGCCGGACCTGGACGAACTCCTCGACCGCTGCGACCAGCGTATCGAAATCGGCATCGGTCAGCGGCAGGCAGAGCGCCAGCATGCCGCGCTTCGGCATCACGTGGACACCCTTCTCCAGCAGGTCGAAGAAGAACAGCTCACGCAGCTTGACATTGCCCTTGGCCGACTGCTCGGGCGTCGTGATGTCACCCCGCTGCATATGCACGGCGAGCATCGAGCCGATGCCGGTGAACTGCATGGAAACGCCGGCGCGGTCGCAGACGGCGTTCAGCCGCTTGCGGAGCCCGTCGCCGCGGGCGTTCAGGGTGGCCGCCGCTTCCTTGGTGTAGACCTTGCCGAGGCCGGCGATGCCGCAGGCCAAGGTCATCACGTTGTTGTTGTAGGTGCCGGAATGCGGCAAGGCGTCGGACTTGCGCGGATCGAAGCGATCGAGGAACTCGGCCTTGCCGCCGAAGGCGCCGGCCGGAAGTCCGCCGCCGATATACTTGCCGAGCGAGGTCAGGTCCGGGATCACGCCGGTGAGCTTCTGCAGGCCGCCCGAGGAGAGGCGAGAGGTCATGACCTCGTCCATGATCATGACGATGCCGTGCTTCTTCGTCTCCTCGCGGATCATCTTCAGGAACTCAGGACTGGCCGGGATGCAGCCGCCGCCGCCCAGCATCGGCTCGAAGATCACCGCGGCGATGCGATCGGCATGCTTCGCCATCAGCGCCCGGGTGCCCTCGACGTCGTTGTAGCTGCCGACCACGGTCTCGAACGGAACGTTCAGCGGATTGGTCGCCGCGGTGAAAGTCAGGAAGCCGCCGTGGTAGCAGCCGTTGAAGCCCATCACCGCCGGCCGGCCGGTCGCGATGCGCGCGACCTGGACGTTGAACATGTTGGCTTCGGTGCCGGAGTTGACGAAGCGCAGCCGCTCGATCGACGGGAAGCGGTCGATCAGGATCTCGGCAAGCTCGCTCTCCAGCGCCGTGTGGCCGCCGAGGTTCCATCCCAGCGCCATGCGCTTCTCGATCGCGTCCCTGATGCCCGGGTGGCTGTGGCCGTAGATGCCGGCGGTCGCCTCGGAGATGAAGTCGACATAGCTGTGGCCGTCGGCGTCGAAGAGCCTCGCCCCCTCGCCCCGTTCCCAGGCGATCGGGAACGGATCGAAGAAGATGCCGGTCCGGGTATTGCCGCCCGGAAGGCTAGTCAGCGCCTTGCTATGGACCGCCCGGCTCTTCGGGTTGGCCTTGGCGTAGTTGGCCTTCGCCTCTTCCAGCGCCTCGGCGACATCCGCGTTGATCGAGCGGGCGGCAGTCATGGAACTCTCCGTTCGGAAGGACATGGCAGCCTAGCCGGAGCGGCCGGGCGGGCAAGCCGGAAACGCATCCGGCGGCATGGAAACTAGGGGGGCCTTCAGGCGATCGTCAGGTATCGCCGGGGATTGTCGACCAGGATCGCGTCGATTTCCTCCTCGCTGAAGCCGCGGTCGCGCATCAGCGGCAGCACGTTGACGAAGATATGGCCGTAGCCATGGCCGCCGAAGGCGGTCAGCCGCGTGCGCGAGCAGATGTCATGAGAGATCAGCACCTGATCCAGGTGACCCGCGTCGATCAGCGCGCGGATCAGCTGCAGCCGGCGGCCGTCGTTCGGGCGGTCGATCTTCTTGTTGAGCGAGTAATAGGTCTGCTCGGTGCCGAACAGGTCGAACTCGATGCCGACGCCGGTCGCGGCGAGCGCCAACACCCTCTCCTCGTCGAAGATCGTGCGGTCGATGTGGCTGATGATGGTCCGCGACATGTCCGCACCCCAGCCCTCGACCGTCTTCGCGATCTCGAGCGGCAGGTCCTCGTTGCGGCCGGGATGGATGTTCAGCGTCGCTCCCGTCGTCTGCTGCGCCATGACGGCGCCCTGCATGACGCGCTTTTCCAAGTCGGTCCACGGCTTCGAACAGCCGATCTCGCCGAAGATGCCGACCTTCACGTCGGTGCCCCAGGCGCCCTTATGGACCTGCTCGATCATCTCCTCGGCGAAGCTGTCGGCCGTGCGGCC
>SXGS01603024.1_pt1 | contig 10097 bp, 11 predicted proteins | sample 3174681 | NCBI WGS metagenome assembly SXGS01 (sample SAMN11356861, study PRJNA531348) | freshwater metagenome | isolation source: freshwater sample F1-80 | place: China: Fuxian Lake, Yuxi | collected 2017-12-25
AGCCCACGCCGTCCCAGCCCACGACCCACAGCAGGTAGTTGTTGGCCAGCACCAGCGTGAGCATGAAGAACATGAACAGGTTGAGGTAGGCGAAGAATCGCGAGAAGCCTTCCTCGTGCGACATGTAACCGGTGGCGTAGACGTGGATCAGCGAACCGATGCCGGTCACCACCAGCAGCATCACCGCCGTGAGCCGGTCCAACCCGAACTCGAACGGGATATCGACCGCGCCCGACTGGATCCAGGTGAAATAGGTTTCGACGTGCGCGTGCTCGAGCGGCATCAGACCGTTGACGGTCTTGAGGACCCACAGGAACGAGGCGGCCACCGAACCCACGGCCACGGCGCCTACGACGCCTTTCGGCAGCCGTTTGCCGAGCAGTCCGTTGACCAGGAAGCCCAGCAGCGGAAGTATGGGGATTAACCAGAGGGATTGCGAAGAGTGCATCGTATCGGTTCGGGACTAGAGTTTGAGGGAGTCGACTTCGTCCACCAGCAGGGTCGAGCGGTTCTTGAAGACGGTCAGGATGATCGCCAGACCGACCGCCGCTTCGGCCGCCGCCACCACCATCACGAAGAAGCTGAACAGATGGCCGTCCACCTGCTTCAAATGGTAGGAGAACGCGACGAAGCTCAGATTGACCGCGTTGAGCATGAGCTCGATGCACATGAACACCGTGATCAGGTTCTTTCGAATGAGAAACCCGGCCGCGCCGAGAGCGAACAGGATCGCGCTCAGGCCCAGGTAGGCCGCCAGCGGCACGCCGTTCGGCAAAGAAGGAGGCATCAGTCCATCTCCTTTCGAGCCAGCACCACCGCGCCCAGAATCGCGATGAGCACCAGCACCGAGATCACTTCGAACGGCAGCAGATACTGCCGGAAAATCGCGTTGCCCACGTCCTTGGCCGAGCCGCCCGTGAATCCGCCGAAGCGGACCAGGGAATCCATCGGCACGGTGCTGGCGATCAGCCGCGCGAGCATGGCGAACATCACGAGCACGGCCGGGATGCCCACCGCGACGGCGATCCAACTCGGACGCATCGGCTTCGGCTCGGCCCCGGCGTTGAGCAGCATGATCACGAACAGGAACAGCACCATGATGGCGCCGGCGTAAACGATCAACTGCGCGGCGGCGATGAATTCGGCGCCCAGCAACAGGTACAGCACCGCCAGCGAGCCCATCGCGCCGACCAGCGAGAGTGCGCTCGCGATCGGGTGCTTCTGGGTGATCATGACGATGCCGCAGATGACGGCGAGCCCGCCGAAAAACGCGAAAAGAAGGAGATCGACCATGGTTACTTCCACACCGCCACGAGCAGAGCGGTGGCGAACAACACGCCGATCGAAACCGGGAACATCCAGCCCCAGGCGAAGTGCATGAGCTGGTCATAACGGAACCGCGGCAACGTCGCGCGCACCCAGATGTAAAGGAACAGCAGGAACAGGACCTTCGACAGAAACCAGAACAGCGGAACCAGGATCGGCATCAGGAACGGCACGAAGTGCGCCAGTCCGATTCCACAGAAGATGATGCCGAACGCCGGCAAGGTGTACTTGTCGCGCGCGCGCACCAGATTCACCGTGCCGTGATAGAGCATCATCAAGCCGCTGAAGACGAACACCAGACCGGGAATATAGTTGACGCCGGGGAACTCCACCGGCGGATACCAGCCGCCCAGAAACAGCACCGTCGCCAGACAGCAGATGGTGGTCATGTTCGCGTACTCGGCCATGAAGAACGAGGCGAACTTCATCGACGAGTATTCGGTATGGAAGCCCGCCACCAGTTCGTTCTCCGCTTCGGGAAGATCGAACGGGATGCGGTTGGTCTCGGCGAACGCGCAGATCAGGAACAGGATGAACGCCACGAACGGCAGCCCCAGATAGGAGAAGATCCCCCAGCTATAAACGAATCCGAACTTGATCGCGCCCTGCTGCTCCACGATCTTGCGCATGTCGAGCGTGTTGTACATGAGCAGCGGCGCGGCGATCGACAGCGCCATCGGCAGTTCGTAGCTGATCATCTGCGCCGAGGCGCGCAATCCGCCGAGCAGCGCGTACTTGTTGTTGGACGACCAGCCGGCCAGCGCCACCGCGTATACGCCGATGCCCGAACAGGCCAGAGGCACCAGCACGCCGATGTTCAAATCCGTCAGCCCGAGGTAAGTCTTGATGCCGGTGAACGGAATTTCGATCTCCGGCCCGAACGGAATCACTGAAATCGAGATCAACGCCATCGACACGCCGATGATTGGCGCCAGCAGATAGAAGAACTTGTTGACGTGGGACGGAATCAGATCCTCCTTCGTCAACAGCTTGATGGTGTCGGTGAGCGGCTGCAACAATCCGTGCGGCCCCACGCGGTTGGGCCCGACGCGCACCTGGACGTGCGCGATGACCTTCCGTTCGATCCACTGCAAATAGGCGAGAGCGGTGAGGAAGACGAACGCGACCAGACCGGTCTTCAGTAGGCTCAGGACGATGAAATCCATGCTGAAAAGAACTATCCTTCGTAGAGCGCGCCCGGCGCTTCCACGACTTGCTTCAGGATCTTGGAGTAGCGGCCCAAGGCGCCGGAGGTGAACAGCGTGTCCCGCGCCGAGCGGACCTGCGACGGATCGGGGATCGATCCGAGGCGTCCGTTCAACGGCTGCGTCCGCGCCGCGCCTCCCGTTGCGATCACGGGCAAAGGTACATTATAACCACGCACCGTCTTGCGGATCTCCTCGAAAATCGCCTCGTTTTGCGCGCGGCCCACGTCGATCCGCATCGCCCGCGCGATCAATCCGAAGATCTCGAGGTCCGGCTTGGCGCCCATCACGCTCGCCGCCTTGACAAGCCGCTGCACTTCGCCGGCGCCGTTCGTAACCGTCCCCGACTTCTCATAGGCCGAGGCCGACGGCAGAACCACGTCCGCGCGCTTGGCCGTTTCGGTGAGGAACAGGTCCTGCACCACCACGAACGCGCCTTTCGAAGCGAGCCCGCCGCCCGCCAGCGGATCGGCGCCCACAACCCACAGCGCCGCCAGATCCGTCGCGGCCAGCATTTGCGGAATCGACAAGCCGCCTTCGCCCGGAACCAGTCCCATGTCCACGGCCCCGCGCGAATTCGAATAGTCGACCAGGCACACGTACTTCACCGCGATGCCGAGCGAATCGCCGAACGCGACCAGATCGCGGACGGCCTGACCCTTGATCGCGTCGCCGAAGAGGATCGTCAGATCGCCCTTCGACTTCAACTCGTCCGCCAGCCCGCGCACCCCGTCGAGCAGATTCGCTTCCGCGCAACGGACCGCTTTCGCCGAGGTCTTGTCTTCCCGAACCGGCCCCGGCGTCACCGTGTAGACGGCCGCCTGATGATGCCGCACGTTGGCGCGCACCTGGAACGCGAGCAGCGGATGCTGTTCCGACAGATCGGCGCCCACGATCAGCACCGCCTTGGCGCGATACAGATCGTCCACCGCCGCCAGCGCGTTCTCCTTCCCGGCCAACGCGTCGAGCAGAGTGTGCACGTCGCCCGACCGTTGATGGTCGACGCTCGGCGTCCCGAGCCCCTGCATGGCCAGCTTGCGCAGATAGAAGTTCTCTTCGTTGGTGGTATGGACCGATCCCACCACGCCCGTATTGCCCTTGGCCTCGCCGAACTTGGCGGCCACCAGATTGATCGCCTCGGCCCAGCTCGCCTCTTCCAGCTTGCCGTTCCGGCGGATGAGCGGCGATTGGAGCCGCTCTTCGTGCTGGACGAAATCGAACGCGTAACGGCCCTTGATGCACAGGAACTCGCCGTTGACGCCGGAACTGTCGCGATTGTTGCCACGCACGATCTCGCCGTTGCGCGACCCGAGCGTCGTCTTGCAACCGTCGGAGCAGTGCGTGCAGATGGTGCCCGTGTGTTCCATCTCCCAGGGCCGCGTCTGATACCGGTAGGTCCCGCTGGTGAGCGCGCCCACCGGGCAGATGTCGATACAGGCGCCGCACTCGTCGCAATTCAGGTGATCGCCCATGTTGGGAACGATCTCCGAAAAGGCGCCGCGATTGGTGATGCCGAGCGCGTTGACGCCCATACCCTCGTCGCAAACCCGAATGCAGCGGTAACACAGGATGCAGCGCGGAGCGTCGTAGTACACCACTGGCGACCACTGCTTCTCGTCGACGTGGTGCTTCACCTCGGTGAAGCGGCTCTCGCCGGCTCCATAGCGGAACACCATGTCCTGCAGTTCGCACTCGCCGCCCGGGTCGCAGACCGGACAGTCGAGCGGATGGTTGGTGAGCAGGAACTCGAGGGTCGTCTTGCGGGCCTTCACGGCGGGCGCGCCCTCGGTCCGGACCACCATTCCCTCGGCCACCGGCAGCGTGCAGGCCGCCTGCAGCTTGGGGAACTTCTCCACCTCCACCAGGCACATCCGGCAGGCGGCCTGGAGCGAATACCCTTCGTAGTAGCAGAAGGCGGGGATCTTGATGCCGGCCTGCTTGGCCGCGTCGATGAGCAGCGTGCCCGGCGCGGCCTGAACGGCGATCCCGTCGATCGTCAGATTGACCATATCAGGCGTGGATCCTCACTAGCGATTCGTTGCCGCCCTTGGGGACTTGAACGTGGGCCAACCGGGCTTCGAACTCGGAACGGAACTTCTTGACGATGGAAATCGTCGGCAACGCGGCGGCGTCGCCGAGCGGACAGAAGGTGCGGCCGAGCATGTTTTCGGCGAGTTCTCCCACCAGGTCGATGTCGGAATCCACGCCGATCCCGTCGTCCAGCCGGGTCAGGATCTTCTTCAGCCACAGCGTGCCCTCGCGGCACGGAATGCACCAGCCGCAGCTTTCGTGCTGATAGAACTTGATGATTCGCAGCGCGGCCTTCACCATGTCCGTCGAGTCGTCCATGATCACCATGCCGCCCGACCCGAGCATCGTGCCGGCCTTGGCCATCGAATCGTAATCCATCGGCAGATCGCATTCGTGCGCCGCCAGAACCGGACACGACGATCCGCCGGGGATCACGGCTTTCAACTTGCGGCCCGGAAACAGACCGCCGGCCAGTTCGTTGATCGCCTTCATCATCGGAAATCCGATGGGCACTTCGTACACGCCCGGCTTTTGCACGTGACCGGAAATGCACAGCAGGCGCGTGCCGCCCGCCTTGGGAACGCCCAGGCTCGCGTACCAGTCGCCGCCCTGCAGGATAATGTCGGGAACCGCGCAGAACGTTTCGACGTTATTGAGGATAGTGGGACACTGGAACGCGCCCGAGACGGCCGGAAACGGCGGCCGGATGCGGGGCTGGCCGCGCTTGCCTTCCAGCGATTCCAGCAGCGCCGATTCCTCGCCGCACTCATACGCGCCCGCTCCCGAGTGCGTCGTCAGTTCGAAGTCGAAGCCCGTCCCCTGGATATTCTTGCCCAGCCACCCGCGCGCGTACGCCTCGTCGATGGCCTTGTCCATGATGTCGATGAGGTAGCGGTATTCGCCGCGAATGTAGACCCAGCCGCGGTGCGCGTCGCCGGCGATGCCCGCGATCAGAATTCCCTCGATCAGGCGGTGCGGATCGAATTCGATCAACACCCGGTCCTTGCACGTGCCCGGCTCGGACTCGTCCGCGTTCACCACGATGTACTTCGGCTTGGGCGAATTGCGCGCCAGGAAGCCCCACTTCATTCCGGTGGGAAAGCCCGCGCCGCCCCGGCCGCGCAGGTTCGACTTCTTGACCTCGTTCACCACCTCGTCCGGCGTCATCTTCGAGGCCTTCAGGAAGGCCTGATAGCCTTCGTGCGCCAGGAACGTTTCGATCGAGGCCGGATTCGCCAGATGGAAGCGCCGCGAGATGATGCGAGTTTCCGCTGGGTGCGGATCGTTGTATGGCATGCCTTACTGCACCTTCCGCAGGTCTGCGATGATCTTGTCGAGCCGTTCCACCGTCACATGATGATGGAAGTCGTAGTTGGTCTGAATGGCCGGAGCCCAGGAGCACGCGCCGATGCATTCGACCTCTTCGAGCGAGATCGAGCCGTCGGCGGTCACCTGGTTGTGCCCGATCCCCAGCTTCGAACAGGCGTGCTTCCAAAGCTCCTCGCCGCCAACCAGCAGGCAGGAGATGTTGGTGCAGATCTGAAGGTGGGTGCGGCCCATCTTCCGGTCGCGCAGCATGGTGTAGTAGCCCACCACCTCGTCGACCTGCAACGTCGTCACGCCGCAGCGCTTGGCCACTTCCTGAGCCAGTTCCTTGGTGATGTAGCCGACCTCGTCCTGCGTGTACATCAGCATCGGGATCAGCGCGGCGCGCTCGCGCCCCTTGGGATAGCTTTCGAGCAGCCGGGCGAGTTTGGTTTCCAGTCGCGGAGAAAAGGTCATCGGTCGGTGTCTCCGAGTACGAAGTCCATCGAACCCAGCGCGGCGATGGAGTCGGCGATGAGCGTGTTTTCGAGCATCGGGCCCAGGATCTGGAGATTGCCGAAACTGGGTGTGCGCATGTGCACGCGGCAAGGCTTGGTTCCGCCGTCGCTCACCACGTAATAGCCGAGTTCGCCGCGCGGCGATTCCACGCACGCGTAGGCTTCCCCGGCCGGGACCGCGAAACCCTCGGTCACGATCTTGAAGTGGTAGATGAGCGCTTCCATCTGCGTCTTCATCTTTTCGCGCGCCGGCAGCGTGATTTGCGGCGCGTCGGCTTGAAAGGCCCCGCCCGGCATTCCGTCGAGGGCCTGACGCGCGATCTTTAGCGATTCGCGGAGTTCCGCCATCCGCACCATGTATCGAGCGAACACGTCGCTCTCGGTGCGCGTGGGCACGTCGAAACTGAACTTGTCGTAGCCGGAATAGGGCTCGTCCTTGCGGATGTCCCACTTCAGGCCGGCGGCGCGGAGCATCGGACCGGTGACGCCCCAGTCGAGCAGATCCTCGAGCGGCATGTACCCGACGCCCTTCGTCCGGAGGGTCCAGATCGGGTTCCCCGTGAGAAGATTCTCGTACATGTCGATCTTGCCCGGGAAGTCGTCGAGAAACCGCCCCACCACCTTCTCCCAGCCGCGCGGCGCATCCAGCGCGACGCCGCCCACGCGCAGGTAGCTGGTCATCATGCGCTGGCCGGAGAACATCTCGAGGATCTTGAGGATCTCCTCGCGCTCGCGGAAGCAGTACATGAACATCGACATCGCGCCGATATCGAGCGCGTGCGTGCCCAGCCAAACCAGATGCGATGCGATGCGCGAGATCTCGGTGAGCATCACGCGCAGGTACTGCGCCCGCGGCGGAATCTCGATTTGGAGCAGCCGCTCCACCGCCAGCACGTAGGCGAGATTATTCGCCAGGTTCGACAGATAGTCGACGCGGTCGGTGAGCGGAACCACCTGCTGCCACGTCTTGGTCTCGCACTGCTTTTCGATTCCGGTGTGCAGAAAGCCGATGTCGGCCACCGCCTTCAGAATCACTTCGCCGTCCAGGTCGAGCACGATGCGGAGCACGCCGTGCGTCGACGGGTGCTGCGGACCCATGTTCAGGGTCATCGTCCGGCGGCGGGAAAGCGCCGCGCTAGGGGTTTCGAGGATCGCGGTGTCGGCCATGTTCGCTACTCCCGGGAATAACTGTACTTGTGTCCGTGGACCGGGTAGTCCTTCCGCAGCGGATGGCCTTCCCAGTCGTCGGGCATCAGAATCCGGGTCATGTTGGGGTGATTCCGGAAGAAAACGCCGAACAGGTCGAACACTTCGCGCTCGTACCAGTCCGCGCCGCGATAAACGGGGAAGACCGACTCGATCTCGGGCCGTTCGCCGCCCACCTTGCACTTCAACCGCACCCGCTCGTTCCGGGCGATCGAGTGCATGTGGTAGATCATTTCGAAGCGCGGCTCCATCGGATAGACGTCCACGCAGGTGACGGCCGCCAGCCGCTCGTATTTGTCGGACTTCAGGAACCGGCAGACCTCGGCGATCCGCGCGGCGTCGATCTCGAGCGTGAGTTCGCCCCGGTCGTGCTTGCCGTCCACGACGGCTCCGGCCGCCGCGCCTGCCAGCGCCTGCGTCACACGCATCCCTTGTACTTGTTCGGACAGCATTGTTCGGTGTTGAAAGAGGAGACTACCGGTGGAAGATCTGGGTCGTCTTGGACCAATCGAGCACGCCCTTCTTCCAGATGTAGAAGAAGCCGCAGAGGATCAGAATAACGAAAATCGCCATCTCCGCGAAAGCGACGAGTCCGAGGTCGCGGTAGACGACAACCCAGGGATAGAGGAAAACGGCCTCGATATCGAACAGGATGAAGAGCATCCCCACCAGGTAGAACTTCACGCTGAAGCGCCCTTCGGCGTTGCCTTGGGGAGCCATGCCGCATTCGTACGGGCTGTCCTTCACCTTGTTCCACAGCTTCTTTCCCAGAAGCGAGGATGCGCCGACCAGGCCCAGCGCGAGGCCGAGCCCCAACAACGCCTGCACCAGGACGGGAAAATAGACTTCGAGCGGAGAGCTAGGCACTTCCTTTCGATTATAAGGGACGGGCGGAATAGAGTGTCAAATCGCGACGAAAAACAGCGGCCGGGGCGGCGCTTGCAACCGGGCGCCGGCGGGGGTAAACTCGGCGTTCATGGCCTCGATCAATTTGCCTCGTGTCGTCGTGGGCGGGCTTGCCGCCGGAGTGATCATCGACATCGGAGAAATGCTGCTCAACGCTGTCGTCATCGCCGATCAATGGGCGGCGGTGCAGAAATCCCTCAACCAGTCCACCGAGACCACCGTCGCCCAAATCGCCGCCTACAACGTCTGGGGTCTCATCGCGGGCCTCGCGGCGGTGTGGCTTTACGCCGCCATCGCTCCACGCTTCGGATTCGGCGCGCGGACCGCCGTGTGCGCGGGCTCCGCGCTGTGGCTTACCGTGTGGCTGCTCGGCTCGTCGTTCCTGGTAATCCAGGGATGGGCGCCCGCCGGATTGTGGGCGATCATGATGATCTGGGGCTTGGTGGAAGCGGTGCTCGCCACCGCCGTGGGCGCGCGGCTTTACCGGGAATAGGCTACCAGCCCGTCTCGTCCCGAATCGCGCCGGCCAGCCGCTTGCTCACCACCGCTTCGAGCCCGTTCGACATCTTCAGCAGCCACCGCTTGCTCGACAACGGCGAGATCTTCCGGATGTGGTGCGTATTGACGATGGTGTCGCGCCGGATGCGCCGGAACTGAGGCGAAGGCAGGCGTTCCTCGAGCGCCTTCAGCGTCTGATTCGCCAGGTACCATCCCTCCGCGCCCAGGATGCGCACTTCGTCGCCATGCGCCTGGAACGCGACCACATCCTTCAGGTCCACGATGTGGTAGTCGCCGCCGGAGCGTCCCGCCACCCGGCGTAACAGCCCGGCCTCCGGCGCTGGAGCCGGCGGCGGCGAGGCGGCCAGGCGCGCGCGCACACGATCCAGCGCCTCGGCCAGCCGTTCACGGCGGACCGGCTTGAGCAGATAGTCCACCGCGCCGATCTGAAACGCGTCGATCGCCCGCGATTCGTGCGCGGTGACGAAGACCACCGCCGGCGCGGCGGCGCCCGCCAATCCGCGAGCCACGGAGAAGCCGTCTATCTCCGGCATGTTCAGATCCATCAGCACCAGATCGGGCCGCAATCGCGCGATCTGCCCGGCGGCCTCGGACCCAGTGGCGGCCTCCCCCGCGATCGTGACGCCGGGGATCTCCTCCAGATGTTCGCGCAGCACTTGCCGGGCGATGGCCTCGTCGTCGGCGATCAGAACCCGCATGGCTACAGGTTGACTTCCATCACCTCGTCGAAGATATCCGGCGGTATCGAAATGCCCAACTGCCGGAATCGTTCGAGGATTTTCGGAGTATATCCGGTGGCCTTGAAGCGGCCCTGCACCTTGCCCGCGTCGTTGAGTCCCAGCCTCTCGAAGGTGAACACTTCGTTGATCTGGACCGCCTCGTCGTCCACGCCGGCGACTTCGGCGATCGAAATGATCTTGCGCGTGCCATCCGACATGCGCGTCACCTGCACCACCATCTTGATGGCGCTCGCCAACTGCTGCACCACCACCTTGGTGGGGATCTCTAGGTCCGCCATCAGCACCATCGCCTGCAGGCGCGAGAAGGCGTCCTTCGGCGTGTTGGCGTGCACCGTCGACAT
>SXGS01274433.1_pt1 | contig 10095 bp, 8 predicted proteins | sample 3174681 | NCBI WGS metagenome assembly SXGS01 (sample SAMN11356861, study PRJNA531348) | freshwater metagenome | isolation source: freshwater sample F1-80 | place: China: Fuxian Lake, Yuxi | collected 2017-12-25
GCTGGCCCGCGGCGTGCTGACCGGCAAATACTCCGGCGGGGTTGATCCGGCGAGCCGGGCGGGACGTAAGGACAAGCGCATGATGGAGACCGAGTTCCGCGAGGAATCGATCGCCATCGCCCGGACCATCAAGGCCCATGCCGAGAAACGCGGCCGCACGGCGGTGGGCTTCGGGGTCAACTGGGTGCTGGCCAACCCGCTCGTCAGCTCGGTGATCGCGGGCCCGCGCACCGAAAGCCAGTGGCAGGGCTATCTCGCGGCGATCGACGAGCCATTCGACGCCGAAGACGAGGCGCTGCTCGATCGCCTGGTATCGCCGGGACACCCCTCGACACCCGGCTACAACGATCCGGTCTACCCGATCCTCGGCCGGCCGGTGAAGCGCGGATGAGCCGGGTCCACCAGGCCACATGGACGTGGCGATTCACGGAGCCGCCGGAGCGGGTCTGGCCGGCGCTCGCCGACACCGCCCGCTTCAACGAGGCCGCCGAGCTGCCCAGGCACCGTATCGAAGAGGTGCTCCAGCCGGACGGCTCGGTGATCTATATCGGCCGGGCGAAGCTGGGCCCGTTCGAGATCGCCTGGCGCGACATTCCCGTCGAGTGGTCGGCGGGGCGCCACTTCCGCCATGCTCGCCTGTTCCACAGCGGACCGTTCCGATCGCTGATCGCCTCGCTCGCCCTCTCCCGCGACGGGACGGGAAGCCGCGCCGACTACAGGCTGGAGGTCGAGCCCGCCAACCTGCTGGGCCGCCTGATCCTCGCCGCCGGCTTCTTCCGCAATGCCGGCCGGACCTTCACAAAGCTGATCGGCGGGGTCGCTGACTACGCCGCGGGCCGGAGCGAGCAGCCTTACGCTCACAAGAGCGCCGCCCTGGCGGACGAGGCGGCCAAGCGCCTGCAGCTGCACCTGCGCCAGATCGAGTCAGAAGGTGTCAGGCCGGAGCTGACGCGCCGGCTTGAGGCGCTGATCGTCGACGGGCTGGAGCTCGACCTGCAGCACATCAGGCCGCTGCGTCTCGCCAGGCAATGGGCCGAGCCCGAACGCGAGGTCATCGAGCTCTGCCTGCGCGCCGTGCGGGCCGGGCTGCTGACCCTGCAGTGGGAGCTGCTCTGCCCGAACTGCCGCGGCGCCAAGGCGGGAGCCGGAACCCTCGAGCAGCTGCCGCGCGGCGCCCATTGCGCGAGCTGCAATATCGACTACGAGCGCGATTTCTCGCGCAACGTCGAGCTGACCTTCCGGCCCTCGCCGGCGATCCGGCCGCTGGTCGAGGGAGAATTCTGCCTGTTCAGCCCGATGACCACGCCGCATGTGGCGGTCCAGCAGACGCTCGCCCCCGGCGAGACCCGCGACGTGCCGGCCGATATCCCCTTCGGCCCCTATCGCGTGCGCACTCTCCATCCGGGCGGCGCGGCCGCGGTGGACTGGCAGTCGGGCGGCTTCCCAACAGTCATCGCCGACGCGCAAGGGGTGCGCGCCGGCGCGCCGGCAGCGCCGGGAACGGCGCGGCTGGAGAACCGCCGGGACAGCGAGGTGACGCTGGTCGTCGAATCCCGCGCCTGGGTGGCGGGCGCACTGACCGCGCACCGCGCCACGACGATGCAGGCCTTCCGCGACCTGTTCGCCACCGAGATCCTGCGGCCGGGCGACGAGGCGGGCATCGGGCAGGTGACCCTGATGTTCACCGACCTGCGCGGCTCGACGGCGCTCTACGGCCGCATCGGCGACGCGGCGGCTTATCATCTGGTGCGCGAGCATTTTGCCTTCCTGGCGGCGATGGTCCGCGAGCATGACGGCGCCGTGATCAAGACCATCGGCGATGCGGTGATGGCGGCCTTCAGCGATCCCTCAAGGGCGCTGGCGGCAGCGCTGGCGGTGCAGAGCCGGGTGGCGGCGTTCAACCGCGACCACGCCGCCCGTGACGGCGCGGAGGGGAATGGCCTGGTCATCAAGGTCGGCCTGCATACGGGGTCCTGCATCGCCGTCAGCCTCAACGGCCGGCTCGACTATTTCGGCACCACCGTCAACCTCGCCGCGCGCTTGCAGGGCCAGAGCCGCGGCGGCGACATCGTGATCTCCGAAGCCCTGGCGGGAGACCCCGCGGTGGCCGGCCAGCTCGCACGGCTGCGCGCCCAGCCGGAGACGGCGACGGTCAAAGGGATTGCGGAGCCGGTCGCCTTTCGGCGGATTGTTCTCAGCGCTGCGGGATAAGAAACTTTGGGCTCAACCCGCCGCCTAGGGTCGCTGGGCGGCGCAGCCCACATATGAAAGCGGCCCAATTCACGCTAGAATTGCACACATGCTACTCGACTACCTGTGGCTGCTGACAACCAAATGGTGGGCTATCGTCTCGGCGGGCGCCTTGCTTGGCATCGACGAGTTTGCGCGTCGCTATTCGCCCTGGCTGCACCGGTGGTTTAACTTTGTACCCGCGAAGACGCGTCGTCGCGTTGAAGTTTCTGCCTTAATTTTCGCGTTTGTGTACGTGAACTATGCGCTATGGGCAGAAGCGCAATCTGCCAGAACAGCCGCCGAGGCTCGCGCCGAATCCTTATCTGCCTCCGAGCAGGTAAAGGAGGTAAGGCAATTGCATACGCTGCTGCAGGAAGCGCGGAATGAGATACTGGGGTTGAAGGACGCGGAAAAATTCCGGAAGACTGCTCGCGCGCTGACTGAGCATGACAAGCAACAGCTGACGCAATCACTGTCACCTCTCGTCTCAGACTTTCCTAGATTGAAGATTGGTGCTCCCGTTGGCGACGGCGAGGCCCATGGATTTGCGTCGGAGTTTGCAGCGCATTTCAAGTCACTCGGGATCGAGCCTGTAGGGCCGCGCACCCTACAACCAACCAGTTTCAGCAAAGGTGGCCTACAGATCGCGGTCAACGACATAAAAAAGATTCCCGTGAAAGCCGAGATATTTGCGAGAGCGCTGGCCGCTGCTGGCTTCACTCCTCATCTCGCGCAACTCCCAATGGAAGAACTAGAATTCGAGTTCATAGTGGCAGCCAAGCCATAAGGCGAACTCGATTTGTGACGCAGGCTTACTCTCAGGGGCAGGGTGTATGACGAACATCGAAGCCAAAGCGCGAAACGTGCGCGAACTTTTGGGGGGCAAGAAGTACGCCATCGACTATTTCCAACGGGAGTACCGCTGGCGCACCAAGGAAATCGGCGAGCTAATCACTGACCTGACGGCGCGCTTTCTAAGTGCATGGAAGCCAACACACCTGCGGGAAGCTGTCGCGAAGTATCCGGCCTACTTTTTAGGCTCAATCATAGTCAGCGGCGACAGCTCCCGAGCTAGCGTCATCGACGGTCAACAACGCCTCACATCGCTTTCGATCATCCTCATATGGGTTCTCCATGGCCTAAAGGTCGAGGAAGACCGCAAGCAGATCGCTGATCTGATCTTTACACGTCAGTTTGGATCGAACTCATACAATTTGGACGTTCCAGAACGCGCAAGCGCTATGGAGGCGCTCTACAAGAAACAAGACTTCAATCGAGACGACGCACCCGAAAGCGTGCGCAATATACTCGACCGTTACGACGACATAAACGAGATGATGCCAAAGGACATTAGCGTCGACGCGCGCGCCATGTTTGCCGACTGGCTGATCGAGAAGGTCTATCTCGTAGAAATCAAGACGCCGACCGACAACGATGGTTATGCGATCTTCGAAACAATGAATGACCGCGGCCTACCCCTTTCTCCAACGGACATGCTCAAAAGTCATCTTCTCGCCAATGCAGGATCAGATGAAGTTCGAAAGCGTCTGAACGGCATCTGGAAAGCGCGCATTGATCAGCTAATGCAGATCGAGAAAGAAGCCGATGCAGACGCGATCAAAAATTGGCTCCGAGCAAAACATGCCAACTCGATTCGTGAACGCCAAGCGGGTTCCACGCCAGAAGATTTTGAAAGGATTGGTACCGAGTTCCATCGCTGGGTTCGAGATGCGGGTAGCCGCCTGAATCTCAGAGCGAGCGAAGACTTCGTGCGCGTTGTCGAACGCGATTTCGAATTCTACACGAACTGGTATATGCGGCTTTATGGCGCCGCCAACACACTGACGCTGGGGAGAGAGGCGCTTTACTGCAACAATTTGGCGAATTTCACTCTTCAGTATCCCCTTATTTTGGCCGCCATTCAGGTCACGGACGCAGATGAGCTGAGCTGGAAAAAGGCGCAAGCAGTGTCTTCGTTTGTGGACATCCTAGTTGCGCGCCGCACATGGCATGGCCGATCCATCGACTACAACACGATGCAGTATGCGATGTTCCTTGCCATCAAGGACATTCGGGATAAGCCACTCGGCGAAATCGCGAATCTCCTGCTAAAGCGCATCGAGGATGATACCGGGCCATTCACTCCCCGGCAGCGATTTGGGTTATGGGAGACCAACAAGAAGACTGCACGGCGCTTTCTGGCCCGATTGGCTGCGTGGCTTGATCGAGAGGTTGGCATCGGTGAGACGCTCAGCTCTTACTTAGTATCTTCTGGAGCACAGAGATACGACATCGAGCATGTCGTCCCAGATCAGTTTGCGGCCCACAAAACTGGCTACGCCAACGAAGATGAGTTTCAGGAATATCGGAATCGCATCGGCGCACTACTGCTACTGCCTCGCGCATTTAATCGCAGCTATGGCGCCTTACCGTATACGGAGAAGAGAGAGCACTATTTAACGCAAAACGTTTTGGCACAAACGCTTCATGAGCAAGCGTACCAACATAACCCGCAGCTCAAACGCATTATTAATGAGGTGGGCATTCCCTTTAAAGCGCACCCCGCCTATGAAAAAGAAGACATAGAGGCGAGACACGAAATCTACGTCCAAATAGCCGAGCAAATCTGGAGCGTCGATCGTCTAAAGAAGCTGGCTATCCAAGCCTAAGGCTTTCCGCTTAAGCCGCGAACAAGGTCCTTGCGCGGCGCCATTGCCCCACACTCTTAGCGGAACCTACCCCGCCGCCTGCGGCTCGCCGGGCGGGGTCTCGCCGGGGGTCTCGGCCGTCGCCTTGGCACGGCGGGCGCGGGCCGTCTTCTTGGCGCGCAGGCGGCTCTCGCTGAGCTCGCCGGCCGCTTCGAGGATCGGATAAGCGACGCTGGTCAGGTGCGAGTTGATGCGCTTGAGGTCGCGCAGGATGTCGAGATGCAGCGAGCTAGTCTCGATGCTCTCCGCCCGGCCGCTGCGCAGGCGCAGGAGGTGCTGCTCGGTCATCTGGCGCTCGCGGTCGCGGAACTCGATCTTCTCGGCCAGCAGCTTGCGCGCCATGGTGATGTCGCCGGAGATGAAGACGCTCAGGGCGAGCTGCAGATGCTCCATCGCCTCGGAGTGCAGGAGGCAGATCTCCTTGAAGCCTTCCTCGGAGAAATGCAGGCGGTTCTTGATCTTCTTGACCGCCATCTCCATCAGGTTCTAGTCGATGATGTCGCCGACATCCTCGAGATTGGAGGTGAAGGCGATGATGTCCATCGCCCGCTTGCCGTCGACCTCGCCCAGCGGCTCGCGGCTGACCTGGGTGAGATAGAGCTTGATCGCCTCGTGCAGCCGGTCGACCACGTCGTCGCGCCGGATGATGTCGGCGGCCAGCTTGCGGTCGTCGGTCTGGAACACCGTCAGCGTGTCGCGCAGCATGGCCTCGAGCGCGTCGCCCATGCGCAGCGTCTCGCGCGCCGCGGCGGCAATGGCCAGCGGCGGGGATTCGAGCGCGGCGGGATCGAGATAGCGCGGCCTGGCCGGGTCCTCGGCGCCGGGTGCATCGACGATCCGGCTGGCCAGCAGCCGGCCGATCGGCCCGGTGAACCCGATGAAGACCACGGCCAGCGCGATGTTGAAGGCGAGATGGAAGTTGACCACCAGCCGTTCGAAACTGCCGTCGATCAGCCATAGCTTCGCGGCCACGACATCGATGAAGGGCAGGACGAGCAGGGCGCCGGCGAGACGGAAGACGAAATTGCCCACGGTGACCCGGCGCGCCGCGGCATCGCCGTACCAGGTCGTGGCGAGTGCGGGAAAAGCGCCACCGAGATTGGCGCCGACCACCAAGGTCAGGGCCAGCACCGGGGTGAGCATGCCGATCGAGGCCAGCGACATGACCAGCAGCACGACGGCGAGGCTCGAATGGGCGAGCCAGGTGAGCGAAGCCGCCACCAGCACGGCGATGACCCGCTCGCTGCCCAGGCCGGTGAGGATCATGTCGAGGGTGGGCGAGGCCTGCAGGGTCGACGAGGCCTCGACGATCAGGTGCAGGGCCAGGAGCATCAGGCCGAGCCCGACCGAAGTGCGGCCGAGATCGCGCTGCCGCGTCGTGGTGCCGGCGAGGAAGCCGACCACGCCGATGAAGATGAGGACGGGCGAGATCCAGTCGACACGCAGGCTGAGGGCCTGGGCAACCAGCGCCGTGCCGACATCGGCACCGAGCATGACGGCGAGCGCGGCACCCGTGGCCAGCAGGCCGCGCTCGGCGAAGGAGGCGGTCATCAGCGCCGTCGCCGTGCTCGACTGCAGCACCGCGGTGACGCCGAGCCCGGCCGCGAAGGCGCTGAAGCGGTTGCGCAGCCCGTGGCCGATCACCCGGCGCAGATCGGCGCCATAGGCGCGCATCACACCGGTGCGCACCATGCGCAGGCCCCACAGCAGCAGGGCGACGCCACCGAGCAGGTGGATCAGGATCGTGGAGGCAGAGATCGTTCGGCTCCGGACCGCGGCGGCAGCGCCGCGTCGATGACATAGAGGCGGTCTATGGCTGCCATAGACTCTGTAATAAAACTGTCACTGACAATAATGAGCCAGCGTGTTGGCAATGCAAGGGTAAATCACGGTGGATTAACGGAGTCTTTCAACCCCGATTCCGCCCTCGCCGCCCTCGCCCGCCGGCCAAGCCGGCACTATTCTAGTAACGCGCCGACCGGAGTCGGAATTCCCGCGGCGTCACTGCAGTGCACGGGGGAACACATGTCCGACGACAACGAACCGCGGCTGCTCTTTCCTCAGCTCAAGCCCTTCTATGACAAGGTCGAGCCGATTTCCTGGCTGCTGGTGCGCCTGGCGGCCGGCCTGATCCTCATCCCGCATGGCTGGCCCAAGCTGATGATGGGTATCGACGCCGTCGCCCAGCGGACGCTGGCCGGGCGCGGCATCGAGCCCGCCTATCCCCTGGCCATCGCCCTGATCGTGCTGGAGACGCTGGGCGGACTGTGCGTGGCCCTCGGCCTGTTCACCCGCTTCTGGGCGGCGGCCATCGCCATCGAGATGGCGGTCATCGTCCACGCCCATCTGGGCGGCGGCTTCGGCTGGACCAATCGCGGCTACGAATATCCGCTGATGTGGGGCCTGATCATGCTCGCCATCGCGTTGCGTGGCGGCGGCCCCTACTCGGTCGACCGCCGGCTCGGCACCCAGCTTTAGGGTAAGCACAAGCCCTCAGCCGCTCGCTTCAAAACCCCTCTCCGCGCGAAGCGGGGAGAGGGAGGGGCCCATCGCGCCAGCGATGGGAGGGTGAGGTGTCCGGCGGACCGGACCCACCTCACCCGCTCGCTGTCGCTCGCACCCTCTCCCCCCGCAAGCGGGCGGAGAGGGTCAGTGGGTTTGCGCTCAATCTTCGTGGATCAAACCCTAGCCGCTCCGCTCAGCTCTTCCGGTCCCAGTCCGTCCGGCCGGACTCCGTGCCGGCCACCGAGTAGAGCGCCCCGGGGGCGTTGCGCGTCTTCTGGAACTGCTCCAGCGTCTCGCCGCGCATGGCGGCGTAGATGTGCAGGTTGGAGATTCCGACCACGGCGCCCAGCTTCTCCAGCATGAAGAAGATCGCGCCGTAGCGGATCAGCCCGCGCCAGTCGCGCCGACGCACGAGGTCGCGCTCCTCCTCGCTCAGGCCGGCATCGGCGAAGGCGGCTTCCGGATCGGCAAGGAACCGGGCTCTGTGGGCAGGCTCGATCAGGGCGTGGAGGAACTTGTTCAGGCAGTAGCCCTTGACGCTGCGCTCCAGGGTGAAGGGATAGGTGCCGGGCAGCGCCTCCGCCCCTTCCGTCTGGCGGTTGATGTGGGCGCGGTGCTCGCTTGCCTCGCTCTCCGAGATGGACGCGGCCTCGCCCTCGTTCTCGTAGATCGCGGTGGCGATGCCGGTCATCGACGGCAGGTAGTAGCTCTGGTGGAGCTTGCGGATCCGCGCGCTCAGGGCACCACGCATCACCAGCCACATGATGACCTCCGCCCCTTCCCAGCCGCCGAGTGCGGCGTACTCGGCATGAGTCATGCGGGTCAGGGCTTCGGGATCCTTCTCGAGGAGATCGAGGAAGCGCATATCCCAGTCGCTGTTGTTGAAGCCCGCCCGCTCGCCCTGCACCTGGTGCGACAGGCCGCCGGTGGCGACGATGGCCACCTTGATATCCTCGGGATAGCTCTCGATGGCCCGGCGCAGCGACTGGCCGAGCCGGTAGCAGCGGCGCGCCGACGGGATGGGGAACTGCAGCACGCCGATCTGCAGGGGGACGACGGGGATCGGCCAGGCGGGCTGGTGCGGCATGAGCATGCACATCGGCGAGAAGCAGCCGTGATCGAGAGGCCGGTCCTGGAAGAACGACATGTCGAACTCGTCGGCCACCAGCGCGGCACCGATATGCTGCGCCAGGCGCGTATGGCCGTGGAGCGGCGGCAGGTCGCGCGGGCCCCCGCCCTCGTCGGCGACGGGATAGGTCTCGCCGATGCCCAGCGCGAAGGCCGAATAATGGTCGAAGAAGAACGAGGAGATGTGGTCGTTGTAGGTGAGGAAGAGGACGTCCGGCTTGCGCTCGGCGAGCCAGGCGCGAACCGGCTCGAACGCCTCGAAGATCGGCGCCCAGACGGGATCGGCCTGCTTGTTCTTGTCGAAGGCGAAGCCGATCGTCGGCGTGTGCGAGGCGGCGATCGCCCCGATGATCCTGGCCATGGCGGTCTCAGAACTCCGCCTTGTCGCCCGGGTTCAGCGCGATGACTTTGGTCGGCGTATTGCCGAGCGCCCGGATGAACTCCTCCGGCGTGCCCTTGCCGAGAGGGTTGGCGCCATAGTGCATCGGGATGGCGAATTTCGGCTTGAGGAAGTCGCGCGTGGCCAGGGCCGCGTCGACCGGATCCATGGTGAAATTCCCGCCGATGGGAATGAGGATCAGGTCGGGCCTGTAGCGCTCGGCGATCAGCTTCATGTCGCCGAACAGGTCGGTGTCGCCCATGTGATAGATGCGGAAACCGTTCTCCATCTCGATGATGAAGCCCATCGGCTCGCCGCCGACATGCGTCTCGCTCTTGCCCGTTGCCGGGTTCTGCCAGACATAGACCGAGGAATGCTCGGCCCGGGTGGCGGTGACCTTGATCCCCGGCACCGGCTGGACCGTGCCGCCCTTGTCGAAGCGCGGCAGCAGCTCGGGCGGCAGCACCTCGAGCGTGGCCAGGGACTGGTTGAGGCCGCCCGGCGCGTACATCGGCACCTTGTTGAGCCGCGCCAGGGCCGGCGCGTCGGCGATATGGTCGAGATGACCGTGCGTCACCAGGATCACGTCGACCTTGCCGAGTGCCGCCAGGTCCTTGTAGGCCTCGGGCGTCTTCGGGTTGCGCACCAGCCAGGGGTCAGTGACGATGACCTTGCCGCCCGGTGTCGTGATGCGGAACGCCGACTGCCCCAGCCAGAGCAGCTCCGTCTTGCCGGATTGCGCCTCGGCCGCCGAAGACAGTCCACAGGCAAGGACCACCGCCGCGAGCCAGATCCGCCACATCATGATGTCTCCCTCGAGCCCTGACAGGTCACGCGGGGCCGTGACGGCGGCGCGGGCGTCGTTCCGTCACCAGGTGTTGACCCTGTTCGCGATTTGGTCGATTGTATAAATATTGTGATCGCTAGAGTCAAACAGCCGAAACTGCGCTCGTCGCGGCGCCAGGAGAGCACCCGCGCGGCGATCCTCGACGCCGCCGAGGAGCTGTTCTCGGCCAACGGATTCACCGCCGTCTCGATCCGCGACATCGCCCGCGCCGCCGGCGCCAACCCCGGCAGCATCAGCTACCATTTCGGCAGCAAGGACGGTCTCCTCCTCGAGATCTACCGGCGCCATTGCGGCCC
>SXGS01360350.1_pt1 | contig 10095 bp, 6 predicted proteins | sample 3174681 | NCBI WGS metagenome assembly SXGS01 (sample SAMN11356861, study PRJNA531348) | freshwater metagenome | isolation source: freshwater sample F1-80 | place: China: Fuxian Lake, Yuxi | collected 2017-12-25
CCTTGCCCCGTCAGGCGGACGCGCCTGGCGGGCGTCCCGGCCCGGCGCGCCAGGCGGTGGACGAGGTCCGTCTCCACCTCGACCACCGGCTCGGAGGTGAGCGACCGGACGTGTTCAGGGACATCGGGTAAGTCGAGCAGACGAATGCAGCGTGCGGCGGCGCGGGCGGTGACGTCCTCGGCAAGCTCGATGCGGGCAGCGGGCTCGGCGACCAGGTTGGCCTGCGCCAGCAGGAGCTCGACCTGTCCGCGGATGTCGGCGGCGTTCCACGCCGACCGCTTCGCCCCGAGCTGGGAGATGACGCAGCTCGCCGCCCCGTCGCGGTCGACCAAACCGACCTGGGTCGCTTCGAGCGGGGCTGGGTTGGCCGGGTCGCGGTAGCCCAGGGCGCGCAGCTCGGCGTTCCATCTCGCCACCAGGTCAGCTCCGCCGGTGGGGGCGATCTTGTCGGGTCGCGCGTCGGCCCACGCCCGCCGGTCCCACGTCTCGCGGAGCCGCGGCCCCGGCTGTTGGCCGGGATGCTCGCGCCGCCACTCCACCTCGTATCGATCGATGTTGCGGTGGATCTGACTGGTCCGGCCGCTGAACGCCGCGACGTACGGCGCGAGCTGCTCGATCTCCCCAGTCGCAGCGTCCAGGGTGAGGCCGCGTGCGGCAAGGACCGCCCGGAACTCCCGGTCGGTGGCGGCCGCGGCGTGCCCGATGCCGTTGATCGCGTCGATCATGTCGCGCACCCCCACCGAGTGCAGGCCACGCCAGGCGCCGGCGGCGAACACGCGGGCGTTGATCTGGAGGTGCAGATGCCGGTGCGGGTCGCCGGCCCGCGACGTGTAGTGCCGGATCACCGCGGCCTCGATCCGCTCGACGGGCACCTGCACCTGCCGACCCCTGGGCCCGATGCGGGTGGTGGCGTGGCTGGGCGACCCAGCCGACGATCTGGACGGCAGCCTTGTCCTGAGCGGCATCCAGCGCGGCCGACACCTCGGGATGGAGTGCTGCTGCCAGGGACCAGGTCTTCGGGCCGTTGACGGTGACCTCGACGAACCGCAGCGCGTTCGCGTCTTTGCGGACCCGACCCTTCTCATGCTCGGTGTCAATGTCGACCCCGGCGACCCACTGCTCGTAGGTCTCGCCGTCCATCGAATCGGCATTCTCGACGCCGTCCGGAGTCGATGTGAGCCGGGCCGCGACGCCGCTGCCCTCGCCGAGGTAGTCGTCGGCGCGCGATCGGTCGCGTTCGATGTAGGCCCGGGCAGCCTTCGCTGCACCGCGGTAGAACTTCACCCCGCCATGCACCCGGACCACCGCCTCCACGACGTCCGCCGACAACCAACGGACCCCTAGAAATGCCGCGTGGGCCGCCCGATCAAGGGCGACCCATCTACGGACCTTCGTAGCATGCGTGCCGCATGCAAAGGAAGGTTCTGCGCAGCGGGAGGGCAGCGATTTGAGGAGGATTCTCGGTGCCGGCGATGGTCAACGAAGGCAAGCGATGATGGTAGGAGAATCCAGGAAGCGGGATCCGCGAACGGAGCCGAGGAATGGGCAAGCGGGTGGCTCCTAGAAGGGGCCTTGTCCCGGTCTCGTCAGTGGACGGGTCAAACGGGACGCGGGGCCCCCCGGGTCGCAGCCGACGCACACCGCGTTCCGAAAGGTTCCTCATGGGGGACGGTTCCACACAGCCGACCTGTGGCGTGGAGGGACTCATTGCTTGGCCACCACGCACGACCGCCCCTGGCCCGCGCCGGGGCGCGACAGAGGCGGTCGTCCCTGACGGGGTGCGGGTGCCGACGCGGGTGCCGATGTTCCATCAGGTGGTGTGCCGCATCGCGTGCCCGAGGGTCACCCCGAGCGCCCAGGTGTTCTTGCCGATGCGCTTGAACGGGACACCGCCGCTGGCGGTCGGACGGGGGGCTGTCGGACAGCGGGACCGGAGCCGGGCGCGCCGCCGTCAGCGGGGCGCCGGACTCGGCGCAGACACGGGGGGTGCGCTGCTGTGGTGGCACACAGCGTCCTGTCGTCATGTGGTGCCGTTCTCCATTGCCGACGTCACCCGGGCACCCGAGGATCGTCACGTAGTGGTCGACGATGGCGGGAGCGAACTCAGGTGCACGAGACGCCCCGGACGGCTGACCTCACCCCGCCGTCGGGATCACGGCCCGACGGGGCGGGCGGGCCGTCCCGGCTCCTGCGGGCTGTGACCGTTCCCCTGATGCTCCTCGTCGGTGCGGTGCTGGCGTTGCAGGCCGAGGTCAACGGCCGCTTCGCGCAGTCCCTCGGCACCGGTTCGCGAGCCGGGATCGCCGTCGCGCTGGTCGGCTTCGTCATCGCCCTGGCGATCCTTGCGCCGTTGGTGGCCGTCCGCCCGGGCCCGCGTGCCGACCTGGTGCACGTCATCGGCCTCGTCCGCAGCGGGGAGATCCCTCACACCAGCCTCGTGGGCGGCCTGCTGGGGGCGTTCTACATCACGAGCCAGGGCATCGCCGCGGGGGTCATCGGTGTCGCCCTCTTCAACGTCGCCGTCACCGCGGGCCAGTCCGTGAGCGGGCTGCTGGTCGACCACGCCGGCCTCGGACCGGGAGGCCGCCAGGCGTGGGGCCTGCCGCGCGTGGTGGCCGCCACCGCCGCGCTGGCCGCCGTCGTCATGGCGACGGCTGAACGCCTGGTCGAGGCACCGGTGGGCGCCACACTCCTGCTCGCGGGCCTACCGCTGGTCGCGGGTGCCGGGCTGTCTGTCCAGCAGGCCCTCAACGGCCGGGTGGCCCTACGGGTCGGGCCGCTGGTGACGACGTTCGTGAACTTCGTCGTCGGTGCGCTCGGACTGTCCGTGGCGCTGCTGGGAAGCCTCGCGCTCCCCGGGCAGCTCGCGGGACTCCCGGACATCGGCTGGCTCTACGTGGGAGGCCCCCTGGGCATCGTCTACATCTGGTTGGCGGCGCTGCTGGTCCGCGTCCACGGCGTCCTGGTGCTGGGCATGGCCATCATCGCGGGTCAGGTCGTCACGGCGGTCGTGATCGAGTGGGTGACCGGCACGCATGTCGGTCCGTTCGGCTACCTGGCAGCCGTTGTCGTCGTCGCCGGAGTGACGGTCGCCGTGAGGATGAAGCGGCAGGCGTGATGCCCGGGACCTGCCCCGGGGGCGGTGCGTCAGCGCAGGGGGTTCCGCTTCACGTCGTCGATGAGGAGCGACGCGCGCAGGGCCGTGAGGTGGTCCAGGTTAGACAGGCTGGCCCCCAGGACCTCCTCGGCCCGCCGCAGGCGCAGGTTCACCGTGTTCGCGTGCACGAACAGCGCCGCTGCGGTCGCGGCGGTGTTCTGGTGGTTGTCGGTGTAGGCGCGAACCGTCGCCAGCAGGCTGGCGTTGTTCTTCTCGTCGTAGCGGCGCAACGGCTCCACCCACCGCTCCGCGAGGGAGCTGACGGTGGAGGGGTCGAGGTCGGCGAGCATGAATCCGACCAGCCCACTCTCCTCGAGGGTGAGCACGGGTTCGTCCGGTGACTCCGGCACCAGCCTCAGCAGCCCGATCACCTGTCGCAGCGCTTCGTTGAAGCGGGTCGGCACGACGCTCGAGCTCACGGCCGCGCGGGTGGTCCTGCCGGTGGTCGACAGGATCCGCTGCCGGGTGTGGCGCAGCAGCTGGAACAGCATGTCGACGTCCGTGGCGGGCGCGGCAACGACGACCGTCGCATCGCGGCGGGCCAGGAGCAGGCGCCCCGCCGGTGTGCCTGCAGCCTGCGAACGCACCTGGCCCATCAACCGGCTCGCGTCCGGTTCGCCGTCCGGCGAGGTCAGGATGCCGAGGACGTGGGGGACACGTAGGTTGCTTCCGACCCTCTCGCCTCGAGCAAGGACTACGCCGAGGTCGATGTCGTCGCCGGCGAGCATCTCGGCCAGCAGGTCGCCCCGCAGCTGCCACTCGGCGTCCTCGCGCGCCCGGCGCAACAGCAGCGTCTGCCCGATGACCACCGCGGCCTGCTCGAAGGCACGCAGTCGCAGCTCGTCGGGGTCCTCGGGGTAGGTCGCCCACCAGGTGCCGAGCGTCTCCTCCCCGACGCGGATCGGTATCGATGCCAGCGGCGGCATCGCGGTGTCGGACGAGATGACGGCAGCGCCCGAGGTGCGGCCGAGTGGTGTGCTCTGGGCGGCTGCGTCCGCGTCCGGCGGGACCACGACCAGGCCGCCGTGACCGGCCGAGCTGAGGATCGCTCCGGACGTGTCTGTGACGCACACCGCGCAGGAGGTCATCTCCGCCAGCTCTCGAGTGACATCGGTCAGGCCGCCGGCACGCTGGACGACCGTCATCAGGCGGTCGTGTATGCGGCTGTGCGCGAGGAGGAGGTTGCGATGGTCGTTGAGGTGCTCGTTCAGCTGTCCGAGCTCCATGAGGCGGGCGCGGTCGCGGGCGAGCAGCTCCTGGGTCTCCAGCGCGACCCCCGCCTGGTGGGCGAGCAGCTGCAGCAGCTGGACACCGGTGGGGGAGAGCTGGCGGGGACGGGTGCCGTACACGTTCAGCGTGCCGAGCATGCGTCGCCCGCTGAAGAGCGGCACAGAGGCCATCGACCGGTGGCCGGCTGCCTGCGCGGCGGTGGCCCAGGGGCCGTACGTGGTGTCTGAGGCGATGTCGTCGATGAGGGTGGGGACGCCGTCGGTGAAGCTGCGCCGCGACGGGCTGGCGGCGTACTCGCCACCGACGCTCAGGTCGAGGGGGCGCTCGAAGTTGACCTGGTGGATGTAGGCCTCGCTCAGCCCCCACGAACCCGCGATGTCGAGCGCGGCCCGATCCTCGTTGGCCAGCAGCACGCCCGAGCTCTCGTACCCCAGGAGCCGGCATGCGGTGCGGGCGATCATCTCCAGCAGCTCCGGCAGTGGCCGTTGCTCGTTCACGGCGACGGTCAGCTCACCGAGCGTTCCGACCCAGCGGGTGAGCTGATCAGCCTCGCCGGCTCCGCCGGCCGGTCGTGACGTGTCGGCCGACACGGGTCCTTCATCTGTGGGCTCAACCACTGGCATCCGCCGATCCTGTTACTCCACACATGGTGGGGCGCTCAGTGTGGCACCAAGATCGTGGGACAGTCCACACGCCGAGAGGAAACGTCGGGCATGACTACCTACAACGGAGCGCGGGCAGCGGTCGTCGGCGGCAGCATCGGCGGTCTCACCTCCGCCCTGCTGTTGCAGCGTCTCGGGTTCGACGTGCAGATCTTCGAGCGCACGTCCACGCCGCTCGAGAACAGGGGCGGCGGCATCGTGCTGCAGCCCGAGACCATGCGCTGGTTCGACGAGGTCAGCGAGCAGGACGTCGCCGACCTGAGCACCGCCACCACGCGGCTGCGCTACTTCGACCAGGACAACCGGATCGTCCACGACGAGCCGGTCCACTGGTCCTACATCTCCTGGGGCGTCATCTACCGGGCACTCCTCAGCGACTTCGGCGACCAGGGCTATCACCTGGGCCAGAACTTCGTGGGCTTCGACCAGGACGCCGACGGCGTCGACCTGCGCTTCACCTCAGGCCGCGAGGAGCGTGCCGACCTCGTCGTGTTCGCCGACGGGATCACCTCGACTGCGCGCCGCCGCATCTACCCCGACCTGCAACGCCACTACAGCGGGTACGTCGGGTGGCGGGGCACGGTCGCCGAGACCGACCTGTCGGCCGAGACCGTCGACCTCGTCGGGGACTCGCTCAACTACACCGTGGGTCACGACACCCACATGGTGCTCTACCCCATCCCGGGGCTGGACGGGTCCATCACGCCGGGAAACCGACTTTTCAACTACGTCTGGTACCGCAACGTCACCGAGGGTCCCGAGCTCCAGGAGCTGTGCACCGACATGCGCGGCATCGAGTGCCCTGTGTCGATCCACCCCGGTCAGGTCCAGCAACGCTTCGTGGACAGGCTGCGCGTCGAGGCCGGCGAGATGCTCGCCCCCAGCTTCGCCGAGGCGGTCCGCGCCACCGAGCAGCCCTACCTGCAGGTCGTGTTCGACACGCGCATCCCGAACATGGCCCATGGACGGGTCGCAGTCCTCGGTGACGCCGCGTTCGCCCCGCGCCCGCACGCTGCTGCCGGAAGCGCCAAGGCCGCGGAGGACGCGTGGGCGCTGCACGACCACCTCGCCGCCTCCACCGGTGACGTCGCGTCGGCGCTGAAGGCCTGGGAGCCCGAGCGCCTCGAGGCCGGCAACCAGCTCATCGACCGCGTCGACGCCATGGGCCGCCGCTCCCAGCGCGACAACACCTGGGATCCCGCCGACCCGAGCCTGCGGTTCGGCCTGCGTACGCCGACCGCACCCGTCTCGCCTCCTGAGGACACCCGGGTCGGGCACCATGTCGATCGGTAGGACACCTCCGCCGCTCGCCCGAGGCATGGCCGCGGCCGCGGCCGCGTTCGTGGCCAGCCTCGACGAGGCACAGCGGCACGTGGCGTGTCGGCCGTTCGCGGACACCTTCGAGCGTCGCCGGTGGTACTACACGCCGACCGACCACGGCGGCCTCCCCCTGGCCGCGATGCGCCCTCGTCAGCAGCAGCTCGCCATGCAGCTCCTCGCTGCGGGTCTGTCACGAGCCGGCTACGTCACTGCCACGACGATCATGGGCTTGGAGAACGTCCTCGATGCCGTCGAGGACTGGCAGCGCCACTGGGGCCGGGAGCGAGGCCGCGACCCGCAGCTGTACTACGTGACCGTGTTCGGCGACCCGACCGATCCCGACACCCCGTGGTCGTGGCGATTCGGCGGGCACCACGTCTCCGTCCATCAGGTCATCCTCGGCGGAAGGGTGCTCGCGACGACGCCCCGCTTCCTGGGCGCCGACCCGGCCGACTCCCCGTTGCTCGGCGGACACCTGCTGCGCCCCCTGGGAGCCCTGGAGGACCTGGCCCGTGACCTCGTCCGCGATCTCGACGACGACCAGCGGGCTGTCGCGGTCCTCGATCCCTCGGCGCCGGTCGACATCGTTGGCGCCAACCGGTCCATCCTGCGCGACGGGGACACCGTCCTTCCTCTCGCCGAGACGTGGCGAGGACACTTCGAGGACCCCGCCCTTCGTCAACTCGTCGAGACCATGCACGAGACCGCGGAGGCCAGCGCAGGCGTCACGCCCGAGCACCTGGACGCGGTGTCGCTGACCGTGCGGCCGAAGGGACTGTCGGCGGCGGCCATGAGCGAGGAGCAACGAGACAAGCTCCGCGCCATCCTCCGAGCGTTCACCGACCAGGTGCCCGAGGAGGTCGCCGCACGCGAGGCAGTGAAGTTCGCCGGCGACAAGATCCGCGAGGTGCACTTCGCCTGGGCGGGCGGGACCGAGAGGGGTGAACCGCACTACTACCGCCTGCAGGGACCGCGCGTGCTCGCCGAGTACGACAACACCCAGCGCGACGTGAACCACATCCACGCCGTGTGGCGCGACCCGGCCAACGACTTCGGCGGTGACCCCCTGACCGATCACCTGCGGACCCAGCACGGGGCCGACGCCATCATCACCACCCCAGGTACGCCGTCGTGACCGCATCCACCGACGCGCTCCTGCGACGCCCGGGGCTGGGGGACAGGTTCGGTCGCACCGCCATCGACCTGCGCGTGTCCCTGACGGACCGGTGCAACCTGCGCTGCACCAACTGCATGCCGGTCGAGGGCGTCCCCCTCATGCCGGCTGCCACGGCGCTGACCGACGACGAAGTCGTGCGCCTGGTCCGCATCGGCGTCGAGCGGCTCGGTATCCGCAAGGTCCGGTTCACGGGAGGGGAGCCCTTGCTGCGCCGCGGCCTGGTCGACATCGTGCGCGAGACCAAGCTGTTGGATCCGGTCCCGGAGGTGGCGCTGACCACCAACGGCATCGGACTGGACCGGCTCGCCGAGCCCCTCGCCGCGGTCGGGCTCGATCGCGTCAACGTCAGCCTCGACACGATCCGCCGCGAGACCTTCGTGGCCATCACGCACCGCGACCGGCTCCAGGACGTGCTGGCCGGGCTCGATGCCGCCCGGGAGGCAGGGCTACGACCGGTGAAGGTGAACGCCGTCCTGCTGCGCGGCGTCAACGACGACCAGGCCGCCGAGCTCCTCGCCTGGGCGCTCGACGCGGGCCACGAGCTCCGGTTCATCGAGCAGATGCCCCTGGACGCGCAGCAGGCGTGGCAGCGTTCGGAGATGGTCACCGCCGACGAGACCCACGCACGCCTGTCCGAACGGTTTGGCCTGGCCCCGGACGACGAGGCCCGCGGGAGCGCACCCGCCGAACGGTTCAGCGTCGACGGCGGCCGAGGGAGCGTCGGCATCATCGCCGCTGTCACCCGTCCCTTCTGCGGTGACTGCGACCGGGTCCGCCTCACCGCGGACGGACACGTGCGCGACTGCTTGTTCGCCCGCGACGAGACCGACCTGCGCACGCCGCTCCGCGAGGGCGCCACCGACGAGGTCATCGCGGGGAAGTGGAAGCGGGCCATCACGCTCAAGCGCGCCGGGCACGGCATCGACGACCCCACCTTCCTGCAACCCGACCGACCCATGAGCGCGATCGGCGGATGAGCAGTGCCCATATCAGTGCCCACCGCATCGACGCCGCGCACCGGGAATGTGCGCTATCACATCCATCACGACCGACGCTATGTGGCCACACATGGCTGCCCCGCAGCATTCCGAGCAGAATCGTCGCACGTGGGGCACGTCACACCCGCCGCACGCATGGACCGGCAGGCACGCCTGTCGCGGGAGCGACGCCGACTCGGCAGCGGCACCTGTCGCCGAACGTGTGGTCCAGCACCCAGACCAGCCGCAGACGAGCTCGAGCAGAAGGAAGCGACATGAAGCCACCCCCGTTCGCCTACTACGACCCCGCCTCGGTGGACGAGGCCGTGTCCCTGCGGGCCGAGCACGAGTTCGACAGCCTCATCCTGGCCGGCGGCCAGAGCCTGGTCCCCATGCTCAACATCCGCTTGGCCAGGCCCGAGGTCCTCATCGACATCAACCGCATCGAGGACCTCCAGAGGGTCCGGACCACCGACACCCACATCGAGTTCGGCGCGACCGTGCGCCAGCACCACCTCGAGGTCGACCCGGTCGTCCGCGAGAAGCTCCCGCTCCTGCCGGAGATGGTGCGCTACATCGGCCACGTCGAGAACCGGCATCGCGGCACCATCGGCGGCAGCCTCGCGCACGCCGACTCCGCGGCGGAGCTGCCCACGGCCGCGGTCACCATGGACGCCGAGATGGTGATCGCCGGCCCGGACGGAGTCCGCGTCGAGGCCGCCCGGGACTTCTTCGCCGGCTGGATGTCGACCACCGTCGACGGCGACGAGCTCCTCGTCGCGGTCCGGTTCCCCATCCCGCGCGCCGGCACCGGCTACGGGTTCGTCGAGGTGGCTCGCCGGGACGGCGACTTCGCGCTGGCAGCCGCGGCAGCACAGCTCACCCTCGACGAGTCGGGTCGCATCGCTTCCGCAGCGATCGGCGTCGCCAGCATCACCGACCGGCCGGTGCGGGCGGGCGCGGTCGAGCGGCAGCTCGTCGGCGTGCTGCCCACCCGGGCCTCCGTGCGTGAAGCGGCGGCGGCGATCGTCGAGGAGGTCACCGCCTCCGACGACATGCACGCCACCCACGCCTACCGCAAGCACCTGGCCGCCGTCGTCACCGCACGCGCGGTCACCGCCGCCGTCGCCCGAGCATCCTGAACCCCGAGCACTCCGAGGAGCACGCCACCATGACCCTGCAACAGACCCGGGACGATGCCACCACCCGTCGCCGCATCAGCGTCACCATCAACGGACGGGAGGCCGCCGGCGAGGTCGACACCCGCCTCACCCTCGCCGACTGGTTGCGCGACGAGCTCGACCTCGTCAGCGTGCACCTCGGCTGCGAGCACGGCGTGTGCGGCTGCTGCACGGTGCTGCTCAACGGCCAGTCCGTGCTAGCGTGCCTGCTGCTGGCCGTCCAGGTCGACGGCCAGAGCGTCGAGACCGTGGAGAGCCTCTCCTCGAACCCCCAGGAGCTCCACCCCATCCAGGAGGCGTTCCACGAGGAGCACGGCCTCCAGTGCGGCTTCTGCACCCCCGCCATGGTCCTGCGCACCAAGGAGATCCTCGAGGAGAAGCTCGACCGCAC
>SXGS01291919.1_pt1 | contig 10093 bp, 8 predicted proteins | sample 3174681 | NCBI WGS metagenome assembly SXGS01 (sample SAMN11356861, study PRJNA531348) | freshwater metagenome | isolation source: freshwater sample F1-80 | place: China: Fuxian Lake, Yuxi | collected 2017-12-25
GATGACCCAACCCTGCTTCATGCCGCTCGGCGATCTCATGACAAAGCTGGAGGATGGCGAACTGACGTCCGAGGCGATCGTGCGGAGTTGCCTGGACCGCATCGCCGAACGCGAGCCGACGGTCGGCGCCTGGGACTTCATTGATCCCGAACTCGCGCTCGCCCAGGCACGGGCCCGGGATGGCGAGCCGCGCCGCAGCCCCCTCCATGGCATCCCTGTCGGCGTCAAGGATGTGCTGGACGTGGTGGGAATGCCCGCCGCCTGGGGAGACCAGGCGACCTACGGCCATCGTCGCCCCGAGCGCGACGCGCCGGTGGTGCAGAGGCTGCGGGAGTTGGGTGCGGTCATCCTGGGGAAGACGGCGGTCTCCCGCTTCGGCTTCTGGTGGCCGGGAAAGGCGCGCAACCCGCACGACCCCTCGCGCACGCCGGGCTCGTCCTCGTCGGGCTCGGGCGCCGCCGTGGCGGACTTCATGTGTCCGCTCGCCATCGGCACGCAGACGAGCGGGTCGGTGATGCGGCCGGCGGCCTTCTGCGGCGTGGTCGGGTACAAGCCGACGCACGGCACGATCCCGCGCACCGGGGCCATGCTGCTGTCGCGCACGCTCGATACGGTGGGCGTCATGACCCAGAGCGTCGGTGACGCCGCGTTTCTGGTCGAGCTGCTGGCCGGTTCCGATGGCACGGATCCGGATGCACGGGCCGAACGCCCCGCCCTGGCTGCCGGCCTCGCACAACCGCTGTCGCAGGCGCCCCGCTTCGCCTTCGTGCGCACCCCGGCCTGGAAATACATCGAGCCGGTGGCCGAAAAGGCGTTTGCCGCTCTCGCCCAGCAGCTCGGAGCGACCGAAATCGCGCTGGGCGATAGTTTCGACAATTCGATCGAGCGGCATGGCGCGGTCATGGCCGTCGACATGGCAACGAACTTCCGGGCGGACTACGAACGCGGTCGCGACAAGCTGAGCCCGGCCCTGTGCCAGCTTCTCGAGCGGGGCCGGCAGGTTCCGGCGGCGGTCTACCGCGACGCGCTGGAGGCGCGTGAGACGCTCAATCGCGCGCTTGAGCCGCTTTTCGCCGATTACGACGCGATCCTCACACCCTCGGCCCCGGGGCCGGCCCCGGTCTTCGCCACCACCGGCAACCCGGCCTTCTGCAGCCTGTGGACCTATCTCGGCACGCCCGCCATCAGCCTGCCTCTGCTTCAGGCCCCGACCGGCATGCCGATCGGCGTGCAGCTCGTCGGCAAGCGTGGCGGCGACGCCCATCTTCTGCGCGTGGCGAACTGGCTCTCGACCCGAAGCACCTGAGCGCCGATAATCCTCCGCCTGGGAGGATCCCGTGGGCGAGGCGAAACGCCGCAAACAGGCGCAAGAGGCCGGCCAATCGCAGCCGTCGCGCGAAGCGGCGGCCGTTGCCAAGCCGCGTTCGTCGCAGGAATTCCTCGACCAGCTCGCTCCCGGGCTGCGCTCCGGCTTCCTGCAGCTCTTCGAGGACACACGCCAGATCACCCGCGACGAGCTCGCCGCCCTTCGCGCGGAGAACGGCATCGAGCGCCTGCAGAGCCTGGAAACCCTGGCCCGCGCCCGCCACGCCGACCTGGAGGATGCGGTCGACGCCGCGTTCTCGGCCAGCCCCGATGGCGAGGCGACACGGCGCTCCGTCGCCTGCCGCAAGGGCTGTTACTTCTGCTGCCACGTCGACGTATCGGCGACGATCCCCGACGCCATCCTGGTCGCCGAAGCGATCCGCTCGGGAGAGGCCGGCCGCTTCATCCCCGCGATCCGGGCGACGGCGGAGCGCATCGCCGGGCTCAGCCCGGCAGAGCGCTACCGTCAGGCGGTGCCCTGCCCGATGCTGGAGGACGGAGCCTGCGGCATTCACGAATTCCGGCCCACCGCCTGCCGCGCCTACCTGGCGACGGACGCCAGGAAGTGCGAAGCCTCGCTCCATTCGGCGCAGAGCACCGGAGTGCCCACGCCAGTGGAATCCCTCGCTTACCCGCAGCAGCTTTCCGCCTCCATCAATGGCGGTGTTCTGCAGGGCTGTGCCGATGCCGGGCTGCAGAACTGCGCCGTGGAACTGACGCAAGCCGTCGACCATCTCCTGCGCGACACCACCCTCGTCGAACGCTGGTTGGCGGGCGAGAGCGCGTTCCAGCCCTATCGCACCGGAGACAATCCATGAGCCGGCGTCTGTCCAGCCGACGCGCCTTTCTGCGAACCGCGGTGTTCGCCGGCACAGCCGCGGCGGGCACGCTGGCGGCGCCGAATGTCAGCCGCGCCCAGACCGCCACCTGGCGTTTTCAGAGCACCTGGCCCCCCAAGGACATCTTCCACGAATACGCCCAGGACGACGCCAAGCGGGTCAACGAGATGACCGGTGGGCGGCTGCGTCTCAACCTGCTGCCGGCCGGTGCCGTCGTCGGCGCCTTCCAGATGCAGGACGCGGTCCACGCGGGAACGCTCGACGGCGGCCACGGCGTCACCGCCTACTGGTACGACAAGAACAAGGCATTCTCGCTCTTCGGCACGGCGCCGCCCTTCTTCGCCGACGCCAACCAGCTGCTCGGCTGGTACTACTACGGCGGCGGCGAGGCGTTCTACGAGGAGCTGCTGGGCTCGCTCAAGCTCAACGTCATTCCGTTCCTGACCGGTCCGATGCCGACCCAGCCGCTGGGCTGGTTCAAGACGCAGATCAAGGGGATCGAGGACTTCAAGGGTCTCCGCTACCGGACTGTCGGATTGTCGGCCGATCTTTTCACTGCACTCGGCGCTACGGTGGCCATCCTGCCCGGCAGCGACATCGTGCCGGCTCTGGACCGCGGTCAGCTCGATGGTGCCGAGTTCAACAACCCGAGCTCCGACCGTGCCTTGGGATTCTCCGACGTTTCCAAGATCTACATGGTGCAGAGCTATCACCAGAACGTCGAGTGCTTCGAGGTGATGTTCAACAAGGCGAAGTTCGAGGCCCTGGCGGCCGAGCAGAAGGCGATCCTGCGTTACGCCGCGGAATCCGCCTCCTCCGACATGCTGTGGAAGGCACAGGACCGTTACACCAAGGATCTCGAAGAGATGAGAGCCAAGGGTGTGCGCACCTACCGCACGCCGCGCGCAGTCCTCGATGAACAGCTCAAGTCCTGGGACAAGATCATCGATACGCTGTCGGCCGATCCCTTCTTCCGCAAGGTCATCGACTCGCAGAAGAGCTGGGCCCGGCGCGTCGGCGGCTTCTTCCTCGACTACCAGTCACCCGTGGCGCCGGCCTACAACCACTACTTCGCGCGCAGGAACTAGGCGCCTGGAAGCGACGGCGGCGGCTCGCTGACCGTGGGAGCCGGCGCCGCCGGCATGTTTGCCGCGCTCGGCAGGGCGATCGGCGCCGTATCGGCACCCAGTAGCGCCGGGCCCACGCGATCGGGGACGCGCCATTCGAGCCGGTCGAAAGCACCGCAGCGGCGGCAGGTTCCCTGCCAGGCGGCGTGCGGCGCGCCGCAGCTCTCGCAGATCCACGCCGGATCGGGATTGCCCTCGGCGGCCAGCTCCAGCCAGCGATGGGCAAGCGGCTGGTTGCCGGTATCGGCTTCCTCGACCTGGGCCATCTTGCGGCAGAGCGTCGCGGGCGGCGCATTGCCGGAAGCGGCGATGGCCGCCGTCAGGTGCTTGCGGGCCTCGCCCCACAGCCCCGCCTCGAGCGAGGCCTCGCCCAGGGCCCGCGAGCTTTCCGGATGCGCCGGCGCCTCAGCGGCCAGGCGCTCGACATCCTTGACCCAGGCCAGGGCGTTTAACGGTGTCCGCGCCCGGCGATAGGTCGCAAGCAGCTCGGGATGCGGGCGACGGGCCCATTCCTGCTCGATCAGCCTGGCGGCGCGGCGACGGCGATCGGTGTCGGTCAGACGTGCCGCCAACCACGCCGCCGCCGCCGGATGCTCGGGTGCTGCGCGATAGGCCTTCTTCGCCACACGCCGCGCATCGTCGAGGCGGCCATCGGCCAGGGCCTGGCGCGACAGCTCGATTGCGGCTGCGGCGCGGTGACGCTGGGCCGGTCCAGGCGGCAGGATCTTCGCGGCGATGGCGCGATCGAGCGTGTCGGCGGCACCATTCCAGTCGCCCGCCCGGGTCTGCAGTTCGAGAAGCGTGGTCAGGACCCATGGTGTCCTTGGGCGAAGATGCATGGCGCGCCGGGCCAGGGCGAGAGCCTGGACGGCGTCTTGATCACGCATGGCCCGCGACAGCAGGCCGCGCACGCCGAGGAACTCGGTCTCCGGCCGCTCCAGCATCGCCCGGAAATGGCGCTGCGCCGTGTCTTCGTCGCCGGCGAGCTGTGCGGCCTGCGCCGAGAGCAGCAGCGTGAGAGGCGGGTGACCGAGCATCGTATCGGCGCGCCGCGCCTGCTTGCGGGCCCCGAGTGGATCGCCGGCGGCCACCGCCACCAGGCCGGAGGACAAGGCCTCGTAGCCCAGCCGCTGGCGCCGGTCGCGACGCCAGCGCGCCAGCCGGCGCGGAGCCGCGACGATGGCCCGCCAGAAGCGGTAGATCAGTGCGGTCACGATAGCGATGACCGTCACGACGGCAGCGAGCACGCCGACGCTCATCTCGATACGCCAGCCCTGCCAGACGATGGTAACGTCGCCCGGCTTCTCGGCCAGCCAGACCACGCCCACCATGATCGCCGCCGCGACAACCAGGTAGGCGACGATACGGATCATCGCGAGGTTCCGGCGGCGGCCAGCGCCGCGCTCAACAGGGTCTCGGCCTGGCGGTCCGCGGCCAGGCGGGTCTTCGCCCCGGCCAGCCAGGGTGCCAGCGCCTCCGCCGCCTTGCCCGCGAGACCGTCGAGCGCTGTCACCGCAGCCGCAAGATCGCCTGTCGCGATCGCCCGTTCCGCCCGCGCCAGGCGGGCCAGCGGCGTGTCGCCCTCGGCCTCGCCCACACGGCGTACCGAGACGACGGAGGACAGCCGCTGCACCACGCCGTTCCACCAGCCGCCGAGCGTGCTCTCAGCCGCACCCTCGGCGGGCAGCGACAACGCGCCGATCTGCGCCGCGCGCGCCGCATTGGCCGAGAGCTCGGGGAAGCGCTGCAGGAGCGTTTCGCGTGACGGGGGCGGCCGCTCGGCCAGGGGGGCCAGCGGCGCCAGTGCCGCAGCCAGCGCCAGATCGTCGCCGGACAATGCCTGCACGGTGCGCAGCTCCGCCAAGAAAGGCGCGCCGCGCCGTACAGCCTCGCGCAGCTGACCCACGGCGATCAGCAGTCCTTCGCGCGCGGCCGGGCGCGAGGCGCCGGCGGCCCCCAGCGAGGCCACCTCGTCCTGCAGCCGCGCCAGCTCGGTCGAGAGGCGGCGGTTCTCGGCCAGGGTCGCCGCCACCTGCCCGGCATCGGGCCCGCTTCCGGCTCTCTGCTCGAGCGCGCCCAGCTTCTGCCCGATCGCCGTCAGTGTCTGTTCGAGCGCCTCGATGCGCGATATCTCCATGGCTGGCGGTGCGGGAGCCGGTGCCGGCGGCGGCCTGTTTTCCAGCGCCGCCAGGCGTGCCGCGAGCTCGTCGAGCCTGCCCGTATCCGGGCGCGCCACCTCCTGACGGGATAGCCCGGCAAGCTGACGTTCGAGTGCCGCGAGCCGCGTCTCCAGCCGCAGCACCGCGGCCGACAGCAGGTCGCTCTTGCCCGGCATCAGGGCGAGAGCCCCGGCGCCGAGGGCCAGCAGCACCGCGAGCCAGACCAGCAGGGTCGGAGCACCATGGCGCGCGGGCCGGGACTCCAGCGCCTTGGAAAGATCCTCGGTGCGACGACCGAAGACGATCTCGGGCTCCTCCTCGACCGGCTTGCCTTCGAGCTGCGAAATGATCTTGTGACGCGCGATGGCGCGGATGACGTCTGCTTCCTGCGGCTGGCGCGCCGCTTCCATCATCGCCCAGGGCAGGCCGATGGCCGCCTCGTTGACCTGGGCACTCAGGCCCAGCGCCACGGTCTTCGACAGCGAGCCGGCAAGGCCGGCCGCACGCACCAGGCGCACGAAGGTCTCGGCCGTACGCGCCGAGAAGAAGACCACGATGTCGATCTGCCGCGCCTTGAGCGCCGCGGCAGTCGTCGGGCTGAGCGCCGTCGCCGGCTCGGCGCTGTAGAGCACGGTGCGGCGCAGCTCGAACCCGTCCTTCTTGAGCAGGCCGGCAAGATCGCCCGCCACCACGCTCGCCGCAGCATGCAGCAGCAGACCATCGGCCGGCTTGAGCTTGCGCAGCACCAGATTGGCCAGCGCCTCGATATTGCCGGTAGCACTCTCGACATGCGTGAAACCGGCGGCCCGGGCCGCAGCCGCGGTCGTGTCGCCGACGCAGAAGGCCGGCAGGTCGCGGCGCTTCTCGGCGACGATGAAGGCGCGCACCCCGTTGGCGCTGGTGAACAGCACCGCCTGGACGCCGCTGAGATCGACCGCCGCACCGGCGGCGTGACGGATCTCGAGCATCGGCTCGACCAGCACCTCGTGGCCGCGGGCCTTGAGCTTCTCGGCGAGGGCGGCAGCGTCCTCGCGCGGCCTGGTGATCAGGATGCGCATGGATGAATGGATTTCAGCGAATCGACGAATGGATCATGACGAATCATCGAAAGAAATCCGCCCCGCCTTCGGCCCGCAGCTCTTCACCGGCGTCCCGGCCCATTTCCGCCGCATCCGCCTCCGGCCCCTCTCGCGCCGTGCGCAACACCTGCGAGCCGTCGGTCCTGGCGATCAGCGCGTCGAGCCGCAACCGGCCGAAGGTCCGCCCGACCGCCAGCGCCGCGATCGGCGTGCGGCAGGAGCCGTCGAGCACCGCCAGCAGCGCCCGCTCGGCCGTCACCGCGCGCGAGGTCGGCGCATGATTGAGCGGCGCCAGGAACTCGCTCACCCGGCTGTCCCCGGTCCGCGATTCGAGGCCGATGGCGCCCTGGGCCACCGCCGGCAAAATCTCCTCCGTGGCCAGGATCGCCGAGGCCTTGTGCTCGAGCCCGAGACGCTTCAGCCCGGCCAGCGCCAGCAGCGTCGCCTGCGCCTCGCCGCGCTCGATCTTGCGCAGCCGCGTATCGACGTTGCCGCGGAAATCGATCACCTTGAGATCGCGCCGCCTCGCCAGGAGCTGCGCCTTGCGCCGCAGCGACGAGGTGCCCACGACCGCCCCCTGCGGCAGTGCGGCCAGGCTGTCGACGGCGGCGATCAGCGCGTCGCGCGGATCCTCGCGCTGCAGCAGGCAGGTGATCTGCAGGCCATCCGGAATCACCGTCGGCATGTCCTTCATCGAATGCACGGCAAGGTCGATCGTTCCGGCCAGCAGCGCTTCCTCGATCTCCTTGGTGAACAGGCCCTTGCCACCGGCCTCGGCCAGCGGCCGATCCTGGATACGGTCGCCCGTGGTGCGGATGATTTCGACCACCACCGCGCCCTTCTCGGCCAGCGCCGGCCAGGCAACGGCCAGCCGCGCCTTCACCTGCTCGGCCTGGGCCAGGGCCAGAGGCGAGCCGCGTGTGCCGAGACGGAGAGCCGGGGAGCGGACCATCCGTCCTGAATAGCAGGTTAGAGCGGCAGCGAAAACCGGCCCCTTGGGCCTGGGCGGCGGGGGTTGCATAGCGAATCCAAGGGTTAACCGCTACAGTGGCCGCCCCCATGGTTTCCAAGATCACCTACCCGAAGCGCGAGGCCGAGCGCATGCTCGCCGCCCTCAAGGACCAGGTGGCGGCCCTCAAGGCTTTCGAGGCGGAAACCGAATACTCCTTCAGCGCCCTGTCGACCGATCGCTACGCCCAGTTCCGCTCCAAGGCCGGCGAGATCTATACGCTGGGCATCGTGGTCAAGGCGCGGGTCGACAACCTCGCCACCGGGCGCGATTCCGATCTCGAGGCCTTTTACGACCGGCTGGTGGTGAAGGGCCAGCGGATCATCATCCGGGCCAGCCTCAAATTCATGGACGTGCTGAGCCGGCTCCAGGCCCTGCCGCTGGGGGCCCGCGAGATCTTCACCACCGAGCTGCGCTCCCTCTATGACGCCCACCAGCGGCTCAAGGATCCGCGCCTCAAGGCGCATATCGACGCCGAGTTCGAGCAGAAACTGGCCACCGCCGAGGCCGTGCTGCACACCATCATCGAGAAGGCGCCGCAGCTCCTCAGCTTCGGGCAGAAGTAATGCTCATCCTCGGCATCGAAACCAGCTGCGATGAGACAGCGGCTGCGCTGGTCGATGACACAAGGACCATCCGTGCCGAGAGCGTGCTGTCGCAGACCGAGCTGCACACACCGTTCGGCGGCATCGTCCCGGAGATCGCGGCGCGTGCCCATCTCGAGCATCTCGACGGGCTGATCGCCCGCACCATGCAGCAGGCCGGCGCCAGCTTCGCCGACCTCGACGGCATCGCCGCCACTGCCGGGCCGGGGCTGATCGGTGGCGTGATCGTCGGGGTGATGACCGGCAAGGCGCTGGCGCTGGCCGGCAGCAAGCCGTTCCTGGCCATCAACCACCTCGAAGGCCATGCGCTCTCGGCCCGGCTCAGCCACGACGTCGCCTTTCCTTACCTGCTGCTGCTGGTCTCCGGCGGCCATTGCCAGCTGCTGATCGTCGAAGGTGTCGGAAACTACCGGCGGCTGGGCACGACGATCGACGACGCCGCCGGCGACGCCTTCGACAAGACGGCGAAGCTCCTGGGCCTGGGCTATCCCGGCGGCCCGGCGATCGAGCGTGCGGCGAAAACCGGCGATGGGGCACGTTTCGCCTTCCCGCGTCCGCTCAAGGGCCGGCCGGGTTGCGATTTCTCCTTCGCCGGTCTCAAGACCGCCGTACGGCAGGCGGTAGAGACGGCCGGTGAATTGTCGGCGGCGCTGGTGGCCGACATGGCCGCCTCCTTTCAGCAGGCGGTCGCCGATTCCCTCGCCGACCGCACCGGCCGGGCGCTGGAGATGTTCAAGGAGCGGCACCCCGACGGCAAGGCGCTGGTCGTCGCCGGGGGTGTGGCCGCCAACACGCTGCTGCGCCAGCGCCTCACGGCGCTGGCCGCCCAGCATGGGCTGGAGCTCGTGGCACCGCCGTTGCGCCTGTGCACCGACAACGCCGCGATGATCGCCTGGGCCGGTGTCGAGCGTCTGCGCCTCGGCCTCACCGACGGCCTCGATTTCAGCCCACGCCCGCGCTGGCCGCTGGACCCGGAAGCACCCAAGGTGATCGGCGCCGGGGCGAAGGCATAGCCGACACCCCGGCGCAGGCGCGCTCTGTGAGGCTTAGAGTGTGCGGATCTCGACCTTGCGGAACTTGATCACACCGGCGCCGCCCACGCCGGCGCCGTACTGCAGCGCGAATGGGCCGCTGGCGAACTTGCTATCCTGGATGTCGACGGTCTTGGCACCGTTCATGACCACGATCAGCTGCGTGCCCCTGGCGGTGATGTCGAACGTGTTCCACTTGCCGCCGGCCTTGGGCATTGGCGAGACCTTGGCAAAGTTGACGATCGCCCCGGTGCCGTAGCTCGGATCGGGTCGCCCGTCATAGATGTTCACTTCGTAGGAATTCTCGGCATTGATCTTCTGCGCATCGCTGCAGCGGATGAAGATGCCGCTGTTGGTCGCAGCGTCGGCCCAGAACTCGGCCTTGATCTCGAAGTTGGTGTAGGAGTTCTTCGAGACCAGGAAGCCGACGCCCTTGTCGGCGACGACGCTACCATCCTCGAGCCGCCAGTTGGCGTCACCGACCTTGTTCCAGTTGTCGAGATTCTTGCCGTCGAAGAGCGTCGTCCAGGCCGACTGGCCGGAGACCGGATTGCCGAGCGTAGCAGCGGCGGTAAACGACAGACCGGCAGCGATGAAAGACCGGCGTTTCATGGTGATTCTCCCTGAGATGCGATTCAAGTTATTGCCGGAACCCAGAAGCTTCCGGAGCGACGCCGAGGATAGCAAGCGGCCAGACCACCCGGTAGCTCGTCTGAAGTCCTAACCGGGGACCAGGCCCACAGGGGTAGGACGGGACAAGCCATTTCCCATCGGCTATCGTCGCCCGCCATGTCGCCGGTCATCTCGATCAACAGCCTGTCCAAGACTTACGCCTCCGGCTTCCACGCCCTCAAAGGCATCAACCTGGAGATCCGCCGC
>SXGS01599405.1_pt1 | contig 10093 bp, 12 predicted proteins | sample 3174681 | NCBI WGS metagenome assembly SXGS01 (sample SAMN11356861, study PRJNA531348) | freshwater metagenome | isolation source: freshwater sample F1-80 | place: China: Fuxian Lake, Yuxi | collected 2017-12-25
CTTCGCAGAGATATTGTTGTCCCTACAAGACTTTCAGGATATCGCCCCAGAAGTCACGTAACCCACTGATTTGCCGTTCGATGTAAACCGGAGAATGGCAAAATCCGGTCAAAAACCCGTCGCCCATGTCGAAGCCGGGCTCCCCAAACTCGTCACTTTCCTCTGGGGAATCTTCGTCGATACCGTCATGGTTGGGGCTCTGGTCTTCCGCATAAGTCTGGCATCCCTCCACAAAGGAGGCCGAGTTTCCGTCACAATCATCTAGATCCTCAATGGAGTTTTCTTCAGCCCATTCATAGCCCGCTTCGTGTCCTGAACAATCCTCAGAACAGGGCGCGCCTCGATAGTAGATGGGCACTGCAGGTTGTGCATGATCCATTTTTCTTAATTCACTGAGGCTATAGCCGGATTCCTGTTGATCAGTAGCCACTCCGCTTCTGGGCTGGGGACCATCAGAAAAATCGAGGTGTGGTTGTTTTGACGTTAACTCCGCCTGCAGATCCACGGTTTTTTTGTCCATTGAGAGAATGATCGTGCCACCGATCAGTATGGATAAAATCATCCACCTAAGCATGAAGCCCCCTTAATTCGTATAGAGTAGCCAGCTAATCACCAAGCAGATAGCATCGACTCGAATCCAGCCCAATTCAATGAGCGCAGTAACCATGGATTAATTGTGGTATTTGTCAGCAAAGGCTCATGACTCACACTAGTTCGCCATGCCCCCCCAATCATTTTTCCGGGATTTTGATCGGATTTCCGGCAATCGCACTAACACACCAGTCATATCTTATTGTTTTACATAAACATTGTGTGTTTTACCGGAAGACCGGAAAAAAATACACTTTTTTAAAAGTATTTCTAAGGGCGATTGGGGTTTGGGGATGGTGTGAATTGGCCGTATGCCGGTTCATTGACTGCTTCGCCATGGGTAATGATCCATTCGGCGGGGAATTCTTTGAGTGAGTGGATGTTCCCGAGCAATTCAGTATGTTCTAGCTGATCCACAGGGGGATAGGCATTTAGCAGGTTTATCCCTGGACTGATGTGAAAGTCATTTGCCGGAGGGCGAAACAGCAGAACGGCTGTTCCCGCCGCTGTGTTAATTAGGTAAGCAGTACGGTGGGATCGGATCAGGTCACGTGACTCCTGAAAATTCACCTGGACGCCAATAGCGCCTATTTCATTGAAAATGATTTGATTTAGCATAAACAGGTTCCTCCCCAGCTTCTTTGCTGGGATAGCAATGTTGAGATTGCTGATCAGGACACCCGGGCATGGAATCGATAGGCCAAAGATTTCGGCAGCCCCCATCTGTGCGGGGTAGAATTGAATTCGGTACTGAAATCCTTTTCGGCCCGCGTCGATTCCTGTCGGCGCGGGTTTCTTGTCAGCGATGTAGTCATCGATAACCTCCTATCGCGTACAGAGCCAACTGTGGGTTGACGGGGAGGAGCCGGAGAGCACTCGAGGGTTCACGGCGAGTTTTGAATCCGGGGCGCTATTGCCGGTTAAGCGCGGTCACTGGCTTTGAGCAGAGCCATCAATTCTCTGGCTCAGCATCCCCCCGCCATTCAGATTCATCGAGAAAATCATCAGCGTCGAAGATTTCGTCATTCGCTGCCCACAGGTCAGCCACTTCGACAGCCTCGAGTTCGGCCTCGGAGAGGGCGTGAAAAAGTTCGTCGTTCACTAGGCGGCCTCTCGATTCGCGGGATCACTAGTACAGGTTTCGATGTACTCAAGGATGTCACCGACGCGGTATCGGACGTTGCGACCCATTCGGATGAATTTAAGTGGATGGCGACCAGTGCATCGCCAGACAGCTAAGGTGCCTTCGGTCGTATCGAGAACGGTGGCCGCATCCTTGGCCCTGAGCAGTCCATGCGGCGGATAAGCGGTTAGATCAATCATTTCGGCTTGCCTCATGTTGTTAACGAGAGCGGCACACCATTAATCTGCACCGCTGACCGTTAATCTACACAGCCGAAATTGGGGCTGCTGGGATTTCTTTCCTCCCTGTCAGCCTTTTTTGCCGAGTTTCAGAATCTCCGTTGTGGCTTGCTCGACGGACTGGCGGACCGGGTCAAGATCGAGCCTTGCATAGATCTGTGTGGCTTGTTGAGATTTGTGGCCCAGGCTTTTACCGATGATCGTCAGGGAAGCGCCCTGACGTGCTTGATAGGAGCCGAGAGTTCGGCGAAGATCGTGAATCCGCAAGTCATCTTCAATACCTGCATCACCTAACAACTTCGACCAGGCCTTCTTAGGTTCAACAAGATGCCCTGTTTTTCCGCTACCTGGGAAAACCCAAATGGCGTTAACCACCCGGTTCGACAAGCGATCTTTCAGTATCGCTACAGCCTCAGGCACCAGCGTGATCGTCTGTGATTCACCGTTTTTTGTTTTAGGAATGCGCCAGATTGCTCTTACTAAGTCAATATCGCTCCACCGCATTTCTTGGAGATTCGCTCGCCTCGCACCGGTGAGTAAAGCCAACAGGAAGAAATCACGAAGCGGAGAAGCATCTACCGCCTGAAGAAAAGCGGGCATTTCATCGGGTTGAACAAACCGCTCCCGGCTAGGGATGAACTTATTTACTGTTCGGCCAGTTGGATGAACAAGGTTGGTGACCCCCTCAGCATTCGCCCAATTGAAAACGGAACGAACGATGGCTTTCGCCTTGTTTGCCTGGGCAGGGGAACTGATTTTGCTGTGAATCGCCTTAAACTTTTCAGGGCTAACCTGACTCATCTTAAGCTTAATGAGTCCGCTTAAATGCAATTCAACGGCCTGCCGATACTCTCCCACTGTGCGGTCAGATAGCGGTCTACCGGACCTGTTACGCTTCAATTTTAGGTAATCCGCAAAGACATCACCGAAGGTAGGTTCGGCCTTCAACGCCCGGCGGACTGCTGCTGGGTTTTGATCTTTAGAGAACGCTGTGTTGATCTCATTCGCCTTGGCTCGCGCCTGCTCACAAGTCATTCCAGGGAAGGGGCCGATCTTGATGCGTTCCTTTTGGCCCGCCACCTTCTTCTGTAGATAGAAAACCTTCTTGCCCGTTGGGTATACGAAGACACAAAGCCCCGAAACCTTGTCATCGCGGTATGAGTCGTATTGCTTTCTTGACGGGGGCAGGCTCTCCAGAGCCGCCTTTGTGAATCGGATTTTGCTTGCCACCAGCCACCTCAACATGCCACCTATTTGCCACCTTCAGGATTAAAACACGTTAATCTCAGGCAATCAAAGCGGGGGCATGTATCGTTACTTATTAATGACTTAGCATGATTACTAAGACGGGTTAATGACGGGCGATCTATTTCGTAATGTGTGGGTCGTCAGTTCAAATCTGATCATCGGCTCCAATAAATCAGTGCTTAGGCCCTTATGGGCCTTTTTCGTTTTTGGCGGTGCTATGACGTTGCCAGGTGTGGACGAAACATTCACTCAACTAAAACAGGGGGGCGTCGAAACCTTCCGCCACCCAGAGTTTGCCCGCCATGCCGCCGGGAGGACTAATCTTTCGACGGGGCGTCCGGTACTGGCTCAGCCGGGCAATGGGTTGACCGGAGCGGGCTATGACCACTTCCTGACCACTTTCCACCTCTTCAAGCAGACGGGACAGCTGGGTTTTGGCTTCATGGATATTGACGATGTGCATGGTACATTCCTGAGTTAGCTAAGCCTTAGTCATACCAGATATGACAGGTAAAGCAAGCTGATTACGCAAAAACTCAAAGAGCGCAGGTTCCGTAATTTTCATCCGGCATAGCCAGTTCGGCGCGGGACTGTTCCTTGGTGGTAAAGTCATGCTCGGCCCCATCCACAACCACGATGCCCCACATTGAAACCGTCGGTTGAGCGGAGCCCAAGGGGCACTGGCTTCGACTGCTTCGGCACCGCTCATATATGGACTCCTCCGTTTTGCACGCTTTTTTCGTTTCGATGTCAGCGGGCCGGGTAACGCCGCCCGCCAGTTTTCACCCAAGGTGGCACAGAGCGGCCCAGCACCATGATTCATGTTGCGGAATCACTCTTCTGGCCGAAATTACGCTGATGAAACTCCATCAGGATTTATCAATTTTTCATCAGTTGATACATTGGGTGTTCCCGTATACGATCTATCAGAATCACAATCTCTGATAAATTCTGATGTGGATGTATCAATATGAAGCCTCCTCAACGGCCCCCCGCCATTGAAGCGCTACTGGAAAAGCACCGGGCCGTTCTCCCCCTGGCCATAGACCAAGGCAGCCGTGCCTTGGCTTCAAACGCCTACCCGCACTGGGATAAGCTTCGGCATCTCGAACCACCAGCCCACCTCACCAGTGAGTCATGGTGGCTCGGCATCAAGTTAAACAGACAGGGCCAATCGAGGACGCTTCCACTGAAAGATGTGGCCGGCAGGGCTTTTAGCTACACATTGCCGGATCCCGTGCTGTCGATGCTGCATCGGATTGATGGCAGGGCCAGCGGACGAATTGGCTTTCCAATGGGCATAGCCACAGAGGAAACTCGTGATCGCTTTGTATTTAACTCTTTGGTTGAGGAGGCGATTACATCGAGTCAATTGGAGGGTGCCGCCACTACCCGCCAGGTGGCAACCGACATGATCCGTGAGCACCGCACCCCGAAGGACAAGCATGAGCGGATGATCATGAACAACTACCATGCGATGGCGTCTTTACGCCAACTGAAGGGAAATCCTTTGGATTTCATGAGCCTCATGAGCCTGCATCAAACGCTGACGCAATCGACCCTTGACAATGACGAACTGGCGGGGCGTTTACAGCAGATTGGGGAGGAGCGCGTAGCGGTTGTCGATCACAAGAATGAAAGCGTTCTCTACCGCCCTCCTCCTGCCGATTTGTTGCCAGAAAGAATAGAGGCCATGATCCGGTTTGCGAATGAGGGACAGGACTGTGACCCCTTTATTCACCCGGTTATCAGGGCCATTACCCTTCATTTCTGGCTGGCATACGAGCACCCTTTTGCAGACGGAAATGGACGCACGGCAAGAGCACTGTTTTATTGGTCAATGCTACGTCAGGGGTACTGGCTGTTTGAGTTCATCTCCATCTCAAGAATACTGAAATCGGCGCCATTGAAATACGGGCGCGCTTTCCTTGAGACAGAAACGGATGGGAACGACCTCACTTACTTCATCATCCATCAACTCCACGTGATCATGGGTGCCTTGGCTGAATTAGATGCTTACCTGGAAAGAAAAACTAGGCAGGTTCAATCGGTCGAGAGAATGCTAAAGGACTCGGATCTGAATCATCGTCAGATTGCTTTGCTCTCGCACGTCATCAGGCATCCTGGACACACGTACACCATCAAAACCCATCAAACCAGCCATCGCGTTGCCTATGCGTCTGCCCGCTCCGACTTGATAGACCTTGCCAGACGCGACCTGCTAACTCAGGTTAGGGTCGGTCAGAAGACTTGGAAGTTCCTTGCCCCCGAAAACCTTCAAGCCACGATATCTGGAAAGCAGAAAGCGGCTACTGATGGTATGGACTCCCCCTAACGGCATTGTGATGTGCCAAAGAGGGAATTCAAACAACCACTTCATGTGAGAGGAGGAATCCAGGATGAATGCTACGGGTGCAACACCCTGGGTTAGTGTTGGGTGAACGGGGTTTGCTGGCCCTGGTCGAGCAGTTCGGAATAGACCGGGAACGGTGTCTTACTCCGAGCTCTTCCAGCTTATGAAATCTATCTGACTGATTTGATTCGGCTACGCCGGGGCAATCCACCCGGCCTTGCCGCGCTCCCGCAACCACTGCTCCTGAAAAAGCCGCTTGGCTGAAGTACCGGCTCGAATAATGAATTGCCGGTTGAGATAGGCATTCAGGGCCACGTTAAATCCCGGAATCAGTGCGCCGGCTTCCTGCCCCAGGACCACCCGCTGCAAGGCTTTGTTGGCGGACTCTTCCAATGCCGCATGAATGAAAGACGTTTCAATGCGCTGGCGATACTCCTCCATGGCATGGGCTCGCTGTTCTGGCGTGGTGGCCATGGATAGCGACAATACACCGATCATTACGCCCTGCTCCTGCTCGGGGGTGAACCTGTATCCATAACAGTGAGCCACCCGATGTATGAGCCGGAGCGTACCAAACAGCATGGCCGGAATGCCTACGGCAACCGCAATCGGTCCACCGGCCCCTGTCGCAGCCCCCACCCCCAGAGCCATCTGCCCTGCCTCGGCGATGCAGCGATCCGCCAGGTTATCAGCGAACTCCAGGGGTTGGGCGGCAAGTGCCTCGAACTGGGTGATGCCCCGTGCCTGTAGCTCCTTATCTTTCAGAACAGAGTCGTCCTGGTTGATGTGGGCGGCCGCCTTGTTGATCCATTCAAGCACCTGCTCAACCGGTGCACCTGGCAATATCCGTCCAGCCAATTTGCCTGCGGTAGACGCCACCCGGTTGATGAGGCCGGACATCACGCCGGGACCGGCGCCCTTCCAGTCCGCTATCGCACGCATCTGGCAACGCTCGTACTCAGAGAGCACGTCCGGTCGTTCTGGCGTTGGGGAGTTGACGGTTTTTGTCATGCTTCGCTCGTAATGGTGATCATCCATGGTCTCATTTGCCGGTCGTCGAACCCACCTCGACCCGGGTTTATCTCTGGACTCCTCCCGTTTCCCCTGACGCCCAAAAATTCAGTACGGCTTGGAGACACCGGGCTTCAGCCTCTTTTAAGACAGGCTCGATAGCGTTCATCCACGCGCCTGGCAAATTTTGAGGTCGTCAGACCGTGACTGATCTTGGGGCTGTTGAGCTGGATCTCCGGCAATTGAGCCCGGGGCAATCTTCCCCCGGATACCCTGGCCAGGGCAAATACCTGAATGAAAAGCGGAGACTTTTCAAAACTGGCCGTTTTTTCTTTCCTGAGGTCACGGATGATCGCCTGCTCAGAGAGATCCAGTCGCTCCCTCAGGCTGAGCACGGCTTTTTGTGTCTGGCTTTGGCTGGAGGAAATTTCACCTTCCGTGTAGCGGAGCAGATCCCCATCACTCTCGATGGCCATGCCGGTCAACTGATTGATAGCCGCCTGAAAAGCGGCATTGCGGCTGGCGTAGTGCCCGGCGTTGTAATCGGCAAAACGGTAAATCATCTTGTCGTAGGATGCCGGGTAGTCCAGCAGATAAGCGATGCCGAAATACAGACCCCCCCGCCGCGAAAAGAGCTCATCCCTGAGTGAGGACTGAAGGGTGTAGGGGTAGGTTTTATCCTTGACCTGAGCTTCGGCAAATTTGAGGCTGACCTGCATGGGCCCACCGGTTCTAACCGGGTTGTAACTCTCCAGCAACGTCTTCCCCAGCGGCAGCTCGGACGTCATATCGGCATAAAGGGTGTTGAGATCATTCTCGGTCCTGAGCGTGTCGATCCGATCCGCATAGGTACGACCGCCGGGTGATTTGACCGCCAGCGCCAGCTTCACGGCGAGCCTGGGTATCCCATATTTACTGGCTCGCTGATCTATTTCCGAACGAACAATCCGCGACAGGCCCGCGACAGGGGGATCGGCATGGAACGTGGATTCCTGCTCGGTGACGGCCAGGACCGCGCAGACATTCTGATCCGAGGGCGGGAGTTTCAATGCATCGAAAGCCACGGCAATGTCCTCGACCCAGCCATTGGCGTCCTTGACGCTCTGGGGAAGAAATCGCCTGATGGCCGCCTGCGTCCCTTGGTCAGCGGACTTCCGACGCCCGCCTATGAGCGTGTTTTGTGCTGAAGCCCCCCCGGCAGGCTTCGTTGTGAACACGGAGGGCCGGTCGGTGGGCACGGTCGGAAAGGGTAAGCTTTCTTGCCGAGACGCTTCGTCCTGTTGCGTGATGCCGGAGCAGCCAGCAAACAAGCTTGAGGCAACCACCCAAAAAAGAGGGAAAACGTGTAATTTCAATGGTCTATCCGGGTCAGCAGGTTTCTGTTTTTCAAGCCGCCACGGGGCAGCCGGTCTCTTCCCATACTTTTGCATAAACCGCCCTGGAAAATCGACAGATGTATGGCGGTTGGGACGCGGGTTGGCAACACAATGGCTTGATCGACAATGACTTGTCCGGGAGAGTAACCTGGATCGCTCAATTCTGTATCATCCCAATCCCACAAACACTCACCCGCAGGAGATCAGAGCCATGACCCATCACATCACTGTCGAATTTACGCCTGCCGAGATGATTCTCCTGCCAGCCAGCAAGCATTGGGGCACCATTCTTACGCTGGGAATTCTGATGACCGTACTTGGAACCATCGGTTTTTTCCAGCCTATGGCTTACACCGTGGCAACCGTGGTGTTCTTCGGGGCTCTTCTGCTGGTCGCGGGAGGCGCGGGGATTGTGGCGGCCTTCAAACTCCGGGGCTGGCCAGGCATGACGAGCGCTATTCTGATCGCCGCTCTTTTCATCCTGACGGGGGCCGCGATGCTGATGCACCCCATTATCACCGGATTTAGCCTGACCTTACTGATCGCTGGATTCCTCATTGCCACCGGCGCGGCCAAATGCTGGCTGGGCTTTACTCACAAAGAACGGCATGGCTGGGGCTGGATCGTGGCCAATGGCGCAACGTCTGTCCTGCTGGGCTTTCTCATTTTCGGAGGCTTCCCCGGCTCCGGTCTCTGGGTCATTGGCCTGTTCCTGGCCATTGAGCTGGTATTCGATGGATGGGGTGCCGTCGTGCTGGCACTGGCGGCCCGTGAGATTGACGAGCGCAGCAAGGGACATCCTGTCGCTCACTAAAGGGCGGATCAGAAAAGCAGTGACCCTTCGGCTAGTGGCGCGCACCAGACTCTTTGCATTTCTCCTGCTGGGCTCGCTCGTGCTGGGCCTGGGCGGCTGTTATTCAGGCTACTACCTAACAGCCGCCAACCAGGATTCGGAAAAGGTACTGGATCGTTCAAAAGCCGGCGGCGCGGGCGGCTTTCCTGTCTATATTTCGGCCGCCACCCGTGAGCCAGCCGATGAAGGCGAAACCAGTCCGCTCTATGCGTTCGCCAGATCACTGCAAGAGACGGGGCTCTACCCCACCATCCATGTCGTGCCACCTCAAGGCGCTTTCATCGAAGCCAGACTCTCGATTGTGCCGGCAGTGCATGAGGATGAGCAAGCCGCTAACGCCGCCAAGATGGTGCTGACAGGGGCTTCCTTTTTCCTGCTTTCCGGAGCATTACCCCAAACCAACCACTTCGATGCCCATTACACCCTGGAGGTCGTTTGGCCAAGCCAGGCAAAGCGGCATTACACCGCTCATTGCGGCGCTTACTCCTACGCGACCATCGACAAATATCGGGACGTTCAGCGTTCAGCAAAAGCGCTGGAACAATCGGCCTGCCTGAATTCACTGGCTAATCAGATGAGCGCAGACTATCCGCAGATGACAGGGAGCGCCGTCTATACCCCGCCCGGGGGGATGACTACCGGCCAATTGACCCAGTGGGGGCGGGCGAAAGACCCCAATCAGGCCAAACCTGATGCCGTCTGTAGCGAAGTCGGACTGACACCGGGGACAAAAAGCTATAGCGATTGCCTCTCCGAACTGAACTGAACGCCGCTTACCGGAAAATGTAAGCGGCTTGCGTTTGCCCGGGCCGCCTCGGCTTTAGTATCCTTCACCGTTTATATTCCGCCGCCCGATCGCCCGTATGCAAGACATTTACCAACCCGCCGAAATTGAAGCCAAAACCCAGCGTCTGTGGGAGGAGGCGGGCGTTTTCCGCGCCGTGGAAGATCAGACAAAGGAAAAGTATTACTGCCTGTCGATGTTCCCCTACCCCAGTGGCCGGCTGCATATGGGCCATGTCCGCAACTATACGATCGGCGATGTGATGTCGCGGTACCAACGCATGTTAGGCAAGACCGTATTGCAGCCGAGGGGCTGGGATGCTTTCGGTCTGCCGGCTGAAAACGCTGCAATGAGCAAGGGTGTCCCGCCGGGAGACTGGACTTACGAGAACATCGCCTACATGAAGCAGCAGCTCAGGGAGCTGGGCTTCGGTTATGACTGGCAGCGTGAGATAGCCACTTGCTCGCCGGAATACTACCGCTGGGAACAGTGGTTCTTTCTGCGTCTGCTGGAAA